>Ga0307929_1001494_pt1 | contig 17493 bp, 18 predicted proteins | sample AceLakmetage1330_FD_203160 | JGI IMG/M metagenome (GOLD analysis project Ga0307929, IMG submission 203160) | Saline water microbial communities from Ace Lake, Antarctica - #1330 | ecosystem: Environmental > Aquatic > Non-marine Saline and Alkaline > Saline | place: Antarctica: Ace Lake...
AACATTTCCCACCTTGACTGGCTAAATTCACTGGGTGACTTTATTAGTATTAATATTATTTTTGCAAAATAATCACTCACTAATGAAAATCAACTTCAGCAAATACCATGGCGCCGGCAACGATTTTATCCTGATTGACAACAGAAAAAGATCAGTGGAATTGTCGGCAGTTCAGATTGCGCTTTTATGCGACCGGCATTTCGGTGTGGGGGCTGACGGCTTGATGCTCTTGCAGGAAAGTGATAAGAATGATTTCGTGATGCGTTATTTTAATGCGGATGGTAACGAAGCTTCGCTCTGTGGTAATGGTGGAAGGTGCATTGTTTCTTTTGCCAGGCATTTGGACATCATAAGAAACAAAACTTCTTTCATGGCTGTTGATGGTCAACATGAAGCTAAAATCTTAACATCAGCCGAGAATGTGGATATAGTCAACCTGAAAATGAATGATGTTGATTCATGGGAGAAAAAAGGGAAAGATACGATCCTTGATACCGGCTCACCACATTTTATCAGGTTAGTTTCGGATGTTGATGAAATTGATGTATTTACTGAAGGCAGGAAAATCAGGAATAGCGCAACTTATGGCAAAGATGGAATAAATGTAAATTTCGTTTCAACCGAAGAAGACGGTTTGAAAATACGAACTTATGAACGGGGTGTTGAAAACGAAACCCTGGCTTGTGGAACCGGGGCAGTTGCAGCAGCACTCAGTTCGTTTTTCGATAACTATAATTCTCCGGTATTGCTAAATGCCAGAGGCGGTGCATTGAAAGTCAGTTTCGTCCACAAAGAAAATAAATTCACAAACATCTGGCTCGAAGGCCCGGCTACTTTTGTTTTTGATGGTGAAATAAATATTTAGTTAAAGGGTTAAAAAGAATAATGACCGGAGAAAAAATACATCTGCGAGCACTTGAACCAACTGACATCGACCTGTTGTACGATTGGGAGAACGACCGTGAAATATGGCCGGTGAGCAATACCATTGCCCCCTTTTCGCGATTTGTACTTGAACAGTACATCCTGAACGCCCACCAGGATATTTACACCACGCGCCAACTCAGGCTGATGATAGATTTGGCAGACGAAAAGAAAACCATCGGTACTGTTGACCTTTTTGAGTTTGATCCCGGACATCGAAGGGTCGGCCTGGGAATTTTGATCCAAAAGGATGAACGCGGAAGAGGATGCGCAAAGGAGGGCCTCGACCTGATAATTGAATATTGCTTTTCAACCTTGATGGTTCACCAGATTTTTTGCAATATCTCAAGTGAAAATGAAATCAGCATGAAATTATTCCGGTCTAAGGGTTTTGAAATTATCGGCCTCAAAAAGGACTGGTTGCTCATCAACAATCAATGGAAAGATGAATACATGCTTCAATTGATCAACAATAATAACATGTAATGGCCGGAGGTAAGAAAAAAATATTGTTCCGTTTTCTTATCACCATCCTTGGTGTGATCGTGGTTGCATCCGCTATTGGCGGCTATATGTTTTGGAAGGCTGTTTATAAAAACAATATCGCCGTTCCCGAAGGACAGGCAAACTACCTTTTTGTAAAAACAGGATCGAGCTACGATGATTTATTGGATGAATTATCAGCCTCCACTTACCTTGAAAACATCAAAACCTTCGACTGGCTTGCCAAACGGAAAAACCTGCCAAACCATATTTATCCCGGCCGTTACCAAATCAAAGCAGGGATGAACAATGATAAGTTAATTGATATGTTTCGATCGGGCGCACAATCACCTTTGAATGTTACATTCAACAATATGCGCACGCTCGAACAACTCGCCGGACGAATCGCCATGCAAATAGAGCCTGATTCAATAATGTTGATGCGAGAATTTACAAATTCCGAAAATTATCCTGAAGATTATTTCAATCCAAAAACTTACCAGTCTGTTTTTATTCCAAACACGTATGAATTTTATTGGAACACAACAGCACATGGCTTTATAAAAAGAATGAACCAAGAATACGAAAAATTCTGGAACGAGTCGAGAACAGGAAAAGCCAAACAGCTTAAATTAAGCCCGGCTGAAGTTTCAATAGTGGCTTCCATTGTGGACAAGGAAACAAACCAAAATGACGAAAAGGACAGGATTGCCGGAGTATATCTCAACAGGCTGGAGGATGGCTGGAAACTTCAGGCCGACCCCACAGCAGTTTATGCTTTCTACCTCGAAAATGATTCATTGTTGCACCGGGTTTACAGAAAGCACACAAAAATTGATTCGCCTTACAACACATATATTCACAAGGGTTTGCCTCCTGGGCCAATTTGCATCCCTTCAATTTCAGGTATTGATGCTGTGCTGAATGCCGAAAAACATCAGTACATGTATTTTGTAGCTAAAGCCGATGGCTCAGGGTATCATCAGTTTTCGAGAACTTATAAGCAACACAAGGAATACGCAAGGCAACTTCACAAGGAACTCAACAAGCGAAAAAACAATTCATAGCATTCAATAAGATGAAAAAAATAATTTACATAGCGATTTTTTCAGGATTGATCATTTCTATTTTCTTAGCATCGTGTACCGATAGAAAGGCAGAAGCACATAAACTTGTAAAGTCAGGCATCATCAAACTCTACCAATCCAATTATCAGGAGGCACTTAACGATTTTGAAAAAGCAGCCGAATACGATCCTGAAAACCCGGAAATTTGGTATAGCATCGCTAACGTTTACATGAACCTCAAGGAATACCAAAAGGCAATTGACTATTACACCAAGGCCATTGGGCTGAAGGAAGATTATGCAGATGCCTACTACAATCGTGGTTTGATAAAATTCTACAGAGGTGAAAAAGACCTGGCTTGCGACGACTGGAAAATTGCCGAAAGCTATGGTAAAAAGAATGTTAATGATAAAACACGGCATTGCGATTAAATGCGTGAATGAGTGAATGAGTGAATGATTGAATCTTTGAATTATTGAATCTTTGAATCAAAGAATATTTACACAATATTAAAAAGAATAAATACCATGGGATTGAAATGTGGAATTATAGGAATTACCAACGTAGGTAAAACTGCCATTTTTAACTGTATATCGAAGACCAAAGCGGAATCGACGAGTTTTGCTTTTAGTACCAATAAATCGAACATTGGTATGATCGATGTTCCTGATGAACGCTTATACAAAATTGATGGGCTCATCAAATCAGTGAAGGTTGTTCCTGCAACCGTGGATATTGTTGATATTCCGGGTCTGGCAAAGGGATCGAGTCAGGGCGAAGGTGTGGGTAATAAGTTTTTGGCTGACATCCAGCAAACCGATGCAATCATCCATGTACTGAGATGTTTTGACGACGAAAATCTTCCACACGTCGAAGGCTCCGTCGATCCGGTTCGTGACCTCGAAATTATTGACCTTGAACTCCAGGTGAGAGACCTCGACCTGGTGGAAAGAAAAATTCAGCGCCATGAAAAGCTGATTAAATCAGGAGACAAAGATGCGAAAAGACAAATTACTGTTCTGAAAAATCTGGCAGATCATTTGGAGAACTTTCAGAATGTGCGGGATTTTGAAGTTAGCCCTGAGGACAAAAAACAGATTATTGATGACATGTACCTGCTTACCGACAAACCCATCATGTATGCCTGCAATGTTGATGACGACTCAGCAGTAAATGGTAACAGCTATGTTGATAAAGTAAAAGAAGCATTAAAAGGCCAGCAGACTGAAGTTGTAGTGATCGCCGGCAAACTTGAAGCTGACATTGCGGAGTTGGATACCGAAGATGACCGCATGGAATTTCTGACTGATGCAGGACTTACCGAACCAGGGGTCAACCGAATGATTCGTACCGCCTATGATTTACTAAACCTGCAATCGTTTTTTACAGCAGGACCAAAGGAGGTAAGAGCATGGACTATCAAAAAAGGCATGGCAGCACCGGCAGCTTCAGGTGTTATCCACAGTGACCTCGAGCGTGGATTCATACGTGCCGAAGTGATGAAGTACGATGATTTTATGGAATACGGCTCAGAGCCTGCCGTAAAAGAAGCCGGCAAATTCCATGTGGAAGGCAAAAATTACATTGTTGAAGACGGGGATATCTTGCATATCAGGTTTAACGTTTAGGGCTTGGAGATAGACGATGTATTTAGGATGGATTCTTAACTGCGCCCTCTGCGAACCTCGGTTTGGTTTTTGAGTTTGGAGTTAAGTAAAGCTGTCAGACAGTTATCTGTTTACGATGAGACAGCCAATAAATTGGGCAACTTCGCAGGCACGTGTAAAGGGTAAGAAACTGTCTGACAGCTCCAGTTTGGTATCAAAAGTTTATTATCTTTGTCTTAATAATTTAACAAGCAGATGGAAGCTTTAAACTTAGACTTAAACAAAAAATATTCTTACGCTGACTATCTCACATGGATGGACGATAAAAGGCGTGAGCTATTTGACGGTTTCATAAAAATGATGACCCCGGCTCCTTCACGAAAGCATCAACGAACCTCAACAAAACTTACCAGGATCTGGGATACATTTTTAGACAATAAACAATGTGAAGTTTACCATGCCCCATCCGATGTGCGTCTTCCGAAAAGTAAAGGTAACAATAATGACAAAACTATTTACACCGTAGTCCAACCCGATCTTTATGTTGTATGTGATTTGTCGAAGCTTGATGACAGGGGTTGCCTGGGTGCGCCCGATTTAATTATTGAAATCGTATCCCCAAAGAACTCTAAGCGGGATATTAAAGATAAATTTGAGATTTATCAGGAACATGGTGTCCTTGAATATTGGATCGTTAATCCCAATGATGAAAATGTGAATGTTTTTGTTTTGGATAAGGAAGGAAAATACAAGTTCGTGGGCATGTATGCCGGTGATGATAAAATCCCGGTAAATATTTTTAATGGCGATTTGGCTATTGATCTTGAGGAAGTATTTAGATAAAAAATAAGAAGATGGAAATATTAAACCTGGATTTAAACAAAAGATATACTTACGCTGACTACCTCACATGGATGGACGATAAACGGCGTGAACTGTTTGATGGCTTCATCAAAATGATGACTCCAGCACCTTCGCGCAAGCACCAGGAAATTTCTTTTAACCTTACTGGAATTCTAAGAAATTTTCTTTTTCGAAAAAACTGCAAAGGATTTGCTGCCCCTTCCGATGTGCGCCTTCCGAAAAGCGATAAAAATGATAAAACCATTTACACTGTAGTCCAACCTGACCTTTATGTGGTCTGTGACTTATCTAAGTTGGATGACAGGGGCTGCCTGGGTGCACCAGATTTTATTATCGAAATTGTGTCTGCCCAAAATCCAAAGCGGGATATTAAAGATAAATTTGAGATTTACCAGGAACATGGCGTTCGTGAATACTGGATCGTTAATCCCAATGATGAAAACGTGAACGTGTTTGTTTTAGATAAGGATGGTAAATATCAATTCGTAGGTATGTATGCCGGCGACGACAAAATCCCCGTAAATATTTTTAATGGCGATTTGGCCATTGATCTTACTGAGGTATTTGTTTAATCAAGGAACATTGTTAACTTTTGAATGGAGCAAACTACTATTAAGTCATCCATGTTTTGATGCTTGAAAGTGCTTGGCACATTCCAATATCTGGCCTCTGACTTTCAATCGTCCGCCGGCTGGCGGACATTGAAACGTCAATTAACTACACGGAATTTTTATCTTGACATAACACTATATTTATCTTTTCCATCACTTTTCAGGAAACATAATAAAACTGAGGGATGAATTTTAGACAGCTTCTATAGCTCAGCCATTAATTCAACTAACAGTTTAATCAATCCCTTTTCTGCCCTTCCGGCAACTTCTAAAATCTCTGTTAGTACCATTCTTTTCAAGGAATTGAACGGCCTCCGAGACCTTCTTAATTATATTTTCCATTACCAGCAATTTTACCGGTCAAAGATAATCAAAAGGTACTCGGTAAATAAAAGAATTTTCAACTTCAGAAGTACTGAATTCGTGATAATCACGTTCTCGGAATTACGTAAAATTTTTGCAACTAATCAGTGGATTCAATTTTAATATAGATGTTTTATTGAAGAAGAATCAATAGCCCTGGGTGTGAATTGCAGAAAATGATAAGTTTTTAATCAGACTGATTAGTTACGTAGATTTTAAATGCTACTTTTGGAAAAGTAAAAAAGTGAAATAGCAGTTAGTTTTAAAATAGTTAAAAGTAATACAGTAATTGTAAAGAAATTGCCTGCCAATACATGTAAATTCATGACACAAACACCTAGTGAATCACTACCTAATATACTTATTGTAGATGATCTGGAAGAAAACCTAATACTTCTAAATAGCCTAATTATTGAATTGAGCGTAAACCTCATTCAAGCTGCTTCGGGAGCAGAGGCCCTCAAAAAAATAAAAAATCAGGAACTTGCAATAGCCATACTCGATGTGAGAATGCCGAAAATGAATGGCTATGAACTGGCTGTGGAAATTAACAAAGCCTCGCTATTTGGAAAGGTTCCCATAATTTTTATAACTGCTGGAATTATTGATGAAAAAAATCTGTATGCTGCCTATGATTCGGGAGCCGTTGACTATCTCAACAAACCCTTTAAGAGTCATGTGTTGGTGAGTAAGATCAAAATATTTTTGGAAATATATAGCCAAAAGAAAATAATACAAAACGATGCCTCAGAGCTAAAAATAGCTGCTCAGAAACTTGAAGTGACAAACCGCAGGTTAAAAAATAGCGAGGAAAAATTCCGGAGTTATATCGAAAATGCCCCCGATGGTGTGTTTGTAGCAGATGAAACCGGCAGATACATCGAAGTAAACAAAGCAGCTTGTAGAATTACCGGCTACTCAAAGCGTGAACTTTTGAACATGTCGATACAGGATATCCTCACCGACGATACAATCGAATTGGGGATGACCCGGTTTAAAAAGCTGGCAAAAGAAGAAATATTGTCAGTCGAATATGCTTACGAACATAAAAACAGTAAGCCCCACTGGTGGAGTGTCGAAGCTGTAAAAATCTCCGATGTCCGTTTCCAGTGTTTTGTCAAGGATATTACCGCCAGGAAAATGGCCGAAAATGCTCTGAAAGTGAGCCGGGAAAAATACAAAACCATGCTCAATGCCTCCCCCGATGGGATATTGCTGATTGATTTGAAAGGGATAATCCGTGAAGTTTCCGAAATAGGCCTCGAGCTCTTGGGTTTCGAAAACAAAGTTGAATTGGTGGGAAAGCATTTTGCACGATCCATGCCCTCGGAAGAATTGAATACCGTTGGCGAAATTATCGAAAAAACGATGAGCGAAGGCATAGCCCAAAACATTGAAGTGCGTATCAAAAGAAAAAACGCAAACATTTTTTTAAGCGAAATCAGTGCAACACTCATTCAGGGATCCGATGGCACCCCCGACTCGTTTATGATTACCATACGTGATATTTCGCAACGCAAGAAACTCGAGAAAACCCAGATTCATGCCGACCGTATGGCCAGCCTCGGCGAAATGGCCTCGGGTATTGCCCACGAAATCAACCAGCCTCTCAATACCATGTCGATGGTGATGGACAATATACTTAACGAATCCTCCCAAAAGGAAAACATGAAAAATGAATATCTGAAAAATAAATCAAATAAAATTTTTCGAAATATTACACGCATCCGCAATATCATCGATCACGTACGGGCTTTCTCGCGAAGCCACGATGATTACATCTCCACCAATTTCGATATCAATGCGAGCATCCGAAATGCTGTGTCGATGATATCAGAACAATTCAAGCATCTCACCATCGATCTGCGGATTCAACTGGACGAAAATCAACCCACCGTTTTAGGCAATACCTTTAAATTTGAACAGGTAGTTTTAAACATGTTGATCAATGCCAAAGATGCCCTGCTGGAAAAGGAAAAAATACAGCATGAGTTTCAAGATCAGTTTATCGAGATTAAATCATATCGTGAAAACCAATCCTTTGTGGTTGAAGTTATCGACAACGGCACCGGCATTTCCGAAGAGGATATCGAGCACATCATGCTCCCTTTTTACACCACTAAAGATACCGGAAAAGGTACCGGACTCGGTCTTTCTATTTCGTACCAAATCATTAAAGAGATGAACGGATCCATTGAAATTTCGGGCAACCGGTTTCTTGGCACAACTTTTAAAATAATTTTGAATTTGTAAATATATCAGTCAAAATGGAAGATCAGCAAAAAATCAGGATTCTTATATTGGATGATGAGAAAGACTTTACAGAAGAACTGTACGAGTATTTTCAAATTTTGGGTTTTGAGACTTATGAGGCCAACACACATACTGCGGCACAAGAAGTATTATCCATTCATAGCATCGACCTTTTAATTCTTGATGTGCGGCTACCCGGCATCAATGGTCTCGACATATTAAAAGACGTAAGAGTCCGTTTTCCCGATATGGAGGTTATCATCGTATCGGCTCATGGCGATATGGATACCGTTATCAAAGCCATGCGCCTCGGAGCTTTCGATTACCTGCGCAAGCCCTTCAGGCATATCGACATTCAGATTGCAGTAGAACGTACCCGTAAATGCCTTGAACTACAACAAAAGCTCCGGATGATGGAAGAGCGAAATTCGCTGATTTCCAAAACCCTCGAAGATAAAATCGACCGGGAGTTTATTGGGGTCAGCCCACAAATACGTGACGTTTATGAACAAGCCATGACCGCTGCGGATTACCCCAAAGCCAATGTGCTGATTACCGGCGAAAGTGGTACCGGCAAGGAAAATATTGCCCGCATTATTCACTATTCAAGCCCGCGAAAAGATCACCTTTTTTGTCCTGTTAATAGCAGTGCCATTACCGAATCGCTGTTGGAAAGTGAATTCTTTGGTCACAAAAAAGGTTCCTTTACCGGTGCTATTTCCGATAAAATAGGTTTCTTCGAGGTGAGTAATCTGGGTACATTGTTTTTAGACGAAATTGCAGATATGCCCTTCAACCTGCAGGCAAAAATTTTGCGTGCCACCGAAGAAAAAGTAATAACACGTGTGGGTGATACCAAGCAAATAAAAACTGATTTCCGCATTATCTCGGCCACCAACCACGACCTTGAGAAAAGTGTGGAAGAAAAAAAATTTAGACTCGACCTGCTGCACCGGCTCAATACCCTGCATATTCACATCCCCGCCCTGCGCGAGCGCCCCGGCGACATCAAGCCGCTGTTGATTTACTTTGTCGAAACTTTTGCTGTACGTTTCAATAAACCACCCTTCAAAATTAAAAGCGAATTATTTGAAGCTTTAAAAAAGTACGCTTTTCCCGGAAATGTACGCGAGCTTAAAAACCTTGTCGAGCGAGCCATCATCCTTTCCAAAGGCAACACCCTCGGTGTGGTTGATTTTCAGGTAAAAGTACCCAGAGCCAAAAAGAGCAGCAGCGATTCAGAAACCCTTAATCTTAAAATTATTGAGATTGTGAACATCCGCAAGGCACTCAAAAATACAGCTTATAACCAAAAAGCTGCGTCCGATATGCTGGGCATTTCGCGCGATGCCCTTATTCGCAAAATGAAAAAGTACGACATCTCCATTTCAAAAACCGAAGAGTAGGGCTTTCTTATCACGGTTCGGGAGTGAGGGCTTCACTCAAAATGGGGCTTGCTGAAAAACACAAAATCATATGATTAGTTTTAATATTTCGGTGGGGTGTACTACAAATTGCATTCTTATTCGAAACAACTAGGATTTAAGTATGTTTTGGCTCCAGAGGAGCCGAATATTGGTGGAAGATATTGCCCTTATAGAAAAGGGCGCCACGTAGTGGTGCGATATATTTTCTCCTTGATTATGAAACATTCTCCCAAAGGGACAGGCTGCACCTCTGGCGCGGTTATGCCTGATTGTCTGGGATATTTACCAACATTTGGCCCCGCTGGGGCCGGACAATTAGCTTTGATCTATTATGAGTTGAATTGTAGGGTATTGAGTACAATTGATCCGCGCAGAAACCTTACTGTGCAATTTGTCGTACACCCTTTCGGTGCGGAGCACCTCCCGTGTCAATATTAATACACGTTTCTATCCGGACTGCCAGAAAAAGGTGCAGCTCGCCTTGCTGTCTAGGCAGGCGCACCGTAACCTTTGATGCCAGGTTTTTGAACAAACAAGCTCTAAAACCTGATACAAGGAATTATGGATTAACTTATGAAATACCCGTGGATTATGAATTTCTAAGGAGTGCCTGTCTTTAAACTCAAATATTATTTTCTGAATTTGAAAATCCCAAAATTCAAAATCCAAAGCACAAATAAATCACAATATCAAAATCTCAATATTCAAAACTGTTTCAACCCTTTGAAATTTGTTTTTTGAAATTTATTTGTCATTTGAAATTTGTGCTTTGGTGCTTATTCTTGTAAAATGGCGGCTTTATAGACGAACACTAAGTCGGTTCCAAGTGAAGCACTGACTAATTTTGCCCTGATCCTGCCTCCCTATTTCCGAACACTTGTGCGATATTTTAAGTTTTCGCCCGGGCAATTTTTAACAAAAACCCTTCTGGTTTTCAAATCTAAAAAAAAGAAATATTTTTTTTTAGCTTCTTTATCAATTACTTATCTAACATAAACTAACAAATCTTCATCTAAAAAATATTTGCGGTATAACCTTTGCCAAAGCAGTTATCACAAACGAGGCAAGCCGTCCCTCATAAAAAGTGCGGCATTAATATTTAACTAATAATAGGAGATTTTATCATGGCAGTAGAAAAAACCATCGGATCATCAAGTTTAGTAGAAGTTATCGACCGTATCCTTGACAAAGGTGTTGTAGTTGATGCATGGGTAAGAGTTTCATTGGTAGGTATCGAATTACTTGCTATCGAAGCCAGAGTAGTAGTTGCTTCAGTTGAAACATACCTCAAGTATGCGGAAGCTATTGGCCTAACAGCTAAAGCAGCTTAAGTATTAAATTGAAAATGAAGAGGTAAGCCGTCCCTCTAATTTAAAGTACGGTATTAATGTTTAATAAATAATAGGAGATTTTATCATGGCAGTAGAAAAAACCATCGGATCATCAAGTTTAGTAGAAGTTATCGACCGTATCCTCGACAAAGGTGTTGTAGTTGATGCATGGGTAAGAGTATCATTGGTAGGTATCGAGTTACTCGCTATCGAAGCCAGAGTAGTAGTTGCTTCAGTTGAAACATACCTCAAGTATGCCGAAGCTATTGGCCTAACTGCTAAAGCAGCGTAAGTATTAAATTGAAAGTGAAGAGGTAAGCCGTCTCTCTAATTTAAAGTACGGCATTAATGTTTAACTAATTATAGGAGATTTTATCATGGCAGTAGAAAAAACAATTGGATCATCAAGTTTAGTAGAAGTTATCGACCGTATCCTTGACAAAGGTGTTGTAGTTGATGCATGGGTAAGAGTATCATTAGTAGGTATCGAATTACTTGCTATCGAAGCCCGCGTAGTAGTTGCTTCAGTTGAAACATACCTCAAGTATGCCGAAGCTATTGGATTAACTGCAAAAGCTGCTTAAGGCAATTTTCAGTTGAGCAATTATTCTTGCTAAACCATCCTTTATAGCCAGGAGCTTTAAAGCACGATTTACCAGGAATTTCTCTTTATCCTACCAAACCTAAAAACTCAAATCAGCAAAAAAATATGAATGCCAATCCGAAAATTGATATAGATAGTTTTTTTGAAAACATCATTACTTCCTATCAGGATCGGATTCAAAAAATACAAAGCGCATTTCAATCGTCCGAAAATATTACCGAATCATCACATAACCTGTTCGATAATGTTCAAGCTTCGCTGGATGAATTAAAAAAAGAAAGAAGTCTTATAAATGCTCGTTTGTGCGAAACGCTTGCAAAAAACGGGTCCCTCCGCAAAAAAGATTACAACAGCATGATGTCGGGCATCTTAAGCATCCTTGATGAAAAGGAAAAAGAAGCAGAAAAGCTCTTCCTGGCTTTTATCGAAAACCAGAAAGAAACAGCTCAATCTTTAAAAGGTAGCTTATTGAGCTTACAAGATTCCGATCCGGATAATACCACCCAAAAAATTAAAAGTATTAAAGAGCAGCTTGCTCAAATTTTGCAACTTCAGGAAATGAGAAAGGATGTTGTAATGAAAGCATTTATCGATTTCCAAAACCTGCATAAAAAAGTAATGGAGTGTTTGGAAGATGTTCTCGAAAAAGGCAGCCAAATTAAAGCAAAAGATATAAAGAGTATCAAATATAAATTATTGAATGATTTAAATTTAACAAATTAAACATAGGAGATAAATACAATGGGATTAGGTTCAGAAATGAAAAACTTGAGTGATGAGCTTTTGGCTTCATTCAAACAGCGAATTCAGGAAACTGAAGAAATTTCAATAAAGAACAAAGAACTTGTTGGGGAAGTGCAAAAAACCCTCGATGGTTTCCGTAAAGACCATCAGGAAATGGCCTCTGTATTAAATGCCAATGCGCTGGATATGCGCAAAAATTTGGCACAAAGTCAAAAAGACCTCGCAAGCTCCGAAAAAGAACGCTTAGTGGTGTACAAAGATTTGATGGTAAATATCCATGGCACTATCTCTTCTATTCAATCCGAAGTTAAAACGATTCAGGCTTCCACAGTCAATTTGATAAAAACCTTTAACAGCGACCGTAATAAAATGGCGGATGAGTTAAATAAATTCTTCGAGCAGGGTAGAAGCGACCGTAGCGAAGCCGAAGAAACCCGGATGAAAGAATTTGATGATTTGATGAAAAACATAAATGGCGACATCAACGCCATCAGCAAGCGTATTGTAGAAATTAGTCAGGAAGTGGTAGAGATATCCAAAAATACCAACGACATGCTGGCGCGTTTCGAAAAAGAACACCTTGACATGTCGGTAGAGCTGAAAGCCGATTTAGGAAAAAGTCTTAACGAAAGAGTAGAATATACCAGAACCTTGTTAAAAGGATTTAGTGCACGACTAATAGAAATTGGCAAAGAAAACCAACAAATGGCAAAAACAATGCGTCAGGATTTGGCCAATAATTCCAAAAACATTGCACAAGGCGAAGTACAACGCCTATCCGACTATAAAGCTATTATGAAGGGGATTCAGGAAACCATTAATGGAATTCGCAAAGAGGTGAACACACTACAGAAATCCACTTCCACCATGCTTAGCGATTTAACAAAAGACCGGGGCGAAGGTGCTGCCGAATGGAGCAAAATGCAGGCAGCTATGGATCAGATCAGGAAATCAGGGGTGATGAAGACTACCGAAAAGAAAGAAAAAGCTCCGGAAAAAAAGAAAGAAGTAGTGCCTGAGAAGAAAGCTGAAAAAATAATTGAAAAGCCGGTAAAAGCTCCAGAACCACAACCAGTAGCAAAACCAGTAGCAAAAAAGGTAGCAAAACCTGCACCTGAATTATCGCTCGAAGACAAAGTGCTGGCGTTGGTCAATGCTAAACCCAACGGAATAAAAGTTGCAGATATGGAAGCTCCAATAGGCGAAACACGCATGAAAATTGGGTATGTGGCCAAAAAACTATTGGATGACGGAAAAGTATTAAAGGTTGATAACCTTTATTTCCCCAAGCCTTAATAACATAGGGTAACCCTTTTTTAAGCACTTTTTGCAAGAACTGGAATTCCCCTTTTCCCCTGGTAATTCCGGTTTTTTGCACTTAATAATTTAGGTTTGTAAGGTGCTTATTATTTTGAAAAAAGAATAAATGTGGAACTGACATGAAAAAAACAATCGTGTGTGCTTATTGTAAAGGAACGGGAAAAGATCCATTCGATCTGCTCTCTGCAACTTCGTATTGTTTAGTATGCAACAGCACCGGAAAAGTTGAAATTGAAGAACCTGAAATTAAATGTGTATTTTGCGCCGGTACAGGTAAAAATCCTCTTGGTGCACGAATACCTTGCATCGTTTGTGGTGGAAAAGGAAAGAATTATTGCATAGCAACAACAAAATGCACCTATTGCCGTGGAACCGGAAAATCGAGCGATAAACTGCCCTGCACAAAATGCAGTGGTAAGGGGATGAGAGGTGAGATAGTGATGGAGTGATGGAGTATGGTGAGTTGGGGAGTGTAGAGACACACTACCGTGCGTCTATAGAGACCAATAATGAATATTGAATAACGAACACCGAATAACAATTAACGAATAACAATTAACGATTAACAATTAACCTGTCCCCATGCAAAACGCAATAGACAACATCCGCAAGAGTCTGCAGAAACGACACGAGGCTTTAGAAAGACAAAATGCCCGCAGAGTTGCATTTTTGGAGGCACAAAAAACGATTACCAAAGAAATTGCCGAGGCGAGAGTAGCATGGAATAAGCAAAGTGAAAAGATATAAAATTTAGGAATTTAAATAAACAATAATAAGCAATAATATTATGAGCCGGACTAATGAAATGAATACCATCCTCGAACTCAAACCACAGGCAAATTTTGTGGAAACGGATTATATTAGAGACATTACAAACCGAAGCCTTACCTACATAAAAGCAGGATTTCCGGTACATTATAGAGGACCTTCCGGTACAGGAAAAACCACTGTTGCTATGCATCTTGCCAAGAAAATTGGCCGGCCTGTGGTGATTATCCATGGCGATGCCGAATACAAAACTTCTGACTTGATAGGGAGCGAGCAAGGTTATAATTTCAAAAAATTAGACGACAAATTTATCCATACTGTGCATAAGCAAGAGGAAAGTATGCAAAAAACATGGGTGAATAACCGCCTGACCATTGCCGTAAAAAATGGCTTTACACTAATTTATGATGAGTTTACCCGCTCACGGCCCGAAGCCAATAACATTCTTTTGCCCATTTTGCAGGAACGGATGCTGAGCACTTCGGCGGCCAAAGAGGACGATTATTACATGAAAGTACACCCCAATTTCACTGCTATTTTTACTTCCAATCCCGAGGAGTATGCCGGTGTAAACCGCACCCAGGATGCCCTTCGCGACCGGATGGTTACGCTGGATCTCGACCATTTCGATTTTGAAACAGAACTCAGAATTACCCAGGCCAAATCAGAGTTGTCCTTGGAGGACACTGAAAAAATTGTGAAAGTTGTGCGCGGATTGCGCGAATCAGGCAAAACAGAATTTGATCCTACCATCCGTGGTTCCATTATGATTGCCAAAACCCTGGCCACACTCAATTCTGTGCCTTCCAAAGACAACGAAATGTACAGGTTAATTTGTCAGGATATTCTTACTTCCGAAACCAGTCGCATTGGCTCAAAAACCAATCAGGAAAGAGTGAAGCTAATCGTAAACGAACTCATCGACCAGTATTCATAAAATAGTTCATTCGATGGCTATTATTTTTATCGCTTACATACATTTAAAAACGTAACACTATGCCAATATCAAACTCAGCAAAAGGAGTTCAAAGCATTAAGTCGATGCGAAACTCCGGAAAATCTGCCATCCCCAATAAGGAAGATTCAGATTTTATTAAACTCTATGTATTCGAAAAAGAAAGGGTAAGGCTCAAAACCGAAGAGATCAGAATTTTGCAAAGGCTCGACATTATACGAACACGACTGAAAGAAATTCATTCTTTTACCAAAGGTCAGGTAGAGCAGCTACAAGAAGCCGATCCGGACAGTGAACCAAAGAGAAAAAATACTTCAAATAAAGAAGAGGGCGACTGGAAAACCCTCTCTATAGATTATTAATATTTTTAAAACATTTTAAATTAAAATACCATGCCCGAATTAACCCATGCCACCCAAGCATCCACGTTGGCTGATATTCTGGAAAGAGTACTCGACAAAGGAATTGTTATTGCCGGGGATATTAAAATACAGATTGCCGACATTGATTTGTTGACCATCAAAATAAGATTGTTGGTAGCCTCGGTTGACAAAGCTATGGAAATGGGCATCAACTGGTGGCAGGAAGACACTTACCTTTCCACCAAAGCACGCGAAAAAGAAGTTAAAGAACAACAGGAGGATTTGGAAGCCCGAATAAAAAAACTAGAAGCCGGAAACAGTGGGCAGTAGGCAGTTGGCAGTAGGCAGTAAACAGTAAGCAGTGGGAAGTACTAGAGACTGAGAAATATAGACTGAAGACTGAAGACTGAAGACTGATGACTGAAGACTGAATACTGAGAACTGAAGACTGAGAAATGAGAATCCCGAAAAGTAGAGAATTTTCAATTCTCCTAACTTTTCGAGGATGCACGAGCGAAACTCGGCACTGAATACTAAATATAAACCTTAAACATTCAATAATTATGAAAGACGATAAAGACAAAGAAAAAATTAATGAAGCCAATTTTGAACTTTTTGGACTTGGTGGTTTATTCAAAGGCATCGAAAAGCTGGTTGACCTTGCCGGTAAGCTGGAGGACAAAGGAGGCATAAGCAAAGAAGGTGAAATAAATTTTGACCACATAAAAAAAGGGATGAAAGGCGTTTATGGTTTTACCGTAAACACTGCAGGCGGGGGAAGCCCAAAAGTGGAAACCTTTGGCAATATTAAGAAGACTCCCGAAGGTCCCAAGGTTGATGAAGAACGCGAACCCATCACCGACATCTTTGATGAGAAAGAAGAAATTGTTGTTATTGCCGAAATGCCCGGGATTGATGAAAACGATATTGAAATCGACCTGAAAGGCGATATACTCGATATTTCGGCTGTAGGCAAAAACAGAACCTATCGCAAAGAATTGCTGCTTCCCGTGAAAGGGAAAAAAGATAATTTACGTCACAAATTCACCAACGGTATTCTTGAGATTAGGATAAAAAAATAAGCGCTATGTCACTTGCAGGTTTAGAAAGCAAAGACCTCAAACTCATAATTTTTGGAGGAAAAGGTGGTGTTGGGAAAACCAGTAGTGCCATTGCTACAGCTTTGTCTTTGTCCGAAAAATTCAAAACCTTACTCATTTCTACAGATCCTGCACATTCACTGTCCGATAGCCTTGAACAAACCATAGGATACCAAATTCAAAACATTGCCAGCCACCCCGGGCTCGATGCTATCGAAGTTGATGCTAACAAGGCACTAAAAAAGTTCATGGACGATCATTATGCCGAACTCAAAAAACTGCTTTCCACATCCACTAATCTCGACCAACAAGATGTGGATGAAATGCTTACCCTTACCATTCCGGGCATCGATGAGGTGATGAGCTTTAAAACCATCATAGATTTTATTGAAGAAGGAAAATACGAAAAATATGTTGTGGATACAGCACCTACCGGACATGCCCTGCGATTGATTTCATCACCACAAATGCTTGACGAATGGATTAAAGTGGCTGCCCGAATGCGATGGAAGTATCGTTTTATGATTACCAGCTTTTCGGGCAATTACAAGCCCGATCAGGTGGATGTTTTGTTGCTGAATTTAAAAAAAATGGTGAAAAGAATCGAGAAAATGCTGAGGGATCAATCCCAATGTGAATTTATTCCGGTGTGTATTCCCGAAGCCATGGCTATAAACGAAACCCATCGTTTGCTTGCCGACCTTGAGAAG
>Ga0307929_1001495_pt1 | contig 17485 bp, 7 predicted proteins | sample AceLakmetage1330_FD_203160 | JGI IMG/M metagenome (GOLD analysis project Ga0307929, IMG submission 203160) | Saline water microbial communities from Ace Lake, Antarctica - #1330 | ecosystem: Environmental > Aquatic > Non-marine Saline and Alkaline > Saline | place: Antarctica: Ace Lake...
AAGCCATCGAAAGATAAACGTTATCTTTTGTATTCATAAATTCAGAAAGTGTTGAACCTGTGACTTGTTCAATTTGTTCACCACCAAAACCGTCCATAGTTGATAAACTTTCCAACCAATCAGGTGTTTTTCCACCAATCCAATCAGATTTACAATTTACAAATTTACAAAATTTATTATCAGCAAGTTTAGAAAACATTGAAGGTTTATTTACTGCTACATCTGTTTTTGCTCTTGCAATAGTTCCACCAGTGTTATCAGGTATTTTTGAAACTCCACCAGAAATTATTGAAGCAGCTTGATTAATTGTACTTAATGCTTTACAAACATTAGTTGCAAGTCCTTCAATCATTTTCATTGTTCCAATAAATTTACCAAAACCTTCTAGCCATGTTTTTTGAATATCTTCAATTTCACTTGCCATACTGTCATCCGGCATTCCAAAAGGATTATTGAAAAATTTAACAGGAATATTTACAACTTCTGATTCTTCATTATCAATAATATTATATCCTACTATTGAGCTTAATTTTAATGTACAATTTAATTTTAATTCATTAACTAAATATTCATCTTGATCAAAAGTTAAAGTAATATAAGGATAAGAAGTTAAATCATTACTCAATTCTTCATCATCTAAATAACCTTCATCACCATCGCAACCATCTAGTTCTACATTTCTAATATACTGTTGTTCATTGGATAACGGAGTTAATGTTACAAAACAATACATCTGTTGATCAACCAATTCACCCATTGCTCTATCTAAATATTGGGGGCTACAAGTCACTTGAGAAGTCCAATAATTTGGTTCTTCTTCTTCATTAATACCATAAATATTAGGTATTGAAACTTCTTCTGAAATAATATTTCCAAAAGGGTCTTCAAAATAAAGCGTAATTGATTTTTCAAGAATGTTTCCCGAATTGGTAATTTCAACTTCCCATTCACAAACAATTTGGTCAGTATCAATATCAGAATCTACCGAACCATCTCCAGAACTTAACCTTTCAATTGTAGGTCTCCAACCTGAAACATCACTACCGCCTTCACAATCTGCTTCAATTAAACCTTCATCACTAATAATTGAAAAATCACCATATGCAAAAACATCAGTAAATTCTTCAATAGTTGCAATGACAATCATCTTATCACCGATTGAAGGTAATGAAGTTCCATTATATTCTTGGTCAGTTTCATTTAATATAACAATTATATCTGAAACTAAAGCAGACGATTTATCCGAATAAACTTGAAAAGAATAATCAGTGCCCATTAAGTTTCCTAAATCATCAGAAGAACTACCCAAAATTTTCACATAATTATATCCCTCATTAATAATTGGAATTTTTTGAAAAGTACAAATTCCTTGCACACAATCAATTGCTTTTACATTACTATAAGATGGATTAATATCAGAAAAATCAGCATAAACATTATCATTTTCATCAACACCAATCCCATCATCATCCATTTCAACAACTAATTGAGAATTAGTACCAAATCCAACTGCATCATTAAAAATAGAACTATTGGTAAAAACTTCTTCAACAAAAGGACCAGACCTATCAACAATAAATGATTTTGTTAATTCATATAAATCAGAATTTCCCAATTCGTCAATTAATTCAATTCCAATATTTAAGTCATAATCACCACCATCAATCATACTACCCAAATTAAGGTCTAAGGTTTTATGGCACGATAATGCAGTACAGTATGGAATTACCCAACCCATCCCTAGGGAACTTAAATCAACTCTTGTACTAGTTGAAATTTCTGTTAAATAAAAAATAAGGTCAACATTACTAATTGGTGCTTTGTAATATTCTACTTCAACACCATCTTTTTGAATATAAAAATCATCATTGCCTAAACTTGGAGCAGTATCATCAACATCAATAATTATTGAACGCTTTAATCTTGGAGTGTTATCAAAATTATCTACTGCTTCAAAAACATAAGTGTTTAGTCCTTCATCAGGATCCAAATCAGAAACATCAATTGATTCAGTAATTGTTTCACTACAAACATCATGATACAAACCAATTTCGTGAACTAAACTTGATCCTTTGTAAATATTAATTTTTTTAATTCCAGTACAATGAGCATTACATCCAGAAGTTGAACAAGAACCATCACTCAATTTAATAGTAAATATTAAAGTATCCTCAGAAGTAACTTCATTTTCATCGACAGTTACAGAAGTTACTGAAGCACCCAAAACATCAGGATAAAGACGAATCATTTCAGTTTCATCACCATTAAGAACAGTTGTAAAATCTAATGGTTCAGAAGAGTAAGTATCTTCATCTAATTCTAGTGTACATACATCACCATTACAATTAAAAATTCTATCGCCATAAAGTGGGTCATCATATACCAAAACTCCCTGACTAGTATCATAACTTGTAAACTCGACTTTTAAAGTAATATCATCAGTTTGTCTTATAAAACCTAAAACTTCATCTTGACCAAAACCTGTTCCAACCATGGTAAAAGCCAATGAAAATGGAATAGTTAAAACTAATAAAATCATCGACATTGCAATTAATCTTATTAATTTCATTTTATTTCAGGTATTAAATAATCTTGATATTGTCTTGTTAAATCAAACATGTCATTTAAAATATTTAAATCATCAACATTTGTATTATTTAAATCTTTAAGTTCTAAAACATACAATATAATTTCATTTCCATTTTTAATTTGTGACCTATAAAATCGAATAGGATTTCCTGCATCTTGCTCATCAATATAACCAAAGCTCACTCCTCCTTTAATTGATTTTGCCAAACCACCAGTAGGATTTTGTGCAAGATTTCCAAGAATGATTTCTTTAGAAGAATCAAGTTGTTCTTGACTTAAACTTGTTATATTTTCTAATGAATTTAAATAATTAATAGATAATTCAGGGTTTGGTTCTCCAAATAACTTTGCATCAATTAAATACAAACCATCAGTAATTGAATCACTAACCATTATATCACTACTATTAAAAAATAATGTAATTAATAATTCACCATCATCACCTTCAGAGTTAATTCTTTTAAGTGTAACTAAAACTTCTTCATTTTCTTCTAAATTATAAATTCCATTTTCAAGGGTACCATTTTTATTTGCTATAATTTTTCGAATAATAAAATTAAATTCTTTTTTTGTTCTCATCCCATTAATTATATATCCGTCAGCTAAAGGAGTAAATTGTACTAACTCATCCAAGTAACCGTCTTTGACAGCTTTAATCCATCCACTCAAAATTCCAGTTGGAACTTGGGTAATTAATGTTCCATTTGATGTTGTTTGTCCTAATGAACAAGACTGGTCACCAAACATTAAAACAATTCCAGCATTTGAAACTGGTAAACAATTTTCAAGGTTTTCATCACAATCATCACTAAAAATTTGAATTGTAACATTTTTATCTTTTGAATCACAAAATTTAGGGCCGTTATTAATTGCAGTAATTGGTGCAACATATGAAGTATTGATTGGTTCATTATCTCTTAAATTTCCTTCTAAAGCAAAATTAAAAACAAATCCATCACCATTAAAGGCAGATTCATCATTTAATGTAACAATTACTGGCCAAGAAACATCAAAAAAAGCTCTATATTGTTGAAATCCAAATTTAATAATTGAAAAATCAATACCTTGCAATTTAGGTTCAAATGTTCCAGATTCATCACCATTAATATTAAAATAAATATCATAAAAATTAAAATAATTAAAATTAACTTTAGTATTTTCCAAATTAAGTTCTGAAATTAATTCAGCATCATAATAATCATTTATTGGTAAAATAGTATTATCATACATTGCTTGTCGTGTAGCAGGAAATGATTTTGAAGTGTCAACAAAAATCCTATCGAAATTTTTTGAACCTTGAACTTGTAATAAATTTGTATAACTCAATAATTGTTTAACATTTTCTTTAACTTCTGGAATATCCCATTGATTTCCTGAATTACCAAACTCAAAAGTGAAATCGTGCATTGGAGGAAGTAAAGGATTATTGATGTTACCATTTAATACCAAAATAGTTTGTAAAAAGTGTTCAAGAAATTTATATTTAGTTTCAGATTGATAAATCATTTCAGCTAAAAGATAAGTATCTTCCAATCTTACAGGAAGAGTTATTCCAAAATTTTTTAACTCTTCTGTTTTATCACCCAATGAAACTTCTAAAGGATAATAAACATTTATTACAACATCCTTGTCTCGAATATAAGTAGTAGACACAGGCACTGTTTCTTTAGCAAAAACATCTGTACTTCTCTGAGCAAATATCGAAAAATCATCTAAACAAAATAATAATTTTTCATTAACATACCTATCAATTTGAGCTTCAAAAGACATTTCTGTTGACAATCTACTAGCGCCACTATCTTCACCACTTCTCAAAGCGAGTTTTTTAGAAGAAAAAGAACCATCTACACCTTCCATATACCACCAATATGGAACTGGAACTTTTCTTGAAGGATGTAAATATAAGGAATCTCTTTCATAAGCGTCCTCAAAACCAGGGTCTAAACCTACATTTCGAGGATCAAATCTATATTCACTATTAACAATATAACCACCTCGTTCACCAAGTATTTCTATTGCTTCTTGTCCTATTTGCCTAATACATGAATGAACATAATTTTGTACAGGAGAATATTCAGAAGATACATCATCTACTAAAACTGAATTTCTTTTTAATTCTTCAGGCCTTAAAACAAATAAGAACAATCCGATTACAAAAAGTAAAATAATGCCTACTATTATAAACAAAGTTACCTGTCCTCTGTTGTTCATATGCATATTTTTCATTTTCTAGTATATATATGTTTTTATTACAAACTAAGCTGTAATAATTTAAAATCCGTTTTTGGATTTTTATTTTTATCTAGCACTAAAACTTCTCGATAATAACTCACATGTTTCTCTTTTATAACCGTCAACGATTATTTCACAATTTGAATAATCATTAGTTTCATAGGAATAGGATACATAACAATCGTCTTTTACACCTGAAACTTCTATAAACTTACAATAAAATGATGAATTAGAACTTCTCATAATCCAGTAAAAACAAGTATCTTTCTTTTTTAATTCAACTAATGTATCGCATTCAGATGCTGCTTGAGAGGCTCCATCTTTTGCAACTTTATTTGGGATATATTTAGTAATTTCATATTCAGACAAAGCATTAATTCCAGTTTCAACTTTACAATCACCGGGACAATTATTAGTATTTTCAGTTGCTTCACAAATATTGTTACCACATTCATATTGAGGAATAGGACAATCTTTTAAACAATTTGTAGACGTTTCACCATCGTCACAAATTCCATTTCCACAAATAATTTTAAAACAATCTTCTTGACAATTGTTTACATTTTCAGTTTCATCACAAACGCCATCGCCACAAATAATTTCTAAACAATCATCATCACAATCTTCTCCATCTGAACAAACACCATCACCACAAATAATTTCGGCACAATCTACATCACATAACTCACCATCATCACACAATCCATCACCACAAATAGATGTTACTCTAAAAACGAATGATGATCGTTCTTGAAATTCAAAATAATTAATTACAGCATTAATAGTAAATGAACCAGCTTCTTTAACAATAGTTGAGTAAGTTAATATAGAATTTTTCGAATTTATTGTTTCTTGAAAACTATCAACTACTTTTCCATTTTTTGAAACATCATAACTCAATACTACATCATAATCTTCTCTAGTTCCAACATTTGTTAATTCAACATTAAACAAGAAAGGCTGTCCAATTTCTACAGAAGTTTCATCACTTTCTACAGAAAATTGAATTATTGCAATATCTTCTTTAAAATAAGTAGAAATCAAAAAAATCAAAGCAATTATAATTACTAAACCCGCAATTATACTTAATATCATAAATGACTTACTTTTTTTAGAAGATTCGGGTTTATATGAAACATTTATAGCCGCTTCTACCTCTAAAGGATTATATCCTTGAGTTATCAAGAAATCTTTTAAAGTAGAGATACTATAACCTTTTGAATGATAGGTTTGAATATAATTAACCAAATCCTGATTTACCATGATTTCCCCCTTAGTCTATTATCCCAATTAATAGTATATAAAAGTTGTCATATGGTTCAAAAAACTTTATAAACGTGATAAAGATACTACTGTTAAATAATAAACTTCAGAGGGATTAAAATATGAAAATTTCAAAATTATTAGTTTTAGTAGTGATGGTTATTCTTAGTTCATTAGTAGTTAATGCTGCATCAGTTAACTGTGATGTTAGTAGTGGAAGATTAATCGTGGATGAGAATGTTGTATGTGATAATGAAACACTTAATATTAATAGAATTTCTATTGAACCAAATGGAAATTTAACAATTATTAATTCAGATATAAATCCTTACACAAGAGACTCAGAAACTGAAATTTCAATTGAAATTGAAGATGGTAACCTCTCAATCACTAACTCAAGCTTTAATGGAATTAACTATATCGAATTTGATACCGATTCAGACAATGAAATTCCAGTAATTAATCTTAATAATGTTAACATTAACAATGGTACCTTTACAGTTGATTCTAATAAATGTGATATAACTTTAGATAATGTAAAACATTTCAACACAGGAGAATATGAATATAAACTATCACCCCTTACATTAGACAATTCTTATTTTAAAATTAATAATGTAAATAAAATCCATTTACAAGTTTATGATTCAATGGGTAATATTAACGCACTAGAAAATTCAAATATTATAGTTGGTTATGAAAGTAATGTATTAATTACTAATTCAGAACTTAATTTTGAAGATGAAAACGGATTAGTTATTGAAGGCAAATCAAATGTTACTATTAATAATACAAAAATGGAAATTTTTGGATTAGTTTTAATGGATAATTTAGAACTTAGCAATTTTTCAGATAATAACAAAAATTTCACAATTAATTTAGACGATAATTATACAATCAAAGCAGAAAATATTGAATTTAATGAAGTTGGAATAGGATTATCATTTTTTCAAAACCTAACATTAAATAATTCAGTAATTGATTATGTATTTATTGGATATGAATTTATGAGTGAAAAATATGACGAAGATTTAATCAATGAATTAAATATTAGTGATATAAATTCAAACATTAAAATATACAACAGCAAGATTTATGACATTTCCATAGAAGATTTAATTCCAGCATCACAAATAACTGTTGAAAATTTAAAAGAAAAGGAATTAATTAATCCAACATTTACTTTTAGTGAAGGTAATGTAAATATTGATATTTTAAATAGTACATTTTCTGATATTTTTTTAGCACCTCACAGAGATACAGAAAAATTAATTCTTAGAAACTGTGAATTAGAAGAATTAAATGATCCATATAGAGAACTGGTTTATGAAACTGAAAGTGAAATTATTGAAGATGAACCAAGAGACGCAGTACCTAGTCCATCATCAAGTGGTGGCGGTGGAAGTTCTGGTTCAAGCAGTGGTGCAATAACAACTTCCGAAAATTCATCATTAGAAATTGAAATTTACGATTCAAGAATTGACAATTATGATGCATATTATGGACATAAAAGTCTTTATGCAGAAAACACAAATTTTGACAATATTGAAAATTTAAAATATTCAAACAACACATTTAATAATGTATCAATTGATGATTTTGAAGCACATAATGGAGCTTATTCTTTTATTTATGATTCAAATTTAGAAGAAATGCGTTTAGAAGATGGTTCAGTAACATACTTATTTAATACTAACTATGATGAAGATGAATTAATTATTTCAGATAATGCAATTTTAATCATTGACAATATGTTTTTACTAGAAGATTACATTAAAAGCGGATTAAACTTAATTTCCAACCCATATAATGAACCAATTACTAAATCAGATTTAACATCAAGTTGTCCATCAGTAATTGTGGACTCATTACAAACTTACAATCCAGTTACAGATAGCATTGTTGATGCTAGTGAAATGTTACCTGGAAAAGGATATTTAGTTCAATCAACTAATGATTGTGACTTTACTATTAATGTTTCAGATAAAACTGAATTTTTAAATTATGACTTAACTCTTAAAACAGGTACTAATTACATTGGTCCAATATTTTATGGTATAAAGGCAAGTGTTTTTGAAGAAGGATGTGCAGTTGATGGAACTGTAGAAGACTTTGAAGGAAACGAAGTTGACTTTTTAGAAAAAGGTCAAGGTTATGTTGTAAAATTAAAAGCAGATTGTGTAGTTAACCAAAATGAAAATTATGAAGTATTAATTAGCAATATTAATCCAATAAGTACAATAAATGGAATTAAAGGTTCAACTAATGTAACAATTGCCAATACTGGTAATAGACATGTTGAAGATTTAATAATTACAATTTCTGACTTAATTAATGATAAAGGAGATATTTTAGAATATACTAAATACGACTTATCTTTAGACGGAAATTCATTCAATCCAGGAATTGATACTTTTTCATTACAAATTAGCGAAAATGAAACTTTCGCATTAAAAGCAATTAATGACTTTAATGATGAATCTTCTACATACAAAGGTTATATGTGGATTGAACATGATAATGTTTCATCATCACAAGAAATAGTTATTGAATTTGTAGGAAATCAAAGAGATTTTCAAACAACATACCCAAGTATTTCAATTCTTGAACAAGAAAATGTTAAAGAAAACTTAACTTTTACTAATAATGGAAACACAGATTTAGAATTTGATTTACAAAACTTTGTTTTAAGTAATAACAATGAATCAATCGATGTAACAATTACAAATCAAAGATTTGAATTAAATGTATCTGATTTAACAAAAATTGAAATGGACTTTGATTCTAATTCAGTTTCACCAGGCAGTTATTCAGGCAACTTAACTGTTGACTATGGAATCAAAGGCGAAACATTAAACGAATCAAGAAATATTACAATTACATTAGAAATTGTTGCAATTGAGCAAAATATTGATGTTGATTACAATGCAATTTCAGTAATTCAAAAAGACAATGGTACAACAACTATGACTATTTACAACATAGGAAATGTTCCAGTAGACGTCACTATTAATCCCACAGACCTAAGTAATGGAAATGACACCATTATACCGCAATTTAATGAAACTACATTCACATTAAACATAACACAACAAAAAACGGTTCAAATTGATTACGAAACATTAAACAAACAAGAAGGAAATTATGTTGGAAATATTACTGTTAATTACGAAAGTAAAACAGACAATGTAAGCCTATCATTAAATGTTCTTGACAGAGATGAAAACTTATCTGTAACATACACACCAATAGAATTAACTCAAGGAAATAATATTACTACAAGTTTCCAAGTTAGAAACATTGGAAATATTGATTTCGATAATGTTTCATTTGAAATTACTAATTTAGTTAAAGGAACAGATACAATACCAACTGAATTAAACATAAATAGTTTAGCTATTGCAAGTGGTGCAACTACAACTGTAACATTTAATATTACTACAACTACTTCACAAGTTGGAACTTACAATGGAACAATAACTACTACTTTTGATGGAAATGTAATTGAAACTCCAATAAATTTAGTAGTTAACGAAATTGAGGGAAGTTTAACAATTGATTTCACACCAGTTAATGTTTTACAAGGCAATTCAATTACAGGAACTTATACAATTACTAATAATGGAAATATTGACTTAAATGTTAACTTATCATTAGAAAATTTAACTAATGGAAATGATATTATTGAAGTTAATATTGATGAACAAGTATCAATTGCTAAAGGAGATACATACTCTAAACAATTAACATTCAATACTGATGAAAATAATTCAGCAGGAACTTATCAAAATACATTATTTGCAAACTACCAAGATCAAACAACTACTCAATCAATTTCTGTTGAAGTTGAAGCAATTAATGAAACAATAACTCATACATCATCTGCATCAACAAGATGGTTACAATTATTAAATAATGCAATTCCTGCAACTATAGAAGTAACAAACAATGGAAATGTTGCACTAAATATAGATCTAGTTATGAATGATTTAACTGGACCTGAAACCATTCAAGGAAGTTCAATTTTAATTGTTGATAATAATTTTAATTTAGCAATTGGAGCAACAGAAAGTGTAACAATCACTCCAAATATTCTTGAAAATAAAACTGCTGGAACTTACACAGGATTGTTAAATATTAGCTACGATGGAACAGTTTCACAAATGCCATTTAGCGTTGAAATAAAAGATCCAGAATATAGTTTAAGTGTTCCTTCAAAAATTGAAATTAATGGTAATGTTAGAGATACAAACCAAACAGTGACTTTTACAGTTACAAATAATGGAGATTATGCATTAGGTTTAATTAGTATTGAACAAGATATTAATGATTATAATGCAACATTAAGTCCAACAACAATTAACGGATTAGCAATTGATGGAAGTTCAACAGTTACATTAAACTTAGCAATTCCAGAAGACGAAGCAACAGACAATCATAAAATTGGAAATATAAAATTAATTAATAATAATGTTAATACTACAATCCCAGTATATTTAAATCCAGATTCCGCACTAATTATTGAAGAATTAGAAATTAGTGTTGATGGAAATAAAGATGAATATGAAGACGAAGACACTATTGACGATGAAGCAAAACCTGGAGACACTATTAAATTTGAATTAAATATTGAAAATTTATTAGAGAATTCAGAAATGCATGATGTTATTGTAGAAATTGAAATTGAAGATATTGATGATGGCGATGATATCGATACAGAAAGTGACGAAGAAGACATCAATGAAGAAGACGATCAAAAATTCAAATTAGAATTAGAAGTTCCAAGACTTGTAGATGAAAATACATTTGAAGTTTTAATACATGTTGAAGGAGAAGACGACGACAATAATATCCATGAAATTAATTGGATTGTTTATTTAGAAGTTGAAAAAGAATCACACGAAATAATACTTGACAGAGCAAGCATTTCACCATCCACAATTAGCTGTTCAAAATCTTCAACAGTTGAAGTTAAAATTATAAATGTTGGCGGAAGCGATGAAAATGTTGAAGTTATTGTTTCTAACTCAGAATTAGGATTAAATTCAAGAAAAGAATTTGAACTTGAAGAAGGAGATAATGATGACGCTGAAAGAGAAGTTTCATTTTCAATTAATGTACCTGAAGATGCTGATGAAAAAAAATACAACATTGATGTAAAAGTATACAGAGATGGAAGATTGGATGATTCAGAAACTTTAAGTTTGAAAATAAATGATTGCGAATATGATAATAACAATGATAAAGATAACGATGGTGGAATGAATGTACAAACTCCAACTTACACACCTCCAACTAAAACTAAGAAAACTTCAACTCTTGATGAAATAAGAGATAGCGATTGGTATTTACCCGCATTAGGCGTTGTTGTTGTTGGAATTGGTGTTGGAATATTTGCAATGATTCCTAAATAAAATCTTTGATTTCGACCAAAAAAGATTTTCTTTTTTAATTATTATTTTTATTTTTTCTAATTAATATTAATACCTTGGATTTCATTTATAACGTAAGTTCTATAACGTAAATTATGTATACTCATCATCAAATTATAGACTATTTATTTGCTTCTAGAGAAGAAAGAAAAACCATGTTTAATGGAATGTCTTTACAAAAAGCATATGAAAATTTAGCTCCATCACCCATCAAAGAAGATGAAATATTAACAACTGATGTTTGTTCTAGAATAAAAATTTCTAAAAACAAATTTATTGAATTAAATAAAGAAGGATATTGGGGTAAAACAAGAAAAGGCAAACCAAAAGATGGTTCTGGCGGAATTAGAGTTTATGTAAAAACATCCAAATTTTATGAAATTCTTAATCAAGAAGCTTATCTTATTCCTACCCATTTGTTCTTTGAAAAAATGGAAAAAGAACAATGGCACATAGGAAGAAGACATTTTGATGATTCATTTAAACACCTATATGAGTCAGTAGCAAGGAAAAAAGAAAAAAGAATTTCAGTAGTTAATGCTGCAAAAATTGTCTGTTATATGAAAAGAAGAAAAGCAAAAATAGAAGATTGGAAAACTCTTGAAGATTTAAATAAAGAATCTGGATTAAATTTAGAAATAGATTCTTTAAGACATAGATATCGTAAACTTCACAAATTAGGTTTAATTCAATATTATAAAGTAAAAACGCCTGGAAAAAGACCAATTAAAGGTTTTGAAGGATCATGTACAAAACTTTCTCCTCCAACATATAGAAGAAGATTAAAAATTGAAAAAGAATTTGCAGAAATAAGAAAAAATGCTTATTCATCTTCAAATATATCAAAAAAAATGGGAATCACAAAAGGATCAGTATCAATAATGATGAAAATTGGAACTGAATTAGGATTATTGCACGGAGTTAATCTAAGTCTCGATCCAACTAACGAAGATTTAATTTGGGGACTCATGCCTAATGAAGCTGAAAAATTAATTTCTGGAAAAATTAAAATTCCTTCAGAAAGTAGATTAAGAAATTTAAAAAAAGAATTAGATTTAGAAGAAATAGTTAATTTTCTTAGAGCAGAAAAAGAAGGAATAAGTACAGAAGAAATTAGCAATTTAATGGGAATATCTGGACCGCGAGTTAATGAAAGTATTAAAGTAGGAATTAAGATGGGATTATTACATCCAGTTTCTATAAAATATAAAGATTCTAAAAGAACTTTTAAAAATTATTTGCCAAAAGAAGAAGCTAAAAAATTAATCAATGGAGAAATATACATTCCATGCCAAAGTAGATATAATAAAGTTCAGTCAGGAGAAAATGTAGCAAGAAGAATTTTAACCCGAACTAAAATGGATGCTCATGAATTAGCAAAATATTTAGGGTTAGGTTATCACAGCGCTAGCCATTTAATTCGAATGGTATTAGAAACAAAATTACTTCCATCAGCCGAATATGTTTATGTTGTTGATGAAAAAACAGTAAAAAATGTTATTTCAAAATCCAATGCCAAAAAAATAAAAGATGGCGAAATCAGGCTTCCATCCTTGACTAAATTTCTAAGATTACAAAAAGAACTTGGTCATAAAAAAACAATTAAAGTTGTTAGAAGAGAAGCAACAGGCGTTACTACTAAAGAACTTGCAAAAAGACTTGAAACAAGCCTAACTAATGCTCAAAAAATAATTAGACATGGTGAAATATCAGGAGTGTTAAAAACAACCCACTACAGGTATAAAGGTTCTGGCAAAACAGGCTATATGATAATTCCAAAAGATCAATCTGAAGCATTATTAAATGGTGAAATAACTATTCCATCTCAAGGAGAAATTCAAAAAATATTACTAATGAAAGGAAAAACATTTTCAAAAAAACAACTGACTTTAGCTAATAAACAATTTTTATTAAGTAGAGCAAAAAAAGGAAATCAAAAAGCAATTTATGCATTGTGTAATATTGATTCAAGATATTCAACAATGTTTTCTAAAAAAAAGGATGAAAAATCAGATTTTATTAACAACTTACCCAAACACAATTTAACAATTGAAGATGAAATAGAACTTGCTGCAAGAATAAAATTAGGTGATGAAGATGCCAAATATGAACTTGTAAATTCAAATTTACGTTTAGTTGTAAAAATTGCACAAAATTTCTATGACAGAGGACTACCTACAAATGATTTAATTTCCGAAGGAACTTTAGGAATGATGAGAGCATCGGAAACTTTTGATCCTTCTAAGGGTGCAAAATTTTCAACATACGCAGCATGGTGGATTAAAAATAGTATGCAAAGAGCAATATCAAATAAAACAAAAGTAGTAAGAGTTCCAATTCAATCTGCAACAAGAATTAGATTGATTAAATCAACGATAAATGAATTAAGTGAAATACTAAGAAGAAAACCAACCCATTATGAAATTAGTAACAAAATAGGAATTACTGAGAAAAAAATATCTGAAGCAATTATGAATGATAGAAGCATAGTGTCAATTCACAAACCGATTAAAGAAGACGGAGATGGAACTTTAGAAACAATGATTAGTCAAGATGATGTTTTAAATGATAAAACAACAATGAAAGAGCAAATTGAAACGAATGATGAAATTGCAAGAATGCACAATATTATTCCAAAACTTAATGAAAGTGAACAATTTATTATTAATTCAACTTTTGGAACCAATGGTGTTAAAAAAAGAATTGAAAGCGAATTAGCAAAAATAATTAATAAAACACATCAAAGAGTTAATCAAATAAAAAAAGAAGCCTTAGAAAAATTAAAATCAATGATGGAAGTTTAATTATTCACTCAGTAACATATCCATTAAACCATAACATTTACCTTTTCTTTCTACTTCAATATTAATACCAGGGTTTTTTTCCATATATCTACTAGCATTATCACTTAAATTATGAGCTCCACCTAAGACTATAACAGAAAAAGGTTTATTTGCTAATTGTTCAAGATAATAATCTTCTCTATGTTCTATGAGCTTATTAAATTCTGAGTCCCAACATGTCCCACCATTTCTTAAGTATCCAATACAGGCACCCAACCTTGCTTTTTTGTCAAGATGATGTAATGATACTTTTTCTTTCATAGCTAAGTATAATGCAGCTCCAGGTAAGAGTTTATATTGTTGATAAATTTTCGAAGTATTTTCATGAACAAGATACATCATCTTTCTTAATTTAAGTTTTGCATCTTCAACATCTTTAAGATCATCTTTTTTTTCAATTAATCCCTTAATAATATCATTTTTCCATTCTTCAATTGAAGCATCAACTACAAAAGCACCAGCAATTACTTCTAACGCTTCAGCATTTACTGGCAAACCTTTTTTGTTAAAATAAAGTTCAGCTTTTTTTTTATATTGTTCTAAAGATAAATTAAATTTTGAACTATCTACAGACTCATACATTTTATTTAAAAAATCCAAAGGACTATCAAATGTATCAACACTTACTTTTTTATAAAAATTTGCTAAATCACTTATTGCTCTAACAGCAAGATAAGAATTTAAAATAGGTATATCCTTTTTTAATTCATCAAAGATTTGTTCGGTTGATAATAAATAAGCACAATATCTACCATTTAAGTAATTGGGATCTTTTAAAAAAGGTTCATTAGTTTCATTAAACCCTTCTATTGAAATATGAAGATTTTTATTAGTTTTTATGAGTTCTTCCAAAGTATCATAAATTGATTCTTGAGACTTTTTTACATTTCTATTAATTTCATGCAAAATATTAATTCGTTTTTTTCTCATAATTTCATGCAATTTAGGATTACTTTCTTTTGTAACCTTTGATCTAGAAGCAATTGTATCATAAACTTCCTTATCCATTAAATGTGCTTGTCTTAAATGAAGAATTTTATTTGTTTGAACTGATTCTTGTGCAACAGAATAATAACTAGCTAAACCTAATGCTAATGAAGTAATTATTGCTTTTAATCCTTTCATAGATATAAGAAAATAAAAATAACTTATAAATGTTTTTGATATTGACTACTATACAGGAACTACTTGGCAACAAATATTTGCAATGTTTTTTAAATTTAAATTAAAAGAATAATGAAAAAACAATTAGAGAATTTAATAAATGAACAAAATTAATAATATAATATTTAAACTCACCCATCCTAATTTATAGTATTAACAACAATAAATTATAAATATAAAAATCTATTTTAAAAAAATATGAAATTAAAAGTACCTAAAGAACTAGAAAAAATAATTGTAGCAAATATATCTTTATTAGACGTGAATGATAATATTGAAAGATTAAGAATAGCAAAAACAGAAATTCACGGAATAGATAGTATTATAGTATCCCCAGATAATTGTTTAGGAAACCTAGGATTTGCATTTGATTCTAGAACTTCCAATCCCTTATATTGTTCAACAGATAGCCCAGGTGTTATTTTTTTTGACATTAAAAATACATATATTCTTTTACATTCTTCAATAAAAACTTGGCCAAAAGATTTAAACTATAATAAAATTGATTTTTCAGATTATAGCATTTCAGTGGGACAGTACCGTCAATATAAAGAAAATGAATCTATTCAGCGATAATTAATTTACTTTTTAACATAAATCACCTTCTTTCCCCACCATCCAGAATAAATATCATTTTCTAATTCAATGACATGAACTAATTTTAACTCCAATTTCAAATTATTTGTTTTTTTCATAACTAGATAATGCCAATATCTTCCTTTTGATTTTTTGATTTGTATATTTTTTAATTTTCTTAAATATTTTAAAAAATCAATTTTCTTACCATTATCCCAAATCTCAATTAGATTTTCATACTCTTTTGGATGGTCTTTTCTGTATTCTTGTAATTCTAAAACTGCAATTCCTTCTTTAGTTAAAACTCTATTTACTTCTTCAATAAACAATGCCCTATCAGAAATATACTGCATTGTTGCCTGACAAAAAACAAAATCAAAAGAATTATTTTGAAAAGGTAATTTTTCACCTGCATCTATATTTGAATAAATTTTAGGTATTTCTTCATTAGAAAATTTTTGGTCTTTTGCATATTCTTTTGTAAGTTTTTGATTTCATTCTCTTTCATAGTTTGTTCCAATAGTCTCAACTTTATCTCCATAGATTCGTTTTAGCTCCAAAAGTGCTCTGCCAAAACCCGTACCAATTTCTAAAATTTTTATTTGTCTTTTTCTATTTATAATTTTTTTAATTTGATTAGAAATATTACCTATTCTTCCTTTCGCACCTTCCAAACCCTGTTCTCTTCCTTTTCTCCAAATAATTTCCCCTTTCTGTCCTCTTTTTTTAATCCAATAATTCTTTTTCATATTAAACCCAAAACTAAAGTGATTTAAATATTTATTGAAATACAAAAACCATTCTTGTTTTTTTCCTATCTATAACAAATCTCATTATAAATATAAAGAAAACAAATCCATTCAAAAATAATTACTTTACTTTTTCATATGAACATCCATTTGTGGAAATGGTATTCCTATCTTATTTTTATTAAGTACTTCATAAATTAACGTATTAGCTTGATCTAATGCTGAAAGCTTATCGCTATAATTTTTAATATAAAAGTAAGCCTTAAAATTTAATGCTGAATCAGCCATTTCTAAAAATCTAACATTAATATCTTCATTTTTGTCAAGACCTTCAACATTTTCAATTTCTTTAATAACAAGTTTCTTAACTTTTTTTATATTTGAACCATACTCAACACCAAAAGGAACAACAATTCTTATTGATGGACCAGGTTGAGCCACATTAATAAAAGCAGCATCTGCCAAATTACCATTTGGAACAATTAAAACTTCTTTATCAAAAGTTTGTAGTTTAGTAGAACGCAAACCAATATCAATCACTTTACCTTTTTGTAATCCGTCAGCATTAACATCTATAACGTCACCAGTTTTCATATTTTTATCAAGTATTAAAGAAATTCCTCCAAAGATATTTCCT
>Ga0307929_1001497_pt1 | contig 17467 bp, 17 predicted proteins | sample AceLakmetage1330_FD_203160 | JGI IMG/M metagenome (GOLD analysis project Ga0307929, IMG submission 203160) | Saline water microbial communities from Ace Lake, Antarctica - #1330 | ecosystem: Environmental > Aquatic > Non-marine Saline and Alkaline > Saline | place: Antarctica: Ace Lake...
GCATATTTGCAAATAATTTGACTTTTATGGAATCATACAACTGGAACGAATTATCCAAAAGGTTATTGAAAGCCGAACTTGTCAAGCGGGGAATTTCACATGAAGAACTTGCTAATAGACTAAATAATTTGGGGATTAAAGAATCGAAATCAAGTATTGACAGCAAAATATGTCGAGGTACATTTAGTGCATCTTTCTTATTGAAGTGCTTAAATGTTATTGGTTGTAATAACCTTATCATCGAAAATCAATTGTTAGTTGCTGCGGAGCCGATTATTGAATACGAAAAATCAATTAAAAATGAAGACAATTAGATTTATAGACCTCTTTGCTGGATTAGGTGGGATAAGAATTGGTTTTGAAGATTCATTTAAAAGATTTGGATTTGAAACAGAATGTGTTTTAACTTCTGAGATAAAACCACACGCAATAAAAACATTAGAGCATAATTTTTCCCATAATCTTTTTGTAGGTGATATTTTTAAAGTTAGAACGGATGAAATTCCAGATTTCGATTTTTTACTAGCTGGTTTTCCATGCCAACCATTTAGCTCTGGCGGAAAACGTTTAGGTTTTTTAGATACAAGAGGAACATTGTTTTTTGAAATTGAGAGAATTCTTAGACAAAAAAAACCTTATGGGTTCATATTGGAAAATGTTGAAGGTTTAGTAAAACATGATATAGAAAACAAGCATGACGATATAGGTCAAACGCTGAAAACTATTCTTCACGTTTTAGAAAAGGATTTAAAGTATAAAGTCTCATGGAAAGTATTTGATTCTGTAAACTTTGGAGTTCCTCAATCAAGAAAACGTATATTCATTGTGGGCACAAAAGATAAAAAAATTAGTCTTGAAAACTTTGAGCGTTCTTTTTCTGTTTTCAGGGATGTCATGGAAAGTGGTTTGCCAACTTTAAAATCAGAATTTACGGTTAAATTATTAAGTCACTACAATATCAAAGAGTTGTGCGGTAAGAGTATTAAAGATAAGCGAGGTGGTAAAAACAATATCCATTCCTGGGATATTGAAATAAAAGGCCCAGTTTCAAAAGAGCAAAATATATTGCTTAATAAATTATTTAAGGCCCGCCGGCAAAAAAAGTGGGCCGAAGAAATTGGTGTTGTTTGGATGGATGGTATGCCCCTAACCTTAAAACAAATTAGCACATTTCACAATTCTGAAAACCTAAAGGAACTTTTAGATGATTTGGTTGACAAGGGCTATTTAAAACTTGAACACCCTAAAGGTCTAAAGGAAGAACTTACCCTTGAAGGCATTAAGCGATATCGAGATTATGACAAAACAAAACCCAAAGGCTATAATATTGTAACTGGCAAATTAAGTTTTGAGATTAACAAAATTATCTCTCCTGATGATATTGCTCCAACTTTAGTAGCAACTGATATGTCGAGACTGGCTGTGCCTGATGGGCTTGGTTTAAGACGTTTCACGATCCGGGAAGGTTTGAGGCTTTTTGGATATCCTGAAAGCTATACTATTCCAACTAAAGAAAATGATGCATTTGATTTATTAGGAAATACTGTTGCTGTTCCAGTGGTGAAAGTAATTGCTGAAAGGGTAGCGGAAAATTGCATTAAATCAAATTATTTAACCAAGAGTTTGAGTCCGGTATGTTCGGCATAGTTTTTAAGGACATTTCTTAACCAATGCCCATTATTATGTCTTGTTTGAGGATATTCATAGCGAGTTTCATTAAGCGCTTTAAGGAAATCCCCTTTCGAAGCAAAAGGTTTGAATTTTGTTCGCTCAGAATACCATGTAGATGGTCTTAGATTGTAAATGATACTCTTTTTTTCTTGTACTTTTATAGGGTATGTTCCGCTTGGACACGATAATTCCCAAATCTTTTTTAGCCAAACATTTTTAATTGATAATGAACTTCCTTTCATTTGGTATGCTAAAATAAGATAATCCGAATCAATCCTGTAGGCATCTGTCAATAATGAGTTACAATATGAATCAAAGTTTGCTAAATCAAATCCTGGCCCTCTGTCCCAATCAAATGATTTTACTTCTAATAATCCTTTCATCCTATCATCTGGGTCAAGATAAAAATCAGGAAATTTTTGTGTATTTTCATTTTCCTCAAAGTCAATTTCCATCTTTATAAACCATGCCTTAAGCCACTCTTGCAAAAGATTCCCTATAGAATCCTTCGTCTCAATAGAAATTGTCAAATCTTTCAGAGTGAAATTTATTACACCTTGCTCTCCTATAATTTTATAATCCTTTGTCAGTTTATTGTATAATTCCTGTGCTGTTAATTTCATGTTGTTAGTTTAAGCAACAAATTTAACTAAAAATGAAGCACTTATCACAAAAATTAATTGTTGCCAATTTTTGTTCTAACTACTAGAATTACTGCTGTTTTAGTTAACAGGTAACTCCCGAATATAATTCACCAAACCCCGAGCGTTAAATATTTTCATCAATTTATCCGGTGGTGGGGCAAAAGCAAAAGTTTTACTACCAACCTGCACTTCACCTGTTTCGAAATTAATATCCACTTTATCGCCGGCGTTATAGGCATCAACAGCTTCGGGCAAAATAATGATAGGAAGTCCCTGGTTTACTGAGGAGCGATAAAAAATCCTGTTCACCGATTTGCAGATAACGGCTTTAACGCCGGCATGTGAAAGTCCTACGGCAGGATGCTCACGTGATGAACCGCAGCCAAAGTTAGCTCCGGCAATAATAATATCCTCCGGCGAAACTCTTTCGGCAAAGCTATCGTCGAAACCTTTGAATAGGTGCGGCATGATTTTTTCCGGCTCAGATGAAAGTACGTTGTAGGTCATGTTTCCGGCAAACATCTGGTCGGTGTTGAGATTATTAATGTCGGTGTAATTCCAAACGCCATCGAGATATCTGTCGTCGTTTTCGTCCACTTCCACTGTTGAACTCTGTTCGATGGAAAAGGGATATTTATCGTTCGCCTTGATGCCACGCGGGTCGGTAATTTCAGCATTCAGTGCCGACCATGCCACTGCTGCCGGGGATGCCAGGAAAATACTAGCTTCTTTATTTCCCATCCGTCCTTTGAAATTACGGTTGGCTGTAGAAATTATATTGAAGCCATCGGCAGGAATTCCCTGACCTGTTCCAAGGCATGGTCCGCAGGAAGTTGCAAGCACTTGTGCCCCTGCATCCATAAATATTTCAATAAGGCCATCTTTCATTGCCTGCATGTAAATTTCCTTTGATGCCGGAATAATCAGCATTTGAACATCGGCAGGGAGTTGTTTGCCCTTTAAAACTTTGGCCACTTCCAGCAAATCTTCAAGTCGGCCATTTGTACAGGTACCAACCATGGCCTGATTTATCTTTGTTCCCTGTACCTCAGCAAGGGCTTTTACATTGTCAACATGGTGAGGTGCTGCCACAACCGGAAATAGTTCATTCAGGTTTATTTCAATTTCCTTTGCATATTTCGCATCTGGATCAGCCCAAACACCAATGATTTCTTCACCATAAAAATCTTCGAGCACTTCATCTGCAGGGAACACAGCATTTTTAGCCCCCATCTCCGAAGCCAGGTTGGCCAGGGTCATCCGCTCAGAAATGGAAAGGTTTTTCACCCCGTCGCCATGGTATTCTATCGACATATAATCTGCTCCGCTGGAACCGATCATTCCGATGATCCAAAGTGATAGGTCCTTGGCATAAACTCCTTCGGGGAATTTGCCTTGCAATGTTATCTTGATTGTTTCCGGTACACGGAACCATGTTTCGCCTAATTTCCAAAGTCCTGCCGATTCTGTCCGGTCGATACCTGCCGCAAAAGCATTAAAAGCCCCGGCTGTGCAAGTATGGCTGTCGCTACCAACGATGATCTGACCAGGCCTGGCGTGGTACGACATAATTTGGTGACAGATTCCGCGGCCAACGTCATAAAATTTCTCGATGCCCTGCTCCTTCACAATTTCCCGGACTTGCTGGTATTGGTTGGCTAATTTTGCACTGGTGGGTGGCGCATTGTGATCAAGAACGATCAACAACTGATTTGGGTCCTTAACCTTTTTGCCATTCATTTTTTTAAATGTACCCGCAATACTTGCAGTATTGTCGTGGGTAAGGATGATGTCGGGTGTTGCAAAAACGATGCTACCGGTTTTGGCGCCGAATATTTTCTCTACAAATGTTTTTCCACTCATTATGTAACTGGTATTAGGTTTTTAAAATGTGATATTTTGACGATCACAAAATTGGTATTTTTCGTTGAATTGTGGTTGGAAATAAGTAATTTAGAAATGGTTTAAGCAAAGGCTTTGTTTTTGCGTTTCAACACACGATGGGCCGCACTGCATATGCTTTTTGCTGTTAATCCATATTTTTCCATCAACTCAGCGGGCTGGCCTGATTCACCAAAAGTATCATTCATCCCTATCATCTCAACTGGGACTGGACAATGTTTTACGATTACTTCTGCAACAGCACTACCAAACCCACCATAAATTTGATGTTCTTCGACTGTAACAATGGCACCGGTTTTCTCAGCCGCCCCAATGATGATTTGTTTGTCGATGGGTTTTATGGTGTGTATATTTATCACCTGGGCTGAAATTCCTTTTTTATCCAACACTTCAGCAGCAAGCAGCGCTTCCCAAACCATGTGCCCTGTAGCTATGATAGCCAGGTCATTGCCATTCTTCAGTATTTGCCCTTTACCAACTTCAAAGTCTTGATTCTCCAGTGTAAAATCAGGAACAGCTTCACGTCCGAAGCGAATATAAACCGGCCCTTCTGATTCGAGGATTGCTTTGGTGGTGGCAATTTTCGCCTGTGTTGCATCGCATGGTGAAAGTACAGTCATGTTGGGCAACACACGCATGATGGCAATGTCTTCCAGGGCCTGGTGTGTGGCGCCATCAGGGCCAACTGAAATTCCGGCATGTGCACCTCCAATTATCACATGAACATTATTATAACACACCGAAATGCGCATCTGATCGGTGGTGCGCAAGGCAGCAAAAACCCCATAGGTTGAGAATACCGGAATTTTGCCGGATAAAGCCAGCCCTGTGGCAACCCCAATACAGTTTTGTTCGGCAATGCCAAGTGATAAAAATCTTTCAGGAAATTGATCTGCAAAAAAGTTCATGCCCACCGACCCTGTAATATCGGCACCAATACCAATGATGTTCTTGTCCTGCATCCCTGCCTCCAGGACCCCTTCACCAAAGCCTAGTTTCGTGGCTCTGTGGGCTTTCTTTTTGAATTTTGTCATTTGCTGCGCTGTCATTGAGTTGTGCTGTCATTCATAGTCATTGAGCTACGCTGTCATTGATTGTCATTGGTTGTTATTCAATATTTCAATAAATTCTTTTGCTTTTATTTTATTTGGAACTTTTCCGTGCCACTTATAATTTCCTTCAATTGATGGGATGCCTTTTCCCATTTTTGTTTTTGCAATAATAACCGAAGGCTTGCCTTCAACTTCTTCAGCCATTTGGAAAGTATTACAAAGTGCTTCGATATTATTGCCATCACATTCAAATACTTCCCAGCCAAAGGATTTCCATTTTTCGGCAAGTGGCTCAATCTCCATTACATCACTTGTCCGGCCATCTATTTGAACGAAATTCCTGTCGATTACAGCAGTAAGATTATCCAGTTTGTGGTGTGCTGCACTCATGGCAGCTTCCCAAATCGATCCTTCCTGCAATTCGCCATCGCCATGGATTGAATAGACTTTCCAGTTTTTTTTATCCATTTTTGCTGCCAGGGCCATTCCAACGGCTACTGACAATCCTTGCCCCAACGAACCTGCCGATAGCTCAATGCCAGGCAAATGATGGTCCCTGCCCGGATGTCCCTGCAATCGTGATCCTAATTTCCTCAAAGTCAATAATTCGTTAACTGGAAAATAGCTGGCGTTTGCTAATGCAGCATAATAAACCGGGGCCACATGGCCAATGGAAAGGATCAGTCTGTCACGATCTTCCCAGGTAGGATTTTTAGGCTGATGGTTCATTCTGTCAAAGTACAAAACTGTAAAAACGTCTGCAAGGCCCAGCGACCCACCTAAATGGCCTGATCCGGCTTCAGCCAGGCTTTTAACAACATCAACCCTAATTTTTTTTGCAATGGATTTTAAATTGGAAATCTCTCGTTTTTGTTTTGTATTATCCATGTTATTACATTCTTTAGTGCGAAAATAGTAATAAAAACTAAAGGCAAGACATAAGCAGTTTTGTGCCACAACTCGCTGACACTGCAATTTTTAATGATTCTTAATAAAAAAATTTTTAAACTTGTACATTGTTTTGCAATCACCCTTCCAATCGATACTTTATGAGAAAAATTACTTACCAGGCCAGCTTTGTTTTAGCCATTGTTGTGTTCGTATTTAATGCGCATGCATTTGGCCAGATGTCAACCCAAATCAATTACAAAGAAAAAGGCAGGGCTATTTTGTCTGCTTCAATTTACTTTTCTGATAGCAATGGAAATAAAGATATATCATCAGAAGATTTTATCGATTATCAAAAAGTGTATTTTACAATTGAATCTGCAGGTAACGATGGCAATGGTTATTTTAAAGAGAAGGACATTGAGGAGGATTTAAGCCTGATTAAATTGTATCAGAAAGGAAACCGAATTATGCCCGTCGCTGAGTTAAAGGGTATTCCCAACGGTGATCAAAAAATTGATAAGGTACTGATGACCTTCAATAAACAAGATGTTGTCCTTTATGAACCTTTCGAGTTCAGAAGTCTCATTGATACTGCAAAAGAGCTTATCATTCCCGATAAGTATTTTCTTCAGCATTATACTTACGAACCCGTTTACATTCAGGGGATCAATTATAGTGATGAAAAAAATTATGTGGCTGCTTATAACACTTTGATGAAAATTGTTGACGATGCCCAGGTAGAGGATGAGATCAGGCATTACTCTTTTTGGCAATCAGCAAGCGAAACCTATATCCAAACTGCAATTGAGCAATATGCCGATAGTTTGTCGGGCAGTCTCACAAGAGCCCATGCCCGGTTTATGGGAAGTTTTTCAAAAAGCAAACTCGAAGGGCAGGATTCGATCTTAAGGCTGATCTATGATGCGCAGGATATGTTCATGCCTTATATGCAAATGGATTTTCCAAATAGCGCGCTCTATCGTACTAAATTTACACAATTGATATCTGAGGCAGATTCTCTAATTGCCGAAAATACCATCCGGTTTAACAGAAGCCGAATGCGCTTCCTCGAAACTGAAACTTATGTTCAGAATTATGAATTTCAACTTTACATCGATATTATTGCCAGGATGCTTTGTAACCTCGATACATTGAAAACCCTGAATGGGTTGTTGCCCCTTAATATCGAATTATTAGACAAAATGCCTGAAAAAAAGAAGGTGTTGGTTGATACCGAATGGATTGATAATTTTGAAATAATTCTTGATGTTGTTAATTTGAATATGCACACAAAGGGGCTTGTATTTGGTGATTCGGTGATGGGTAATTTGCAGCAACAAGTGCCTGATCAGCGGCAACCTTATTACGAAATATTTACAGCCTTCAACTACATGGATAATAACCTTCCTTTATTCAAAACTTTTATTTCAGAAGCAATGCGTAAATGCACTGATGTGGATTTGTTGGATAACCTTGAAATGTGGATATTGAGTTTCAACCTGACTTTTAACGATGTGGATCCAAAAATTGTTTTCAGGGTGAATGAGGGTATCCGTTTGATCAATAGTGAGAGTTGGCCGCAGGCAGAGAGTATTTTCGGAATCCTAACCAAACAAGCAAATAACGTTGCGCCACCGTGGTATTATGAGGGTTTGATTAAATATGAAAATGACGAGGTATTTTCAGCCGAATCGATGTTTGCAAGGGCCCTGGAAATCAATCCCGAGTACATCGCCCCCAGGAAGTTTAATTTTGAAATACAATATCAACAGGAAAATTTTGAAGGTTTGCTCACTGAGGTTGAGGTCGCAATAAACACCTACGATATCTGGCTGTTCCACTATTGGAAATCTAAAGCACTTTTCGCTAAGGAAAGATACAGGGATGCAATTTCTGAAATTGAAAACAGCTGCATTGCCATGAACCCCTGGGATGTTGATGCATATTTTTTATTGGGTGATGCTTATCGTGAATTAAAAAATCTGGATAAAGCTGAAGAAGCCTACCGCCAAACTGTTGAAGTTGATCCATACATGGATACAAGTCTGTTTGATGAAAAAATGACCGGAATTTTGGAACTGAGGAAGAAATAGGAAACTGGTAACTTTTCGAGGATGTTCCGAATCCTCGGATTCGTGAATCCGGGACGCGAAAAACAATGAAATCATAGATTTTCGGTTTTTCGGCACTGTTCACCAATCACCAATCACCAATCACCGATCACCGATCACCAACCACCAATCACCGATCACCAATCACCAATCACCGATCACCAATCACCGATCACCAATCACCGTTCCCCCTCCCTCCTAATAAGTCCGCACATACTTCACTTCCAGTTTTCTTAAATCATTAAACCTTTTTACCACACGGTCGGCATTTTTCTTTCTAATTGCAAAATTAAGCGTGCATGTCATCTGAAAATCCTGACCTACCTGCTCCAGGTTTTCTTCTTTCATAATGCGCATCACATCGTTCATATCCACATAATCAAAGGTTAATAGATATTCCTCTTTAATGATTTTGGTAATGATCTCATTGTTTTCAATTGCATCCAGCGTGGCATACTTGTAAGCATTTATCAATCCGCGAACCCCCAGTTTTGTCCCTCCAAAATACCTGATCACAACCACGAGGATGTTTGTCAGGTCATGCGAAAGTAATTGTCCATGTATAGGTTTTCCGGCAGTACCCGAGGGTTCTCCGTCATCATTCATTCTAAAAGCCGATTTGTCAAAACCAAGGATATAGGCATAGCAATGGTGGCGGGCGTCATAATATTCTTTACGCAGCAAAGCCAACTCTTCCTTTACCTGCACCTCTGTAAGGCACGGAATGGCATGTGCAATAAATTTGCTGCCTTTATCTTTAAACAAGCCTTCCGATTTTTTTTCGATTGTTTTGTATTCGTCTTCGAACATAATTTTACAAACTTTAGGGCAAATTTATAATAATATCTACGTCTGATCTGTTTTTTTGTGTATGTTTGAATCATTGTTAAATAATAGGAAAAATGAAGAATTTTAAAGACATATTGAGGCTTGCTGAAAGCTATGCGGATTTTACGGCAGAGAACCTTGGCAAGATGGTGCAAATTAAATCCTTAAGCTGTGGCGAAAAGGATGTTGTACTCGAAATTAAGAAACAGATGATAGAAGCTGGTTTCGATGAAGTGAAAATTGACGGGCTGGGCAATGTCATTGGGCGCATTGGGTCGGGCGACACAATTCTTGCCATCGATGGCCATGTTGATACTGTTGATACCGGCAATCTCGATAATTGGGAGTTTGATCCCTTTTCGGGTGAAGTGAAAGATGGATATGTTTTAGGAAGGGGCACCGTTGACCAGGAAGGAGGTGTGGCATCTTTTATAACTGCCGGCCGCATCATCAAAGAACTTGCTTTGTGCAACGATCTTACGATATATTTTGTAGGCAGTGTAATGGAAGAAGATTCCGACGGGCTGTGCTGGAAATACATCATCGAAGAGGAAGGGATTAAGCCCGATTTCGTGATCAGTACCGAACCCACGAACCTTGGAATATACCGTGGACAGCGTGGACGTATGGAAATGGAGGTATTCTTCAGAGGTGTTTCGTCACATGGATCCGCGCCTGAACGTGGGAAGAATGCAATTTACATGGCATCTAAAGCATGCCTCGAAATTGAAAAGCTTAACGAAAATCTGAAGCATGATGATTTTTTAGGCAAAGGAAGTATTACAGTTTCTGAAATCGTATCTGGTTCACCATCACTTTGCGCTGTGGCTGATTATGCAAAAATCCATATCGACCGGCGACTGACCTGGGGTGAAACCAAAGCGTCGGCTGTTGCCGAAATCGAAAATATCATCGACGGGGTAGATGCCCGTGTGGAAGTTTCGCAATACATGGAAACCGCCTGGACAGGTTTGACGTATGGTATGGAAAAGTATTATCCAACCTGGAAGGTTTCGGAGGAGCATCTTGTTGTTAAAACCGGAGAAGAGGCTTTCGAAAAAGTATTTGGCAAAAAGCCGATTGTCGATAAATGGACTTTCTCCACAAATGGGGTCACCATTAATGGAATGTATGGTATCCCAATGATTGGTTTTGGGCCAGGTAATGAGGTGCTTGCCCATGCACCCAACGAAAAAGTGCCTGTGAGTGATCTCGTGGCAGCATCGGCTTTTTATGCTGCTTTTGCTGAAGTACTTGGGAATAAGTGATGAAAACCCTGAGCCAATCAGAAATAAAAGGTTTTAGCTGCCAGGTACAAAATCACTAAATTTAGCATTTGGATTTTCTCTTTTGTGGTCTTTTGTGTTTTGGTGTTTTTGTGGCAACTTTTGTTTTTTGGCTTTGCGGATCAGGGTTTGCGTGAGGTAATTAATTGCGAAATAAATGGCAAATTGGAAGTCGCAAATTGCGACATCCAATAAAACTACGATGGGGATTAGAAAACCGCCTTTGGCTTTTTCTGTGTAAGAGGTCATAATGCTTGCCTGTGTTTTGAAAAGAAAAGTATTACGGAAATGATAAATATGTTAAAAGAAAATAATGGAGAATAGAATAATGGAAAATGAAAAAATGAATAACATCATCGATAAAATCAAGGGCCTGAAATCTTCACTTTATCAAAAGGATTTTTTACTCACCTGGGAAAAAACAAATGATGAACTGGAATTGATACTTGAACTGGCCAATTTGTTGAAACTTACACGTGAACAAAATATTTCACCAAAGGTTTTCGATTCGGGTTTGGGGGTTTCCATTTTTCGGGATAAGTCAACCAGGACACGTTTCTCGTTTGCTTCAGCATGCAATCTCTTAGGTTTGGAAGTGCAGGATATGGATGAAGAAAAGTCGCAAATTGCCCATGGCGAAACGGTGCGTGAAACTGCCAATATGATTTCATTTCTAACCGACATTATTGGCATACGGGATGATATGTACCTGGGCGAAGGAAATAAGTATATGCGGGAAGTTGGTGCTTCATTAGACGATGGTTTCAAAAACGGCGTACTTCCTCAACGTCCAGGTATTGTTAACCTGCAGTGCGACCTCGACCATCCTACTCAATCAATGGCTGATTTGCTGCACCTAAGCAATGAATTTGGTTCCCTCGAAAACCTGAAAGGAAAGAAAATTGCCATGACATGGGCCTATTCCCCAAGTTATGGAAAGCCGCTTTCTGTACCGCAGGGGATCATTGCCCTGATGACCCGTTATGGGATGGATGTTGAACTGGCCTACCCCGAAGGTTATGGCCTGGTTCCCGGGATTGTTGACATCGCCCACGAAAATGCCAACCTTTACGGAGGAAGTTTCAAAGTATCTCATTCGATGGATGAAGCTTTTAATGGTGCAGATATCGTTTACCCTAAGAGTTGGGCTCCAATGGCTGTGATGCAAAAAAGGACCGGTTATCTCAAGGATGGAGATACCTCTTCTTTGCGCGATTTGGAAACTGCCTGCCTTCAGAACAATGCTAAGTTTGTAGATTGGGAATGTACCGAAGATAAAATGAAACGCACTAAAAATGGAGAGGCATTGTATATGCATTGCCTTCCGGCAGATATTTCGGGTGTTTCCTGCGAAGCTGGCGAAGTACAAAAAGAAGTTTTCGAAAAGTACCGTATCAAAACATACATTGAAGCTGGATATAAACCCTACATTATTGCTGCAATGATTTTTGCAAACCGTTTTCAGGATCCCGCATCCACATTGATGAAAATGCTGAAGAGGAAACAGGGACGAGTATTTTAGAGGCAAATATCAAAATCCAAAGCACAAAGCTCAAAATGCCGAAAAACCAGAAATCTGTGATTTCATAGTTTTTCGAGCATCCTCGAAAAGTTACGAAAATCAAAGATTTTCTACTTTTCGGGACGCAAAACGCAAAACTCAAAACTCAATGAAATTTCTTGAATTAGTAGAACAACGCTTTAGCGTTAGGAAATATAAAAACCTTCCGGTTGAAAAAGAAAAAATTCTGCGTTGCCTCGAAGCTGCCTGGCTTGCGCCATCGGCCTGCAACTCACAACCCTGGAAGTACATTGTTGTTGACGACCCGGAGCTGAAAAATAAAGTTGCCCATGAAACCTACAGCAAGTTGGTCTCCTTTAATAAGTTTGTGCTAAAGGCTCCCGTGATTGTGGTTTTTGTGATTGAAAAACCAAAGCTGATTACCCAGATAGGGGAGGTGCTAAAAAATAAAGAATATCCTCTCATTGATATCGGTATTACAGCAGAGCATTTTTGCCTGCAAGCTGCTGAGGAAGGCCTGGGAACATGTATGCTGGGTTGGTTCAACGAGAAGCCAATCAAGAAACTTCTCGGTATTCCTAAAAACAAAACCATTGGTTTGCTTGTTGCAATGGGTTATCCCGATCACGACAAAATTCCAACCAGAAAGCGCAAAGAAAAAAGTGATGTGATGAGTTTTAACAGGTATTAGATGAAAAGTTTGCCGGAAGACCAATGACGGGTGAGGTTGATTACTGAATACTGATTACCGATCACCTTTCACCAATCACTATTCACTGAAAAAATGATAACCAACCTACTAAAAATACGCTTCAAACAATTCTTCCGGGTGATGGGAGGGGCTGGGCTTTTTCGGGCTCTTGTTCTGTTTGGCTTATTGTGTTTTGGCCTCCTGGCAATGTTTGTGAAACTGGCCGGGGATTCTTATCAACAAATCATCATCGGGGGTATTCTATTTTCCATCTTATCGATGCACCTCAAAAGGAAAGACAAAGAATTCATGAACATAAATGCCCCTTTTCCACCTGTGGTGTTTTTTGTTGAGTATTTTTTACTATCCCTTCCATTAATACTTGCATTGATTTATTACCAACTTTGGATTTATTTACTTATCGTTCTTCTATTTTCGATAGTTGTCCCATTCATCAATTTCAGCGCAAAGAAAAGCAGTATCAACTCAGTTTTCCAAAGAATAATACCTGACAATAATTTCGAGTGGAAGGCAGGGGTAAGGAGGTACTATTTTCTTTTTGTAGGAGTTTGGATCGCAGGCTTTGCAAGTTCATATTTTATGGCCGGTGTGCCAATAGCCATATTTGTTTTGGGTGTGCTTGTGATAAGCTTTTATGAGAAGTCCGAATCGTTGCAGCTCCTACTCGCCAATGAATTGGGCGCTGGTAAGTTCCTGGCTTTTAAAATGCGAATGCATTTGTCAGCATTTACAATTCTCATTGTACCATTGGTTTTGGCCTACATCGTTTTTAATCCACAGTATTATTATATCCCGCTTGTCGAATTTCTGATTTTTGTGATACTCCTGATTTATACAATTCTTTTGAAATATGCCTTTTACCGGCCTGATGCTGATTCGTCTGCAATTCAGGTATTTTCGATGATTGGAATTGTATGTCTTTTTGTTCCGGTGTTCCTTCCAATAGTTTTGTTGCTGTCGATCAAATTTTTCTTCAGGGCAAAACAAAACCTAAATTTTCATCTCGATGATTTCAATTAATAACCTGTCTGCATCATATAAAAAGAATGAGTATGTAATTGATGGGTTAAATCTTCAATTGCAAAACGATTGTATCCATGGTATTGTTGGGCTTAACGGAGCCGGTAAAACCACTTTGTTGAACTGTATGTTTGGCCTCAAGAAACAGGATAAAGGAGATGTGCTGTTCGGCAATGAAAGCTTATCAAAAAAACACATTTCCTATTTGCCCACCGAGAACTTCTTTTATTCGAACATCACGGGAAGGGAATATTTGAGCCTGTTTAAAAACACGGATTTTGATACAGAAAAATGGAACCAACTGTTTCTGTTGCCCCTCGATAAGGTCATCGATGCTTACTCAACAGGCATGAAGAAAAAATTGGCATTGCTCGCAATGTTGAAGAATGATAAACCCCTACTGATCCTGGATGAACCCTTCAATGGACTGGATATTGAAACCAGCAGGATTATTCGCTCAATTCTATTGAAGCTAAAGGAAAGGGGAAAAACGATTGTTGTGACTTCCCACATCATCGAAACGCTGACAAATATGTGCGATTACATTCATTATCTGGAAGGTGGAAAAATAAAATACAGTGTTGGTAAAGGCGAATTTAAGGATTTTGAGAATGAGATTTTTCATTCGATTGAAAACAAAAACCAGGATTTGATTGGAGAGTTGTTGGGGGGTGACAGATGACAGGAGATGGGGGACGGGTGACGGGTGACGGAAGTTGGAAGTCAGAAGTTGAGCGGAGCGCCTGTCCCTTTTGTATGGGGAAATCCCGCTATTGCGGGGACAGAAGATGGAAGGCGGAAGTCAGGAGTTAGGAGACGGAAGTCAAATACTTTAATTTCCCGACTTTCCATCGTCCGGTAGGACATGGAAACGTCAGAAGTCAGAAGACAGAAGACAGAAGTCGGAAGTCGGAAGTCGGAAGACAGAAGTCGGAAGTCGGAAGTCGGAAGACAGAAGTCGGAAGTCGGAAGTCGGAAGACAGAAGTCGGAAGTCGGAAGTCAGAAGACAGAAGTCAGAAGACAGAAGACAGAAGTCGGAAGTCGGAAGTCGGAAGACAGAAGACAGAAGTCGGAAGTCGGAAGTCGGAAGTCGGAAGTCGGAAGACAGAAGACAGAAGTCGGAAGTCGGAAGTCGGAAGTCGGAAGACAGAAGACAGAAGTCGGAAGTCGGAAGTCGGAAGACAGAAGTCAGAAGACAGAAGTCGGAAGTCGGAAGTCGGAAGTCGGAAGTCGGAAGACAGAAGACAGAAGTCGGAAGTCGGAAGTCGGAAGACAGAAGTCGGAAGTCGGAAGTCGGAAGTCGGAAGTCGGAAGTTGAGCGAAGGGAAATCCTGCTTTTGCGGGAATCGATGACAGATGTTATGTAATTACGAACCAAAACCTGACAGAGTTCGACAAAGGAGAACCTGTCAGAGTTGGATAGGAAACAAACGTCAAAGCGAAAAATCCAGAACATAAAAAAAACCCGGTTGACTAAACCGGGTTTAAAATTTATTCAGCAATAGCTGCGACTACCTCAATATCCGGGGGGTTCTTGAGGTGTTCTTTTACAGCACATAAATTTGCTGCGTTTACCACGGCTGACTTGTATTTTTCGGGGAAGTTATTTGGTAAATTAACCTTAAGCTCAATGTTATCTATCAAACGGGTTTTGTAATTGTAATTCATTTTTTGTGTGATAGTAATATCATCCGTTGGGATGTTGCGCTGCGCACAAAAGGATTTTACATAAATGCCGGCACAAGTTCCAATCGAAGCCAAAAAAAGTGTAAATGGTGCAGGTGCTGTTCCATCTCCACCAGCCTGAACCGGTTGGTCAGTTCCAATAATTTGGCCGTTAAATTCTGCATTCACTTTTTTCTTTCCTTCAAAAGATATCTTCATATCCATAATCCGTCTGTTTTAATATTTTGCAAATATAGAAGCAGTATCTCTGTAAAGCCCCTTGTGTAAGATATTGTTAACGGTGGCCGGGGTGAGATCAACTATGATTGAATGAATGAATGATTGAACGAAAATTCATTTGAGCTTGCTAAAAAATTCACCTGATAAAAATAATCTTATGCTGTTTATCCCTATCTTTACATCGAAGAATTTACAAAAGTGAATTTTGCCCAAGTCATAAAAAAAATCTTACAATGAAGAATTTAATCCTTCCTCTTATTTTGATGATGTTGGCTATTCTAACTATCGCACAGCAACAAGTTAAGGGACAGCTTCCCTTTGAGCAAAATATCATCCATCACTCCGGCTTAACAAATGATGTCATCCATGAGCAACAGCGCCAAATATTTTCATCTGATGAATTGTTTCCGGCTTTTGCATCTTACCAAATAGATGAACTGGTGATAAGGAAAGATTCAATTATTATCCAAACAAAATCAAATACCCTGAAACAAGAATATCTATTGGATGATTCAGGAAACCTGGCTTCCGAATTAACGCAGATCCTTTATAATGGCAGTTGGGTTAATCATAACTTGTCCACCTACACCTACGATGAAAATGGAAATATGCTGACTGAATTAAAGCAATTGTGGCAAGGTGAGGAGTGGGCGAATGATGGAAAGCATACCTCTACCTACGATGCCAATGGAAATCAACTGACCTTTTTATACCAGTATTGGGAGGATGGTGAATTTGTGAATGTTTGGATGAATAGTTACACTTACGATAACAACGGAAATCAGCTAACAACCTCATGGCAGAGTTGGGAGGACGGGATCTGGATTAATTATAATCTGATTACAAATACCTATAATACCCTTAACAAATTAGAGACTTCTCTTTTTAGCAATTGGGAAAATGGGGCATGGGTAGATAATAGGATGTATTTTTATACCTACGATACGAGCGGTAACCTGCTATCAACACAGAGCATGTTTTGGATCTTTACTGAATGGATAAACCAAAGGCGGTACACTTTCATCATCGATAACAATGGAAATGCTATAGAACAATTGTGGCAAGATTGGGATAATCAAAACGGGGCTTGGGTTAATAACTCATTGGCAACTTATACTTTTGATGATGATGGACGTTGGCTGACAGAAACGAGCCAGTTATGGATTGAAGGGGCATGGGAGAATGCTTTTTATTGTTCACGCACTTTCGATAGTGATAATAATTTGCTTGAAGAAACAAGGCAGGGCTGGGCAAACGATGAGTGGGGAAACAACAAGAAAGCTACTTACGATTTCCTTCCGGGACATATAATTGCAAATGCCTTTGATTGGGATGGGAGCAATTGGATAGCAAGTGTTGCCGGAGCACCATTGACGATTTTTATGGGTGGCGAATGGCTATTCTCTGAAAGTGGAATCACACTCGACTTTTTCTATACCGATGTTACCGGCATCGAAGAAAATAAATCAACCGTAGAAACCGAAATCATCCACACCTATCCCAATCCTGTTAGTAACAAAATAAATATCGATATAAACCCTGCGTGGCAAACTGAAAGTTGTCTAATCGAATTGTTCAACCAAAGTGGGCAAAGGGTGAAGTATTTGAAGTTATCGTCAAATTCCAAATCGGCGTCAGCATCAATAAATGTGGAAGATGTGCCGCCGGGATTGTATTTGTTGAAGTTTACAACAGGCAAATCAAGCTCCATACAAAAGGTGATTATATCAAGGTAAAAATATCGATTGTTATTTAATTGCGCCATTAATTCCTTATCTTTACAGCACAAAACATTAATCTCATTTTCTTTCTGTTTACATAAGTGTCCGGAAGTTTAAAGTACAAAAAAAGCCCAAAGATTCCTAATTTTGTAGCGCTAACTTAAAAAAAAAATCATGGGCTTTATATTACCGCACAAAAAT
>Ga0307929_1001498_pt1 | contig 17465 bp, 12 predicted proteins | sample AceLakmetage1330_FD_203160 | JGI IMG/M metagenome (GOLD analysis project Ga0307929, IMG submission 203160) | Saline water microbial communities from Ace Lake, Antarctica - #1330 | ecosystem: Environmental > Aquatic > Non-marine Saline and Alkaline > Saline | place: Antarctica: Ace Lake...
TTTTCATCAGTGGCCTCCTCCAGATTCCCATGGGCGCTCTGGCCGATCGTATCAATAAACGATGGATGGTGATCACAGGGGGATTGCTTTGCGGGGCATCGTTCATGCTCATTTTTACAGCAGACACATATAAAGATTTGCTTCTGGCTGTGTCTGTATTTGGATTTGGGGGCGGCATATCCATGCCCGCCATCATGGCCATGGGGGTGATTCTGGGTCATGAAAAAAATTCCATGGCATCGGTGATGTCCATGTTGACAGTGGCCCACAGCGCCGGAATGATGGTGGGGGCCATGGGTGCCGGCGGGGTCATGGACTATTTTTCCCTTGAATATGCCTTTCCCTGTGGTACCATTCTCATGGCAACAGGGGTGATTTTCTTTTTTATTTCCACCCGTTCCCTGCCACTGCTTCAAAAAGAACCCTTCCCGACACCATCCGGAGAACATGATAATGGAGAATATCAAAATGACACACGTCCCAAACTGCAAGGAATTACTCAAAAAAATTTCTGCCCTGGAAAAAGAGCTGACGGATCTTAAAAATAAATTTGCAAACCCCTCCCAGGGTATGTCTACTCTCCTGCACATGGGCCAACCTGTGGACGGCAATGTATTTGAGATAATTATTGAAAATGCACCGTTGATCATCGACGCCTATGACAACCGGGGAAAGTGTGTCTTCTGGAATAAAAAGGGAGAGGAACTCCTGGGCTGGACAAAGGAGGAGGTGATGAAAGCCCCTGATCCCCTGGCCCTTTTTTATCCAGACCCATCGTATCGAAAAGAAGTTTTACAAACCATCCGGGCAGCGGACGGTGAGTTCCGAGAATTCAGACTCAGAGCCAAGAACGGTAGCATTAGAATCCAGGAGTGGGCCAACTTCAAACTCAGCGATAACTCGCTCATTGCCTTTGGCATTGATATCACTGAAAAACGAAACACCGAAAAAGACCTTGAACAGAGCCATCACTTCATCAACACCTTGCTTCAGACCATTCCCAATCCTGTTTTCCACAAGGATGCCCAGGGCCGATACACCGGTTGCAACACCGCCTATGAGGAATTCATGGGTATCTCAGAAAAAGAATTTATGGGAAAAACAGTATTTGACATTTCACCTACTCACCTTGCCGAGAAATATCACGAGCAAGATGCCATTCTTCTAAAAAAACAGGGCAAACAGCACTATGAATCCCAGGTAAACAAAATAGATGGCACGGTAAGTGATGTTATTATTGACAAGGCATCCATTGTCAATCCCGCAGGAGATATCATCGGTATTGTGGGAATCATTACCGATATTACCCTTCGAAAACGTATGGAAAAATCACTGCAACAAAATGATTCACGGTTTCGGGCCTTTACCCAGGCCATTCCTGATATTTTGTTTATTTTTGATGAGGATGGTCAATACATAGAAATTTTCACCAGGGCCTCGGAGTTGCTTTTTGATGATCTGTCTGCATTAAAGGGTAATTATATCAAGAATACACTGCCACCCGAGGTTGCACAGCAGCATGCGGATGTCATCAAAAAAACAGTCCAGACCCAGAAAAGTCAATCTTTTGAATATGTTCTGGATGTGCCCAAGGGCAAGTGCTGGTTTGAAAGTCACACCGCCCCCATACTGGGCCTTGAAGGGGAAAAACGGTTCCTTGCATCATCGGTGCGGGATATCACTGATCGTAAGCTTGCCGAAAAAGAGATCAATGAAAAAGAACGCCTGGCAGCCGTCATGGAAACCGCAGGGGCCGTTTGCCATGAATTGAACCAACCCCTGCAGATTATATCCGGATGCTGTGAACTGCTGGGGGAAATTGGTGGGCTGGACAAAAAAACCCAGCGAAAAATCGACATCATCATGAAAGAAACCCAGCGCATGGCAAAATTGAACCATAACCTGATGAACATCACCAGTTATAAAACCAAGTCTTATCTTAAATCAAAAATAATAGACATAAAGGGTGCCGCAGAAGGATAACTTTCCATGGGAGCTTGGAAATAAATTCAAGATAGGCTCTTATAGACATTATTTCAGAGAATTACAATGCTGAAACCAGACATAGGTTCTGTTGACGCTTCAAAACCGTTCTTAATAAAATCAAGTGGTTGTACTTTTTTAGAAGCTTCTGTACGTTTGTAAAATCAGGTTCTTAGAGCAAATGTCAACAGAACCTAAAATTCGGGGTTGGTCATAACATGGGCCACTTTGAAGCATTTTTTTAATCCAAAAATAAAGTCAATAATTACAGCCAATTGGCAATGACATATATTCACTTATCGTATAATGGCCCCTCTTATGACCAACCCCTAAAATTCATTAAAGGAAAAAATATTTATCATGTTAATCATCGGCAGTTACAACGATCTTGTGGTGGAACGGGAAGTGTCATTTGGTTTTTATCTCAACCCCAAGGAGGATGAGGTATTGCTCCCCGGAAAATATGCCCCCAAGGGGCTGAAACCCGGGGACACCATCACCGTATTTGTTTACACGGATTCAGAGGATCGCCCCGTTGCCACCACCCTCACCCCCAGGGGCGTGGTGGGAGATTTTGCCTGCATGACCGTGGTGGACACCACAAGCTTTGGGGCATTTCTGGACTGGGGACTTGAAAAGCACCTGCTGGTACCGGCAGATGAGATGTCCCCCCGACTGAGAAAAGGGGAACGTCATGTGGTCAAGGTGTGCCTGGATCCGGAAACCCAGCGGGTTTATGCCACGGCCCGCATCGACCAGAACCTGAGTAAATATAAGATGGGAATATCCCAGGGGGATGGGGTGAATCTGTTGATTTACCGAATCACTGACATGGGGTACCAAGCCATCATAAACAACAGCCACAGCGGGATGCTGTACAAGGCAGACACCATTCCCACGCTTAGCATCGGGGAAAAAACAAAGGGATTTGTTTACAAAATTCGGGAAGACGGAAAAATTGATCTGGTGTTGAAACAGCCAGGCTATGCATCTGTGTCCGGTTCCAGTGCCATTGTTCTTGATATCCTGGAAAAAGCCGGGGGATTTATTCCCTGCCATGACAAAACCAGCCCGGATCTTATCCGGGAAACCTTTGCCATGAGCAAAAAAGAGTTTAAACGATCCATTGCCCTTCTCTACCGGGAAAGAAGAATAGAAATCTCATCCACCGGTATTACCCGGAGAACTGATGTTCAGGACGAGGCAGATCATTCACCGATTTCACCGGATTAACGGAGACGAACGGAGACGGGGACAGATTTAAAAATCTGTCCCCTAATAACTCCCTATTCGCTTATTTTTTTTATGTAATCATTAATTTTAATACCACAATATGTTGTGGTTAGTTGATTTAAAAATATGATTTAAAATCAAAAAAGACCAAAGCATAATTTTGAAATGTACAAATTTGTTAAATTCTATTTGATAACAATGCCTGATCTTCAAAACTAATGATTTAAACCTTAAAATGAGCGAATGGGGAGTAATAATTAAGTAATAATTAAGGACATCCTTCAAAAGTACTTTACACTTTTTTTGATCACTCCCCATTTGTAGGGATTTTTCTCAAAAGACTGTAAAGTATTTTTGATGTCATATGAAGGATGCCTAATTAAGAGGCTTTTTTAATGGTGACAAAATGCTCCTGCATGGCAACTGCCCCACCGGCTTGATCCCATTTTTCAAGGCCCCCAACCATTAGTTCATGGTCGGCCACTCCCTTGCCAAAAGCCCTGGATTCCACTGGTAACTTATGCCCGAAACCGTGAACCATAAAAACACAATCTCTATGAATCACATCGGTTACATTGGCACCGGTCACCGCCGCATAGCCAGGCCCACTGACTTCAACCGGGTCACCGTCCCGGATGCCCATCTCCTGGGCCACGTCCGTATGAATCCACACGGTGTTGGTGGGCATCATCTCATGGAGAAGGGGATTATTCACGGTGTGCCCCTGGGTGTGCAGGGCGCAGCGGCCAAAAATCACCCGGAAACGCTTTTCTCCATCTGGGTTTGCATCCGATTCCGGATCTTGGTAAGGCGGCAGAGAATCCACTCCTGCCTGGGTGAGCTTCTCACTGATAACTTCAAGTTTTCCCGAAGGGGTTTTCCAGGTAAAGGCATCCATGTCATGGTAAATGGGAGCCTTGGCCAGGGACACCTGGGCACCTTCATCAAAATCTTCAATGGTCAGACCGGTGTCCTGGAGTTGATAGTTCCAGATCTCTTCAATGGTTTTAAATTCTCCCAGCTTACCCGCCCCCAGTTCCCGGGCAAGACCCGTGAATATTTCCCAGTCGGCAAGGGAGTCATAGCGGGGCTCCAAGGCCCTTTTTCTCATGAAGAACTTGGGTTTCAAGCCCCCTTTGTGGGCAATGATACTTTCCCGCTCCATGTAGGTGGACAGGGGTAGCACCACATCGGAATGCCATGCTGTATCACTCCAGGAAAAGGTGATGGAGACCAACAGATCCAGGTTTTCAAAAATCTTTTTCTGGGCCTCGGGGTCTGGAAAGGCCATCAGGGGATCATGGCGAAAGGCAATGTATGCCTTCACCGGATAGGGATCTGCCGTTTCAATGGCTTTAAATGCCAGATGAAGAAGACCTGGGCCCGCATCAAAATGGTTGTATTTCCAGCCCACTCCATCTGCCCGTTTTTCATCGGGTTTGGGATAGAGATCTGCCAGGGCCTTTAATCCATTTTGGTTACAGTCCTTGGCTTTGTTAGTGATGGCAAGGCCCCCCTTGGCTCCCAAAGACCCGAGAAGTCCGTTGATGAGATAGGCGGTGCGACTCACGTAAAAAGAATTTTTAAAGCGGGCCGTGTTCCAGCCGGGATGCCAGAGCACCCGGGGAGCCGCCTTGGAAAGTTGCCGACAAAAGGCCACCAACTGATCGGGATCAATGTCGCATACTTCGGCGGCCCACTGGGCGGTATAGGGCTTTACAAAGGCTGCCAGGGCGTCAAAATCCTTAAAATGCCGCGCCACATAGTCTGCATCGTAAAGGTTATGGGTAATAAGGGTGTTGATCACAGCCAGGTTAAAACCATAGTCTGTTCCCGGTCGAACCAGAAAAAAGTTATGGGCCTTGGATGCCGTCACCGTGGAGCGAATGTCAATGACAGACAATTTGCAGCCGTTTTCCATGGCTGACATCAGTTGGTTGACTTCCCCTACGTTTACAGCTTCAAAAATATTTCTGCTCTGGAGTACCACATGTTTTGCATTTTTAAGGTCATAACTGACCCCTTTTCGTCCCAGCCCCATGACCGATTGGGCAGAATGGTGGACGTTGCGGGCACAGGAGGCATCATGGTTACAGTAATTGGGAGAGTCAATACTTCGCATAAAGGCCTTGTGAAGATCGGGAAACGGCCCCCCCCGATCAGACAAAAGAACGCTTTTACCGCCATATTCAGCCATGATAGTTTTAAGTTTATCCCCCACATAGGAAAATGCCTCTTCCCAAGTGGCTTCACGCCATTTTCCCTCCCCCCTTTCACCCACCCGGATGAGGGGTTTCTGGGGTTTTTCAGGATCATTTAAAAGACCTACACCTGCGGCTCCCCTTGGACACACGGAGCCATTCAGGCCTCCGGGACGGCTTCCCTCAATGTTGACTATTTGACCATTTTCAGTGAAAATCTCGATGGGGCACCGAACTGTACACATACCGCAAATGCTATAAGTTTTCTCCATGCGTTTTTATAAACCTCCCATGTAAAACCACGTACCTGCGGCTGCCTTGGCACCTTGCAATACGTAATTCACACTGTTTTTATGGATTGTACCAGATTCAATCCAATTACTGATTTCGAAAGTGTGGATGCTCCTGAGAGCCTGTTTAAATGTCCAGATTTTTATAAGCAATTTTCATACCGCACCTCTCAATCAGGAAATTTGTCCCGCCCCATGGTATTGTTCAGACTCAACAATGTTTGAATTAACCAATGACAGCACACTATGTATATCAGTAATTCTTATTTTTGGAGATTTATTTACTCATATACAATATAATTTAAGTGGTTTAGGTAAGAAAATTTCAGGGCGCTCATGTGCAATAAAAAAGATTCAACGCAATAAAAAACAGGCGTTATGGGTTTGTAAATAATTAAAAGAAGAGTATGCCGCTCCCAACGGCTGAACTGACCGGAACGGGAACTTCGGGGTCTCTGCTGAGGGTACTCGGAGGTGTTCTTTTCTAATAAAAAAACCCTGCAAGGGGTGCAATAAAAATTTGCACTATCATTTAAGACAGACACTCTTCAATCTGATCAATAAAACGGCTCTTGTTTGCATACTGACCTTTACGATAGCTGGCATGGGTCAGGTAAAGAAACCGTTCAGCCCGGGTCATGGCCACGTACATCAGTCGTCTCTCCTCCTGCAACGCCTTTGGGCCAGAATCCACGGAGCGCCAATGGGGAAACAATTTTTCTTCACACCCCACCACAAACACCGTATCAAACTCAAGTCCCTTGGCAGAATGGATGGTCAAAAGGGCCACCCCGGCCTCGGGCTCATCTTCATCACTGGTGTCCTCCCGGATCAGCGCCGCCTCCTCAAGGTATTCCAGGATATCTGATTTTTCCCGGGCAGTGTATCTTAGCTGCTCCAGGTTTTCCTTCTTGGAGATAAACTCTCCCTCGGTTTTTAGCTTTTTCTTTAAATATTCATAATAGCCCGTTGTCTCAATCACACGATCAATGGCCACATCCGGGGTTAGCTCCCGGATATCATCCAGAAGATCCAGAAGATCGGCCAGATTTTTATGAACCTTTGGGGTGAGCACCCGCTCTTTCACCATAATCCGGGCACAAGCCTGCAAGCCCATTCCCTGTTCTTTAAGGGCTCCTATTTTTTTTACCATGGCAGGTCCGATGCCTCGTTTGGGGGTATTGATCACCCGATCAAAGGAGACATCATCGTTGGGAAACTGGGCCGCACTGAGATAAGAGTTAATATCCAATATTTCCATTCGTTCAAAAAAACCCTGGGCTCCCATGAGACGATAGGGGATTTTGAACAGCCTGAAGGTTTTTTCAAAGGCCAGGGAACAAAATTTGGTCCGGTACACCACGGCCATCCGATCAAAAGGAATCCCATCCCCTTTGGCATTAAGGGCCTTGGCCCGGGCTGTGACCCACTGGGCTTCTTCACCATCGGTGAAAAAATCGTGAATTTCCACCGTGCCCCCCCGTTTTTTGGAAAAACACTTTTTTTCCATCTTGTCGGCATTGAAATCAATGAGTCCGTTGGCCACCTGGACAATCTCATCAGCGGATCGGTAATTTTCCTCCAGGCGAAAAATTTTGGCATTATCATAGCGGTTAGGAAAATCCAAAAAGTGATTGACATTACTGCCCCGGAATCCATACACCGCCTGCCAGTCATCCCCCACGCAAAAAAGGTTTCCATGACTTCCCAAAAACAATCGGGTGAGCTCATCCTGGAGATTATTGGTGTCCTGGTACTCATCCACCAGAATATGGGTAAATAATTGCCGGTAATACTCCCGAATTTTAGTATGATCCCTTAAAATATCCCGGGTTTTCAACAAAATATTATCAAAGTCCACGCTGTTGGCTTCAAATAATTTTTGTTCATATTTTGCAAATATATCCACCAGCCGGATACCTGCGATGTGGGATTTTGAGTCAAAATGACGTTCTGGATTCCCGCTGTTTTTTGCCCGGGAGATGGCGGACATAAAGTTTGATGCGTGTTTCTTGTCAAAATTACTTTCCACCAGGGCTTCGGTGACCAGTTTCTTCTGCTGGTACACGGAACAGATCTGTATGGGCTCCCCATATCCCAAAAGATGGCAATGTTTTTTAAAAATCAACAGACAGGCAGAATGGTAGGTTCGCACCCAGGAAAATTTGGAATATCCCATTCCCGTAAGTTTGTACAGCCGTTTTTTCATCTCTTCGGCGGCTTTGTTGGTAAAGGTGATGGCAAGAATTCTACCAGGATTTTCACCCGTCTCAATCAAATGTAAAATCTTTGCTGTCAAGGTTCGTGTTTTACCAGACCCGGCACCGGCAACCACCAGGGCCGGAGAACCGGAATGATTAACTGCGTTTTGCTGCTGTTGTGATAATTCCATGGGCTCCAAATTTAAAAACAGTACCTGGAAATTATGCCAGGCACTGCTTTTCTATTTTTTTTATTAGAAAATAAAACTTCCGGGCAACCTCAGCAGAGCCCCCCCCCGATGGGTAATAGGAACCGGCCAATTGGGCCGTATAGGGTTCCGGGCCGGGCCCATTGGCCGTCCAAAAACAGGTATTGGACACTGTAATCTATTTTTTAACCTGCAATTATTTTTTTAAGCTCGGTTTCAACTTTATTTCGAATTTCATCCAGGCGTTCCGAGGTATCCGCTTCAAACCGAAGCACCAAAGCTGGCTGGGTATTAGATGCCCGCACAAGACCCCATCCCCCCTCAAAAAGGGCACGCATACCATCAATATCAATGACATCATACTCTTTTTTGAATAAATCGGTGATCCGCTGCACCACGCCAAACTTGATATCATCGGCACATTCCACCCGAATTTCAGGCGTGGTAAAGGTCTTTGGCAGGTCTTCAATGAGCTGGGAAACCGTTTTGCCAGAGTTCACCATGATTTCCAAAAGGCGCAGGGTGGCGTATAGTGCATCATCAAAGCCCAGAAAACGGTCACTGAAAAAAATGTGTCCGCTCATCTCTCCTGCCAGGGCCGCATTTTCCTCCTTCATCTTTTTCTTGATCAAGGAATGGCCCGTGCGCCACATGATGGCACGCCCCCCATGCTTTTCAATATCATTGTACATGGTCATGGAGCATTTCACCTCAGAAATAAAGGTGGCACCGGGTTTCCGGGTAAGAATTTCCCGGGCAAAGATCACCATGAGTTGATCCCCATAAATAATCTCCCCGTTCTCATCCACCACACCAATACGATCCGCATCCCCATCATATCCCACACCCAGATCAAGCTTTTTCTCCTTGACCAGATCAATGAGTTCCAACATATTTTTCTTAACTGTGGGATCCGCTTCATGGTTGGGAAAAGTCCCGTCCATATCGCAATACAGCTCATGAACCTCACATCCCAGGGACTTTAACACCGGAAGGGCCGTCACCCCACCGGTACCATTGCCTGCGTCAATGCCGATACGTATTTTTTTATCAATGGAGACATTCTCTTCAAGGTATGCTTTATAAGGTGTCAGGACATCCACCTGATCAAGGGTACCCTTGCCTTCCACAAACTCACCGCTTTCAATAATCTTGCGTACATCCTGGAGGCCCTGGCTGTGGATGGAATCAAACCCGCTCATCAACTTGAAGCCATTGTACTCAGGCGGATTATGGCTGGCCGTAATCATGGCCCCCCCCTGGGTTTTACAATGATGAATGGAAAAATAGAGCACCGGCGTGGGGCAGATCCCAATGTCAATGACATCACACCCCGTGGATAGAACCCCCTGAATAAAAAAACGGGAATAGTCGTCACTGGTCACCCGGCAATCTCTGCCCACCGTCACTTTTTTATTCCCATGCTGATTTAAAAGCGTTCCATAGGCCCTTCCGATGCTAATTACATCATCGTCATTGAAATCTTCGCCTGCAATTCCTCTTATGTCATATTCCCTAAAAATTCCCGAATTCATGCAGCCTCCTTAAAATCGTCTTCAATTTTTGGTTTTATGTATAAAAAATATATCCCACTATGATGGCAGCGATTCCCAGTGCCCAGCAATAAGGGGCAAAAAGGTACAATCGCCCATTTCGAACAATGCGCATCAAAAGCACCAGGGCCGCATACCCCACCACAAAGGAGATAAGTGTTCCACAAAGGGTGGCACCCACATTAATGGAAGAGCCCTTTTCCATAAAGTCCTTAATGCTTAAGATCTCCGCCCCCAAAATGGCTGGAATGGAAAGCAGAAACGAAAATCTGGCAGCGGTTTCCCGATCAATGCCAAAAAAAAGCCCTGCTGAAATGGTTGATCCTGACCGGGAAATACCCGGTAAAACCGCCAATCCCTGGCAGATGCCAATCCACAGCGCCTTTTTAACGCTGAACTCCATGACACCAACCCCTTTTGGAGAGGCATGACGGGTCATCCATAAAAAGGTACCGGTGATGAGCAGCATACATCCCACAAAGGATACCGATGAAAACAATGTATGAACGTATGGTTTAAATCCCAAACCCAAGATAGCAGTGGGAATGGAGGCGGCAATGATTAAAAACACAAATCGAATATTTTCATCTTTTTTCAAGGTTTCCAGTGCTTCTTTTCCAGAGAAACTCTGCCGGATCAAACCCAACAGGGCCATGACCATGCGTTTGATATCCTGGAAAAACACAACCACAACGGCCAGCAATGTACCCATGTGAAGGCTCACATTAAAGAACAGTGCAGGCTCTGTGATGCCAAAAAAAGACTGACCCAATGCCAGGTGGCCGGAGCTGCTCACGGGTAGAAATTCGGTGAGTCCCTGTAGAATGCCAAGAATAATACCCTGATAAATTTCCATTTTTTCTCCGATTTGTCATTTTATTTTTTATGGTAATGGTATTATGCCGCCCCGACGGGTAATGGGAGCGGCCCGGAACCGTAGACTGCCCAATTGGCCGGTCTCATTGCCCATCAGGCTCTGCTGAAGGTGTTCGGAAGTTTTACTTTCTAATAACTGCCACGGGCAGACCATATTCTGGTCTCGGCCTGCCCACAACGGAATATAAAAGAATGTTAGACGTCCCCACTCTTTCGTATAAAAAAAGCCTGCATGTCAACGATGTCTCCGTCATGACGTTTTATCGGTTTCGATAAAAAAAATCAAGAAAAAGCATATTGAAACCCTTTCATGCTATACCTCCAGGGTCTTTAAAACCCATACCCGCATCAACAGTCTCAAAACTTAAAATTAAAATTTTATGACACCCCTTGCTATCTTCAAATAAACAATTTATACTTTGTCACAATACGCCATGCTCACCTTTATAAAATCCACCACACCACTGAAATAAGAATTGCTATAGTTCCGGTCAAATGGATTGATATTAAATCTCTACTTTAAATTTTTAAAAAACAGTTGGTTAAGGTTGAAAATCGGTTTTAAGTACCCACACATATGTTTTTCGGTATTCCACAACCAGATATCATTGATATTTATGAATTTTATTTTGAGGAATATATGCACGGATACTTAAGTCATGTGACCGGAACTATAACAAGAGCCTGAAAATACACTACCCACGCATTCTGGCACAAAAAAAATTAAAAAATTGATCCAGATCAAGTTCTTTTCATCAGGATCTGTTTATAGTGATAGTCAACAACGAGTAGAAATTAAGGTACCATAACCCAAACAAAGGAGACCGACCATGTTTTGTTTTCAATGCCAAGAAACTGCAAAGAATATCGGATGTACCGTAAAAGGTGTGTGTGGTAAAGAAGAGGAGACTGCTAACCTCCAGGATCTGTTGATATTTAACCTCAAGGGCATTTCCGTTATTGCTGAAGCACTAAAGGCCAATGGAAAAAGTGTGGGCAATGAAGTGGGCCTTTTTATTTCCAAAGCACTTTTCACCACCATTACCAATGCCAATTTTGATGATGACAGCCTTGTGTCATGGGTGGATCAGTCCCTGGCATGCAAAAAGGAACTGTTGGCAAGCCTTGATGACGCCACAAAAAACACCCTGCATGACTCTGCCACCTGGTTTTGTGACACTGTAGCAGATTACCAGGCAAAGGCCAAAACTGTAGGCGTTCTGGCCACAGAGAATGAAGATGTCCGATCCCTGCGGGAACTTTTAATCATTGGCCTTAAGGGCATTGCTGCCTATGCCGATCATGCCGCTGTGCTGGGGGTTGAAAAAGATGAAATTTATGATTTCATCATCAAAGCCCTGGTCTCCACCACACAGGATCTGTCCGTGGATGAGATGGTGGGCATGGTGATGAAGGCAGGAGAATGTGCAGTTACCACCATGGCGACCCTGGACGAAGCCAACACCACGGCCTATGGGAATCCAGAAATTACTGAGGTCAATATCGGTGTGAGTGACAAACCCGGTATCCTCATCAGCGGCCATGATTTAAAAGACATGGAAGAGCTGTTAAAACAAACTGAAGGCACTGGGGTGGATGTTTATACCCATGGCGAAATGCTGCCAGCCAATTATTATCCTGCCTTTAAAAAATACGAACACCTCAAGGGTAATTACGGCAGTTCCTGGTGGAAACAAAATGAGGAATTTGAGAGCTTTAACGGTGCCATCCTCATGACCACCAACTGCATTATTCCCATCAAAAAGAAAAACACCTACACGGATCGCATCTTCACCACCGGCGTGGTGGGCTATCCGGGATTAACCCATGTGGCAGACCGTGCCGATGGAAAAACCAAAGATTTTTCCGCCGTCATTGAGGTGGCCAAAAAATGTGCCCCTCCCCAAGAGATCGAAACCGGCACCATCGTGGGTGGCTTTGCCCATAACCAGGTGCTTGCCCTGGCAGACAAGGTGGTGGATGCCGTAAAATCAGGCGCTATAAAGCGATTCATTGTCATGGCAGGCTGCGACGGCAGGCAAAAAGGCCGTGGTTATTTTACGGAAGTAGCGGAAAAACTGCCACAAGATACCATTATTCTCACTGCTGGCTGTGCCAAATATCGGTATAACAAGCTTAATCTCGGTGACATCGGTGGTATCCCCAGAGTCCTTGATGCAGGTCAGTGCAACGACTGTTACTCTCTGGCCGTCATTGCCCTGAAGCTTAAAGAGGTTTTTGAGCTGGAAGATATCAATGATCTGCCCATCTCCTTTGACATTGGGTGGTATGAGCAAAAGGCAGTGGCGGTTCTTTTGGCTCTGCTGTTCCTGGGCGTCAAAGGCATCCGACTTGGGCCGACACTTCCCGCCTTTGTCTCCCCCACCGTTCTCAACGTACTGGTGGAAAATTTTGATATCAAACCCATTGGGGATGTGGACGAAGATATTGCAGCCATGATGTTGGGAAAATAATTTTTTTATCTTTACAAAAAAACAAGTAATCCAGCCACAGGGCGGGGTGCTCTGGCCTTCACAGGCTTTGCGCACACCCGTCCATTGGTGTTTTGGCAAGTTCTAATTTTAGGGGTTGGTCATAGGATGGGCCACTACACAGGAACCGAATATATGTTATTGTCAATTATCTGTAATTACTGACTTTATTTTTAGGTTAAAAAAAATTGCTTCAAAGTGGCCCATGTTATGACCAACCCCTAATTTTACAATGAATCATAGGCATCCTTCATATGCCCCCAAAAGTAGTTTACACTTTCTTGAAAGACATTCCCCCAAATGGGAGCCTTGCTCTGAAAAGCGTAGAGTAGAAATGAAGGATGTCGAATCATAGATGCCATGGAGGAGAAAACGAATATTTGAAAAGCACTGTAGGTTCCTTTAAACTAATTTATATTTTTCGCGTAAGGATTCTGAAAGTTTCCTTGTCATTTGAAATGCTTTTTCAACAGTCTTATCCCCATCTTCATTGACCAGGCAGCAAGTGGCAGGAGAGATTAAACCCTGGGCCAGGATTTGATCCATTGGAATCCCTTTTTTATCAAGCGTTTTCCAGATTGTTTCCAGTTTAAAGGCCAGCAAATCAATGTTTTCTTTTTCAAATGTTTCAAGACCAGTGGGAACAATCCCCCAAACAAGGATTCCCCCTTTGTTGAGGAATTTTTTTATTGAGTTGGTTGATAAACCAAAAATTTGAGCATTTGTATGAATATCCAGGGACAGAATATCCATATCAAGACCTAAAAGAAAATCCCAATCCGGGTTACCACACAAATGTATGCCTTTGGGGCTTTTAATCATTGAGAAAAATTCATCCAGATCCTGTTTTGCTTTCTGATCGCTGTAACCAGACATTGCAGAAAAAATAAACTGCATGCCGGGCTCATCAATAAACATGAATGCATTGGGATTTTTTTGTTTGAGTTTTTCCAATTGGATATTGATCCGCTTGGCCATGAATTCAAACAAAAATGGTCGGACATTATCATCAAAAAGAATGGGGCGTTCATCCTGATCCAGCACATTGAAACCAAAGCTTACAGGCCCCTCAAGCTGACCTCTGATTGCAGGTTTATCCAAAAGATCCATATCCAGGAAACGATGATACACTGCAGAATATGTTGAGCTGACATCAAAATATTCAGGATCATCAAAGTGGGAAAGCGTTTCTTCATACTCCATGATAAATTTGTCCATGGAAAATCGTAATGTTTTTTTATCCATATCCAAAAGGATGCCTGGAAAATGTTCTGCAGCCTGGACATACATATCTTCATAATAGCTGTATCTGGGTAGCTGTGGCCAGAATGGAACGTCCATGCTCAAGGCTGTCTCCAGCGCCTTGTCAATATTTGTGTGTGGCATGACTGCCATTGCAGTCGTCAACAGATTTCCCGGGATAGGCATTTTTTTAATCTCCCTTATTTTTTTGTGAATCCTGAATGCGAATTTCCTGATCTTTTAGTTGTTTCATCATCAGAATCATTCTTTGCACTTTTTCCGGATCAATTCGATCAATGGAATTGAATTGGCGTATTTCAGGTGATGCATAGTTTAAATACTCACGTGTTGTAATTTTATTCTGCCAATTGCCCGTCAACCTGGCAAGAGCTATCCCGCCAAAAAAGAAAAAAAGAAGCGTCAAAGCAATAAAAATACTTGATCTAAGTCAATGATTTGCTGATTACATTCAGGTATCTATCAAACAGATAAAGGGAAAAAACCAATACCAAAGCGAGGGGAAATATGAGTTTCAGTTGCATTAATGAATGCTTTCAAACAATCACAGATGAAGATGTTTTGGAAGCCATGAAAAAAATACCCGGATATCTGGATATTACACCGTCTGACTTTTTAGAAGTTTATCAGATTGCGTTTGATCATGCGGTGGCCCGTATCAAAACAGCCATATTGGCAGAACAGGTTATGACACAGAAGGTCATTTTTGTTAAAGAAGATGCGCCGTTAATTGAAGCGGTCATTAAAATGGCAGAGCATGAGATATCCGGGCTTGTTGTCTTAAATGAGGATGACATAATAACGGGTGTTATTTCTGAAAAAGATTTTTTATCCAGAATGAACAAAAAGAAAGCCCCTTCATTTGTACAGGTTCTTCTCCAATGTGTGGACAGCAGCGCCTGTCTTGCCGTTCCACTTAAGACCCTTAACGTCCGGGAGGTTATGTCCTCACCTCCCATCACCGTAAAAAAAGATACAACCATGCTTGAAGTGGCGAATACGCTGGATAAATTTAATATCAACCGGGTTCCGGTTCGTGATGATAACAATAGACTGGCCGGTATTATTGCCAGATCAGACCTTGTCCAGGCCATGTGCTGATGGATATACGGAGGAGGGCAATGACCCCTTACATTAAAAAAATGGCTGGTGGTGGACGTCGACCACCCAAAGTGAGTTCCATAGAAATATTCTGGTCCTGGATAGGTGCTTTTATCGGTATCACACCCATTGCCTGGTTGAATTACAATTATTTTTCTGGGAATGATTTTGTATATATAATCGGGTCTTTTGGTGCCTCTGCAGTATTGATTTACGGTGCAGTCAGAAGTCCTCTTGCCCAACCACGGAATTTGGTGGGAGGGCATGTACTGTCCGCTTTTATCGGTGTGGCTTCCTGGCAATTATTTTATACCTGTCCATGGTTTGCTGCAGCGTTTTCAGTTGCAACCGCAATTGCCGTGATGCACTTTACACAGACGCTTCATCCACCGGGTGGGGCAACAGCATTGATCGCTGTGATCGGCAGTGACAAAATACATGACCTGGGTTTTTTATATGTATTGATTCCTGTGGGGCTTGGTGTGATGATCATGTTGATCGTTGCCTTGATCATTAATAATATGGCAAAAAATCGAAAATATCCGGAGTTCTGGTTGTAAAATTATCAAAAATAGCGAGCTGTGCGGATAGATCATCGCTGAGCCTATTTGGATCGGAACCTCAGTGCCATTTATAAGGTATAGATACAGCTTGAAGGATCAAACACCCTCAACTTATTACATTTGTATATTAATGCGCTGCAAATGGCAACATTTTTTTAAAAGACATATTCAATTTTACCGAAACATTTGCACAGCACGATTTTAATCGAAGACTTATGTTCTTTTTTAAAAAAATGATGCCAAATAATTGCTACCCGCACAGCTCGTCTTGATATATGTGCAATTGAGTTATGAATGTATTTTCGTTTTCCTCGTTCTGGTTTTATGCCTCCAGGACGCGTTTCTTCTTGTTTTTTTACATTAACATCGTCTATGGCAATATTGGTACTTTGCTTTGGATCTTCATACGGAACAGGATTTTTTAAGATATCTTCAACATTAATGTCTTTTTTATCTTGTAAACACTTACCGATTGCCTCAAGCACTTGAGTTTCAAGCACTTTTTCGGGCTGATCGTTATTGTATTCACTTTTTACATTTTCGCATATGCCGCTTTCAGAAAAATCGTTTTCGGCAAGAATGCTGCGTGTTTTTTCTTCAATATGGTTGAGTACATCTCCCCCCTCTTTTTCAGTGCATTCATGAAGTGTTCGTGAAGGGGTACCGCCTTGTTGTTGATATCGAATTCGGTTGATCAATTCTGTCGTTTTCCTATACGATTGCTCAGTATTGCCATAAATCATGGCAATTTCTTTAAAACCTGTAGTTTTATAAAATTCTGGGCCTTGCAAGCTTGGAAACATAGATTGTGCCGTGTTATATTGACATTGATTTTCATCGAGAGTCGAGTGCGTTACAAACGTAAATCTACCAATTTCACCATCAATTTTATACTGATGGGGGTTGGCAATTATTTTTTCTTTTCCATCAGACACTTCTATGGCTTTTTTTTTGACATTGCGCTCAAATGCTGTGATATTGCATCTCGCATTGTAGGGTATGTGGTTGATAATACTAATTTTTCGCACATATCGATATTCATGGCATTGTGCTCGCTTATTGTCATTGAAAACGCACCGTCATTATTTTTTATTGGCTCATGATCAATATTATCATCACATTTAACTAACTCAAAATTCACTTTTATCTTATATTGTGTCATTCTGACCTCCTTTAATAAGGAATAGCTAAGGCTCCATTATCTACTATATTGAGATAAATGTTTAGCTTTTTTTTAAATCAGAGTTTTGAACTGAATTTTGACATCCTTAATATAGCCCCAGAAATACTTTTATTTTTTGAGGTTATTGCTCCAATTAAGTTTTCAAAAAACGATAAATACTTAAATTTATTTAGGTTTTCACCCGCACAGGTCGAAAAATTGTTGGGATTTTAAGGAAATTTTTGGATATGAGACTAAATATTTTAGAGAGCAAATTCTTAAATTAGACAAAGCTCATTATCTCGATGCTGTGGCTATCTGTGGACAAGCGGATGTTAAAT
>Ga0307929_1001499_pt1 | contig 17442 bp, 10 predicted proteins | sample AceLakmetage1330_FD_203160 | JGI IMG/M metagenome (GOLD analysis project Ga0307929, IMG submission 203160) | Saline water microbial communities from Ace Lake, Antarctica - #1330 | ecosystem: Environmental > Aquatic > Non-marine Saline and Alkaline > Saline | place: Antarctica: Ace Lake...
ACTTCCTGCTCACCGCTCATCACTCACCGCTCACTACTTTCTATTTACTACCTACTAATTACTATCTACTTCCTGCTCACCGCTCATCACTCACCGCTCACTACTTTCTATTTACTACCTACTAATTACTATCTACTTCCTGCTCACCGCTCATCACTCACCGCTCACTACTTTCTATTTACTACCTACTAATTACTATCTACTTCCTGCTCACCGCTCATCACTCACCGCTCACTACTTTCTATTTACTACCTACTAATTTCTATCTACTTTCTACTCACCGCTCTACTCCATCACCCAATCATGGAAAGGTAAAACAATAGCAGTTTTTGAACCCATGACAAAACTATCGGTTTGACTGGCGGTAATGATGATTCCTTTGTTAAGGTCGAAATAATCCATGGCCTCCAATAATCCTGATAGCTCTCTTTCTATATTTTCATGGTCGAGTTGCCAACAGACTTGAATCAGGGTATCTGGTTTTTTTTGCTTAAAAACCACAAAATCACATTCGTTTTTTTCCGAAAAATAGTAAATCTCGCCGGACGCTCTGCGCAATTGCATGAACACCATATTTTCGAGTAGCCTGCCGTGATCATTGGAAAATGAAACGGAATTGGTTTTTACAAGTCCATTGTCGATGCAATAGATTTTTTTCGGGTTAACCATTTGTACCTTCGCTGAATAGCTAAACCTGGGGATGTAAAAAAACAAATACGCATCACTAAAATAGTTAAGGTATTCCATAATGCTGGAAGATGAAGCAATTTGAAATATCTTTCGCAGGCTGTTGCCCGTAAAAAGTTTCCCTACATTGGTAGCCAGCCAAACCGCCAACTGTTGCAGCAAAGCGGTGTTTCGAATATTGTATCGTATGGCAATATCACGGGTGATAATGTCATTAAAATTTTGCATCAGCACTTCTGCCAACTCTGTTTTTAAATACTCCGGAAATCCGCCGCTATTCAGGTAAAGTGCAGAAGATTCGGGAGAGGGTAGCTGGTTTGTAAAAGCAAGGTACTCCTGGTATGAAAATGGAAAAAGCTCGCGGGAGATGTGCCGCCCTGTGAGTTTTGTTCCCAATTCTTTGCTTAGCATTGTTGCATTGGAACCGGTAATGAAAATCCGGTAGCCTTCATCAAGGCGGAAACGGACAAAGTTTTCCCACTGACTGATAAGCTGTATTTCATCAAAGAAATAAGTCTCCACATTATTACTTTCAGCAATTTCGTGCAAACGATTAAAATCGCTGAGGTTGAAGCCGGCCAGACGAGGATCTTCAAAGTTGAGATAAATCGAAGCCCTTTCTGATGCACTGTTGATTTGTTGCAACAAAGTGCTTTTACCACAACGCCTGATACCTGTAATAATAAAAGCATGGGAAGATAAATTGCTGAAACCTGTAACTGCGCGGGGCAGGTTATTTCCCATTTTAGTCAACCGCTCTTTCTGGGAAGCTATAATCTGTTCGATGGTAAGTTTTGACAGCATAATTCATAAGTTTTCGTTAGCAAAGATAACTCTTGTTTGTTAACAACGAAAACTATTTATTGAAGGGCGGAAGTTTAATGGATTCAGGGTTTGACTTAAAACCAAGCCCCGAGTTTTGATGTCAGATTTTAGATGTGATTGTATGATTGAAGATTTTAGATGTGTGGGCAACATCATACATCGGACATCGGACATCATATATCGGACATCCCTTTGACGTTTCCATGTCCTGCGGACGATTCTAAGTCCGGGCATCACTCCATCACTCCATCACTCCAATACTCCTCTTTCTCACCGCTCAACTCTCATCGCTTTCTATTTTCTACCTACTAATTACTACCTACTTCCTACTCACTTCTCACCGCTTTCTATTTTCTACCTACTACTTTCTACCTACTTCCTACTCACTTCTCACCGCTCATCGCTCATTCCCCTCCGCGTTAATCCTCAAAATCCATGCGTTCACACATTTTTCCCCAGCGTTCACACATCTGTCAACATCTTGCCTTTTTGCGGATGTACTTTTACAGCATCGTTTTTCAGTCATTAATAAATCAAATTTATTTTAATCCAAAACAAAGGAGAAATTATGAAAACCCTTGACAGATTTTTTACAGTTATCGTTGCCATCCTCTTTATGGCAAGTTTTGCAAATGCGCAGGATCAACTCCAATTCGAAGGCCTCTATTCCGCCGGCGAAGGCGGCGCGGCTTGGAATGCAGATGGCTCGGGACCTGAACCCTACGGAAATGGCCACGATGATGTTTTTTATTATGTTGCCTCGCGCGACTATCTTACCCCAAGCTCATCATCCGGCGCTCACATGCTGGATAACATTGTTGGCTTTGCGATGCTGGAGCAAGCACTGCTGGACAATGGCTTCACAGCCGGGCAGCTTACCATGAAAATTGCGCTCAACGATATGGGTGAAGACCTGGAAGGCATGGATTGGTTTACCATTGGAGAAACGGGCTATGCCAATTTCTATCCGGTGCATTGCACTTTAGAACTGGATGGTTTTCCGCTGGCAGAGGCCATCGGGGATTATACGGTATTTATTAGTGGCCCGGGCATCAGGGAATTCCAAACGGGATACCTAAAAATCAACAACACCGCGGCTGCGGGACCTGTTAATGTTTTGAATGTTGCAAATGCTTTTATGGCTGACATTGGAGATGAAGAAATGCAATTGATTATGGAAGTTACCAATGCTGCTACATTATCAGGAAATGGAAGGTCGGGTGTTTATTTTGATGTTGCCGGAAATTTCACCAAAGGCCAGCCTTCGATACCATTTATGGGATTGAACGCCGACCACGAAGGCATTGCCGGCTGGGATGCCGATGGCAGCGGACCCGAACCTGAAGGTGATGGACATGGCACACAAAGTTATTACGTGGCCTCCCTCGATTACGAGGACATCGACCCTGATCCCGGTGCCTGCCTTGGCCATTTGCTTGATGGCTCCACCGGTTTTTTAAATACCCTGCTCCAACTGCAATACCGTGGTTTTGAAATAGGCGACCTAAAACTAAAACTCGGCCTGAGCAGCCTCGGCCCTGATGTTGAGGGCGAAGACTGGGGTTCCGGTTGGAGCAACTACTACAACAACGCAATTGCCATTGAATTGGATGGGGAGCCCGTGCTTGCAGTTCTTATGGATACAAATACAATGTTTTCGATGGGAGGTTGGTGGATGAGCGAATCTTCTTATGGAAAAGTTTATGATATTTCGGCCAATGCTTCACCCGAAGCGCAATTTGTCGCCCAATCATTCCTCAAGGATTTAGGAGCTCATTTTTTGAAAACAAACGTTGATGTAGCTAATTATGTAGAACTTTTTGGCGATAATGGCAGGGATGGAGCATTTTATGAAATTACAGGTGGGGCAATCATTGGCATCCATGCAAACGCAACCTTCGTTGCCGAAGGCACAGTAAGCGGCACCTGGACTGCCGGGGATTCACCTGTTTTTGTTGATGGCCATATTACCGTTGAAGATGGACAAACCTTAACCATCGAACCCGGGGTAAAAGTTGCCGTGCGCGGGGATTACCATTTTACAGTGCAGGGCTGTGTAAAAGCCGAAGGAAGTGTTGAGGAAAATATTTTATTCACACACTCCAATCCATTGATATGGTGGGATGGTTTTGATTATGATGACACCCCTGCTACAAATCCTGCCTCTGTTTTTAATTTTTGCCTATTTGAGTATGGCTATGGCCAGGGTTTCGGAGTAGGCCTAAACTCCGGAGGTGCCATTGCAATCAGGCAATTTGATGCCGTTAATATTTCCAATTCGGTGTTCAGATATAACAAGGTTGATAAGGTAGGCTCCTATCCACCATCAGGTGGCGCGTTGGCACTCTGGAATGCCAGCCCGACAATCCATCATTGTACTTTTCAAGAAAATACAGCCACGCTGGGTGGTGCGATACTGTGCTACCTGGGTTCCAGTCCTGAAATATCCAGGTGCCTTTTCTTTAACAATACGGCTGAACAAGATGCCGGAGCTATCCAAATCTACGAAAACTGCAATCCTACCCTAATCAATAATACCTTTAGTATGAACCATGCCGAAAACTATGGTGGTGCCGTGGATGTGTACGAAGCATCCAATCCGGTTTTTGTAAACAATATTTTTTGGGGAAACACTGCCCTTACCGGCGGCCAGCAAATTTCGGTTACCACTGCCGATTGCAATATTTCAGTAACTTATTGTGATGTTGAAGGTGGTGAAGCCGGGATTGAACCTTTGGGTATTCAAAATGGCGTTTATGAAAACAACCTGGATGAAGACCCGCTTTTTGTGGATGTACCCGGATATAATTTTCTGTTGGACGGCATTGCACCTTCTCCCTGCATCGATACCGGCGATCCCCTTGCGCCAAGAGACCCTGATGGTTCGCAGGCAGATATGGGATGTTATTATCAGTCGCTGGGAAAACTCCAGGGCTTTATAAGAAATGCCCAAACAAATATGACTATCGGAAACGCCATGGTAACAGCCCAGAATACCGATTATGGTGCTGCAAGTTATTCCACCCCCTTTGGCAGCCACTACACGCTAAGGCTGCCTGGCGGTACCTACAATATCAACTGCGAAGCGGCGGGTTATCAATCGCAAACAGTTTATGATGTATTGATTATTGACAGTGAAAACAAATCCCTTTCCTTTTATCTCAATCCTGTAGAACCGATATTCACGGAAGTGGAATCAGCTGGAAATATGGCCACGCAGTGCATCTATCCCAATCCCTTCCAAACGAGTGCCACCATCGGATATCTGGTACAGGAAGACTCACAGGTCTTATTGAAAATCCGGGATTTGCACGGCCTTGATATCGTAACACTGGTTGATGAATTTCAGGAAAAGGGCACTTACCAGGCAAAGCTGGACGGCAGCGTGCTGCAGCCGGGCGTGTATTTCTGTGTGCTAAAAACCAGCAAAGGGATAGAAACCCGGAAGATAATTAAACAATAAGAAAGGAATTTATCATGAAAAAATTAATATGTACCATCATCCCAATCGTTTTCAGCCTTGCACTGCTTGCCGGAAACATTAGCCAACAGCAAGCCAAAAAAGTGGCACTGAATTTTTACTTCGAAAAATACAATCAGTTTGAAGGGCAGATCGCTTTTAAGCAACTTACAATCCAATTGATTTATAAATCATCGGATGGCCATCAGGATTTTTATTACGTGTTTCAGGTCAATGGTAAAGGATTTGTAATTATTCCAGCCGACCACCGGCTAAATCCGGTTCTGGCTTATTCGTTCAAAAATGAATTTTGTTTTGAGAACCAACCCTCAAATTTAAAATGGTGGTTACAACAAATTGAAGATCAAATTAAGTTTGCACAAGAAAAACAATTGACCCCCGATGAAAATATTAGTGAAGATTGGGCCTATTATCTCGGTGACGAAGTAATTTCCAGTAAGCCATTTTATGCGGGTAAACAAGTTGAACCACTTATCACCAGCCTTTGGGATCAGGGATTTCCCTATAACCTGATGTGTCCCGTAGCTTCAGGAGGCCCGGGAGGACATGTCCTATCAGGGTGTGTGGCTACGGCTTATGCTCAGTTGTTATATTACTGGAGATTTCCCTTGCATGGGTCAGGCTACTATTGTTATACCCATCCATCTTATGGAGAATTGTGTGCAGACTTTGAGAATACATGGTATGGCTGGGATGAAATGTGCGATCAACCACAAACATCAAATCTTGCCATTGCTGAATTAATGTACCAGCTTGGTGTAGCGGTTGATATGAACTATGGACCCGGTTCAAGTGGCGCAAGGGGATATCCTGAGCAAATTGAGCCCTGGTTTAAAATATCCACAGATTACGATTCCTTAAGGCACGCTTATTATACGAACGAAGAATGGACCAATATTATCATCGACCAGTTGAACCAGGGCTTTCCTGTTGGATACAATGGTTTTACCCCCACCTTGACATCCGGCCACATGTGGGTGTGCGATGGTTACCAGGATTCTAACTATTTTCACATGAACTGGGGTTGGGGTGGTTCATCAAATGGCTACTATTCTCTCGATAATTTGCAGGGCTTCAATACATATCAATATATTGGCATAAATTTTTATCCTGATACCCTTAATTACACCTATCCCAATTACGCAAGCGGGCCGGACACTTTAGTGGGTCTTGAAGGAAGTATTGAAGATGGAAGCGGCCCTGTCCATAGCTACATGAACAACACCGGGGCATCGTGGCTGATTAATCCGCAAACGGAATACGATTCGGTTACAAATATTATTATCATGGTCAAAAAGCTCGACATATACAATGATGCCGACAGGCTTTATATCTATGATGGTGAAGATAATTCCGCACCCCTTTTGGCCGAACTAAGCGGAAATACACTTCCCGGCAACATTGAATCTGCCGGCAATAAAGTTTTTATCGAATTCATCACGGACGGTTCCAATACAGCACCCGGATTTTACCTGAATTATAAAACCAACCGTCCTGTCTGGTGCAATGGATCTACGCAAATGACTGCACCAACTGCTGCTTTCAATGACGGGAGTGGTAATTTTTACTATTCCAACTCAGCCAATTGCACGTGGATAATAGATCCTGGCATTGCTGAACCAATCACCTTGAATTTTAACTATTTCAGTACCGAAGCCGGGTTTGACAAATTGAAAGTTTATGATGGTGTTTCGCAAGAACTTCTTGCAAGCCTGAGTGGTTATTATGAAGTTCCGCCTGAGCCCTTGGTATCTTCCAGCGGAAAGATATTGCTGGCCTTTCAGGCCAACAGCATTGTACAGGAGCAGGGCTGGGAGGTCTGGTACGATATTAACACCAATATTTTGGAGGATATGCAGGCTTTTGAAGTAAGCATACTTCCCAACCCATTTACCTCGGATTTAAAGATCAATTTTTCATTGCCATCAGATCAGCCGGTTTCTATCAGGGTATTCGATCTATTGGGGAATAAGTCGATTTCTATCCTTGAAGATCACTTACAGAAAGGCCGACAGTCCCTCACGGGGAATTTGGAAGGTTTCCTTCCGGGCATTTATTTTTGCCGGATTCAGGTGGGAAATGAAATAGTAATTAAGAAAATTATAAAATTATAAATTAATGAAACAAACAAAAACATCATGAAAAAGCTAACAATTTTAACAGTAATCATGTTGACAGTAAATTTACTGTTAGCACAATGGATTCAACAAAATCCGAATTTCCCTGATCAGGGAGTTTTAATAGATATTATGTTTGTTGATGAAAACCACGGATGGGCAGTAGGGTCAAATGCCACATTAGGAACAATAAATGGTGGTTATACCTGGGAGGCCTGTCCAATGAATGGAAATTCAGGCCCCTTTTTCAGTGTTTGGTTTGCAAATCAAACAAAAGGCTGGGTTGCTAAATATAATTATTTTTTACATACCGAAGATGGTGGGATTGGCCCCTTCTCCGAATGGGTAATACAAGGCTACTGTGGGGGGACGAGTGGCCATTATACTAGCGTCTTTTTTACTGATACATTAAACGGTTGGGCTACTGGATACTCCCCATCGGATCCTAAACCATGGTTTGGCATCATAGACCATACAATTGATGGAGGAGAAAATTGGGAGAGGCAATATGACCAGGCATATGTCGATCTTTCCGATATTTTTATGATTAATAATTCCTCTGGTTGGGTCGTTGGAAATTTTAACCTAATTATGAATACTAAAGATGGAGGATCGAATTGGACTTACATAGATATAGGTCTCTCTGCTGATTTTCACAGCGTGTTTTTTACAGATCAAAATAGTGGATGGATCGCAGGAAGCATTGATGAAAAAGGTGTCTTGCTTCACACAACGGATAATGGTGAAAACTGGGAAATTCAGTTAGGTGATACGACATCATCACTTAACGATATTACATTCATTGATAATAATATCGGTTATATTGTTGGCGATATTGGTACAATTCTCAATACTTCAAATGGCGGGCTAACGTGGGAGTTTCAGGTCAGCGGAACGACAGTCAATTTGAATAGTGTAAGTTTTGTAGATACAGAAAATGGATGGATTTGCGGTGATAGCTCGATTGTATTACATACCAATAATGGTGGAACTGTTGGGCTGTATGAAACCATAATCTATAATAACTCATTAGAAATATTCCCAAATCCATCGAATGGCTTAACAACTATAATATTTAAATTAAAACAAAAGGAATCCATAACATTGACTATTCAAAATATTTGTGGACAAGAGGTAAAACAGATTTCATTAGGAATGAAAGAAAAAGGTCAATTTGATTTAGATTGTTCTGATTATGCGCCAGGAATCTATTTTATCAACCTGAAAACTAACAATGGAACGTTGACTGAAAAACTAATAATTGAATAAAATTGCTTGCTGAAAATCTGGGAGTGCAAATAATATTCAGCTGGCGTTTAATCTGCAAAGTTCTAATAGGTAAACAATAAAGCACCTCCCTATTCAGGGTTTCACTTTAAGTGAAGCCCTGAATTTTGATGTCCGATATCCGATTTTAGAAATCAGATTTTTGATGTGGGTGTTAGATTTTAGATGTGGGTGAACCCCGATAGTCGGGGCAGGCTAATTGGATATCCCGACTCCACCACTCCACCATTCAATTTTCCCACAAAGCAGGTTTTTATTTTAAAATTGTAAACAAAAACTGAAATGTGTACTTTCGCTGAAAATATTTTCATGATCAAGGCAATAATCATCGAAAATGATGACCAAACTGTGGGTTTGATCACCAAAACAGTGGAGGCGTACATCCCCAATGTAAGCATCGTTGCACAAGCTAAGGATCTTAAATCGGGTATTGGACTTATCAATGATAACGACCCCGACCTGGTTTTGCTCGATATCAGACTTAGCGATGGCAGCGGCTTCGATTTGATCGACCATTTCGGGAAGCCTGATTTTAAAGTAATCTTTATCTCCAATTATTCCGATTACGCCATCAAGGCTATTCAGTACGATGCCATCGGCTACCTGTTGAAACCTTTGAAAGAAGACGAGTTGGCCCAGGCTGTGCGCAAAGCTGTGGACACCATCCGAATGGAAGAAAAACTCCACGCCAAAGCCCTGGGCGAAAGTATCAAAGACCTCAACAAATCGCACCGCTTAGTTTTAAAAACGATGGATCAGGTGCATCTTGTTGACATCACCGATATTGTGCATATTGAAGCCGAAGGCAATTATTCCACTTTTTACCTCGTGGATGGTCGCAAAATCGTCATCTCCAAATCCACCCGGGAGTTTGAAGAAACCCTGCTGGATGAAGGTTTTCACCGGATTCACAAATCTCATATCATCAACATCAACAGGATTAGCTATTTTGATAAAGCCGATGGGGGCACCGTGGTGATGTGCAATGGCGACAAGGTGCCGGTAGCCTCGCGCAAAAGAGACATGCTGATGGACTTGTTTGATGGCTTGACATAAGTTTCGGGAGATGGAAATTTTTTAGCTAGTGAAGTCGGCTAAAATTCACAGATTCGTCTCCGACAATTCGCAGATTCCAACGGGAGAAATCTCCTGAAAATACAGGCTTTTGCAAAAACATGTCATTGATACAAAAATAAGCAGCGAAGTCCCGCATGTGCAGGATCCCGACCATCGGGGTAGTATTATCGGGAGAAATCTATTACATTTTGTGAAATAGCTTAACACTTTAAAATGTACACATCATGCAACAACAGGCCACAATATTATCAGCAGAACTTTCGGGCTTGCAGGCATTCACCGAAAGTCTATCACCCGATGGGATCGCTGCCATTATGAATGAAATTTCCTCGCTCACCGAAACTACGGCGCGTATGCATCATGGCAGCCTCAACCGCTTTACCGGCGATACTTTTATGGCAGTTTTTCATCCCGGCAAAACCGGCAAATCTGCCGCTATCCATGCCATCGATGCTGCCTGCGAACTGAACGAGCAAATGCAGGCTTTTATCCACGATAAAAAACTAAAGCAGGCATTCAGTCTGAAAATTGGGATTGCTACGGGCGGCATCCTCTCCACCGAAATCGGTACCAAAGAAAACACCCAGCAAACCATTATGGGCGAGGCGGTGAACCATGCCCAGCGCATCTGCCGCTTTGCCAGCGAAGGGCAAACGCTTGTTGATGGTTCAAGCCACGAAAATGCGAAAGATCATTGCGTGTTTCAAGCCCTGGAACCCATCCCGCTTAAAGGAGGAGGTGAAACCTTGGCTATCTTCGAGTTGATCGAAAAAAAACGGAAGAAGATGGAGCTAAGCGATGGGGAACGGAAAATTGCCTCCGAAATGGTGGGTCGCGGCAGGGAAGCGGGGCAATTAGAAAGCCTGATAAAAAAATTGATCGCCGGCAAAGGCTCGGTGGTAAATATTGTAGGGAAAGCCGGTATTGGCAAATCACGCCTGGTGGCCGAAATGAAAGTTCAGCCCCTGATGGAAAAAGCACTCTTGCTCGAAGGCAGGGCTATGTCAACGGGTAAGAACCTGAGTTACCATCCTATTATCGATCTGCTTAAATCGTGGGCTGACATTTCCGAAGACGATCCGCCTGCTGTTTCATCCGAAAAATTACAAAAAAGGATAATATATTTTGCTGCTGAGAGGGCCGATGAAATATATCCATTCATTGGCACCATGATGGGATTGCCACTGGAAGGGAAGCACAAGGAAAGGGTAAAAGGCATTGAAGGGGAAGCCCTCGAAAAACTTATCCTGAAAAACCTGCGCGACCTGATCATTAGTGCTGCCAAAGACAAACCCCGTATTTATCTGATCGAGGACATGCACTGGGCCGACAGCTCCTCCCTCACCATGTTTGAATCGTTGTACAAGCTGTCGCAAAACCATCCCGTGATGTTCATCAATGTGCTAAGGCCGGGCTATAAAGAATCGGGCGACTACATTTTAAAATGGTTGGTGGATAATTTGCCGGGCGACAACATAACCATCAACGTTTCGCCGCTTGCTGATGGAGAATCGGGAGAACTGATAAACAACCTGCTCAAAAAAGTTTCTTTGCCCGAAAAGGTGGCCAGCACCATTATCCGCAAAACCGAAGGCAACCCATTTTTTATCGAGGAAGTCATTCGTAGTTTTCTGGATGAAGGCATTATCGAAATTAAGGAAAATGAATTCATCGTTACAGACAAAATCAGCGAAGTCAACATCCCCGAAACCATCAACGATGTAATCCTGTCGCGGGTGGATAAGCTGGACGAAAAAACCAGGGAACTGCTGAATACGGCTTCTGTAATCGGACGCAATTTTTATTACAAAGTGTTGGAAGAGGCCACCGACACCATCGAAGAACTGGACGACCGGCTGGCCTATCTTACCGAAGTACAGTTAATCAGCGAAAGCAAAAAGAAACAGGAGATCGAATACCTGTTTAAACATGCGCTGGCCCAGCAGCTTACTTACGATTCCATCATCCAGCAATCACGAAAAGGTTTGCACCTGAAAATAGCCACTTCCATCGAAAAGGTTTTTGCCGAAAACATCAATGAGTATTATGGAACACTTGCTTATCATTTCGAGAAAGCAGAAAACAAAGAAAAAACCATTCAATACCTCATTCTAGCAGGAGACGAGTCAATGAAATCCGGGGCATCATCTGAAGCTCTTCATTTTTTAGAAAACGCGCTGGAGGCTTTACCGGAGGCAAGAAAAAGAGATCCAAAAGATATTGAAATAAAGAACCTTAGGGTGAAAATCGCTTTTATGTGCCATGCAATAGGTCGAAATAAAGAGGCTGTTAATATATTTGAATCAATCTTTGAGCAATATTATAATTTTCGTGTAGCCAAAACGAACAGAGGAATTTTACTTAAAGGTATTGCTTCGATGTTTGCAACTATATTCATTTTTAAAAATGAATCATTGTATTTTAAGAAACCTTTGGGAAATAACGATGAGGCGATATTTCGAATTGCTATGGAAAGAAGTTATGCCCAATCAATGGTAAACCCAAAGCATTTTGTTTTAAATTCTGCTTCCACTGCAACAAGATTCAGGAATTACAATATTCGAAACTCTAAATCAGCCCTGGCTATGTACACGGGCTATGCAGGTGTATTGGTCTGGGCAGGATTCTCATACAATACAAGCAGGAAAATTTTAGCTTTTGTCAAAACAAGTGGTATTGAAAGCGATCTACATTTATTGATTTCTTTTAGTATGACAAAAGCAATGCTTGATTACAACACAGGAAATTGGCAAAAAAATGAAAGTTTTAAAAGTGTATTTCAAAAAGGTATAAGTATCGGTGAATTGTGGCTAACAACACTTTGTGTACTATATTATGGTTTCCAGCAAATTGAATTGGGTGATGCTGCTGTTTTAAAAGATGTTAGTAATGTTTTCACTGAAATTGCAGACTCCTTTGAAAACTGGCATGCAAGAAGCAATAAGTATCGCTTTTCAGCTTTTGGTATGATGAAGTTCAGAAAGTTTGAACAGCTTCAGGTGTTACTTGATGAAGGGAAAAAACATATAAAAGGTACTGAAAACAAAACACATTTATTTGTCCTAAACCTTGTTCAGGCGCAACTCAATATTTACAATGGAAAAATTAGTGATGCAGTAGCATCAATTACAGAAGCAGAAAAAACACTTCAAGAAAGTAAAAGTATCCCCGTTTTATATACTCACTACCTCATTACAAAAATTCAACTTGACCTTGTATTTTTCAAAGAACAATTTAATAAGGGTGAAAACTATAAGGGCAAATTCAAAGAATTATTGAATACTTCAAAAAAGCTAATAACAACATCACGAAAATTTGTAGGGAATCTTACGGAAGCCTATTTGTTAAGATCAAGAATATTTTATTTAAGAAAGAAATATACAAAAGCCTTAAAAAACCTCAGCCTTGCCATTACCACCGGCGAAAAATACAAGGGTCGCCTCGAACTCTCCCGCGCCTATTTCGAAACCGGCAAATTCCTTTCCGATCCAAAAACAAAACAAAAACAACTCAAAGGCCTTTCGGGCAAAGATTACCTGGATACAGCCAAAACTATGTTTGAGGAAATGGATTTGCAGTGGGATTTGAAGGAGTACAGGAAGTTTAGGAATGGCTCTCTTTGATGTAAGATTTCAGATTTCAGATGTCCGATTTTAGATGTGATTGTATGATTGAAGATTTTAGATGTTTGGGTAAACATCGGACATCATATATCTGATATTAGATTTCTCCTGCCGCAGTTGCGGCATCGAAATGACAGTGCCATCAGAAGACGAGGGGGAGGGAGAATCGGGCGCGAAGCGCCCGATTCTCCCTCCCCATTCGCAGCCCCGGCCTTTGTCATTTCGACTGGAAAAACGCAGCGCAGCAAGTTTTGTAGGGAGAAATCTAAAAATCGTTTGGCGATGTTTTTATGGTAACAAGTGCCCAGGCTGAAAGCCTGAAACATCAAAGCAAAAAGCCGCCCCAATGATCACCGGCAGGCCGAAGGTCTGCAATAGATTTCATGGGAAAACGTGCTGGGTGAAATGATAGCCTAAGGCTCTTTGATAGCCTGCCCCGACCATCGGGGTCAAATTTCAGATTTCAGATGTCCGATTTTAGATGTATGGGTAAACATCGGACATCATACATCACTTTGATGTAAGATTTCAGATTTCAGATGTCAGATTTTAGATGTGTGGGTAAACATCGGACATCATACATCATACATCGGACATCATACATCCCCTCGGCCTACTCCCAGCGAATAGCCTTTACCGGGCTTACCTTAGTTACGATGTAGGAGGGAATAATTAAAAACAAAAGGCAAAGCAGCAAGGTGCCAATATTGAGCATCAGGATTGGGAAAACCGCGAGATCCACCGGAACGTAAGGAACGTAATAGGAGGCCTGATCCAGACTTACAATCTTGAATTGTGCCTGCAGAAAACCCAGCCCCAGCCCAAGTATATTGCCCCAAAGCAAGCCACGACCAATGATGAAAGCGGCATTGTAAAGAAAAATTTTGCGCACCGCCCGGTTTTTTGTGCCCAGGGCTTTGAGGATGCCGATCATATTGGTTTTTTCGAGGATAAGGATGAGCAAGGTAGAAATCATGTTGATCACCGCAACGGCAATCATCAGCACCAGGATTATGATAACGTTCATATCCTGCAAATCGAGCCAGTCGAATATTTGCGGATAAAGGCTTTTGATAGAGGTGGCGTTCAGCTCGTAGCCTATCGAATCATACACCTGCTCCCACATGGTGTCGATATTCCGGAAATCATCCACAAACACCTCAAAACCTCCCACCTGGTCAGGCTCCCAATTGTTGAGCCGCTGTATGTGGCGCAGGTCGCCAATCAGATAGCTGTCGTCAAACTCCTCAAGGCCGGTTTCGTAAATGCCGGCCACCGTAAATTTCCGGCCACGCGGGCTTACTTCGCCGGGATTGATAAAATAAACCCGCACCGCATCGCCTACCGAAAAATGGAGCTTATCAGCAATTGTTTTTGAAATTAAGATATCATCGGTTCGCCGTGCAGAATCGATAATCAGCGGCTTGCCGGCTATGAGTTTATCCTCGAAAAAAGAAGGGTCGAAGTCGGTATAAATCCCCTTGAATAAAATACCCTGAATTTGATCGCTGGTTTTGATAAGCCCCGATTTGTTGGCAAAAACCTGGATATGCTTTATGCCCGGCTCATTTTGCAGGGAGGGATAAAAATCCTGCTCCATGCTTACCGGCGCATTTTCGTAGGAATTATTAAGACCAAAAGCAGTAATGCGGATGTGGGCACCAAAGCCGATTACCTTTTCGCTCACCGCATTTTTGAAACCCGTGGTGATGGCCAAAGCAAGGATCATCACCGCAAGGCCCAGCGCAATGCTAACGATGGAGATGCGCACGATAGGCCGCGAAAAATTGCTCTTGTCGCCCGAGCGTATGCCTTTGGCTATGAAATATTCAAAATTCAATATCCTTAATTTTGACGCAAAAGTAATTATTTAATTATAGATAGTCATAGTATGGCTCATAGCCATGCTATGACTTATCTGCTTAGAAGCCAATGGCTCATAGCCATGCTATGACTATTCTGCTTAGGAAGCCATGCTACGACAATTCAAGCCACTTTTTTTCGTTTCGTTTCTTAATTTTTTATGCCCATGAATATTCGTATCCTGATTTCTGCCCTTGTTTTACTCCTCGCTTCTCAACTCAAAACTTATGGCTCTGATAGCAGCGACAGCCTGAAAGCCATTGTTGGAGCAGCGCAAACGGAGACTTACTTCCCCTTATTAAAAAACAAAAATGTAGCTATCGTTGCCAACCACACTTCCCTGGTCGATCGTGTCCACCTGGTGGATACCTTGCTTCGCTCCGAAATTAACGTAGTTAAAGTGTTCAGCCCCGAGCATGGCTTTCGTGGCAAGGCAGATGCCGGACAGGAAGTTGAAAACAAGATTGATCTGGTTACCGGCCTGCCTATTATTTCGCTCTATGGCAAAAACAAAAAACCCGCTAACGAAGATCTGGCCGGGATCGACATCGTGGTCTTCGACATCCAGGATGTGGGTGCGCGTTTTTACACCTACATTTCCACAATGACATACATGATGGAGGCCTGCGCCGAAAACGGAATCCCTGTGCTCGTGCTCGACCGCCCCAATCCCAATGGTTTTTATATCGATGGCCCGATATTGGAAAAAGAATACCAATCGTTTGTGGGCTTGCACCCGGTGCCCATCGTGCATGGCATGACCGTGGGCGAATATGCCCAAATGGTGAATGGTGAGTTTTGGCTTAGCGACAGCCTGCAATGTACGCTTAGCGTAATACCCGTAAAAAATTATTCGCACCACGATTTTTATGAACTTCCGGTTAAGCCCTCGCCCAATCTCCCTAACAAATATGCGGTTTATCTTTATCCTTCGCTGTGCTTGTTCGAGGGCACGGTGGTAAGCGTGGGGCGAGGCACCGATTATCCCTTCCAAATTATTGGCCACCCCGATTATGTTTTGGGCAGTTACATCTTTACGCCCCGCTCGATGCCGGGAGCAGCCAGTAATCCCAAATACGAAGGCGTGTATTGCAATGGTCAGAATTTAATTCCTTATGCCCAGGAAATGAAGAGAAATCCCAAACAACTCCACCTGAGCTGGCTGCTGGGATATTATGATTTTTTAAAAGATAAAACCGATTTTTTCAACAACTACTTCGATAAACTGGCCGGTACCGATGCCTTGCGCAAGCAAATCGAAAGCGGCGTTAGCGAGAAAGAAATTCGCGCAAGCTGGCAAGCAGGGCTTGATGATTTTAAATCGATACGGAAGAAATATTTGCTTTACCAGGATTTTGAGTAATACAAATTGGCAATAAAGAGGAATTGACCTTGAGAGGCGTTTCCAAATTCTCATTTTTTATAAAAAGCAATTTTCTCAGCCTGTGGTAATGATGCCGGTAAATATCATCAAACCCGCATCTAGGCTTATGTTATTTTAAAATGATACTTTTGTGTATTGTGAAAGCATCAAATAATTTAGAAAAATTAATACACTGAAAAATGAATATCGCATTAAATAACAGCCTGATCGAAAGTTATTTTCAGATGTTGGACACAGCTTCGAAGAAGCAATTAATCACCAGGCTCATCGAATCCATCGATAAGCCTCCGATCGATTCGCATGATTTTTCAGCCTGCTTTGGGGCATGGAATGATGAGCGGAATGCCCAGGAAATATTCGATGATATCCGAAGCGGTCGTGTTAATATTCGTGATATGGAGGACTTGTAGTGAAATATCTACTAGATACAAATATTTGCATTCACTATTTCAAGGGTCATTTTGGAGTAATGAAAAAGATAGAGAATTTGGGGTTTGAAAAAATTGCCATATCTGAAATTACCCTTGCAGAGTTATATTATGGTGTTGAGAAAAGTAGGAAAAGAGAAAATAATCTTAATGTGATTGATAGATTTGCAAGTAAGATTACCATCATCCCAATTTTTAATGCAATACGAATATATGCCAAAGAAAAAGCGCGTCTTAAACAAAAAGGCACCATCATTTCCGACTTTGATTTACTAATTGATGCAACGGCTATTGCTAACAATATGGTAATGGTTACAAGAAACGTCAGGGAGTTTGATAGAATGGAAAATGCTACAATTGAGAATTGGATTGATGAGATAATCTAAGAAATTGCGTTTACTTTTCGGCCTACAACCTGAAGGACTGGTGCACCACAGAGCCAGACACCGCATGACCGTAAGCAAACCAAGACATCTTTTCAGCCTGTGATTATAGTTTTAATAAACTTCCCAGTAACCTTTTACCATACCATGACAATTCCGCTCGTTTTTTAATTATTTGATGTCATATAGCATGACATATTTGACACTTTTTCCCGATCATTAAGAATGGGGCTTTTTTCAAGCCCCATCCCCCTTAAGGGGGCCCTAATGGTCGATTTCGTAGCATG
>Ga0307929_1001505_pt1 | contig 17404 bp, 19 predicted proteins | sample AceLakmetage1330_FD_203160 | JGI IMG/M metagenome (GOLD analysis project Ga0307929, IMG submission 203160) | Saline water microbial communities from Ace Lake, Antarctica - #1330 | ecosystem: Environmental > Aquatic > Non-marine Saline and Alkaline > Saline | place: Antarctica: Ace Lake...
GGCTTTTGACCCGCTCCGCGGAGGCCGCAAACCGCCCGGCGCTGGCCAAGATCACGCAGGATATTATCGACTATCACACCACGCCGGTTGAGGCCGCCGAAGCCACGCGTGAGGCCAATGTCGGCACGCTGGTGTTTCATCACATCGTGCCGGGATTGCTGGTCGCCCCGCTGGAGCAGGTGTTCCTCGACGGCGTCAGCGATGCCTATGACGGCCCGGTGAGGATTGGCGCAGATGGTGATTTCTGGTCGCTGCCTGCCGGGAGCACGGATATTCACTATGAGGACAGGCTCTAGGACGCCTGCCCGCCTGATTATTGGATAGAGACGGCAAATCCCTGTATGAGATGTCAGCGCTAAGCGTGAGCGGGCAGCAGGAGGCCAGAACCGGTGCAGGTGTCATCGTTTTTTGACGACGAGTTTGAAGAACATGCAGGTGTCGTGGCCGCGACGCGGGCAGACTTGCGTGCGCCGTTTGAGGCGCTGGTCGATGCCTGCCTTGAAAGCCTGAATGCTGGCGGCAAACTGCTGTTTTTCGGCAATGGGGGCAGCGCTGCCGATGCGCAGCATCTGGCGACCGAACTCACCGTCCGTTACGTCAATAACCGTCCTGCCATTGCGGCCATTGCGCTGACGACCGACACCAGCGCGCTCACCGCCATCGGCAATGATCTGGGGTTTGAGCAATTGTTCGCCCGGCAGATAGAGGCCATCGGCAAACCTGGCGATGTAGCGATCGGCATCACCACCTCAGGCAGCAGCGCCAATGTGGTTGCGGCGCTGAAACTGGCCAAGACCCAGGGCCTTGTGGCCGCAGCGCTTACCGGTGCCGGCGGGGCGGGGCTTTCCGCCATTGCCGACCCGGTATTGGTGGTGCCCTCTAGAATCACGGCCCGGGTGCAGGAAATGCACATTCTGCTGGGCCAGATGCTGTGTGGAGCGTTGGAAAAGGAACTGGGTTACGCGGGCTGAACCGGGTTAACCCAGTGCCGGTGCGAGGGTCAGAATGTCGCGTGTCGATCCTGCTTTGCGCCTATGATATGAAATCCGCGCCCTGACTTTTTACCAAGAAGTTGCCTGCACATGCTTGCTGAAGCTCTGTCCACGAAATTCCTGTTTCTCTACGCCTTTCTGGCGTCGGCGGCGTTCGTGCATTTTCGTGGACGCGTGCGGCACAAGTTTACCCGTCAGCTGACCGACCATTCGACGCTGATGGCCCCGATCAACGTCTTCATGTATGCGTTCTCGGCCGTTTCCAACAAGCCGCTGCCGGATGTGAAGGATTTTCCCGGGCTGGATCTGATCCGCAACAATTGGGAGACGATCCGCGACGAGGCATTGGCGTTGGACGAAGGCGGTTCGATCAAAGCGGCAGACAGCTACAATGATCTGGGCTTCAACTCGTTTTACCGGCGCGGCTGGAAGCGGTTTTATCTGCGCTGGTACACGGATGAGTTTCACCCGTCCGCCGTGGAGAAATGCCCCAAGACAATCGAGATCCTCAAGCAGGTGCCGACGATCCACGCGGCGATGTTCACGCTGCTGCCGCCCGGCGGACGGCTTGTGGCGCATCGTGACCCCTATGCGGGTTCGCTGCGCTATCACCTAGGACTGGTGACACCGAACGACGACAAGTGCCGGATCTATATCGACGACAACATGTATAGCTGGCGCGACGGCGAAGACGTTGTATTCGACGAAACCTATATTCACTGGGCGGTGAATGAGAGTGACACAGACCGGATTATCTTCTTTGCCGATGTCGAACGGCCGATGCGGTACCGATTTGCGACCCTGATCAACCGCTTCTTCAGTAAATACCTGATCAGCGCCGCCAAGACCTCCAACGAGGAGGGCGAGAAGGTCGGTATTCTGAACAAGGCGTTCGCCTATGTGTATCAGGTGCGCCTGCTCGGCAAACGGCTCAAGGCCTACAATCGCAAGCTCTACTACGCGCAGAAATACGTGCTGATGGCCTTGATCCTCGCCGCGATCATCTTCTGGCTCTAGGCCTGCGCGCGCCAAAAGGCGATGCAGTCTTTTATCGCTGACATTGTGGTGTGCTGTGGCGTGAAGCCCACTTCGTTGCGCAGTCTTGAAACATCCGCCACCAAGGCATCCGGCTCCCCTGCGCGTGCAGGCAGGGCACCAACTTCCAGCGTGCCGGTACCGATCAGTGCGTGCGCCATGCGGGCGATCTCGACCAGTGTCTGCGGGTGGCCGCTGGCGATATTGACCGGGCCGGTGGCGTCCGACAATGCCAGCGCCGCAAAAGCTCCGCCTGCATCATCCGCATGCATGAAGTCGCGCAGGCCGGCACCATCGCTCATGGGTGCATTGCCGCCCGCCAGCAGTGGCTGAACGATGGCCGGCATGAAGCGGGTCGGCGTTTCATTGCGACCCATCAGGAAGAACAACCGCCCCCACGCAATTGATGCGCCCTGTGCAATGCGCTTCTCGCAATGCTGCCAGGTGGCAAGCTTGCATTCGCCATAGAGCGTTGCCGGGTTGCAGGGTGCTGTTTCCGGCAAGGTTGCAGCGCCCGTGGTCCAGTCATATTCAGCACAACTGCCCGCCAGTACGGCGCGGGTGCCGCCTGCATCGAGAAACGTCTCAAGCAGGTCGGTGGAAGCATCGCGCCAGTCCGGATTGTCTTGTGCCGTCCAGAAAGCGCCATGAGTGGTCTGCCACGCCAGATGCAGGAGAGTGTCGGCGCGCGCCTCTGATACAATGCGGGCGCGGTCATCCGGGTTCAGAATATCGGCTTCGCCGCTGCGTGGCGCGATCACCTCATGGCCCGCTGCGCGCAGTGCTGCCACGGCTGGTGTGCCGATAAAGCCGTGTCCGCCTGTCACCAGAATGCGCATCAATCAGGCTCATAGTCCGGGTAGGTGGCGTCCCGCTCGGCAATGACTGCCGGCTTGCGCGGCCACTCAATGCCGAAGGACGGATCATCCCAGCGCACGCCGGTTGCCAGCTCCGCTACATAGGGTGCACCCATGAGATAGAGCAGCTGGCTGTCATCGGTCAGCGTTATGAATCCGTGCGCGCATCCGGCGGGAATCAGGAGAGCTGAACCATTGCCGGCGCTCAGTTCCGTGCCCGTCCATTTGAGATAGGTGGGGGACTTAGGGCGTAGATCGACGGCCACATCGAAAATACTACCGCGCTCGCAGCGGATGATCTTGGGGTCCGGCGTCGGCGCCTTTTGAAAATGCATGCCGCGCAGGGTGCCGGCCTTGAGGTTGTGGGACAGGTTCGCTTGTACAATCTCGAACGGGTGTCCCGCATCCGCCAGCGTCTTTGCGCAGAAGGCACGGGCAAACGAGCCGCGCTCATCGGCAATCGGCTCAAGGTCGATGCGGATGACGCCGTCGACCGTGGTGGGGATCAGCTTCACGACAGTATCGTCAGGCTGGGGATCGCAACCACGTGCTGACCGCCCCAGTCTTTTATCTGCGCCGTCTGGCGGGTGATCTCGTCCTTGAGGTTCCACGGCAGAATCAGCAGATAGTCCGGCTTCGCTGCATTGATGGCTGCGGGCTGTTTCACCGGGATATGGCTGCCGGGCAAAAGCGTGCCCTGCTTGGCGGGGTTGGCATCGACCACGAAATCAATATCGCCGCTTTTAACGCCGCAAAAATTCAGCAGCGTGTTGCCTTTGGCTGCAGCGCCATAGGCTGCGATTGTCTTGCCCTGTTTTTTTGCGTCGGCCAGAAACGCAAGTAACCCGGTGCGGATCGCGTCCACCTTGGCGGGGAAGCCCTCATAGGCCGCAGGTGTTGCCATGCCGAAGGCTTTTTCCTTGTCGCGGAGAGCAACGACGCCTGCTTCGTCCGGCCTGTCGCTTGAGGTATGGCACGCCCAGACGCGCAGGCTGCCACCATGGGTCGGGATCTCTTCCACGTCGAATACGCGCAAGCCAGCTCGCGCGAAGCAGGCTTCGACTGCACAGAGCGACAGATAAGAAAAATGTTCGTGATAGATCGTATCGAACTGCACATGGGTGAGCAGGTTCAGCAGATGTGGGAACTCGAAAGTGGCAGCACCTTCATCCGCCAGCAGGGCTGCGAAGCCCGCCACGAAATCATTTATGTCCGGCACATGCGCCAGCACATTGTTGGCGGCGATCAGGTCCGCTGCGCCATATTCACCGCGCAGGCTGTGGGCTGCTTTTTTGCCGAAGAACATGGTCTCGGTGCGCACGCCGCGCGCGCGGGCTGTTTCGGCGGCATCAATGGCGGGATCAATGCCCAGCACTGGAATGTCTTGCGCCACAAAATGCTGCAGCAGGTAGCCGTCATTTGACGCGACTTCGGCAACAAGGCTGTCGCCGGTCAGGTTCAGGCGTTTGGTGGCCGCATCCGCATAGCGTTTGGCGTGCGCCACCCAGCTATCGGAATAGCTGGAGAAATAGGCGTAGTCCTGAAAGATATCTTCCGGCGGCACCACGTCATCCACCTGGACCAGGTAGCAGCTGTCGCAGACGCGGGCATGCAGCGGGTAGGAGGGTTCGGGCTTGTCGCCCGCATCAGCCGGGACATAGGAATTGGCCAGCGGCGTTTTTCCAAGGTCAACCAGGGTGCGGGTGAGAGGGCTTCCACAGGAGCGGCATTTGGGCGGCTGCATGGTGTTTTGCGGCTCCGGATCGAGGCCTAAATGGCGGATAAGTGGCAATAGCACCGTGGCTGAAGCCTGTCCACGCCGGGGCGCTGCGGGTGCTTAACGGGTGGGGAGTAGTGCCTCATAGGCTTCAATCTGGGTCTGCGTGACCTCGCGCATGTTGTGGCCCTTCATGTGCGCGATATGCCATTCAACGGTCATCCGCACGGCGTCTTCCAGTTTGAGTTGGGGCTGCCAGCCAATGCTGGCAGCAGCGCGGCTTGAATCAAGCTCAAGCGTTGCAGCCTCTGCCGGGCCGTCCATAGCATCGCTGATCCAGTCCGGCGCATCCGGCCACAGGTCGGTTGCCAGCGTGACAACAGTTTTGACCGGGTGCGAGCCAGCGGGGCCGAAATTGAGCGCGCGATCCTTGGTCTCGCCGGTTGCCAGCGCCTGTGCATATGAGAGATAGCCTGCCACCGGCTCCAGCACATGCTGCCAGGGGCGCGTCGCATTGGGGTTGCGGATGTGGACGGCTTCGCCTGCTGCCATGGCCCGGACAATGTCGGCCATCAGTCGGTCTTCGGACCAGTCGCCCCCACCGATGACATTGCCGGCGCGGGCGGACGCCACGGGGACATTCTGCTTGTCGAAGAAGCTCTGCGCGTAGCTGCGGGTGATGAGTTCCTGTGCGCCCTTGGAGGCGCTGTAAGGGTCGCGCCCACCGACGGGATCCCCCTCAACGAAGGGGCGGGCAGGGCTGTCCTGTGTGCCGTAGGCTGCATTGTCATAGGCCTTGTCGCTGGTAACGACGAGCGCGGCTTCGAGGTCTGCCACAGTGCGCAGGGCATCAAGCACATGCGCCGTGCCCATTACATTTGTGCCGATGGTCTCCAGCGGATCGCGGTAGGACCGGCGCACAAGCGGTTGGGCTGCCATGTGCAGCACAATTTGTGGGTTGGCTGCGGCGATGGCATCGCGGGTGCGGTCGGCGTCGCGGATGTCGGCAATGGTTTCGCCTGCATAGGTGAGGCCAAGCACAGTATGCAGGTCGGGCGTTGTTTCGGGTGCCAAAGCAAGGCCCGTCACCTCAGCGCCCAGATGCTGAAGCCAGCACGCGGCCCAACTTCCCTTGAAGCCTGTGTGGCCGGTGAGAAGAACGCGTTTGCCGCGCCAGAAGCTGGGGTCAGGACGGGTCATGGATCCTGATTATTCCCATGTGACCCAAGGAGCCTTGCGGCGTGCCACAAGATCTTCCAACAGGTCTTTTTCGCGCAAGGTATCCATGGGTTGCCAGTAGCCGTCATGGCGCCATGCGGAAAGCTGGTTCTGCTCTGCAAGGTTCATGAGTGGAGCGTCTTCCCATTTGGTCTGGTCGCCGTCGATATAGTCCAGCACCTTGGGGTCGCAGACGAAGAAGCCGGCATTGATGCGGGCGCCGTCGCCGCGTGGTTTTTCCTGAAAGCCTTTAACGCGGTCACCCTCAAGATCAGTTGCGCCGAAGCGGCCGGGGGGTGATACCACGGTCATCGTGGCAAGCCGGCCCTGTTCGCGGTGGAACTTGATGCTGGCGGCAATATCCACATCCCCGACACCGTCGCCATAGGTCAGGCAGAAGGGTTCGTCCGGGTTCAGATAATTGGCAATGCGCTTGATGCGGCCGCCGGTGAGAATGTCGACACCGGTATCGACCAGCGTGATCGTCCACGGCTCAGCCTTGCCGCGGTGAAACTGCATCTTGTTGGCGGCAAGGTCGATGGTGACATCGGCATGATGTAGGAAGTAATTCGCGAAATACTCCTTGATCATGTAGCCCTTGTAGCCAAGGCAGATGATGAAATCGTTGAGGCCGTGGCTCTCATAGATTTTCATGATGTGCCAGAGGATCGGGCGGCCCCCGATCTCGACCATTGGCTTGGGGCGCAGCGATGTCTCTTCGCTCAACCGGCTGCCGTAGCCACCTGCGAGGATGACGGTTTTCATGATCGCGTTCTCCCCTCCCCCAGAGCGCTCTGGCGCCTGGAGCCACCGTATGTGCCGCGCAGGTTATGTGCGGCGGTCAGCTAGAAATTGCTCGCTCTGTCATGGCATGCAGCCACGCAGATGCCAAGGTTTCACCGCTTGTCAGGCACCGTTGCGGCCTGCCTCGGCATGCGCCTTTGCGAGCCCTTCATCGATTGAGAGATATTTGAACCCTGGAAAGGCTGCGTAGGTAGCCGCCGGATCAAAGGGGCGATAGCCGTTGTGTGGCATGGCGCCGACGCGCGGGGAGCCTTCAATTTTGGATTTGCCACCGGCAAGCGCATTGGCCCTCTCGGCAATGTCGCGAAATGAGGTCACCTCACCAGTGGCGATGTTGAGAATGCCGACGCTGTGATGGCGGACCACATTGGAAATCAGGGTGCCGACATCGTCGATATGAATATGGTCACGCCGTTCCTCACCTTCGCCAAACAGGGTGATTGTCTCACCTGTCGCGGCTAGCCGGCGGAAGCGGTTGGGGCCATAGCCGTTATGCGGGTCTCCTGCGCCGTACAGCAGGCTGGGGCGGACAACGGCAAAGGGCGTTTCGCCTGCTGCATCGGCCAGTACAATTTCGCGCGCAAGATGCATGGCGCCATGAAGGCTGCCCGGCTCCGCACAGGAGCTTTCGCTCAGCGGCCCGTCTTTGTCCTTATACACTGCATCCGAGCTGACATAGACGATGTGGGCCGGCTTTATGCTTGCAAGTGCCTCGGTGATCGGCTCAAGCATTTGCAGATTTTCAATCAGCATTTGCGGGTTTTTCACCGGTGCGCGCGCTGAGACAACCACCAGTGTGGTTTGCGGGGTCAGCAGGCTCTTGAGCTTGTCGGCCGCGCCGGGTGCAAGCAGGTCAAGGTCTTTGCTTGATAGCGCATCAACAACGGCACCATGACCGGCAAGCTGTCTTGCGGCTGCAGTGCCTACGAAGCCCGCGCCCAGAATAAGAGTGTGCTTGGGATTGGCGGGGTCGGCGCGAAGGTGCGTAAGGCTCATGAAGCGTGCTCCCTTGAAAGCTGGTCTTTGTAGTAGTGCATCCAGATTGCGAACCGGTCATATGGAACAACAAGCTGTTGCAGCAATTGTGGGCCCTCCCAGAGGCGCAGCTCGCGGCCTTCGCCCAGTGTCAGGCTATCAATGGTGGCAGCTTTGATAGGGACCTCGAAAAAGGCGCGATCGATGATGCCGCCGCCCGCAAAACCGAAATCAAACGTGAAGCGGGTGAATTCTTCAGCGCCCAAGGGCTGGGAGTTCAGCGCCAGCTCTTCGCCAAGTTCGCGATGCAGCGCTTCAAGATGGGTTTCTCCGGGTTCAAGCGCACCGCCAAAGCATCCCCAGTGATTGGGAAAGAAGATGGTGGGAATATCATCACGCAACTGCATCAGGTAGCGGCGTTGTTCATCCACAAGGAGTGCGACGGCAGCAGGGGCCGGGGATAGGGGGCCGACGGGTTCCAGATAGGAAAGAGTGTCGGCACCAGTCATTTCGCGGCGGCGACCAGTTTGGCGTATTCACCAAGAGCTGCATCCACCGGACCGTCGAACAACATGCTGCCGTGTTCAAATACCATGGCGCGGTTGCACCACTTCTTCATGATGTCCGCCGAATGGGTGGCAACCACCATGACGCTGGATTGCTCGACAAATTTCTGAAGCCGGGTCTGGGCCTTGTCGACGAATGTCGCATCACCTGCGCCAATCAGCTCGTCAAACAGAAGTATCTCGGAACTGACAGCGGTCGTGATGGCAAAGGCAAGGCGCACCAGCATGCCTGTCGAATAGGTGCGCACAGGCAAATCGATGTAGTCACCCAATTGGCAGAATTCGATGACTTCCGGCGTAACATCCGCGATCTCATCTTCGGACAAGCCCAAAAGTACCGCACGAATCATGATGAGCTCGCGGCCGGTTGCATCGGGCGCCATTCCCTCTGTCAGATTGAACAGGGGCATGACGCGGCCGAACGTATCCATGGTGCCCGTTGCGGGCTCATAGATTCCTGCAAGTGTGCGCAGCAGGGTTGTCTTGCCGGAGCCGTTGTGACCAATCAGGCCAACGCGGTCGCCATCCTTGATTGTGAAGGACACATCCTTGAGGGCGCGAACGAAACTGCGGTGACGTGTGCGCTCAAGCGTGCCGCCCACGTGAACAGATGTGGCAGGCCGCGGAATATGGTTGAGCACCAACATATGTCGCAACGATTGGGAGCTAGCGTCAAATACCGGATATTCAACATTGACGCGGTCGGCGATTACACGGTCCATCAGGGTCAGATCCAGTAAGGAATGCGCGAGCGGGTGCGAGCATATAGCAACAGAGTGGCCAGACAGCCGACAACCGCGGTGCCGCCGGCAATATACCAGTTCACGGCGGTGGGCATGTTCTCAAGCATCGGCGCCCGGGCGACTTCAAGGATGTGGTAGAGCGGATTCATCTTCACAATTTCGCTCGCCCGCCCGCCACCGAGTTGTTCGGGCGAATAGAGGATTGGTGTCGCCCAGAACAGCACTGTGAAGGTGTTTTGAATGATCATCTGCACGTCGCGGAACCGCGCAGCCAGGATGGCTGCTGCGAAGGATGCCCATGCGAGGTTCACTGTGAACAAGAGGATGCCGCATATGGCAACAAGATAATGCCAGCCGGGATACATCCCGTAGATCAGCGCAACGACAAAGAAGATCACGATGACGTGGAGGAAGATGATGACGTTTTTCCAGAGGTTCTGGAAGACGTAGATGCTCAATGGGCGCCGTGACTGGAGAATGAAACTGGATGATGTGATGAATGTCGTTGAACCATCCATGATGGTGGCATTCAGGAAGTTCCACAGGACCAGACTGATCGTCAGGAATGGCAGGAACCGATCAATCGGTGACTGAAAAAGATAGGCGAACAGAATGCCCATCACCGCAGCCTGCACGCCCATGGACAGGGTCAGCCAGAACGGGCCGATGGTTGAGCGGCGGTAGCGGTGTTTGATCTCGTTGAAACCAAGAAGGTGCCAAACCCGCCATTCACTAAGGCCTGCCTTGATATCATTTATGGCTTTTGCGAGCTGACTGGCGTTGCGCTCTTGAATGCGGGCCTCGATGCCCGGGTTTGCCTTGCTGGCATCAGTCATGATGAGTGTCCGCCGCTGGCGCGGTATTGGAGGGGTTGTCGGTCAATCTTGCGGCGAGATCCGCAAATGCATGCTGGATTGCCTCAAGCGTGTCGCTCTGCCAATACCAGTGTTGGCGTGCTGTCGCAAATGGCAAGTCACCACCAAGGTTAAAGCCCTGTGCGGTAAGTGCTTTGGGGGTGTTTTGCGGGGCTGTACCGGTCTCCAGAAGCAGGCCATATGTACATGCTTCATTGTACCAGCATAGCTCCATTGGCCCGTGCATGACCGCTAGATTCATGTGAGCAAGCTCATAGAGGGCCATGCGCAGCACCGGATCGAAACTGGCAGGCGAGTAGATGATCTGGCCTTCCAACGCTGCGGGAACAGGGGCAGCTGCGGTTTGTGTGTCGCGGACGAAAACGGCCCGGTAAGCTGTCGCGTCGAGGCTGCGGGCAAAGGCGCCCCATGCTTCGATATTGCTGTTGCGTGCTGGGTTGTAGCCATATTCCCGCAGCGTAATAACTATTGGCTTCGCGCTGGCCAGGTTCTTTTCGAGGGCTTTTCCAACCGTCTCAAGGGCGGCGGCGGGGGCTTTGAACACCGGGAAAACCTGTTCGCCGCCGCGTGCCCGGTCACGCACAAGCCTGTGGTGCGGCGATATCGGAAATGTCGGTGAGTATCCATCCGGCCATGTGTGAATGGCGCGCTTAAAGCGCAGTGCAGCCGCCTCCTGTTTGGAGGTGCATACGGTCAAGGCGCTGCATGTTGGCAGCAGCTGCACCATGGGCACCAGTATGTCATTGACACGGGCCCGGCGCATCTGTGGCGTTACCACGTGCTGATAGTCGTCGAACTCTTTTTCCAATCGTCGACCGGGCACAATCACCACATGCACGTGATCAAGGTCCCGCTGTCGCCGTTCCATTTCGGCGAGGGCCAAGTAGGACGCGAAGTCGTACGTGATCGGGGCGATGTCCATGTCATAGAAGTAGTAGAGCGTGGATCCGGCGTCCGGATCAGCTGCCAACTTGCGTTGGTCGCTGCGATTGCGGACAGCATGTTCCAACGCCGCAAGGAAGTTGCGCAGCGCAATGCCCGGGCCATTTGTCGGCGTCATCAGTTCTTCGCCAAAACGCGTCCACGCCCAGCGGGGGCCGCGTGCTGCGGCTTTGCGCGCTGCGTCCAGCAACCGGGCTGTCAGTGATGCGTATTCATTTTCTGACATTGGTTGTGCCACGCCTTGCTACCAGACAGCATTCTCATTCATACGAGGACGTTGCGGGCAGATATCCGGACCAGGATCAATCCAGTTCGAACGCATTCTTATAATCGAGTGCAAGAGCTGGATCCTGGTCTTCTTTGCGCAGATAGGCATTCCCGATAACCAGCACCTCAATGTCCGACCCCATGAAACACCGGAACGCATCTTCCGGCGTGCAGACAATGGGCTCGCCACGGACGTTGAAGCTTGTGTTCACCACAATGGGGCAGCCGGTTTGCCGTTTGAATTCGGAAATCAGCGCGTGATAGCGCTCATTGCTTTCCTTGTGGACGGTCTGGATGCGGGCTGAGTAGTCCACATGGGTGACGGCGGGAATATCAGACCGCGGCACGTTCAGCTTCTCGATGCCGAAAAGCTTCTCCTGTTCTTCGGTCATGGCTTTGCGGCGGGACTCTTTGACGCCGGCGACCAGCAGCATATAGGGCGAGTCGTCATCAAGTTCGAACCAGTCGCCGACATCTTCACGCAGGATGGAGGGGGCAAACGGCCGGAATGACTCGCGGTACTTGACGCGAAGATTGAGGGTCTTTTGCATCGCCGGGCTGCGCGGATCACCAATAATGGAACGGTTGCCCAAGGCGCGCGGGCCAAACTCCATACGTCCCTGCATCCAGCCGATGGCTTTTTCATCAGCCAGGGCAGTTGCTGTGCGCGCGTACAGATCTTCGTCGCTCAGCGTTTCAAACTTGCCGCCTGCGGCGGTCAGGCGGGCCTCAATATCGGCCTGCTCATACTGGGGGCCGAGATAAGAGCCGCTCATGGCGTCAAGCCCATTGGGCGCAGTGCGAGGCAGGTCAAAATTCAAATGGCGGGTTGCCAATGCGGCACCAAGAGCACCACCGGCGTCACCGGCGGCCGGCTGGATCCAGACCCGATCAAAAATCTTCTCCAGCACCAGCTTGCCGTTGGCAACGCAGTTGAGGGCGACACCGCCTGCAAGACAAATATTGGGAATGCCGAACTCAGCGCGCAGGCTCCTGGCCAGCCGAAGCACAACTTCCTCTGTAACAGCCTGCACGGAGGCTGCCACGTCCATATGGAACTGGGTCAGCGGTTCGTCGGCATCGCGCACCGGTTGGCCAAACAGCTTGGCGAACTTGTCGTTCGTCATGGTCAGGCCGGTGCAATAGTCGAAATAGGTCTGGTCAAGACGGAAGGAGCCATCCGGCTTTACGTCGATTAGATGCTCCATCATCAGGTCTTTATATTTGGGCTCCCCATAGGGAGCGAGGCCCATGACCTTGTACTCACCGGAATTGACCTTGAAGCCTGTGTAGTAAGTGGCCGCCGAATAAAGCAGGCCGAGGGAGTGCGGGAAGTGAATCTCGCGCAGCACTTCAAGCTTGTTGCCCTTGCCATGGGCGACGGAGGTGTTGGCCCACTCGCCAACCCCATCCATGGTCAGCACGATGGCTTCTTCAAATGGCGACGGGTAGAAGGCGCTGGCAGCGTGGCTGAGATGGTGTTCGGAGAACAAGAGCTGCTTTGCCGGGTCAAACCCGTTCTTAGCGAGCTTTTTCAGTTCTGAGCCGAGCAGATCCTTCTGGAACAGCTTCTCGCGCAGCCAGACGGGAATGGCCATGCGGAAAGAGCGAAAGCCTTTCGGTGCGAAAGCCACATAGGTTTCCAGGAGCCGCTCAAACTTCAGGAATGGCTTGTCGTAGAAGGCGACGTGGTCGATGTCGTCGAGAGTGAGCCCCGCCTCATTCAGGCAGTATTCGATTGAGTGCGTTGGAAACGCTGAATCGTGCTTGATGCGGGTGAAGCGTTCTTCCTGGGCTGCCGCGACGATGCGGTCATCCACGAGGAGGGCTGCCGCAGAATCGTGATAAAATGCTGAGAGACCCAGAATTTTCATGGAGTTCGGTGTCCTGCAATACGTGGCGCCGGGCGCCATGTCCGGGTGCTTAGAAACGGGTGCTTAGAAAATTGTGTAGATGAACGGCGCTACAGCCGAACCCTTATACAGCACGACCAAACCACCGAAAATCACCATCATGACGAAAATGGGGATCAGCCAGAATTTGCGCCTGGCCAGCATGAAGGACCAGATTTCACTCAGAAATGACATGGAATCTCACTCAGAATTGGTTCTTGAAAGAGCCTGCTTCAGGCCCTGGAGGTGTGCGATGAATCCAGTAGCTGTCAGCTTCCGGCTCAAATTTCAAATTCAAAGGGCGTTGGCCGACGAGACGCATAATCAGGCCGATCGGTGTCACCGTCAGGTAGAAAAGGAGGCCCATCACGACCGGGCTGACGATTGCGTTCAGCAGCATACCGAACTTGAACCATAGAATGTTCAATGGCCGCAACATCTGAGGAATCGTCAGAGAAATAGTCAGGAATGTGGCTGAGCCTATTGCCCAGAAGTAGTTCCAGTCTGTCCACGCGGCGCCGAAAATTATCTTCGCGGCGGCGATCAGACCGAAGACGGCTGCAAATACGAAACCGAAGCTTCGTTCCGAGCCTACCTTCACGTCTTCTTCGCGCGAAAAACTTTCGTGAGACTGGTTCTGCTTCGCCACTTTTGGACCCCTTAATACCCAGCGGGTGAGTACCATAATGGCAGGGCACAATGCAATTCGCTTGTGCTTCTATAGGCCTTTGAATTCCCTGCAATCCTCTGCAAATTGGCGTGCTGCGGCCAAAGTGTCAGGGGGGCGGTAGCCTAGGCGCCGGGCTGCCGCGGATGAAATCAGGAATGTATGCCCGCCTGAACCAAACTCAACCGGGACAGACGTGCGGGCGCCAGTCTGCATTGCGGCGAGAACACCTTTGATCGGCGCGGGGTTCTGCCCCGCAAGCGTCAGCACCGCGTGGTCTTTGGGCGGGTGGCTCAGCAAATGAACTACGAAATCCGAAAGACTGTTCACGGGCAGTATGTTGTTGAAAAGGGCGTCGGGATTGCGTGCATTTACAGGTTGGCCGGCCAACATTTTTTCCAGCGCAGCTGAGAGAAAGTTGTCATGTGACCCGGGGCCGACAATGCCGGGCAAGCGCAAGGAAACCGCTGAGAGTCCCTCATTGTTTGCCGCCAAGAGATCTAGCATCTCCTCGCCGGCAATTTTGGAGCGGCCATAGGCATCCGGTTCATTGCTGGGTGTGTCGGGCGATACTTCAGGTGAGGTGATGCTGCCGAATGCGGACATGGATGAGCAGAACACGATGGATGTCACATCGGCGTTCAGCGCGGCATGAAAAATATTGCGGGTGGCTGAGGTATTGGCTGCATACAGCGCATCGGGATCCGGACAGCGCGCGGGAATCTCGGCAGCGCAATGGACCAGCCCGTCGATCCTGCCATGCAATGTCAGCGGCTGCGTGAGATCGGCTTCCATCACCTCGACGTCCACAGGTAATGTGCTGCTTTTTGAACGTTTCCGCCGCAGCAGCGCGATAACTTCGTGTCCGGATGCATTCAGTGCTGAAGCTATGTGGTGTCCGGCAAAGCCGCCGGCTCCGGTGACAGCGATTCTCAAACGGCAGCACCGGCTTGGTCGGGCGAGGGCACCTCGCCGAGCAGTTGCGACACCATCAAAATTTCTTCGACGGGTTCGATATCTGCGTGTGTGCGGATCACCAGGTCTTCAAGCACAAAATGCAAAGATCCTTCTGCGGCGAGAATGCGTTCATAGATGCGCCGCCGCCGTTCGGGCTTGGCAGGCATCATGAACATCGATGTCGCCAGAATGCCCTCATACATGTTGAGTTCGTCGGGAAGCCCTTCGAGAACTATGTAGGAGTGCGGAAAAATATTCTCGTTGATATGCAGCTTGTAGGTCAGCCCGTTGCGCTGGCAGTAGTCGCGCATCACAAGCGCCTGCACCGGCACCGGCATCTGCAAGCCGCCGAATGCCCGGTTGGTGACGTAGCCGCGATATCCATGACGATTAGACATTGTCCGGTTCTCCTTGGGGCTATTCCGTGAAGCCTGAAGGCTCACGGTACTGCATGCCGGTCTTGGTCACCGCACGGGTCGTGATCGGCAGGTAGTAGGATCCCAGTTTTTTCTCAGCGCCACGATAGGGCGTGAACAAGCCGGTAAAGCGGCAGTTCATTGACCACCTCGTATCGGGTTCATCATTGATGGCGCCGCCGTGCAGATTGTTCGGTGAGAAGATCAGGACGTGGCCATAGGGAACGTCCAGCCAGACCAGCTCATCCTTCACATCTTCAAACACCGCATCGAGGCCGCGGCCTTCATATTTCTTGAAGTCGGCGTAAACGCGCTCGGTGGCAGGGCGGGGCAGGATGAACATGGTTTTGGTTTTGTAGCAGTCAACCAAAGGCAGCCACTGTACCACCTGGTAAGGGGTCTCGCCGCCGAACGAATCCGCATGGATCGGCAGCAGGGAGCTGTCGTCGTTGGGGAGCTGGATCGACAGGTTCACGCGGTTCTGCATCGCAAGTTCATTGCCGACGAGGGCCGCGAGCTTGCTTCGGCCCATTGCGTAGTAAGTCGGGCGGAACCACTCCAGGGCGTTCATCTTGCGGTAGGTGTTCAGCCGCAGGTCGTTCAAATTTTCGATAGAGACGTGATCCTGAAACTTGTTCAGAAATTCGTCAACATCGTTGGGCACGTCGATGCCAAGATGCTTGCAGGCGATTTCCACGATGCCCAGCCGCAAGGCATCAAGGCCTTCCTTGTCGTCAACTGGTCGGATGACGTACCCCTGTTCGAGGAACTCGTTTGCAAGATCCTGCTCGTCTTCCGTCATAAATGAAGTTTGAAGCGTCATTATTCTGCGATTACCCCCGGGTGATCATCTATCTGGTGTGGGTGCCTGGGCACTTGGTCCGCCGCAAGCGGCAAAGTGCGCGAAAAACCCACATCAGCCGGGCACATATAGGTATGCCGCAAAACATGTTACCCCAGCCATCCCCGTCTCGGCCATATGGCTGCCGTGTCAGTTTGCCGCGTTGGGATGGCTGGCGATGTAGCGTTCCACATCCTGTGCAAAGCGTGCCGCCAGCAGCTCGTTGCCACGCTCATTATAGTGGATCTGGTCAAGATAAATGCGCTCAGGCACGGCCGCGAAGAAACCGGTCAGATCGACAAACTGGATGGTGGGTGACGCGAAGGCCTCATTCAGTGGTGCCAGGGTCGCCCGATAGCCGTCAAAGGCGGTGCTCATGGTGCGCATGTAATTGCCCTTGCTCCAGTCGTCCCCGTGGATGTCGGCGAGCAGGCGGAACCGGGATTCAAGGTCGGCATTTTCGTCTTCGGGGGCGGCGTCTCGCAGATATCCGGCAAAGGGCTGCAGATAGGCTGTGAACCCGACATCGCTGGCTGCGGCCCATCCCGCAACCATTTTCCAGTTGCCAGCCAGCACGTCGGACATCAGGGGGTCGCTGGCCAGAAGCTGCTTTGAAAGACCATAGACGGGGTTGGATTCATAAACGCTGGGCCGGCGGTCGGATGCCGTTGAGCCAAGCCCCATCCAGTCAATCACCCCCATCGTGTAGGTGAAGAGGGCAGGCCCCCGGACGGGCGACGTCAGTCCGAAAGTGCGATCATAAAACTGGTAGTGAAGATTGCCCCAGTTCAGCAGGGCATGGGGAAGATCCATACGGCGGTGTTCAAGATTGGCCTGAATGGCATCATTCCAGCCATCCAGCATCATCACCATGTCGGGCTCCACGTGGATACCATCCGACAAAAAGCGCACTGCCTCTGTGAAAGCATATGCACCGCTGTGGCCCCAGTTCAGCACCTGAAACGTGAAGCCCGTTTGGTCTACCAGTGGTGAGCTATTGAGCCGGCGTTCCAGATAAGCCGCGATCGTCTGCGTGTTGCCGCTGCGAAGGGCGTTGCCAGCCATGGAGCTGCCGCCAAGGAGGATCACGCGGAACACGCCTTCGGGTTTTTCCGGGAAGGAGTTCAATGCCGGATCGTCGGCGCCATTGTGGATAAAGCCGCCGGCGTTGATCTCCATTGTCCCCTGATTCTGACCGGGGCGATATCTCTGGGTGACCGTGGGGTCATAGAGGCCAAATGGCAGTTCTTCAGCAACCCAGGGGTGCCTGGACACTTGTGCCCCCATTGCCTGACCCAGTGTGACGTCGGGATCCGATGCGCCACGGATGCTGAGGGCGAGAAATGCGAGCAATTCCAGCGCGATCATTGGCGCAATGATAAGTGCGGCAAGGACGGCATAATGTCGGTGTCTCGGATTCACACTACGACCTCGTTGGGTGGGAAGGGCAAGGCAGATGGTGCGGCCAGTTGACCTACGCCGCTTTTGTTGAACTTGGACTGACCGAGCTTGCTACAAGCAAAATGCTGTCAAATACATAGTGTCCAAATTAGGGTTGATCACCCGAGAGTTTAGCTAAGTCCAATTCACCGCGTGTGTTCAGTCGCATGATTTCCGTTGTGACAAGTTCTGCAACCAAC
>Ga0307929_1001506_pt1 | contig 17403 bp, 26 predicted proteins | sample AceLakmetage1330_FD_203160 | JGI IMG/M metagenome (GOLD analysis project Ga0307929, IMG submission 203160) | Saline water microbial communities from Ace Lake, Antarctica - #1330 | ecosystem: Environmental > Aquatic > Non-marine Saline and Alkaline > Saline | place: Antarctica: Ace Lake...
ACTTGTCATACTTCTGATAGCATCCGTTTATAGTGTGAGCATCTGATTTAGCTTCAACTTTTACCAACTTCAATACAATTCCTGTATCTAGTGTAAAAATAAACTTACTTCCTATTGTTCCGAAAGCGGAACCTAATGCTACACCTATATATCCTTCACTATCTCTTAACATTCCATCATCACTTACTATCATATATTTTTGAATATATTTATATTGGGCAGAACTTCTTGATGTTATTTTCTTATAACTCATATAAGTTTTAACAGAACTGGTAGAACATACTCTCAATCCATCATTATTAACTACTTTAATCGGCTCTACCACCTTTTTATCTTCTTTCCTAACACTTACATCAATATCATCTATTTCTTCCTCTACGGCCTCTATATCATCTAATCTATTAATTATCTTAAACAACTCTCTATCTGTTTCTATTTTAAATACTAAAACTATTACACTTTGAATTGCCCATAAACTTAACATTAACATTATTATATTTTGCCATTTAACTCTCATATCCTTCATCCATCCTCTCACATATTCTTCTATTTAATTTATCATATCTTATTTGTAATTTATCCATTGCACTTTTTACCGCTCTAATATTATGTACTTGATGTTCAATTTGTTTTGCTATAAAAAATCCATACTCTTTATCTGATACAACATCTTGGTCTATTGTTCTTAATCCTAACTTTGATATAGTTCTTTCATGTAATCCCATTATTATCGCTAAATCACGAGCTTTTATTGCAGTATCAGGTGTATATGCTTTTCTAATATCCAATACTTCAAATAAATCCATTTTATTTCACCTTCTTTTCAATCTTTTCTAATTCTTCTAAAACATTTATATTTTCAACATCTACTTCATTTTTATATAAATATTCTAATATAGACCATCTTATTAAAGTGCTTGTTGTAATATTCTTTTTTACTGCTAACTTCTTTGCTCTATTCAACATATCTTCTTCAATCTTAAATGAATATAACTTTTTAATTATTCTCATCTTGACCCTCCTTTTCTTCTCTAAATGACATAAAATTATCCTTTTTAATATCTAAACATTCTAACACAATATCACAAACCTCAATACTACTAATTGTATATTCTATAATTGGTGATAAGAATGGGCTAGAACTCTGTGTTTCCCCCTCAATTTTACTAATTATCTTTAATGCTAACTCTAATTTATCTTTCATCTTGAACCATCCTCCTGACAAGTTTCACAAACTTTATCTTCTATTTCACCAACATCCCATTTTTGGTATACCATATCTTCTTCTAATTCATAACGACCACATTCACACTTTACTACATTAAACTTTAACATTAACTCCTCTTTCTTTAATGTACCATCCAAATATTCTCTTACAAAATCTCTTGCTTCATTTTCTGTCATTTCTTTTCCTCCTCTTTCTACTTTCTAAACTAATTATAAATCTTATATATACAGAAGTCAATACATTTATATATATTCTTTTATTTATTTTCAAAAAAAAAGAGCCTTCGCTCTATCTCTTAAACTGCATATAAGTGAACTTAATTGCATCCCTTATACTATATTTCTCTCTTGCTAATTTATATCTATATATTGCCCTCTTAAACATTCACATGTACTGAATATTTCATATTTGTGTTATTTGTATACGAATATTTAACCTCTTTCAAAATCTTAACATAAGCCAATACTACATTCTTATTTACTCCTGATACTTTAAAATCACATGCTAAACCTTTTAAATGAGTACTATTAATTACTCCACCAACATCTTTATTTTTATATTTACTTCTATATCCTGATGAAATATTAACTGGTTTATTAAAATGATTTCTTATTTTTTGCATTACATCAACTATTCTCATATCAAGTTTCAAATAATCCAAACCATCAACCATAAACTCACTCAACATAAAGTTCTTGCTTATTCTATAATCAGACACCCATTTAAACTCTTTCTTGCCATCTTTTGCTAACTCAAGAGCAATTATACCCTTTGGAGTTAATTCTTCCACACGAGCCTTTAAAACAAGATTTTCGGCATCTAACATTTCTATCATTTTATCCTTTTTTTCTAATTCTATTTTCTGTTCCACTATAACCTTTTTTTCTTCTAAACATTCACATTCATGAATTGGTGGTTCTACAACTGGTGGGCATTCAATAGGTGGTTTTGGTCTTAACAATTTTTCTAAAAAATCCTTTAACCATTCCATATTTACGCCTCCTTTTTATATTTAATTGAAGATAAACCTATAATTGCACCTAAGAAAATATCAAATGCTGCTATTGTTCCTACAACTTCTTCACCTAATGGGAATCCCCATATTTTAGATAAAGCAAAATATAATGTTGCTACTGCTGGTAAAAATATCATTGCGATAAACTTTAAAATATCATAGACTTTATTGCTCATATTATTTCACCTTCTCCGCTTGAATATATTTACATTTTGTTTCAATAGCAAATATTCTTGTTTCTAATGTTCTTACTTGGTCATCCTTTTTGCAAACCATAGTCTTTAATTCTGCAAGTTCTTTTTGTATTTGTGCTAATTGCACCGATACTTTTGTTTGCCCTGCAATAAACTTCCCCACGAAAGCTATTATTGCTATGAGTGATACTAGTGTTGCGATTACTGTTGCTGTGCTATCCATATTGTTGCCCCTTTCAAATCATTTGTTGTTTATTCACATATCACGAGATGCAATATGGATAAGAGTGTTTAACTGTTCATTGTAGAATAACTTATACTTATAGCTCCGCCTTCTCTATTCTCAATGTATATTGTTCCATCTGTATTCGAGCTGACAGTTACTTTTCCATCTGTTCCTGTAGTTCCTGTTAAAACTCCATTAGTAACTTCCATTAATGCCCCTGCTACAATAATATGCGTCATAACTGACGATGCAGCGTTTCTAAATTGAAACATCCCATTAGCTCCAGCATAGTTTGGATGCCTTGCTGATATAACTAAAATACCGAAGTTATTTTCTGTAGTGAAACTTATAACATCGTCATCAGCGATTGTTGCTGTAGTTCCGTCTGTATCGTGGACCGCAGCTGTTTTCTGTGTTGCATCTAATTGTGTTTGTATATCGCTTCTTACTCCATCTACATAACCCATTTCTGTTTGTGTAACACCACTTCGCCAAGTATCTAAATCGGTTGTAAGGTCATCTAAATATACAGAGCTTGACCTTGTAATTGGATTGTAATATCCAACTCCATCTTGTAATAAAGCTATCTTATCTGAGCCACTTAATACTGAACCTGCTGAAAACGCTTCTGTATCTAAATCGCTTTTTGTATTAAATGTGTCCCAATCAGTATCTGTTAAAGCACCGGTTGTACTTGTTGAAGATGTTGCTAAACTTAATGCCTGTGTTGATAATGACAATCCATTAGCAGTTCCTATTGTTACATCGCCTGTGTTTGTGTTAGATGTGTTAGATACTATATTTGCATCTGTATCCGTAAAGTCATTGTGTGATTTAACATAAGTTGAACCTTCTTCTACATCGTCCATATTTATTGTTGGATTTGCGAACCAATTTGATTGATACCAATCTCCAGTACCCGTAATCGTTCCTGAACCTGTTAATGATTGGTAAACAATATAAATATCATCATTTAAAGTAAGTGTTTTAGTGTCTGCGACATAGAATCTATTTATAGCTATATCTATATAGAACGAATCAATCGTTAAGGTATCAGCTATTGACATATAGCCATCTATTGTTATATCTGCATAGTTCGCCCCTGAAAATGATAATGTATAAGCTCCTGCTAAACTAAAACCATTGTGAATTATAGTTGAACCGTAAGCTACTATTGACAAATTTGAGGTCATTGTCATAGTGTAATTCAGCATAAACAGGTGCTTTATATTATAGGTTGTATCTTCTAAAGCTGTTTTAAGTTCTGTTATATTTGAGATGCTGTATATTCCAACACCGCCACCGCCTGTTCCATTAGCTGATGCTGTGATTAATCCTTTAGCGTTAACTGTAATGTCTGCGTTAGTAAAACTACCTGCATTAGCATTAACTGTTGCTAGTGTTAGAGCTGTTGCTCCTGTTGCATCTCCACTATGAGTAGCATTAGTTTCTTTGACTGTGTTTAGTCCTACTGCTGTAGTGAAGTCTGTATTTGGAACTGCACTTAGTCCAACATCTGTCTTATCAACTGAATGTGGATTGTTAGTTAATCCTCTATGTGTTGTATTTAAACCTACTGCGGCGGCATCTGTATAGGATACTTTTGCATTATTAACAACTATTTCATCAAACTTGGCTTTTGTCATTAAACCCGCTCTTACTGTACTTGCTGCTACTAATGTAGCTTTTGTACCATCTGAAGAGTTTACATCTACTGTTGTAGTAGTTGAAGTTCCTTCTGATAAGTCCGTTGAAACATTTGTATCTTTATCATTATTAGTTTCTATATTCCCAACTAATGTATCAGTCATATAACCAGTTTGTGCATTTGTTGCTGCTCGGTTACTTATTTCTTGAGTTGATATACTCATACCACCTGTAGTAGCACTTGCATTAAGTGTTACATCAGCTTGAATATCAAGCATTGTTTTAACTTCGGCAGCGGTTAATTCTTCAACTACACCATCAGCACCTGATACTCTACCTAATATCCTCTCATCATTAACCACATTTTGCATTTTTGGATATGTTACTGCGTCATCGTGTATATGTTTTGTATTTAATTTGCTCATTTTTAATCTCCCTTTCAGCCCGTTTTAAGGTTTTTCATAGGCTCTTTTATCTAGTATGTATAGGTTACCATTACTTTGTCTGTTGCTTCTAATATTCCATCAAGACCTAATCCATCCCAATTTAATCTCTTAATATCTGCACCATCAGTTACTACTGTGAAATCAACTGTGTACTCTTGTGCTATTCCACCAACTGGTACTACATTAACTGTATTTACTTCTGTTGGTACTTGTGATAAATCTTTATATTTATTTGTTCCTACATCAGTAGCATCTAATGTTAATACCTCAACTAATCTTGTACTACCTGTTCCTAATGCTAATATTGAAGCTACTGTTACCGTTTTTAAAGCATCTGCTCCATCTGTATCTTGTATTAATACTTTATCTGCCGAAGCTACTGTTGCAGCATCTAATGTTGCTCCATCTAAAGCGTCTGTTACATTTGCTTCATCAGTTACATCTGCTCCATCTTCTACATTTAATAATGTAAGAGCATCTGCTTTACTCAATACCTCTTGAACACCTGTACCAGCTGTTGCTCTACCCATTATACTAGCAGTTGCTATGTCTGCTTGTTTTGCTAAAGTTACTGCTCCTGTAGCGATTGTTTGTGCTCCATCGCCAACTGATGTAACATCTCCACTATGATTTGGATGGGTATAAGCATTTGCTCCATCTTCAACATTTAATACTGCTAAAGCTTCGGCTTTGCTTAATACTTCTTGTACCCCAGCTCCAGCGGTATCTCTACCTATGAAACTAGCTGTTGCCATATCTGCATTCTTTGCAAGTGTTATTGTCGCATCTTCAATATATTTTCCTTTTAATTGTGCCATATCTTATCTCTCCTTTTCTTTATTTTATTTTTTGGTTCTGTTAATATATGTAATCGACTGATAATATATCACCCTCCGATAAAAGAGTTTCTAATGTTAAACTATCCCAGTTTAACCTCTTAATGCTGACTCCATCTGTTATTACTGTGAAGTCAGTTGTATATAATTGCTTAATACCCACTACTGGAAATACTCCAACCGCTGTGTTATCCTGTGGTGTGTTTGCTAAATCTATATATTTATTTGCTATGTTAGTCGCTGTCAATGTTAAATCCTCTGTTATTTTGGTAACTACTGTCGCTGTCGCAGTAGCAATTGTTACTCCTGTACTACTCGAAGTCAGAGTTACATTGTTTCCTGCAACTAGACTTTTTAATTCTAAATCTACACCATTCTTTTGAGCAAATATTCCTTCGCCTGCTCCTAAATTAGATGCCGTGTTTTTTTCACCACTTGTTCCTGCTACTGTTGTTATATCTAACTCAATTTTGTTTCCATCCAAATTTACCTCTAAATTATTTGTACTAAATTCTACTTCTATTTGATTAGACATCAGTTGTCACAACCTGACACACTTTGAAGGTTGGCACTTCACAATCTTCATAAGGTATTAATCTTGGTTTCGCGCCAGTTGTTGTCTTATAAATAATATCATAGAAATAAGTACCAACTGCAATATCTTCTGTATCTGCACTATCAAATTCAAAATAAGCAGCACCACCAACAAAAGTATCAACTTCTTTAGTTATTATTGCTGTCGTAGCAGTAGGACTTTCTTTCACCTTTAAATATAAAACTTCAGGTGAAGCAAAAGAACCTGTTTTTTTACTGATTATTAATGTTTCATCAGTTTCTTTTGGTATCGATATATTATTTGTTACAGGATCATATATTAAAGCCATATTAACACTCCTTTCTTTTTTAAATCCTATAAACTCCTGATATTCTAATTAATGTTGATGCAGCAAGAGCTGTCCAATTTATAGTAGCAGTTGTACTACCATTTCCATATAAATTCATATAATCAACACTTCTTGGTCCACCCAAAGTTAATGTTACTATCCCTGCTGGATATGTAATCCCAGTAGCGTGAATTACATTTAATCCTTGCATTATTCTTGGTGATATACCTGATGACTCAAACGGTAAATCACCTAACAATACAGAACCACTACATGAACCTTTTGATGATATTGCTAAATATATCTCAACAAAAATTAAACTTCCAACCTTATAATAATAACCTTCTTGATATGTATATGTTGGACTATTTGTTCCATCCCATAATTTCGGTGTAAATGAAGCATAAGTTGGTTTAACAATAGTAGTTATCCCATCATTGACTGCTATTGCATCTTCCATATTATTTAAATTTGCTGCACTAATAGCACTTGTTGTCGCTGGACTATTAGCCCATGTTGTTTTTGAATATGCCATATTTTTGCCTCCTTTTTATGTCCCCTACCCTATTTCTAGGATATAAACACTATTTTTGAACACCCTTATAACATAAGGGTTTAACCACTCCCCTACTCTCCCCTACCCTATTTGAAAGCGGGAAATGTAAAGTATATGTCAATCACTTTCTCTTTGAAATTTATATGTTATTGTCATTGTTGTATCATCATAACTTACTGCTAAATCCTCTATCTTATAATAATAATCATAAAACCCCTGAACTGCACCTGTATTTCCATTTGTTACTTCATATCTAAACACCACACTTTTATATTGTGTTGAAATATCTGTTTTAGGATATAAACTGGTAGATGGATATAATGTTGTAGCTGGATATAATGTTGTTCCATCATTTATTCTAAAATTATCAAATCCAATTATTGTAGCACCTTTAGATATTCCTGTTATTATTAAATCACTTACATCATACCAAATATCTATATTTGTCCCATCCACTTCATAACTAAACCCTACTCTATCCATTTCTGCATAATCATCAGGAACTATATAATTAACACTCGGATTTCCTAAATGTAATGGAAATTCTACATAATCACCTGTAATTAAATTTCCTAATGTTTCATAAGTATCTATTCTAATTATCTCTAAAACAAAATCCTCATTTACTGTTATTCCAAAATCTTCAACATCAACAAATGCCACTAAATAATCATCTATTGCATTAAATCCACCCTCTGCTGTTGCTTTTGGGCCAAATCCTATACCATATATCTGTGACCCATCATAAAGGGCTGTTATAGTAAATCTATAAAACATCTCATAAGATAAACTATTCTCACCACTTGTTGACTTACTCAATAATGTTTTTAAAAAATCCTTCTCATAAGCCTCTGCAACATCATAATTCATTGTTGTAGATGTATCTGTTATTGTTTGTGTACTATCAAATTTAATATAACAATAATGAATTAATGTATCATCATAATTTAATAAATCCTGCAACGAATAATCTATTGCTTGGGATGTCATTAAATCTAAATAATTATTTAATATTCTATTCTTTCTTGTCAATGTCTTAACTATATTACCTTTACTATCCTTTAAATTAAACTTGATACTCTGATTAGTTATCCTCATTAACATCATCTCCATCAACTATAATTCTAGGATTTTCAATAATCTTCTCACCTGATACTAATACTGATACTACATTTTCAACTGCTTCTTCATCAACAATTTCATTATCTTTCCCTCTAAATAAATCTAAATAATTTGCTATTAAATTACTATTCTTTGCTTTTACTACAAAACTCACCATATCACTTGTAGCAACTCCAAATGTTACCTCTGTAATTATAAAATCACCATCTACAAAATATTCAGGCAAATTAATTCTAATAAGTCTTAATGGTACTGCACTTTCAATAAAATCATAAAAATCATCATTCATAATTCCTTTTAATGTTAATGTTACCTCATCTGTTTGTGCCGGTGTTCTTAACAACCTATTTTTTGCCATCTCTAAACTTTCTGTTTGTGTTAAAAATTTACCATTCAAATTTAATGTCTTCTCTATCTTCCCTGATGTAGATACCTTCCCTATATTAGCAGTTATTTCATTTGAATTATAATAAACAGAAGTTTGTTTTTGTACTGATATACCACTTGTAAATACTGATGCTAAAGCATCAACAAACTTTATTCCTGTTACTAATGTTTTATTAAATGGGTCAGTTATTAATAATATCTTCTTACCTGCTACACCATTATCAACCCCATCATATCCTATTTCACTATCAGTAGTTATATCATCTGTTGCATAATTATATACTAAACCATAAGCAAATGTAGCTAAATCTGCTATATCAAATAATATTGTATCACTTGAACCACCATCTTCAGATGTTATTCTTGCCCCTGATGTTGCACTTATTGAAAAAGGATATTCAAACATAACAATATCACCAGCACTAAAACTTTGATTATAAAGCCCAGTATAACCACTAATTAAAACATTTTGATTTTTAACATTCAATACATTGGCATAATCCAATGCCTCTATACTGGGTGCTAAATTAGCAGCAGCAAATGTTATATCATTATTTGTATCAAATACTAATATTGGTGTTTGTGCTCTTAATTCCTCTACTGGATTAATATACATCTTTTTATCTTTATCTATATACCATGTGAAATTTTCTCTATTACTCAATTTATTCATTAACTTCTCTATTGATATCATATTATCTTTTATTGTAACATTCTTTGTTGTACTTAAATTATTTTCTTCAATAGTAAATCCATCTGCTACTAATGGTGCTAATATAATCCCTACAACTGTCGCTAATGGTGTGTTTCTTTTACTTATACTTATAGTTCTATTAACAGCAAGTGCTATTGGATTTAATAATGTTAGCCCTAATCTCAACACTTCTGACCCTGTCCTAAACTCGGGCAACTGAATTGAATCAATATAACCTGTGTATAAAACTGTATCAGGTATTGTATTTGTATCAACAACTTGTATCTCTTGATACTTTATTGGCAAATCTGCCATTACTTTACCTGTAAAATCTATACTAAAATTAGTTAATTGTGTTTGAGTTGCAGAAAATCTCATAAGCATAATATCAGCCAATGCATTTGACCCCATTGAAATAATATCATAATCTACTGAATTAAATCTAACTTTTAGAACCATTATAAATCAGCCCCTGCTTGTTTTAATGTTCTACTTACCATATCTGTCATTATAACTTGCATATCATGTTCACCTATTTTAAATGATGCATGTATATTGGTTACAGAAGCACCACCTAATTTATTATTAGGTATTATTGTTCCTGCTGTATCAGGCACAAATAATTCAGGCCCTCTTTCACCAACCATAGAAGCCATACCTACTTGTGGGCGACCACCATTAGCAAAAGCACCACCACTTCCTCCAAATCCTCCGCCACCAGAGAATCCACTATTACCTGAAAATCCTCCGCCTTTGCCACTCTTGTCAGATTCTTTGCCAAACTTTTTCAAGGCAGAAGTAGCAGCATTAATTTTATTTTTTATTGAATCCCATATAACCCCAACACCTTTTTTCCAATTTTCCCAAAATCCACCATTGGCTTTTATCCAACCTGACATTTTATCCCATTCAGGTTTTAATTTAACTACTGCTAATGCTACTGCAGCAACCATTCCAACTGGTCCATGCATCGCTAACCATATCATACCTGCAGCAGTAACAAAACTCCCTGCTACTGTTCCAACATCTAATCCTGCATCTTCCATTTTCTTACCCATTTTACCAAACCATGTCCCTATATCTTGTATTGCTGGTATAAAAGTATTACTTATAAATGGCACTAAATTATCTCTTACCCATTCATAAAATCCTACCTTTAAAGGCACTAACATTTCACCTATTTCTTCTTTCATATCACTTATTTGATTTTTTGCATTTGCTATTTTACCTGCATCTGTTTTTGCCAATGCTTCATTCATATCACCAACATTATCAGTAATAACTTGCGATAATACTGCTGCTCTTTCCATTTCTGTACCTGTTTTTAATATTTCACCTTGAGCATCTGTAAATGATATACCAACCCTAGTTAATGCTCCTGCTTGTCCTTGTAATGCTTTCCCCATTAAATTTGCTATATTAACAAAATCGGTTTGTCCTGCATTAACACCTTTTTGTTGTGCTATTAAATTATTCATAGCAGGTGTTAACAAATCAACAGTCTTTGTTGTTGAAGCAAATGTCGCTAATTGTTGTTGCCCCTGTATAATTAATTCATCACCAAAAATACCAATCTTTTGTTGTTCTCTAGCAAGTTTCTTGGTTTCTTTTATTTCTGTTGAAGTCGCTCCAATTCTTTTTGTCATAACTTCTTCTAATTTTGTTTCTGCCTCTATTTGTTTATTATATAATTCAATCGAATCATTGGCAAAACTTGCTATTTTCCTCACAGCAAAAGCTGCCCCTGCTAACTTGGCAATATTCTTTAAACTTGAACCAAACTTATTAACTGACTTGGTCGCGCCTGTCGTATCATAATTTACTTTAAAATCAACCCTTGCGTCTGCTGCCATCTTTCCCACCTGCCTTTATCTTTAAAAAATTAAATAAATCTGCTAAAACTTTGTTTTTATCACTACTACCACCCAAAGCATAACTACTTTTAAGGCTTCTCAAACTTTCTATATGTTCTTTATTATATTTATCTTGTTTTGGAATTTTAGTTTGTCTTATTTCTACTACTTTTGCTATTGAACACTTACCCTCTAATAATAAGCCCTCTAAACACGCAGAGAACTCCCACCAGTTGATTTTATTTATGTTAAGGTCTATTTGCCTATGTCCTTTGAAACTATCCCATATCAGCCTATAATCTATCAAATAATCAATGCTCTTTTTACCACTACTTTTATTTGGTTTGAATAAACTATGGAATATATCATTAATTAACCTAATCTTCTGCTCAATATTTAACTCTATATCTAATGTAATCAATTCACTTAAACATCTATCTGTATCCTGTTTCTCTGAATATTCAATTGCTCTCATTACACTCTTAAAATCTATATTTAATTGATATTGTTTTCCACTTATTGTTATCTTATCTAATTGTTCCCATTCTCTTGTCGGTTTATAGTCCCATATTGGTTTTTCTTTTTCTCTATGTACCAACCGACTAATTCCAAACCCACCTGTTCACTTAACCTATCAAATTCACTTTCAGGCATATTTGTTTTTAAATATTGTAGATCATCTTTAAATACCATTTTTTCAAATTCTTTATTTTGTTCTAAATTATTTTGTTCTATTGTTTCCTTTAACTCTTTCTCTTTTAATTCTAATCCTTCTAAATCCTTGATTAACTTTCTTATCTCATCTTTTTCTGTTTCTATTGATAAAAGTTTATTTAATCTTGCTTTTTGTTCTACTAAAACTGACCTTTGTTCTTCAACACTATTTTGATCTTTGAATATCTTATCTATCATCTTTATTTCATCAGAAGTTAAAGCAATATTAATCTTTTTTACTTCATCTTTAAACTTTATATTATATTCTTCTTCATAGAAATATTTACCTACTATAAATTCCATTTTGTCCTCCTTAAATATGGTGGTAAAAGGGTTTGCACCCTTCTACACAGATGCTGTAATTGTTCCGTCAGCAACTTTCAATACTATATCCATTGTTATTACATCTTCGATGGTTCTTGGGTCACTTATTTGTGTTAATTCTGCATTGAATGTAAATTCACTTGTTTGTGCTGGATCTGTAATCTTCGCAGCGAATGTTCTAACATTGGTGTATCTTTTAGTTAATAAAAATTGACTAGCAGTATCTGAACTATCTACTTTTATTGTAAAACTAAATTCAGGGTCTAATGCTGTAACTTTATTATTCGCAATATATGAACTAAGTTTGTAGAATGTATCAACAACCTCACCCCAATTGTTATCTGCACTAATAATGTCGCATACTTCAAATCCACCTGCACCTGTTGTATCTATTTCTAATTGATAATTTATTCCTGTTATCATTTTATTACTCCTTCCTTATTCTATTATTGCTCTAAAATTAATATTATATAATATTCTTTCATTATCATCTTTACCTATATACTGAACATCTGTATCAGCATATATCAACACAATTTTCGAGCTTGTTAAAGCGATTCCATTAGCCATATTAAGTTTATCATAGACACTATCAACCATAGCCCTAATATCTGTATCATTATTCCTTAATCCCCTTATAATAACCCTAAATAACACATTATTATATAATCGGCTTGTTCCTAAAGAATTCTGTACCGTACCACCCAACATTGTTACTGCAGCTGCATAGTCATCATCATTATCATCTGCTATTGGTAATTCAGGACTATAAGCACTAATGTCACTAATAGTTTCTATTCTTGTTCTAACTCCTGTTATAAACTCTTCTATATTCACTTTATCACCTCTTATTTATATTGAATATTGTTGCCGTTAATGTTACCCACTTGCGATAATTATCTTTTTTAACTCTTTCCCACCAAAATGGTATTGCTTTCTTATTACCAACACCTGCATTAAAATCTCTATAATATAATCTTCTAACTTGTGGTGCTACTAAAGTTACTATTCCTCTATTGAAATCACTATGTATTGTCCCACTTTGATACATTGTACCTAAATCATAAGGTATATATTCCTCACAATCTTTATAAGCCTGTTGTGATACAGCCCTAACACTATCTATCAATGTTTTTTGTGCTACCTTCTTTAACCAACTATTCGCTTGTTGATGGCTTGTAAACTTCTTCATACAAGCATTATCTCATAATGATGTGGTGTATTATTGTTGCCTCTTAATACATCAATATCAACGATCTCATAGGTTTTGCCATTAAAAACAATCAAATCTTGTTTCGCAAATGTTAATTCTTTTGGTAATGAATTTTTATAGTCATAAAACATCATAGCATTGCCAACTATCTCTTTACCATCTCTACTCTTCTTTAATACCTGTCTTTCATCTATTTTTATATAGCGAAGGCTGTGGGTACTACCAGCAGTTCTCTTTTCACCATTATTGGTAAAATTGTACTTATGACTTGCTTGATTTGGGAGTCTTTTTCTTGGTATTTGTCTTATCATACTTTTTAGCCTCCTTTATCTCAATCCAACCAGTTTTTCTGTATATAATAAAACTCTCTTTGGGTATCTTTTTAATTATATCCCCTCGTTGTATAGTTATCATATTACACCTCCTATATATATAATTGAGAAGGGTGATTAGCCCTAATCAATTAAAACTTCCTAGTCAAAAGACCTGACTGTACTAAATATCTCTGTGCTTTCGGTGCTATCTTTTGGAACTCTTGTGTTCCATTTCCAGTTATTCCTACTGACTCCGAGAATTTACCTAAACTATAACTACTTGAACTACCTGCATAATCATCATCAATTCCAAGATTATTATCATTGTATTGGATCTGATATGCAGTAGCCAATTTTAAATCATTTGGTGCAGTAGCAGTAGTATAGTCACTAGCCGATATTAAAGACCATGAATAACAATGAGCTTTTAATGTTTCAGATGCCTCATATATCTTCAACAATGTTTCTGCATTATTAAGATAAGATGATTTATCATTTAAAATCTCTTGTAATTCTGATACTGTTACATACTGACTTCTAGTTATTGCCATACTATCACTCCTTTTCTACTATGCACTAGTTGCATGATATTTTGTAATAACTTTTGTAGAATTTGTTACTCTAAATGCAGAATTAATTTCAACTTGCACTTTTTTACCAGCGAAATCTTCAGTATCAATTACTCTCATCGCTTGAACGATGTTTTTGATACCAAATGCATCAGCTTGTCCCATAATCATATCTACTAAAGATAAGTTTACAGTTGTTGCGTTTGCACTATCACTATATGGGAAATATTGAGCAGCAGTTGCATTTAATGCATTTGCTTCAATAACTCTCATTCCAAACCACATACCAGCTCTACCAGTTGATAATACTTCATCATTTTTAACTGGAACAAAGTCTGATCCTGCTTGAGTTAATATTTCTTCATATACTGAAGTTGAAACAATTACATATTCAGGTGATGTTTTATTATCTTTACATTCTTTTCTCATTGAAATTATGTAAGTTAATACATTAGTATCAATAATAGCAGTTGTATCCCCTAAATCTGTACTTTCAGTTACTAAACAAGCTAATCCTGATTGTTGCCAACCTTCAGATACCTCTTTAGTTACTCTAGCATATTCTGCTTCTGTCTTATTATAAGCAGTAGCACTTTCTGTGATACCATATACCTTTTCTTCAACTCTAAATGCGTTGTTAATAACTGCTTGTACTAATGTATCAGCAGTTGTAGCACCTGAAAAGTCCCCACCAACAGTTGTTGGATCTACAACAGCATTACTTCCTAATTTATGGAAGTACCATCCTCCTGCTTGTTCTACTGCTTGGTCTGTAAATGTTAACCCCGGTATTAATACACTATCATAATACAGGTTAGGCAGTAATGTTGGTAAATATTTGATATCTACATATTGCGAGTTAATTGTTAATGTGTCTTGATTTGCCATATTCTTTTTCCTCCTATTTTATTTTTTACCCTTCATAATAAGGGTTGTTTTTATATTTCTCATCTAAATAAGCTTTATTAGATGATACAATCGGTGTTTGTTGTGTGCTTTCCACCCCAACTTTCGATACATTTGTTTCCTTGAGCATTGGTAATTTGTCATTGATGATAGCTTCTAGTTGTGTTTTAATACCTTCTCTATTAACTTCCCCATCTTCATTAATAACTTTTTCACTGTCTATGAGCCTCATCAGCACTTCCTTATGTTTGCTGCTTACTTCCAATTCAGTTAATGTGTTACCAACTATGATTTCCAAGTCTTTAGATTGGTACTTATTTTTCCATTGTCCTACTTCATCTTTCAAAGAAGTATTTTCCTCTTGAGTTTTTTCCAAGTCGCTCTTCTGTGCATCCTGAAGTTTCTTGTAATCAGTTAATGCAGTTTTCACATTATCAAAATCCTCAACTTCTAGTTTCTTCAACACTTTTCCTAACTCATCTTTCACATTCTTTGCGACAATGTTCTTCACATCATCTTGTGTGAAAGTCTTTTCTGTTGATTTTTGTTCGTCTGTAGTATCAACAACTACATCTTTTTTATCTTCCATAGATAAAATCTCCTTCTTTCCATTGTTTCGCTTATGCTTGGCACATAGGATAAAGCCAATTAATAATCTTTTATAAAGTCTTGGTACTCTTTTGTATCAAAATCTATTGGTGTTACATACTCTACTACATGGATACAAGTGCAATTTATATCTTCTGATGGAACACCAAACTGCTGTGGTGCTGTTGTACCTATACTGAAATATGTATCTATTCCAATAACTGTTTCGCCATCCATTGCTACATGAGAAGGTCTTTGTTCCATTGAAACCCCTGTATATACCCATGTTTTCTTCATTATATTGCCTCGTTCGGTACTTAACTCCCCACTTGACTGTTTTGCCAAACTTTTATGAGTATTAACCTCCGTTCTTGCGATAGATAATGCCTTACCACCATTGCTTCCTAATACCTTTCTTACTTGCTTCTCTACTTGCTTTGGTGTCTTTTGTCCTTTGATACCTTTTAATATTGTATTATTGATCCTCTTTGTGGTTGTCTTTGCATTACCACCTATTATTGATTTAAATCCTATTTGCTTATCCCTAACTGCTATCTGTTCTCTTACTATCTTATCCAAATTCAATTTTGCTGTTATCTTTGGGTTAACCAGCTTATCAAAGAAATCATAATATAATCTTGTAGTTTCTATTGTATCCCCTGAAGCCATTGTAATATTCTTACCATTACTTAACCACAATGCAGATACAATAACTGCTATTTCCTTATTTAACTTTTTAACATCTTCTTTATTCTTGATATTACCTTCATCATCATACTGCCAATCAATACCTTCTACTTGTTCTTTAATCTTCTTATAACTAGCAACATAATCCTTACTTATTTCTTTTTCGAGTGATTTTTCTTGTTTTTCTAATATATCATCTAACACCTAATCACCTACTCTTTTACTTCCTCTTCAGGTATTAATATCTGTTCCCCCATATTCCTTAATATCCTGCTCTTTTCATCTTCTGTTAATTCCTCACCATATATATCATCGAGTGCTTTCTCTTGATCTATAATATCAAAATCAACCATCTTCGCAGTTTGTTCTATTCTAGTATTTCTATCAGGTGGTATATATTCACCAAACGATACACTCAACTCTCTATCTACTGGTGTTCGCTTATTAAACACATCATCTGCTTTTAATATTTTATTACACATAGGTACTAAAAACTCTTCAAATACTTTAACTAATGATTTTCTTGTTCTTAATGATGTGACTTCTCGTTGCATTAAAGCCTCTTGCGAAGCATTCGCACCTGCCTCATCATTTATACCTATTGTTAATGGATTAAGTCCAGCATTGGCTAATATGTTATATGTAATGCTATTTATTGCTTTAGTATATTCATCTGTTCTTATTGCCGATTGATTATGGCTTATTTCATTCTTGCCATTCTCTCTTGGATCAGTTCCTGTTACTACATATTTCTTTCTAAAATCATCAAACTTCTTACCTGTTGCCAATACTTCAGGGACATATACTTCTGCTCTACCTGTTCTTATTTCATCCATTAATTGTGACCATGCTTCATCTAATGCATCAAACTCTGCTATTACACCATCATAATCAGACTTTATACCTTTAAATTCACCAGCCATTATAAAATTTCCTTTAAACTTAAATGGTTCCAATTCTTTAGTTTCTTCAAGTGTTGTTAATGGAACATCAACTAACT
>Ga0307929_1001508_pt1 | contig 17350 bp, 8 predicted proteins | sample AceLakmetage1330_FD_203160 | JGI IMG/M metagenome (GOLD analysis project Ga0307929, IMG submission 203160) | Saline water microbial communities from Ace Lake, Antarctica - #1330 | ecosystem: Environmental > Aquatic > Non-marine Saline and Alkaline > Saline | place: Antarctica: Ace Lake...
AAATCAAGTGTGTTGTAGCCAGTAATTAATGGTGCAACTGGTCTATTAAAAACAAGGCTTAATACCGCCGTGTTTGGATTGTAAAACGAATGCAATATTGCTAACTGATTTGAATAAGTTACCGATAGTTGGGAAGTTTCATAATCAACATTTGATCCTGGACCACGCTCTTCTGTGCCATAAGTATCTGTAGGTTCGTTGAGCCAACTTCCATAGAATCCGCAGACCAATTTACCACCTTCGTTAATCTGAACCACACGGTCATTGTCTGTATCTGCCACCCAAAAGGTGTTGTTGTTGCCTTTTTCTATGCCAGAAATTTGTCCAAAAGAAGGTGGTGTTTCGTTTTGAACCTGATTGGTTGTTTTTGGCAAGGCTGTTCCTGCTATTTCTAGTATCGGGTTGCAATTCTCATCTGCCTTTATAACCTTACTTTCTAACCCATATATGTAGTTTCCTATTTCTTTTATATTGTCAATTAATACCTTGCCAGGATCGGACGAAATGTCAGCATTTACTAGTGTCCCTGCTTCCCACGCTTCTTTGGTGTTATAAGTAAATTTTGATTCAGTGGAAGAAATGTAAGTGTCCAAAAACAACCTTTCAAGAACAGGAGAAAAGGCATTGGTAGAATCAGGCTCAAAAAACGTCTCAATTTGTATATATTTATACAAAGCACTAGTTGGATTGTTTATGTTGAAGTCACTAACTAGGTTATAAGAAGACCAAATAGCCTGATTTGGACTGGAACCATCAAATTGACTCAAATCATTAGCCAATCTTGTCCTTACCTTGAATGTTGTTCCAGTGGGGTTCAGAGAATCCCACCTTACCTTGTAGAAATTCTTATAGGAAGAATCTCCATATATGAAACGGGCGTATCCTTCACTTATAAATTCGTTGCCACGAGTTAAATAAACATCATCTATGTTCAAAGATAGGGGTTTAGAAGCGTCCCAGCCGCCCTTGGTGGAGGTATAATACCCAATTGATGTTATTGCCTGCCTATTAAATTTAGATATGTCTACGCTGATTTCACGCCATCCAACCATTTGGGTTTCCCTGCTAATAGTGGGAGCATTCTTTTCCAGAACCAAAGTAAACGAGTTTTGGCTTCCATAGGTGGCATCGTCCAGATAAAAGTAGATATCTCCGTGCTCAACGCTTTCCGTTCTTAAATAAAACACAACTCTATCATATTGACTCCAATCTTGAGCTGAAAAATGCTTTTCCAGAACAAATGCCACGTTTGTTTCAGTATCAACATTTATATCAACTTTGCCACTGTATTGCCCCTGCATAAAAGATTCAGCATCTCTTGCGAAGGTGCCACTATTACTGCTTAAATCCAAGATGCTTGTTGCCCAATCGCTAACATTTTCAAAATCTTCAATAAGACTTCTTATTTCCGTTGTTTTTAGTATCAAGGAACTACCAACTACGTTCACCCCGCTTTTTTCAGCCTTGTTTAGCTCGTCTTCCGTGTTGAATGTTTTCGTAAATATTTCCGTTCCTGCCCCAGGGTAACCAGAAATAGTGTGTTCGCCACCTTCCGCAGACGTCTTGGTATCTACGTTTGCAGTCGTATTCACTGCATCAATCATTGAATTTGGGCTTATTCCAGGAATAAAGGCCAATTCGTTAACCAAATATTCGTCAACTTCTGGCCATTGATGTTTAAGAGCCAAGACAAGTTGCAAAAAGTTAACAAGAACCGTTGTTCCCATTAGGTTGTTTTTCTGAGCCGACAATATTTCAGCAAAAGAATCTAACTGAGAGTGTGTTAGTGAACCCTTATTGAGCAAATCATTGTGGTCTATTGGCGGAATTACATCAGATGGCAAAACACCAGACTGAATTATGGATGCATCTAGGTCGGGTAAATTCTCTTGGGATATTATTCCCTGGACTTCAGACGTTAAGTCTATCGGTTCTGGGCTATCTTCTCCGCCAATATGCCTATGTTGAGCTATAAGACTTGATACCGAAGAAAATAAACCTATACTGGTTCTATCTGTTATGTCTATATTGGTGATGCCAGCATCATCTGTTGTAACCGTTCCAATAAATATGGCATCTGTTCTATCGCCGCCAGAAAGAAAACTACTAAAAGCAACCGATTGTGTCCAATAACTATCATTTGTTAATGTGGCATATATATAATTAATTTGATTAGAAACTACTGTACATAAACCGGCAGTTGTTGATGCACAGGAAACAAAAGATATTACTCCGTTACCTGGTGCAACTTCTGCTGAAAAGGCATTACTAGAACTTTGTTGAATACCCCATCCACTTAAAACGCCATTGCCTAAGACTTCATATAATCCCCGCAATTGTACATCTACGGTATTCCAGCGGTTAGATTCAGTTGTTGGGTCTGTAAATTCTCCAGCAACAAAATAACCGAGTTTATAATTTAGGGTTTGTTTAGGCATAATATTATTTCGCTATATGCGTTCCACCCCATCTACTTGTTGACATTAACATTAGGCGTTTGGATGAAACTCCGCTATTTTCAACTATATTAACTATTTGTATTCCCCCAGGCAATCTAGACATGCTATTTTTTCCAAAACTTTCAACATTGGGACCAGAAAGGGCAGCTATATCAACAGCTGGAAAATTCTTTTGAACCACCTGTTTAATAGTTTGTTCTAAACTACTGTCTTGTCTTACAAATCTATTCATAATTTTATAATTAATTTATTGGGAAAATTGAAATAATGACATTATATTTTTCAAAAAATAAAGTTAAAAATCCTATAATATTATTTTATTGCGAATCTGGATCTCCAAGCCATTCGGCGGCTACGGTAGTTACGAGAGAGTTATCTTCTGCATTATAACTTCTATTAAACGATGTTGTTCTAAATTTTTTCCCATCTACCATTATAAAGGACAATGGAGATATTATATTGGATGCAGTTGTTTTAAAACTAATACGACTAGGAACTTTATAAACTCTTTCCGCCATCATAGCTACCCAGTTTTGTGTTGCTTCTAAATTACCGAAAGCATTTTGTTCGTAAAATAGTATCTTTTTATATGGAGGAATAACACCGTCTGTTATTGTCTCGTAGTCGTTATTCCACGGCATTGCTTTGTCGGCAACATGAGAAACAACTAGTGGTTGTCCAGAAGCTCTATCTATACTAGTTACAAAAATTTGATTAACACTAGACCCAATTAATTTTTCTAATTTTTTCTCATCCAGTATTATGTTAGCATCATTTTTACTAGGGTCTCTATAAAACTTAAAATCATCACCAATAGTAATGCCAGCCCCGCTAAAAGCTAATCCTCCTTGTAAATAACTGCAATGTAATTCTCCCAACGCATTGAAATAAACTATCTTTTCGCACAATTGTGTTATATTTGTAATACAATCTTTCAATGTTTGGTTTTGCGGGAATTTCATTTTTGGTTCTTGAAAACTATATCCAGAAGGTAAATAATACCTATTGGTTTCGTCAGTATCGTCTTTTACTACCGTAATTCCTCCCATAGTAGCTATATCAACTATTGAGTCAAACCAATCTTGTCCATCGTAAAAGGGAGAATTCAATATTACATTATCTGCTAAAACACGCATATAATCTTCGCAATGTATTGTTACGGTTTCTTTACCAGCTACTTCCGAAAAAGATGTGTCTAGAGTAACGCCAGTAAAGAAAGGGGTTGAAATAACCGCATCGCTTTTTATCCACGATAAATATATCTTTATGCCATAAGACTTGTTCTTAAGGTCTATCCCAGATGTTTCATTTAAAGTATCATCGTAATAAAGTGTTATATCAACAGATTGGCTTGCGCTATAAACTTCTTGGCATTCATATCTGTGATTAATGGAAATAACATTGGAACTCGTGAGAAGAACCGCAGTGTTAGCGGTTACAGCTTCCGCACCATCGTAATACCCTCGTAATCTATAGAGAAATGGTATACCGCTTTTCAATACTGTGTTTTTACCAAGTGTGAAGTCTGAAGAAGAAGCACTATCATTTGCTGCTTTTTTCTGGGACATATTTTCTGGCACCATTTTTATTTTCATAACTTTCCATGTGGGTTTCACTTTTGAAACCTCCCAAGTAACAGTAATTGTCCCTCTTGGAGGATTATGCATTTTTGTAAGGGCTGCCATTGTGCTTTCTAAAGATTTTGTTCCCCACATATTACAAGATGCACCAGTACATAAATCACCCTTGTTTCCTCTAAACAGATAATATCTAGGATAATCAACTGACAAATCTTCAATTTTACTAGTAGCATCTGAATTGGGCAACTTGTAAATTCCAAATTTTTTATTTCTATCAGCACTTCCATAAGTAGCAGCACCATATATTTCTGGAAAGGCAACTCCCTCTGCTTCTACTTCCATGGCAGAAATGCAAACAGTTGCCGTACAATTCGAACCAAATACATTTATAGTATCAGATTTCAGTACAAAAGGAATGGGTTGGATCGGAGTCTCTGTTCCATCTGTTACCGTTTCTATTCCAAACCTATTGTAAACAAAATATAAATCATCTGAAAAAATAACTAATTTTCCAATACAAGGCAAAATTCCCAAATTAAGAATGGCATTAGATTTTGAAACATATTTTAACCCTGTGTCTATATAAGCTGGTCCCTTAATCGTATTGCTACCCGCACTATCTTGCTTGTCTGCCAGTTCTATTGGAGTTTTATCTGCGTCATAATATATGTCTTTTCCAGTATTCCAATCACCAATATAAATTTTAGAATCTTGGCATACTATATCTATGGCACTATTTGTAGTTGTACCAGGATTGATTCTTATTAATATAAAATCTGATATCCCAGTATCCTTAGTTTGTCTACCTGCAGTTGTTACTTCTATGTAATAAGGAACTGCCCCGAATTTCAAATTGGTTTGAGCTCCCCACACTATGCCAGGGTCTACTACTTTTTGTTCTATTTTCCATGCCATATCGGGTTTACTTGTTGTAACGGTGCTTTTTGTTGTTTCTTCATTTTCAGCTGACGTTGTACTAGCTACTTTAGGTTTTTGTTTTGGTATTGAAGTAGTTGACCATTTTGGCAGCACACTAGATACCATTTTTAAATCATCTGTCGTTTTGAATTTTTTTTGCCAAAAATCATAACCATTAGTGGTAGATGCCGTTGTTAATAAATCCCTCATACCATTAACGGACCATTCCAACCTAGTGGGACTTTTTTCATCTCTTTGAGTCTTTGATTCTTCTAGACCATAATCTTTGTTTTGTTGCCCTATTTTTAAATAATTATCAATTTCAGTTTTATATTCAGAGGGCATCATACAACACCAATCTCCATCGTTTATAAATCTAATGTTTTGCGACTTCCCTTCCTTGCTATTATTAACTAGAAATTTAAATTGAGCCCCGCACATATCAAAAGTTTGCCAATTTGGTTTGGAATTAATATTGGAACATCGTTCAAAAAACTCAACTTTTGCTATCGCCTTTCCTAAATTTCCCATAATTTTCTCCTACTATTTTTTACCAATTATTTAAACCTGTCCAAGTTGCTCCGCCATCTTTGGACAATAAGGCAGATAAATTGCCATCTTTATTATAATAATACACAAACATTTGACCATTTTCTTGCTTAGATGCGTAAATATTTTGTTTTAGAACATCATATGCAACAACTTTAGTTGCTATAACACTTTTGTTTTGAAGATCTTTTGCAACTAATTCATTTTTTTCGTTTATAACAAACAAAATGTTATCTAATATATATGGATTTGTTTCCAAACTATTGCCATAGACAATAGGAACATCGTCATCATCATCTTCTGCAATCCATGTAATTCCACTATTTTTTGAAGATAAAGATATAATTCCAGAAACTGTGCCATCTTTATCATCTTTATCTTTATATTTAAAATCAGTTACATTTATAAATAAGGAAATAACATTGTCAGAATTAACAGATACGCTAATTTGTCTCGGATCAAATTTAGCATTGTTTTGATTTAAAATAGATACCATATATTGAGAACTTTCACTTTGATCGCTAGGCATAACATTGTAGTCATCAAGTGCGCCAGTTTCACACTCTTTTAATTGTTGTCCATATAAGTCTTTGTTTTCACCATGTTCGTTTTTACCCCTTGTAGTTACTTCTACTGTTTTTAATCTTGCCAATCGCATAATTGTATTAATTTCCTTGTTGTCTTTGTCAAAACAAGCATAATAATTATCTTCGTTTTCAAAAATATCTCTTAAATTAAAAGCATACATTGCCAAAAAACAATAATTTTTATAATTTATATTCTCACCGCTTGTTTCTTTTTTTGGATTGCCATTTTCATCCACAGAGTCAAGCGGTCCTTTTCCCCTATCATAAGCAAAACCCAAAACAAAACCAGTTGTTTCGTCAACACTTATTGCAGCACAACGCAAATCAAAATCATACAAAAGCATTAGTGATGCACTTGCACCACTCTTATCTCTTTCTAGAACACTAGGCGAATGAAAATCATCCCCGCTATTATCAGAACGCAAAACAAAAACAGACGGCAATGATGGGTTTAAATCGGTATTTTTTCCAGCATCTAAATAAAATTTTGGTAAAGATTTTTTGTAAAAAAGAAATATTTCAGAGTGATAAGTAGCGTAAACCCACATATAATTAATATCTTGCAACACCTTGTTTTCATCTACACAATATATCTTATCTATTGTTGTAGATAACGCCCCTCTATTAGGAACAATTCCGCTAATTAAAGATTTTAAATTGTTTTTGGCATCCAAATCCGCACCATACACTTTTTCCAAACATTCGCCAGAATTTAACAAGTCGCTTGTAAAATATGTGTTAGCTATAACTTTATTAACCTTCGTATCTTTAGTTTCTTCTTCAAAAGAAAAAAATTCAAAAGGAAACCATATTCCTTTAGATGGTAAATTATCTAAATTATAAAATGCCGTTAAACTACTACAGACATTATTACCATTAGAAACATAATAAGATTCATACATAGATGGAGACTTAAATTTACTCTGAGGTTTTACAAACCAAAAGCCGTCTCCATTGTTTTTAACATTATAGGTAATTTTTGTTATATATTTTCGCAATTCTTGTAAATTTACAACATCTGATGTTCCAAATTCTTCAGGATTTATCGTAATAACTAATTTTTTTTGGTGCTCTCTTCTCCAATCACACGATCCTTGTCTAAAAACTACGGCATTTAAATCTGGATCTAAAAAGAATACATAATCTCTACTACTAGTTCCTATTCTTTGAATACACCCACCCATCCAAGACATACTGACGTTCGGAACGGAAATAAGAACATATGGAAGATCTCCATATTTAGAGAAAGTTACATTATCTCCGTAACGAGCACTAGTTATTGCAAATTGCGATGCTTGCTCTGGCAAAATATATGTTCCAGAATAATAATTTCCATACATGTAGGCATAATTTTGACCAGAAGCATTTAAAGATGGTGCTGTGTTTATAGATAAGGACATTTCCCCGTAATAACCACTATATGTTTTAAATGGTTCTCCTAGAAAAATATATCCAGTAGTAGTTTGGGCACTTAATTCAGATTCTACATCCCCCATTACCACCATTGTTATGTCTATTGTATTTATGAGTGTTGTAGAATCTGTAGAAACAACCTTAAAATCAATATCAAATATCTTATATGTTTTATTTTTACTCATATTGTAAAAATACAAATTGTCATATTTTTTATAATAATCGTCAGATAATTGCCCAGCATTGGTTGATAACAATTCAATAAGAGTAAAATCTTTATAAAATCTTTCCGTGAGATAATTACACTTGGTAGTATTTTTTTCTTTTTGATCTAATATGTTTGTGGAAGGAACATCTCTGGAAGATATTGTAAAGGCTGTTGTTGTAAATTCTACCGTAGTTGTATCATCTTGTTCGGCATCCTGTAGGTCAGCGGAACTATACGTTGTGGTATAAATTTCAACAACAGAAGCTTCTTTTGCATTAGTGTAAGTTGTGGTGTTCTTGATTGTCAAGTTACCTTTTGGATCACCAGATGTAGCTTTTTCGTTAGTTTCTATTTTGTTGTTTGTATAAACTACTGGCGTTTTGGTTACTGTCCCTTCCCACAAACCATGAGAATAAGGATAGCCATAATATAGTTCGTTGATAAACCAAAATTTTTGCTGAAAAACATCAATATTTTCAGTTATTCCTGCAGTATCTATAAAATTAACAAAATTTTCATCATTGTTTCCATTAGAACTACTTAATTTTACCTCAATCGTTTCACTACGAGGATGACCAACTATTTCCCAGAAATAATCTCCAATGTTAACAAACTCCCCAATTAAAGACGGAGGATAACAATTTTGTATTTCAGAATTGGCTCCAAAAATAACAACCCTAACACTTGCAGCATTATCCTTATTTAGTTTTGCTAGTGCAATTCCTTCTTTTAGCGTTCCCTTAATATCAGAAGCTTCACCTACTAATTTTTCCTGCTCTGGAGTATTTGGTAGGGGAAATCTGTCTTTGCTCAAATCCGTATATAAATGCCACAACAAAACTGTTTCGGGCGTTCCGTCACTATATGTCAAATCCTTTGGTGCCTGAATCCAAACTCCCAAAATTGTTGATGAAACAACTTTGTATTGTTGTTCATTTGTTTGATAAAATCCATTATCTTTATTAAGACCATATTCAAAAAGAAAAGATGGATTTTCAATAACCCACGGTTTTGTTAAAATAAAAAAATCACCGCTTGAAATTTTTTCTATATCTATAAATTTATCTTTTTCAAAAATTAATTCTCCTGTTTCGGATAAGGTTACATTTGAAGATAAATCATATTCTATTTTTTTATATTTGTTATCTATAAAAGTCCAAACCTGCAATTTTCCGTCTAATTTAAAATCTGAATTCGGTTGAGTTGTTTTTTCAAAAAGTCTAACAATATAAACATCAACATATTTTTTATAAATACTTAATATTTTTCCGTGAGATACATACAATCTTTTTAATTTGCAATTGGTGGCATATTCTATACTGGCAACTGTAGCAAAATCAGCCCATGCCCCACCACCCACAGATGTGCCTATAGATCTTACTTCAAAATAAGCTTGATGTTTGAAAGTTCCAATTTGGTATCCAAATCTCGGACTATTAATATAATAAACCAACGGTTGTGTTGTTCCGAAATTTCCAAAACTTATAGACCTAGAGAGGGTTATATTTGCAGATTGTCCGCCTAATGACATATAAGCATTTCTAATTGCCACCATCGCTCCAACAATTCCTAAAGTACCTATGGCACTAGAAAGACTTGCAGGCAGTGGTATGTCAAGATTATAAGATATATCTTCTCCTACGGCGACAGTTGATAAAGGCAGATATTTTGGATCAATAACAGCCCGCCATTTATTATTGTATATATGCCCAATAGGAAACCATTTTTCAAAACTAGCTGGTAATGGAGATGTTAGTTCTATGGAATTAAAATTTGTCGGAATTGCCATAATAATACACAATTATAAAATAATATTGAACTTATAACAAACTAAATTCTTGTGCCACTTCTGTAATTTGTTTTTCCGTCAGCAACCAATAAATCTCTAACTTCTGGATTGAGTTTTAAAGTCATTTCTCCTCCACCAGATGATGCTGGCGAAGAAGCAAATTGTTTGGCCAATCCACGAGGAACTTGTATAGCTCCACCAGAAGCAAGAGTTCTAATGCCATTGTTTTGCCCCAAGCGACCACCAGAAGCAAAAGATTTTGTACCCCCATACACTTCTGGCATATCAGCCATTAATCGTTTGCGTTCCTTTTCTCCTTCTGATTCTGGAATTGGTTCTGTCCATCCCAAGTTTCTTTTAGCTTTTCCTCCCAAATATGGAGTAAATAAAGCTGAACTACTAGATGCTTTCCCGCTTGAACTAGAGTTACCGCCAAATCCACCAACTATTCCCTGACCGATATTACTCCCCCGTTTAGAATAATCTAATTGAGCCCCCATATTTTTTGACGAATTCCCCATTTTAGTTCTAGCCCAATTAAACCCACCTATGGAATTTCTACGGTTGGTTCTTGTAGTGGAACCTCCTCTTGCCATTCCGTCAATCTGCCCCTTATTAATCATTTCAGCTAATGCAGATTCTTCGTCGCCAGTAACAATTGCTTCGCCTGGCATTGTCCAACCAATTCCAGAAATAAAAACAGAATCTTTTCCAGCAACACCTCCTTGCACTATTGAAGGATTTAATTGGGCTATCAAGTCTTTATATTGGTCTGTTTTTTGCTTACTAATAACATAACCAGATTCTGTGGGGCCACCTTGTGAAAGCGGCAAGGCAGCAGTATTGGATTTAGCTGTAGTACTCTTTCCATGCTCGATTGCAGCGGGCGCTGATGTAAAAGATTGGTCTATATTCGCATCAGCAGACGGTATATCTACACGACTCTTTGAATTTGGAGATTTTACTTCTTTTGCTTGTCTCACTTCTAGGATTCGCCTACCAAGTCTTCTTGATTCTTCAGTATCTTGACCCTGCATTGACTCGAATAACAATTCCAAAGTTTTAAGTGATGTATTTTCGGTCCATTGTCTCCCGACTTCTCCGCCTAAGTTTCCAACATTTTCTATTCCTACGTCGCCCTTACCACCATACATTTTCGGCGGCCTAAATTTTCCCTTTTTTCTTTTTCCAAATGTTCCCGCTTTACCCACAGCCTCTTCGAACACTTGAGCACCAATCTCTTTAAATGCAGTTATACCCTTACTCATGGTCGGTATAATTCCACTAAATACACCAGCATTTGCAATAAACTCCTTGTTTGCCGAAAGCCAACCTTCTCTCATTTCTTTAGTTAAATTAGCATTTTCTCTCATTAAATTTGCAGATTTTACTAAACTATCATTTAGTTTATTTGTCATTTTGGTTGCTTCAATATTAAATTTGTGTGTTTCCCCTGGGGCAGAGAGTCCTATTACTTCTTCGCTAAATTTACGAGCCGTTTTAATTACTTCTTCAACTGATTGCCCACTTCGCAATAAAGCTTCGGGGTCAAATCCCATTTTTTTAAAATCTACTTTATAAGGTTTTCCAGCGGCTTCCACTATATTGCTACGTGCTGTTTTTAACAAGTCTATTTGTTTGTTTATTTCTGCCGAAACTTGTTTCATAGCAACAACAGAAGCTGTTGGTCCTAAACCATAAGCTTTTTGAGCTTCCATATATGCAGTTCTAAGATTTTTCGTAGCTTCAGAATTTTTTATTTGAGCATCTTCTGATTCCGTAGCTGCTTTCGCCCTCTTTTCAGCACCCGAAAGTATGGCATTGTCTGCTGCCGCTTGCTCTGCTGCTAGTATTTCAATGGCACTAACTGTACCAGCTATTTCTGAACCATACTTTTCTATTTTTCCCTTATCATTGGTTTGTGCCATTTTATTTTGTAACTCAATTATCTTTTTATTAGCTTCTTCAATAGCTTTAGCCTGATTTTCAAAAGAAGGAGTGCCAACGGCATCTAGTGCTGCTTTTCTGGTTTTTTCTAAAATAGCATTATGAGTTTCTAGAGCCGCATTACTTTGTTTATATTTTGTTTCTGCTCCCCCTGTATCTTTTTGTGCTTTTGCCAGTTCAGCTTGAGCCACCTTAAGTTTATTAACCTTATCTTTAAACTCTGTAGCTTCTTTACCAAACGGATTAGTCATACCTTTATCAGCCATTTTTTGTAGTTCGTCAATTCTTTTTTGAAGGTCTTGCACTGGAATACTTGCTTTGCTTTCTGCACTACTAAATTCGTCTAAAGCATCTTTATTATTATTAACAGTTGTTTGAAGATTTTTTCGTACAGCTTCTTCTTTTGCCAAATTATTAATTAGGACATCTTGACCAGGGAGAAGAGTCTTCAAAACATTAACCATATTTTTACCTTCGCCCGCCAATGATATTAATCCCTGAGCAGCTCTTTTTCCCGCTGCTTTAGCTAACAAGTCTGCTTGTAAACTAACCAAATTTAACGCTACCCCTATTTTAACTACGCCAGGGTCTACGCCAGCTTCTGATAGACGATCCATTGCGCTTACTAGTTTGTCTCTTAAATTTCCCGCTTGCTCTGACGCAGTTTGCAATACTTTAACTACAGCATCAGTACTTTCTCCAATTCGCTGTATTATGTTTGTCGTGCTTCCCAAAGTATTGTTACCAATTTTAGTTATTTCATTAATTTTTTTAGCAAGCTCCTTACGGTCTTTTATGGAAGTACCCAAAATCTTTTCAAGTTGTGTTGAACGAATAATGCCAAGATTGTATAATTTAGTAGCAACATTTATTTTTTCCTGTTCGCTTTTTATTTTCATTACAATAGGTATCACTTTAGCACTAAATTTTGCTTCATCTCTATCATTTCCGCCATAAAGTCCTGTTTTTTGTAAATTAACTCCAGCTGACGCTAATGCATGTTTTGCCTCATTTATTTTATTTTCACTAGCTCTTACATTTTTGTCTACTGGGGTTGGTATAAGCCATTTTGCCATTTTATCAGATAATTTTCCTTCTTTACCAAAAAGCTTCATAACATTTTCATTAATGGCTTTTCCGATTTGATAACCTATAACAGCAGCGGCAACAACACCCACAGCTCCACCAATTGCTCCTTTTACTCCGCCAATACTACTTCCACTTCCAGCGGTTTTTAGGGTTTGTTGTTTAATAGCATTAGAAACTTTGTCAGTTGACTCTATTACACCTTTGTTCATTTTTCTAATAACGCTCGGATTCATTGCTATCGGTGTTATTTTTGGATGTTTATTAAGTAATTCTATTCTTCCAAGTGTAGCACCAATATTAGACGTGCCACCTGTACGGCGAACACCTTCCATTGCTAGCAACGCACTACCACCGCCACTGCCGCCACCATCACTGCTACTTCTTCCTCCACTCATCATAGCGGTTAACTGGGCAATTGACCCCCTACCCCCTCCTTGCGTAACTTTTGAAAACTTCATAAAGTCTCCCATGAAGTTTTGCATCGACCCCATACCCCTTCCTACTGAAGCTAGAATAGGAACGACAGCAGCCATACCCATCAAAGATGCTACCGTCATCATTGTAATTTTATTTAGCCCACCTATAGTGCTAGCTAAAACTTCCGCCGCCTTGTTAACTCCAATTAACATAGGTTCTGTCTTTTGGGCTACGGCTAATTGGGCATCTTGTTTTGCCTTTTCTAAATCGGCAACACTCTTTTCCATTTTCATTAATCCTGCTGTTTCTGTGGATGGAGGCTTAATCATTGCCATAGTTTCTCTAACCTCTTTTGCAGACAAACCAAGCGATTTCATTCTAAGGTAAAGGGACGTGGTCATTTTGTCACCCTGACCAGTATTATTAGAATAAGCTTTCATTATATTGCTTACTCTATCAAGAACATCTGGCATACGAGATTGGAGAGATAATAAATCTTGCATTTTTTTCGTCGTTACTTCCGCAGAATACCCAACATTTTTTTGTAACTCAGATGCAAAAATAGCCAGTGCTTTTGTGGTTGGAGGAATGCCAATATACATTTCCTTAAAAGATTTATTAATATTTGCAAATGTCATTTTGCTTAATGTTGTCTTTTGGGAAGCTAAAGCCACCCCGTCTGCTACATCTCCCATAGATTCTCCATATCTAGAAGAAATTCTGGTTGCTTCAAACATATCTCTATTAAATTTTGTTAAGGTAGATCCGAGTTCTTTTACTCCCAAGGTCAATCCAATAGCTCCACCAATAGACGCTTTCCACCCAACAACTTTGCTTAATCCTTTGCTTAAAGTTTCAATTTTTCCTGACAAACTCTTTGTGGAAAACTCAAGCATTTTGCCAACACGAACAGATTGTTCTAGTTTCTTGTTGTTTTGCTCCGCCGCCCTACTTTGTTCCTTAAACGCCTTAACTAAATCTTTGGATGCTCTTATCTCTCCAAATATGGCACTAATCATAAGACTAGTTGTGTTTCGGAGTTCTTCTTCTGTTTTTCCCAGACTTTTAAGAGAATCTCTGACAGCCTTGGATTGCTTAAATTGCTCTTTCAATACACGTTCAAAACCTTCTCCGCTTTTAGCTAATTCACGATAGGTAGACGTCAATAACCTGTTTACTTCAACTTGTTTTTTATCTTCGGTAGTTAAAGTTCTTACAGATGTTGATAGTTCTTCTACTCTGTCTCTTAATATTCTCAACATCGCACTTTCCATTTCTACTTCTTTTTCCATAATTTAATTACTCCGATATTTTATTAAAAAATAAATTTAATTTATATAAGAAAGCACCAGCCATTTTAATAGTTTCGCCATTGAACCATTCTTGCATCGGAACATTATTTTTATATTTTGCAGTTTCTTTGGTTTTTTCTTCAGTTGGCTCTCTAACATCTTCCCATTTCTTCAAAGGTTCTACATACTCTGGGTTTTTTGCCGTTTGACTAAAAGTATTGTATGCTTCTATTCTCTGTAAAATAAGTCTTACGCAAGCATTAATATCATTTTCGCCAAGATGTCCTAAGACATAATCTACCTGTACTAGTTTGGCAGAATCTACATCTCCTATTAGTCCGCCATATTTTTGGCAAAAACTAAAAACATCAGTTAAATATCCGTTTTTTAAATCGCTAACAAACTCAACATACTGCTGTTTGTATTCTTCTGGTATTGAATTGATAATGTTTTGAACAATAATTGGACTAATTGCTCTGTGAATTTTACCTGCTTTTTCAGAATCTATGCTCACTACACTATCTGGGTCTAAATGTGACAACGAATTTAATTTATTCCAGTTTTTAAAATTATCTTTCATTATTTTGTAATAAAATTCCATTGCTTCATCATTTGAATATTTAATGGCTTTTAAAGCAACTACCATATAACATGCATTTGTAAATTTTTCAATGTTTATTGGTTTTATTACAATCTTATAGCGAATTATATATCTGGACAATTCCTCTCTAACATCTTCCATTTTTTGGTCAATTTTTATATTAATATTTTCAATACCCGGCTTCTTTGCACCATATGGCTCGAAAAGTCTTTTAGCACTTTCCAATCCAGCATTAAAGGCATTTTCATAGTCTGCTTCTGTAAATGTTGCTGGTGATGGAGTTTTGGTTTTTTCTGGAGTTTTTGCTGGTTTCTCTACTTCTAGAACTTCTGGAACTTCTTTACTTACTATGCCATCATTTATTTTTTTAATATTGTTTATAATCTTTGTTCTTGCCGCATCACCATCTTTTACTTCCAACAAATTACTCAAACTAGTCCCACGAAGACTTTTATTAAAATCCAACAAATCTTGGGCTACTGTTCTGTCGTTGGGTGTCACTGTATCTGCTAACTTAAAAAATTGATTATCACCAAATATATTCAATTTAACTTCGGGAGAAATATACAAAGACATATATAGAGCAACAATAAAATTTTTTGCATTTACACTCTTATTCGTATCATATGCAATTAAACTAGCAGTATTACCAATAGGAGTTAATGTTTTATCTTTAATAGTATATTCTAGTTTTATTTGACCATTTAATATCTGAAGAACAACATCTTTTACACTATCTATTCCTTCCATATTTTTAATCATGTCACTAAGCACTTTTGGTGATATATTTTTTTTAATTTCTTCAGAATAAATTTTAATAATAGAATTAGATAATTCAGATGTTATAGACAAAAATCTTTCATCCTTATTTAATAAATAAGAATCGTGCAAACTAGATAATAAAGATATGCTTTTTTTAATCATAATATTATTGTATTATTCAATAGTTAAAATGCAAAAACCTATAAATAAAGGCAACAACTACATAGTTGCTGCCTTTATAGAACCACGAATTTTAGTCAATCAATTATTATACCAACAAAATACTAGTTTCGCCTATCTTTTCTTGCACTTTATTAACCAAATAGGCGATAACTAATGGTTGAAGCTTATTAATGTTTTCTATTGAAAAAGGCACATCTTTATCATCCTTGTTTTTGGCATTCCATCCTATAGCCAGATGATAAATCATATTTGCTCTCAATCTAAAGACGTCTATAACTGGTCCATTTTCGGTAGTTGTCATACTTGAACGTGCTATCTCTTGAGAAATAGCAAAATCAGGCAACTGAAATGTTACAGTTAGTGATTTACACCCTTCTTTTTTTTCTTCAAGTATTTTTACACCATTTTTTTCATCGGTATAATTAACAACCACATCAAACTTGTCATCCTTGTCAACGAATATTCCGCTCATTTTTTACCTCCATGTTTAAAGTTATGCGCACTTTCAGAACTTATTTCTCTCTGGTTCATCACTAAAAACAACTCCTGTATCTTCTTGTACGACATTTCATCAATTACATTCGGAGTCCAGTTGAATTTTTCCATCAATGATAATTCCACAATCTCTGGTGGGGTAGAAACTTGACCCGTTCCAGCAATAGCCGACATATAATATTTGTTAACATTTAAAGTTAAATCTTTCTTTTGTTTTTTTGACACGTAACTTAACTCATCGTATTTATTGGATAATGTTTCAACAATCATAGGGTGCAAATTGAATATGTTTTCCCTATTTATTTCAACTTTCTCTCCCTTGTCGTTCTTGATATTCCAGTCAATTATTCCTTCAATAATTTTTTTCTCTTTCATTAACAAATAGTCTATATCATTTAGATCACCGTTTCTGGCACATTGTTCGTTTAATTCTCTATAAAGCTTCCAGGTTAACGGTCTCATTTTAAACTCAATTGATTTCAAGGTGTATTTTTTGTCTTTTTTTTCTGGACATTTAGTAAACACCTTGATTATTTTACCCTTTACATTGACATTAAAATATATGGTAATGTTCCAAAACACATTTATTCCTCACCCAAAACAGTTTTTTTGTCGTATTCGTTCAATAGGGACTCTGCTATGGCGGGGTGCAGGTTGAATACTGTTTCCTGATTAATGGGAACTTTACTGCCGTCTGGATTCTTTGCATCCCATTCGGCCAATAGTTGAAGAAGTTTATTTTCCTTGTATTTTATCCAATCAATCTGCTCTCCTTCTCCAGTTCCCCTGTCAATCATCGCTTTTCTCTGCAAATCGTTGTATATTTTCCAGTTAATAGGTCTCATCTTAAAGACTACTTTTAGGTATCCACCTCTTAATTTTTCTTCAACATCTTCTATTTTTCTAGCTACTTTAAGCATACCTGTTTTTTCAATTTTCTTGTAAAAAAGTGGTATTTCAATCAGTTCTTTGTTGTTTATAAACATAATAATTTCTCCTTATTAAATAGAAACGTGCACAAATACAGATATATTATAGTGGTTTTTCAGGAAAATACACAA
>Ga0307929_1001510_pt1 | contig 17339 bp, 9 predicted proteins | sample AceLakmetage1330_FD_203160 | JGI IMG/M metagenome (GOLD analysis project Ga0307929, IMG submission 203160) | Saline water microbial communities from Ace Lake, Antarctica - #1330 | ecosystem: Environmental > Aquatic > Non-marine Saline and Alkaline > Saline | place: Antarctica: Ace Lake...
AATTGACTTATTTCGTCGATTGTTAGAAGAGGATGTTTGCATCGTCTCCCTCACTCAGCGACCGCGGCAAACTACTCAATCACGATGACACTGTCAATGCTTTTTGTTGTAGTTTTTGAAATCTTATATCATTTTCTTGTTCTAACCACCTTCAGATAGAGAAAAATATTTGCTTTTCATCTAGTTAAGGCGTAGCATTGTGGCACTTGCAATTGACATTCTTTTCATTAATTATCTAGTAACGTGAGACTTTTTAACCAGTATGAATACTAAAAATGAACTTCTTCGGACTCTTCCTAAGGTTGATATTGTGTTGGAAGGGCTTTCCGATACATCCATCCAAAATATCCCTCTTGCAATTGTTAAATCTGCAATTCGCACAACAATTGACTCTTTTCGATATAAAATTCTTTCAGACAATCTGACAAAACTTCCCAACAGCCCAGTTGAATGGGAAAAACTGTTTCTTGCTGCTATTAATAAGAAAAACTCACCAAACCTTCAAAGAGTAATCAATGGTACTGGGGTTGTGATTCATACTAACCTTGGACGGTCCTTACTTGGACCTACTTCATTGGATGCTCTTCAAACAGCCGCCAGCTGTTTTACTAATCTTGAATTTGATCTAGCTACAGGGCAAAGGGGCAGTCGCTATAGTCTTGTTGAGGATATTATCTGTGATTTAACCGGTGCAGAGGCTGCAATTGTCGTGAATAATAATGCTGCAGCCGTTCTACTTGCCTTAAACACACTCTCTTATAATAAGGAAACCATTGTTTCACGTGGTCAATTAGTCGAAATTGGTGGGTCTTTTCGTATTCCAGATGTGATGTCTAGAAGTGGTGCGTTGATGATAGAAGTAGGTGCTACCAATAGAACACATCTCTCTGACTATGAAAAAGTAATCCATGAGGATACTGGACTGCTTTTAAAAGTTCATACTTCTAACTATAGGGTAATCGGTTTTACCTCCGAAGTACCTGTTAGTGAAATGGTTACTCTTGGTAAAAAATTCAATGTTCCTGTTATGGAAGATCTTGGAAGTGGTTCATTAATGGACCTTTCCAAATGGGGGCTTCCGAAGGAACCAACGGTTCAGGAAATTGTTAAAGCCGGAACTGATGTTGTAACCTTTAGTGGAGATAAGCTATTGGGTGGGCCACAGGCTGGGATTATAGTTGGAAAAAAGGAAATTATAGGAAGAATAAAACGTAATCCAATGAACCGGGCTTTGCGAATAGATAAATTCACTCTGGCATCGCTTGAAACAGTATTACGAGAATATTATAATCCGGATTCCGCTTTACATACTATTCCAACGCTTCGAATGCTTACTGTTGATTCTGAAACAATCCGGAAAAAAGGGCAACGAATCCTGCGTCGTTTAGGAGGTGCTCAAAAATGGAAGGGGATTTTGAGATTACAGTCAACTGTGTCAAAAGTTGGTGGCGGTGCAATGCCTGAACACGGACTTGAAAGCTGGGCACTTGAATTAAATCCCGGGGAAACTGGTGCCAGTACTCTTGAAAAAGAATTTCGAAAACTGGATGTTCCTCTGATTCTTCGAATAGAAGATGGAAAGATGATCATTGATCTTCGGACGATTCTCGATCAGGATATTGATTTGCTGGTAGGTATATTGAAACCGTATCTTCAATCGAGGCTTGCAAAGTAATGTTTGGTTATTTTCAACATGATGTCTGTAAGGGGCTTGAACGGAGGGATTTTATTCGTTTTGTAGCCGAATTTGGTCGGGTTATTGATGCAAATATTCCAACAATTAAGGAACTGATTTTTCTGGACCCTCCTGAGCTACAACCTGCTGCAGTTCTCTCTGAAAGCAAGGGGGAAAAAAAACTGCGTGTCAGTATTGAAGAAGCCGTTCACAAAGGGACTCCGATTTTCTCAAATGATGTTCTAATATTGCCCTTTCCGGTTACTGATGCGACAGTTGTTGCCCAGGTAAAAGGGCTTGATTCATATATGATCAAAAAAATCGGAAAGGATTGGCTTGAAGGTCTCTCTGTCCTGCTTATTCGTGAATTTCTCCTCGTCAAACGTGCCTGTATTGATTCTCTTACGGGTCTGTTGAGTAGTTTGCATCTAGAAGAATATCTTGATTCAGCATCCGGAAAAGCTAAGGGTGTTCTGGTACTACTTAGTGTGTACCCCAAAAGTTCAAATTCCTTTCTGGCTAAAAAATATCAACATCGTACCGTCTCTTTAGTAAAGACTTTTATTGATGATCGTTTTTCTCTCTATTATCTCGGGCAGTCATGTTTCGGAATTGTCTGTGAGGTGGATAGCTCTGATTTTATTACATCGTTTGCCCCTTCGTTGGTAAATTACCTCAAGAGAGAAGGGTGTTATCGTGCTCATGTCTCAAGTGCAGTTTTTGGTGGTTCGCCTACTGTTGAAGAATCCTCTCCGCAACCCTCCGAATTGGTAATGAAAAATGCATGGTCTGCCTTGCATGTTGCGACCAAAAGAGGACCTTTTGCATTTTGTAATTATAATTCCATAGAAGAAGGTGCCAAGCATCCTTTAGCAGCACCTGCCCAGCCACTGGTTCGCTGGTTACTGAAAGAAACGCGCAGGGAAAAAGTGTTTTCTCTGCTCCAGTTCAATACAGGGAATAGTTTACTGGTTCAATGTATCCAGGAATGTACCGGCAAGCAGGCTTTAACCTATATTAAAGAAGATACCGTTTATTTGCTGGTTCCAGGACAAGACAGGAAAATGGCTCTTAAAACCGGAGATACAATTCTTCAGCATTTCAATGGGCTAGATAAAAAAGGAGCGCCTGTTAATTGTGGTATAGCTCTGTTTCCATCGGGTGACTTTAGAAAATCAGAACTTATTCTTAATTGTCGTAAGGCTCTGTTTCATACCGACTTTCTTGATCCTGGTGCCCTTGTGATTTGCAATGCTCTTAGTTGTAATATCGCCGGAGATATGTACTATGGAGAGGGGAACCTGCTTCTTGCAGTAAAGGAGTATCTAAGAGGTCTAATACTTGATCCCGATGATGGTAATCTGCTGAATAGTCTCGGTGTTTGCTTTGCTCAGATGAATAAACATAAACGTGCTGTCGAATGTTTCAGTAAGGCCTGTAATAGCAAAGAAGATAAGTTTATGGCTCTGTATAATCTCGGTCTTGAACAACAGGTGCGTCATGAACAGTTGCCGGCTATTAAGTCTTTCAGTGAAGCACTTTCGCTGCCCAATCAGGGTGGTGAGGAGAGGGTTAGAAAAGACATAAGCTTCCAGCTTGCTGTGCTTTGCATTAAAGAACATCGCTATAAAAAAGGCTTAGAGCTTCTTCAAATATGGTATAAATCTGAGAAAGATCAGGGAGGAGGGAAGGCTCTTCGTTTTCTTGGAGAATCCTGCGCTGGTCTTGGCAGACATCATGATGCCATGAAATATCTGCAGCAGGCTATGCAGTATGACGAATATGATGCTGAAGTGCTGAGTCTTTTAGGTGAGGTGTATCTGAGGGAAAATGAAGGGGATGATATTGCTCTTCGATTTTGCGAAAAAGCAGTTGAGTTGAATCCCGATTCTCTTAAACTACAGTTGCGCCTTGCAAAGGCACAGATACAGTGTGGTGATTTTGCGAAAGGTTGTAAAACACTGCAACCCTGTTTACGAAGTAAACAAATACGGCCTGCTGCACTCTTACAACGAGGAGTATTAGCCCTGGGACAGGGGCGCATGCAGGCAGCTAAGAAATGGTTTATAAAGGCAGAATCCTGTCCGGAAAGAGAAAAGAATCCCGGTATTAGAAATAGTGCACGTGATTACTTGAATAAAATGAGTAAATGAGGACTACTATGCCTGAAGAAGAACGAAGGAAATTTTCTCGTGACCCTAAATATTGTCTTGATAATAATGTTGTAGGTGATTCATGGCGAATGTTTCGTATAATGGGAGAATTTACTGAAGGCTTTGATGCCATGTCTGCCATTAATGTTCCAGCGGTGACTATCTATGGTTCTGCTAGAACGCCCATTGATCATCCCTGGTATAAACTTGCAGAAAACATTGCAGGTGAACTGGTTCGGGAAGGATATGGTGTTATCACAGGAGGTGGCCCCGGTGTAATGGAGGCAGCGAACAAAGGTGCCTATGAAGCAGGTGGGATATCGGTGGGACTTAATATCGCGCTTCCCCATGAACAGGCTCCAAATCCATATGTCAATATGTCTGTCCAGTTTAAGTATTTTTTTGTACGTAAAGTTATGTTTATGAAATACTCCATGGCCTTTATTTGTATGCCTGGTGGTTTTGGGTCACTTGATGAGCTGTTTGAATCACTAACCCTTATACAGACACAACGGATTAAACCTTTCCCGATTATTCTGGTTGGAAGTGAATTTTGGGGAGGATTGATCGATTGGATTAAAGAACAGTTTCTGGCTAATGGTACTATTAGTGAAAGTGACCTTGATCTCATTAATATTATTGATGAACCGTCAGAAATTGTTGATTTTATAAAACGAAGAGTAGTATTGTAAGTATAATAGAAAAAAGCGAAAATATTTTCCGTATTACAGATTAATACTGAGGGAGTAAAAGAATGGCTCAGATTGACGCGTTTTTTAAGTTAATGAATGATGAAGGTGCCTCGGATTTACACATGGTTGCTGATCAGCAACCCATACTTCGAATTCGTGGTGATATGGAACGCGTTAAGTTTAAAAAGATGGAAAATGAAGAGCTCAAGGCAATGCTCTATGAGATCTGTCCAGAAGATAAGATTAAGATTTTCGAAGAACTTGGCGATGTGGATTTTGGTTATGAAATACCAGGTCTTGCCCGGTATCGTTGTAACTTTTTTCGACAAAAATATGGAATTGGTGCAGTCTTTCGTGAGATTCCAAGTGAAATTCTTACCTGTGAACAATTGGGGCTCCCCAAGGTTATTTCCCGTCTTGCTTATCTTCCCAAAGGGCTGGTGTTGGTGACCGGACCTACAGGATCTGGTAAATCAACCACACTTGCAGCCATAATTGATGAGATTAATAGAAATAGAAAAGATCATATCCTGACCATTGAAGATCCTATTGAATTTGTTCATCGCAGTCAGAAGTGTGTTGTTAACCACCGCGAAGTAGGACAGCATACCAGAAGTTTCTCGGCAGCCCTTCGTGGAGCTTTGCGTGAGGATCCAGATATTATCATGATTGGTGAGATGCGTGATCTGGAAACAATTTCTCTTGCCATGGAAGCGGCCATGACCGGTCATCTTGTCTTTGGAACACTGCATACCTTAAATGCAATGAAAACAGTTGATCGTGTGGTTGAAATATTTCCTGCAAATCAGCAGGGACAGGTCCGGTCAACTCTTTCCGATGCATTAAAGGCTGTTGTGTCTCAGACATTGTTTAAACGAGTGGATGTGAAGGGACGCTGTGCCGCACTGGAAGTACTTATTGCTACTCCTGCCGTTCGAAACCTTATCAGAGAAGGAAAAACATATCAGATAGCCTCGGTAATGCAGACCGGAAAAAAATATGGGATGCGCACACTCGATGACAGTATTATGGAATATCTTGAAAAACGGCAAATCAGTGCCGATGACGCGTATTCCAATTCGGTAGAAAAGTCTAAGTTTTTGAAATTCCTCAAAAAACCACCGTCAGATTTCACTGAAGTATAGTTAAAGAGAACCTGGTTACACGTTCGTGCTAGGGGGAAATTGATGCTCTTGCTGAATAGCTAGGTTGCTTTAAAGATAATGAAAGACTCACAACGGGATATGAGTGAAGTATTGGCGGGCCGATCACGGTTTATCGCTATGGCTGTGACGTATTTCCTGGGAGTATTCAACGATAACTTTTTTAAACAGGCAGCGCTTCTTCTTGCTGTAACGGCTGGTCTCTCAGGTCTTCAGGGACAAGCCACCATGCTGTTTTCCCTGCCATTTATTTTGTTTTCTGCCTATGCCGGATGGTTTGCTGATCGTTTCTCAAAGCGTCAGGTTATTATATGGGTGAAGTTTTTAGAAGTTGTAGCAATGATGATGGGGGCCTATGGTATACTTACCCTGAGTTGGCCGTGGATACTGGCCATGGTCGCACTTATGGGTCTTCAGTCTACTTTTTTCGGTCCTGCTCTGAATGGTTCAATTCCTGAACTGTATCCTGCCTGGTATATCACTAAGGCCAATGCCTTTCTAAAACTTGTTACTACCTCTGCCATACTTCTTGGAATGGCTGCCTCTGGAATAGCACTCGATCAGCAGTGGTTGCAGACGGAGATTCCTTTTGGTCGTATTCTCGTGGCTGTCATTGTACTCCTGGTTGCATTTACCGGTGTGATAACTTCCTTTGGAATCAGGAAAGTAGAATCAACGTATGTTGCAACTCCTTTTCCCTGGGCTGGACCTCTTGTCTCCCTGAAAGACAGTTTTAATCTGTATCGTGATCCTCTCCTGTTGCTGGCTGTAATGGGAGATACCTTCTTTTATTTTTTTAGTCTGATTGCAATTATGGTTATCAACACCATGGGAATCAGTGAGCTTCATATGTCTGCCACAGCGACCAGTCTGCTTGCCGTTGCTTTGATGGTTGGAGTGTGTTTCGGTTCATTGATTGCAGCACGAATAACTACTCCTGAACGCTGGACGTATGTTCTGGCACCTTCAAGTTTTGGAATGGGAGTCTGTCTGTTCGCTGCAGGAATTGTGGCAGGACAGGACTTGAATTTTCAGTGGTTGTTGCTGCTTCTGTCCCTTGCAGGTACCGGGATCTGTGGTGGTATATTTCTCATTCCGTTCACTGCTTTTATTCAGGTTCGTCCCAAGAATCATCAAAAGGGAAAGGTTATTGCTGCGGCCAATTTCTGTTCTTTTTCAGGAATGCTTGTTGCCGGGCAGGTGTTTACCATACTCGATGGCCTGTTTATTCCTTCGTCCAATATGCTTGTTCTTGGCGGTCTTGGGATGGGAGCTGCGGTTCTGTTTTATGCAGGGGCAAGCATTGCTAATCGCTATGACAAGAATATTCTAAATACTGACAAATCATGATCAAAACAATTGCCAATCTGTTGTTGCTGCTTCTATTGCGCCTTAGATACAGGGTAACAATAACCGGAGTAGAGAATATCTATAGGAAAGGCAGGAAAGGGATTCTGTTTATGCCGAATCACCCTGCACTGATTGATCCGGTAATTATGATGTCTCAGTTGTCTCGTGATTTTTCTCCAAGACCGCTTGCCGATGAAACACAGGTGGATAGAGGGGGAATTCGCTTTTTGATGAAAAGCCTGAATGCGGTGATTATTCCGGATTTAAAAAAAAGTGGGAACAAGGGAAAGCGAGAAGTAGTTGCAGGTGTTCGTTCTATAATACAAGGGCTTCAGCAGGGTGATAATATCCTCCTTTATCCGGCTGGAAAACTCTATCGCAGTCGACATGAGTCAATTGGTGCAAACAGTTCGGTGGACCTTGTACTAAAAAAGGTCCCCGAAACCCGTATTGTGCTGATCCGTACCACTGGCTTGTGGGGGAGTAGTTTCAGCCGAGCTCATGGTTCCCCATCTTTGTTTCAGAATATGCGCCTCTATATATTGGCTGTTTTCTCGGCAGGATTGTTTTTTATGCCAAAAAGAGACGTTCTTATTGAGTGCGTAGAACCCGACGACTTCCCACGTGACTCCGGAAAACTTGCAATTAATCGTTATCTTGAAGATTTCTATAACAAGAGTGAACAGAGGAATACTTCTGTTCCATATTTCTGGTGGAAGGGAAGAACGTCGCAGTTGCTTCCCGAACCGGTTCTAAAAAGTATAGACGGTGATACCAGTCACATTCCAGCAGCTACTAAGGAATTGGTTCTGGGAAAGCTTCAGGAATTAAGCGGAATCCAGGTTATAAATCAAAAGGATAAGCTTGCTCAGGATCTTGGTCTGGATTCACTGGTGATGGTTGAATTTGCAGCGTGGCTTGAGAAAGAATTTGCTGTTTCCCTGGTAACACTTGATGGGATTGTGACCGTGGCTCATTGTATTCTTGCTGCAGCAGGAGAATTCAGTTCCTATGAGAATGGTGAGAATATTGTTGTTGATGATCGCTGGTTGTCTGAAAAACGAAGTGAATTACTTGCTATGGAAGAGGGGAACAGTGTTGCAGCTCTCTTTCTGCGCCAGGCAAAAGATCATCCTGATACGGTCATTGCAGCTGATCAGATCAGTGGTTTTAAGACCTATCGTCAGTTGCTGACTGGCATCTTTGCACTGCGACCCCATTTTTCAGCAATTCCTGAAACAAATGTGGGAATAATGCTACCCGCCACAGTAAGTGCCACGCTTTCCTATTTCACTCTGATGTTTTCAGGCAAGGTTCCGGTGATGGTTAACTGGACGGTTGGGCAGGCTAATATGAGTTACTGCCTGAACAATAGTCATGTGAAACATGTTATTACTGCAAAGGCTCTTTACCAGAAAATACTAGAACAAGGGGTTGATCTTGAGGCAGTTGGGGTAAAATATATTTTTCTGGAAGAACTTGCTTCATCTATCACAACTCCTGCGAAGATTAAAGCACTGTTTCAGGCACGATTTTCAAGTAGGCAGCTATTAAAAACAAATGTTCAGGAAACTGCTGCAATTCTTTTTACTTCCGGTTCTGAATCACACCCAAAAACTGTTCCATTAACCCATAGAAATATTCTTACTAATATTGAAGATGTAACAAAAGTATTGCTCTTAAAAGAAAGTGATAGACTTCTGGGAATGCTGCCGCCTTTTCATTCACTTGGTTTGGTAGGGACACTGATTATGCCCCTGATTATGCGGCTTCCCACTGTTTTTTCTCCAAATCCTACGGAGGGAAGCCTGCTTGCAGCTATTGCTTCATCCTATAAAGTATCGATATTTATCGGTACACCAACTTTTCTGGCTGGAATTGCTGCTGGCGTGGGGGGGGAATCTCTTGATGCTGTGCGGATAGCATTTACCGGAGCAGAAAAATGCCAGCCCTATGTGTATGCTGCCATGGAGAAAAGCTTCCCCAATGTTACTGTTTGTGAAGGGTATGGTATTACCGAATGTTCTCCGGTTGTGAGCGTCAATGACCCAGGAGCTCCAGTTCCAGGAACCATTGGTAAGGTGCTAGCGTCCATGGAGTATATTCTTATCCATCCGGAAACAGGAGAGTTGACACGCATTGGTGAAACTGGAAAGCTCCTGGTTCGAGGAGCTAATGTTTTTAATGGCTATTTGAATTACAAGGGGAAGTCTCCCTTTGTCGAATACAATGGAAAACAATGGTATGATAGTGGTGATCTGGTAACAGAAAAAGATGGTATACTTACCTTTGCCGGACGTTTAAAACGTTTTGTCAAGCTTGGTGGTGAGATGATATCACTGCCAGCAATAGAAGAAATTTTGATGGGTCATTTACCGGTTAGTGAGGAACCTGTTCTTGCAGTATCGGCAACGCCTGGAGACGATCACCCGGAAATTGTACTCTTTGTAACAATTGAATTACTACGAGAAGAGGCGAACCGGGTAATCCGGGAACGAGGCTTTTCCTCCCTGCATAATATCAGAAGGGTTATCACGGTTGATGAGATACCTGTTTTAGGTACCGGTAAAACCAATTATCGCGCACTTGATGAATTGATTAGCTGATGAGATGGCCTTGACATAAGTCAAGGCTGGTTATCTTTTTTTTATTAGGGTGGCAGGAGTGTTGACTGCTTTGACTAAAGATCATTAATTTAAAAAAAGTATTCCTATTATGGATATTAAAAGAGGGAACAGATGAGTGAGAATACCGAAAAAGACAAAGAATTTTATGAGATGGCCGATGCCTTTATTGCTGTTGCAAATGGACATAGCGGCAAGGTTGAACAGGGGAAAGTAAGTGCTACGTTTTTGTATGCTTCAGCACGTTTTAATACGTTTCTTGTAGCGTCGTCATCGGAGTCAGGAGAACAATTTACCTCACGCCGAGACGAGGCGATTGAATATTTTGTAGCGGAATATAAAAAAATGCTGGATGAGCATTTCACTGATTATGCAGATAACTTTGATAAATATATTGGAAATACCAAATAGATACCATTCCTTTCAGAAGAGTCTGGCAGGGCTGTTTATAAGGTGCTTCAGTCAAGACTCTCTACTGATTGAGAGTCGTGATACCTGAGACTTTACGAATGACATCTCGGACCTGGTTAAAGTGTGAAATTTGGACCTCACTGCTTTCGGTCCCGATGGTAATTGCACCGATTTCTGCGGTATTGAGTAGAGGAATCTCTTTTTCTCTGCAAACAGTACGAAGTGCCTGAGAAGGAAAAAGCAATGGTCGAAAACGTCCTGCTGAAACGATAATTGTTTCAGGATTTACCCTCTCTAAAAACAGGCTGGAATTAGACGTTTTTGAGCCATGGTGAGGAGCAAGAAGCAGGCTAACCCGTAAGTTCTCCGGTGTATTGCTTTCAATCACCTCACGTTCAACTCTTTTACTGATATCTCCCGGGAAGAGACATGAAAGGTTCTTGCCAGGTGACGTGAATTTAAGAATCAAACTCCTGTCATTGGAATTGATCCTACTCCCTTCTCTTAAATATTCTCCATCCAGAAAAGGATTAAAGAGTGTTTCTAAAACCGCATTGTTCTCAACGAGCAGAATCTGATTTTTCAGCGGTGTTTTAATTTCAATATTGAGATCCTTGGCCAGGCTTAGTAAATCATCATATTCTTGATCATGTCCATCACTGCCGTTGATCCAAAGAGTTGATGGTTTAAATCTTTTTAGGATAAAGGGAATGCCGTTAAAGTGATCGGAATCCGGGTGCGTTATAACCACACTCTCAAGCCTGATAATACCTCTGCTCCAGAGATAGGGCGCAATGATAGATTCCCCCACGTTGAATTTTTCTGAAGAGCTTCCACCGCCATCAATAAGCACTTGTTTCCTTCCTGGAAAACTGACCAATGTTGAACTTCCCTGGCCGACATCTAAAAAAACCAATTCTGATTCAGTACTTTTAATAAATGATTGTGGTGGGTAAAAGAAAAAAATACCAAGTGGAATAAAGAGCAGTAGGCTCACTTTACGGGAAAAGTAAAAGACGGAGAGAAAAAGGGTACTGTAATAGACAAGGATAAGAATTAAGGATGGGGTTGGGAGCCAGAGAGTTGAAAAAGTATGACTTGTTAAAAAAGTTGCAATTGTAGTAGCTGCAGTAATTCCAATACCTCCCATATGTAAAATCCATTCACCGGCCGTATGGCTAAGAGCTAGGACCGGGAGCCCAATAAGCCCGATTGGTAGACTCCAAAGACAGAGAAGTGGCTCCAGTAACAGGTTTGCAATAGGGCCTGCGAGTGAGAACCGGTTGAAATTGTAAATTAGTAGAGGAGCTGTTCCGATGGTGGCAGCAATTGAGACCAATAATACTGCGGCAATCCAATAGAGTAATTTAAAAGAATATCTATGGAAGAAACCGGGGTCAGGATCGATGTTTTTCTGCACCAGGGTATTTAACCTCGGCAGGATAACAATTAATGAGGCGACGGCTGCAAATGAAAGTTGGAAGGAGACTGTAAACAGGCTCTTTGGATTAATAAGAAGAATAACAAGGGCGGCCACGGAGAGGGTTGTAAATGGGGATCGTTTTCGTTGTATACAGAAGGAGAGGATAAAGATGACCACCATAACAAAGGATCGGAGGACCGGAGTCTGAAGACCAGCGAGGAGTGCAAAGCAACACAGTGGTGGAATTGTTGCCAGCAGAGCCAGTTTCTTACAAGATACTCTCAATAGAAGATACGATGAACGCCTTGCCAACCAGTAGAGAACAAGAAAAAGAGTGGATGCAATAATTGACAAGTGGAGTCCGGAAATAGCCAGGATGTGAAAAGTACCTGAATCTTTGAATAGTTCCAGTTGTTCTCTGCTCAGTCCCGATCTGTCACCAATGAGGAGTGCCCGATATATAGCTGCCTGTTCAATGGGAAGAGAACTGTCCAGGGTCTGTTTTATGACAAGCCGTATTCTTTCAGGCAGATATCTGATTTTGTGGAGTGGTGAATGTTTTTGTTGCAGCAGATGGATATGGGTAAGAGAGTCAATTCTACCAACTACATGAATATTTTTGGTATTGAGAAAGGAGGGATAATCAAATCCACCGGGATTGCCAAAGCGATAAGGTTTTGATAGACGTGCTCGAATAACAAGTGTATCTCCGGGTATAATTGATATTGGCCAAATACCCTTTAAACGCAGTTGGACCAGCCCATCAATCTGTGAAAAGTGTTTTTCGTCTTTTAGTTGGAGGTTGGTGCTTTTGATAATGACTGTACTTTTCTTTCCGTCGTAGAGGGGCATGCTATAAAGTGTTCCGATAACAACAGAGTCAATTTCCCCGGTAATTTGACTTACTATCTTTGTCTTATGATGTTGCTGTCTGGCAACGTTTTCACTATGAAGAAATCCAATGCAAATTACAAAAAGAAGAAGGATGGAAACATTAATTGTGCCAGCTTTCCAGTAACTGACAAACAGCATAAGGGGAAGCAGGGTGATTGCACAGAGAAGGGGGAAGAGTGATGGTACTGGATAGAAGTGGTGCAGGATTATTCCTGTGATAAATGCCAGGGTAAGAGAGATCAGCAGGTAATGTCTCAGGAGTACCCCAAATCGCTTCACAGCATTTCTTTAATAAGATTGATGTGTCGTTTTATTACTCCTTGCTGACTCTTTATACACTCCTGTGCAGCTTTTCCCGCTTCAAGCCGCAGTTCCTTTTCGTTCAAAATCTGAATGAAGGTGGCACTGAGTTCGTTGCCGTCAGCAACAGTAAAAGCCCCACCAGCCAGGAGTAGTTGCTTACTGATTTCAGAAAAATCTTCCATATGAGGGCCAAACAGCACAGGAACAGCAAAAATTGAAGGTTCTATGGGGTTGTGGCCTCCCTTTGCAACCAGGCTACCGCCTACAAAAGCAATATCTGCATGACTATAAATAGTATTTAATTCCCCTATGGTGTCGAGGATAAGGATATCTTTTCCGCCAGCATTTATCTGACTGCGGCAATTTGCCTGGAGATCTAGTGAAGCTGCAATGCCCTGGATCTCTTTGCCCCTAGCAACCTGTCGTGGTGCAATAACCATATAGCTTTGGGGGTGTTTCTCTTTTAATTCCTTAAAACTTTGCAAGAGGATCTCTTCTTCACCATCATGGGTAGAGCCAGCAACCAGGAGATAGTTATAGGGAGGGAGGGTAAAAGACAATGATTGCTTCCGCTTGGCAGAAGAATAGAGAGCAGTGTCGTATTTGAGGTTGCCAAGAGTCTTTACCTGGTTGTGATCAATGCCCAAGGCGATCAAATTACCTCTGTCTTTTTCGGTCTGCATCGAGAGTGTTCTGAAACTTGAAAACAACGGTAAGAAAAAGAAAGAGAAACGTTTATAGGAGGTCATTGATTTCTCAGAAATTCGACCATTCACCAGAAGGGAGGGAATATTTTTTTTCTTCAGAGTGGAAAGCATTGATGGCCAAAAATCTGTTTCTATAAGGATGAAAAGATCCGGCTTTACCATCTGGAGGAATCTCTTTACAACGGGCAGAAAATCAAAAGGAAAGGGAATTATATGATCAACTTTCCCCTGGAGAAGCTTGCGAGCCACTCCAGAACCGGATCGTGTAGCCGCTGAAAAAACCAGTTCAACTTCAGGCATTTCTTTACGTAACCCGGAGATCAGTGGCAGAGCAGATGTCACTTCTCCGACTGACAGGGCATGGATCCAGATTCGTTTTTTTGTTTTTCTCAGCTCGTGAGCTTTAAGTCCAAGTCCTAAACGGTACAATGTTCGCATTCGATACCTGGGAACCAGCAGGACAATGGCTACAGTTGGTAGGAAAAGAAATGGGAACAGGATGAGCTGGAGTAGAGTATAGAGGGTGATCATTATTACTTGGAGTGAGTTATGTTATTCCTAAGGGAATAGTTTGTGAATTCCCGGAGTAATGAGGCTGAGTGTATCAAGGAAGATAGTGCCACTGTGCACCGCTTTCGTAAATAGAAAAAGAAAGAATGATGTGAAATATATGGATTATCCCTGGCCGATTCTAGATCAGCTTGTCATTGCTTCTTTAATAGTCTTACCAAGCTGTTCACGCGAATAGGGCTTTTTGATAAATCCGGAAGCCCCAAGTGCAAGGGCTGCTTTTACATCATTGCTTTCAGAGAAGCCACTGGCAATTACAGCTTTTTGCCCGGAGTGTACGGAGGATATTTCCTTATATGTCTGATATCCATTAATACCCGGTTCCATCAGCATATCAATAAGGAGAAGATCAGTGGCTGTGTTCTTTACAAATTCAATTGCCGCTTGGCCACTGGAAACGGAATCTACAACATAGCCCAGAGATTCAAGCATTTGAGTTGCGATATCACGTATGGATGGTTCATCCTCCACAACCAGAATATGTTCACCATTGCCATTGAGATCAATATGGGAATCTGTGGCCTGTGGGGTGATTTCTTTCTGGTGGTGTATAGGGAAAAAGAGCTGGAATAAGGTGCCCTCAGTAGTACTTTCAACGAATATTTTACCATTATGATCCTGGACAGTATTCCAGACGACTGTAAGCCCAAGTCCAGTTCCGCTTCTAGCCATGGCTTTTTTTGAATAAAATGGTTCAAAAATATGTTCCAGGTCTTCCTGTTTTATTCCAGGCCCATCATCGAGCACACCAAGTACGATGTATTCGCCTGGCTCAAGATCGATTTCTGAAATATCGCTGTCAGTTTGATTATGGGTTCGGGTGGAAACCGTAACAGTACCGGCTTTATCTATCGCTTCAATACCGTTGGTGACTAAGTTCATAAGGCATTTTTTTATATGAACCTGAGAACAAAAAATATTGCTATGAGTATTTTCGAGTTGTTGATTGATGACGACTCTTGGATGCAGGGACTTGATTTTATAACATTCTAACGAGTTTAAGTATTCAATAACTAGGGAGTCTAATTCGTGAACTTCTCGAATACTGGCAGCGCCTCTGGCAACTGTGAGGAGGTCATCCACCACAGCGGCGGCACGTTTACCGGATTCGTGAATAGCCATAATTTGTGGCCGCAGTGAATCGTCTTCAGGAGAAAGTGTTTGCAGTATCAGCTCAGGATACCCAACTATACCAGCAAGAATATTGTTCAGGTCGTGGGCGACCCCACCAGCCATCAGGCCAATGGATTCCATTCTCTTGGCCTGGTTGAGTTCCGTCTCCAGAGTGTTTCTTTCGGACATCATTTTTTTTAATTCTGTTATATTTCGGACAATGGCTGTGATTTCATTTTTACCACTTTTCACCATTCGGGCTTCGAAGTCGAGTAGTCCACTTTTTGGCATGGGCAGTTGATATTCAAAGGTATGCATTTTTTCGGAATGAATGGTTTTCGTTATGTATTTATCTATCAATTTTGAAACGTTTTTTGGTAAAAGGGTGCTGTTCTTCACTCCTATTATGCTTTCAGTAGGCTGTGTATAGAGTTCAGACGGCTCGGCCTTATAATCTAAATATTCTCCCTGCCCATTCATTCTAAAGACCATATCAGGGATAGCTTCGAGTAGAGCAGTGGCCCTGTTCTCACTTTCTTTCAGCTTATTTTCAGAAGCTTTTCGTTCTGTAATATCTATCATTGTACCAACCGAGGCTGGCTTCCCTTCGTGGGTGATGGCGGTTCCGAGTACCATGGTGTAGAAAATTTCACCATTGCGGCGAACACAGGTTATATCCTTTGCGTGTTTTAGTTCCCCGTTGGCCCGGCGAATCAAATTCTTTTTTACTTGATCACGATGCTCGGGAATAACCAGATCAAGTGGAGACATTTTCCCTTCCATTTCTTCAATACTATATCCGAACATCTCGGCCATCGTTGGATTCACATATTGAAAGAGAAAATCCTGGATTATATAGACTCCAATCAGGGTGGAATCCATAGTGTTTCGATATTTTGCCTCGGTTTGTAAAAGCGACATCTCTTCGTTGTGCAGCTTTTGCTGGATCTTGATATTTTCAAGAAACAAAGTGTTTATGTTTTTTGCCATCTGATCAAATTCATAAAACTTAATAAGCTCGCGATCGATGGGCTTGGCGGTGGAAAGAGGCTGGTTAAAAAATGAAATAAAATGTGTAATATCCCGGTTGAGTCTTTTGGTCATAAATTGGAACAGGACAAGAAAAAAGGCCAGGATAGAAATGGTGATAAGTGTTGAAAAGATAACTTTAGTTTTGATCTGTTTAGAGAATTGAACCTGGAGGAGAGCAATATCTGTCTCTACATCATCAAGATATACTCCTGCACCGATTAGCCATTGTAAATCAGGAATTCCAAAAATAAAGGATGCTTTGGGAGATTCTTTTTCGGGACTGTTTAATTTTTTAAAGCTGTAATAGATAAAATCTCCGTTGAGTGTTCGTGCAGCGGCAAGTTCTTTGGCGAAAAGATTTTTTGTTTTTTCAGGGTTTCTGTTGTAAACCTCCCAGAGCTTTTGGGTATCTGGAAAGAGGGTTCCGTTTCCAATTAAAGCATCCCCATTGAATCGATTTACAAAGATATATCCTTCTTTTCCAAATCGTATCCTACTTATTGTTGAAAGAAGTTCCTTGTTAATTGATTTTTCTACGTCATCGACATAGAGACCTGTTCCAATAAAGAAATTAAAAGGATCAAGCCTCTTGATAAATGAAACTTTATTGTAATAGTTGCCCTCTCCTCCAGGTTTCGTCCAATGGTACTGATAGAAGCCTTCCCTGTCGTTTTTAGCGATCGCTATCATATCTTTTACCACATTTTTGCCGTGGCTGCCCTGCATCTCCAGCAGGTTTTTTTCCTCAAGTTCTGGTTTGTCAGCGAATAGGATTTCTGTTCCATCAAAACCACAAATAAAATAATATCCCTTGTCGCCCTGAAAACGGATAGGCCTAAGAGCGTCTGTAATCATTGTCTGGATTTCAGCCCTGCTTTTTACAGTTTTGTTTTGTTCGTATATGTTTTGAGCAATGGCTATTGCTTCGTATGTTCTGGATTGTATGGTTTTTTTTGTTAGGATGATGTTCTGCGCTTTTTCATAGGAGATCAATTTGACAACATCGAGTACTTCTTGTTTTACGATTTGTTCTTGAGAATGAATATATTCCAATCTCATTTTGTCAGATTGAGAATGGAAATCTCCCAAGGAGCCAAAGATATCAAAGGCGGTGATACATGCAGCAAGGCCAACAATCAAGAGAATTCCCCAGAGTTGAAAAAGATTTGTAAAGGGATGTTTTTTTGGATGCATTGTCATTTTGTGTGGGTGATACTGAAGCCTGTCAA
>Ga0307929_1001512_pt1 | contig 17326 bp, 10 predicted proteins | sample AceLakmetage1330_FD_203160 | JGI IMG/M metagenome (GOLD analysis project Ga0307929, IMG submission 203160) | Saline water microbial communities from Ace Lake, Antarctica - #1330 | ecosystem: Environmental > Aquatic > Non-marine Saline and Alkaline > Saline | place: Antarctica: Ace Lake...
TCGAAGAGGATTTAGTATTGACAATGGATGAATCCCCATACCTTATCAATTGTGATATCCTGGTTTTGGCTGGGATAAAACTCAGCATCAACGAAGGTGTTGAAATTGTATTTACCGATGATTATGCATTCAGGATATTAGGTGAGATTGAAGCTATCGGGACGAAAGAAAACCCCGTCATTTTCAGGCCTGAATCCGGTCAGCCTTTTTGGGACATCATTAATATGGAAAATGCAAGCGGCCTCTGCACGTTCAGGCACGTTCAGTTTTTCAATGGAAAGCTGGATGCGCTAAATTCGGATGTATTACTAGAATATGTTTATCTCGAAAATACAAGAAACCTGAATTACTGGGATGCTTTGTTTCAAACTAAGTTTGGAAATATAACCGTGAGGAAAAGCAGTTTCGCAGGTAACAATACCGGCGAAGGATTGATTTTTTCGCTGCCAGAATCTGCCCTTGTCGAAAACAGCTATTTCTATCAGACACCCGACGCCATTGAGTATTTGCATTACAATGGTGGGATAGTAAGGAACAATGTAATTATCGATTGCCATGACGACGGCATCGACTTCGATAACGTGCACAACGCCACCATCGAAAACAATGTCATTTACAATACTTTCGACAATGGCATCACCCTGGATACCTGCATGAATATTACCGTGAAGAACAATCTTGTGGTGGGCTGCACCCAGGGGATCAACCTCAAAAATAACGCCCACGCCCTGCTCATCAACAACACGCTTTATCAAAATGGCAACAGCATCTGGCTTTACGAAAAATATGCCGGGAGCGGCGGAGGCCATGCTACCATCCTGAATACAATTATTTCACAAACCACTGGCCTGGTCATTGATGCCGATGAGCTTTCAAGCTGGACCATTGATTATTCGCTTTGCGATACCGAGGAGATTGAAGGCACGAGAAACATATTTTCTGACCCGGAATTTGTTGCACCAGCTGACAGCGTTTTCACCCTCCTCCCCGATTCTCCCTGCATCGACACCGGCGATCCAAATAGTCTGCATGACCCGGATGGGACCAGGGCCGACATCGGGGCATTTTTCTTCAACCAGGGTGAATTTGATGTGATTTTCAACGAAATCAATTATAAATCGTCACCCGACTTTTATACCGAAGATTGGCTTGAGTTGTATAACAATGATGACACACCGGCTGATTTATCCGGCTGGATATTTAAAGATAGTGACGACAATCACCGTTTTAAATTTCCTTTTGGTACTGTAATCGGGGTGCATGAATACCTGGTACTTTGCAGCGATATGGGATTATTTTCGCAGATGAACCCTGATGTTGAAAATATTATTGGGAATTTTACTTTTGGGCTGAGCAGTGGTGGAGAGGTAATCCGTCTATACAACAATACAGGTGTATTGATGGATTCGGTGGAATATGGAACAGAATTCCCTTGGCCCTTAGAACCCAATGGTGATGGCCCCACCCTTGAATTGAGGAATCCTTCATTAGACAATTCCCTGGCCGAAAACTGGTGCGCCTCCATTGACCATGGTACTCCGGGCAAAGTGAATAGTTGTTTTGAAACTGCTATTGCAGAAAACGGTGCAATGCCATTTTCAGTAAATGTTTTTCCAAATCCTACTAGCGGATCAGCATACCTGGATTTTAATAGCGAGTTATACGGAAAATTAGACATCACCATTTTTAACAATAAGGGTGAACTTTGTAAATCTATAGATAAACAAGTGATTAGCCATGTCCAATATTTGATAGAGATTGATGATTTGCCTGAATCAGGAATTTACCTGATTAACCTTATTTTGTATTCTGAAGGACAAGCTTACAAACAGCAGGTAAAATTGCTGGTAATTGAATAGAACGTCATAATATCACATCAGTTTAGGATAAGAATCATTGAGACAATATTTCGCTACGCTGTAGCTTAATAGCACCCTCTATAAACTTTTGCCTATAAATATTTTGCTACGCTGTAGCAATTTCAAAAGCGGCATAGCCGCGTAATATTTATAGAAATTCTAAAGACATAGATTGGGAGCTCCAGAGGAGCGCAATATCAATTAATGTATTTGCTACAATCAGTTCAATTTATTTATTTCGATGAATTATCCCTTTTAATTTCTTCTTCCTTCCAATTAAGTCAGTAATTTTGGCATTCCAAAACTATTGCTAATGAAACTAAAACTACTACTTGCCCTGATCCTTTTTACCAGCCTGATGGGCTGCGAACAAAAAACTGGTTCTAATGGCGAGGCATTGATAAACCTCAAATACGATCAAAACGAAACGGTAACTTACTTCGAAGCCATCGAAGCCTACCAAACTTTGGCCGACCATTACCCGCAGGCAAAGCTTCTGAGTTATGGAGTTACGGATGTCGGAAAGCCACTACACCTTTTCGTAATGGCGAAGGACAGGGATTTTAATCCTGAATCTATACAGGATGCTGGGAAAAGCATTGTGCTTATTAATAATGGTATCCATCCCGGTGAACCGGAAGGTATTGATGCAAGCATATGGTTTGCTGATGATGTGCTCAGAAATAAAGATGGAATGGCCGCTTTGCTGGATCATTCGGTGGTTTGTATTATCCCGGTTTATAACGTGGGCGGTTGCCTCAACCGGAGTGCATTCCATCGTACAGGCCAAACAACCCCAAAAGAATGTGGCTATCGCGGCAACGCAAAAAACCTCGACCTGAACCGGGATTTTGTAAAACTGGACACAAAAAATGCCCAGGCTTTCACCACCATATTTAGGGAGTGGGATCCGGATGTTTTTTTAGATACGCACACCACCAATGGTTCGGACCACAAATATGTGATCACGCTCATCCCTTTCCAACCCAGCGGATTGCCCCTTGATTTGGGCAATTTCTTTCGCAATAAAATGATCCCTTTCTTATACGAGCAAATGGCCAAAACTGATTATGAGTTGATCCCATACGTGAATTACATGAACCGTTCGCCAAAAAGCGGCATCAGTTTGTACATCCAAACTCCACGATTCTCAACGGGCTATGCCGGTCTGTTCAATTCGCTTGGCTTTATGACAGAGAATCACATATACAAAGATTTCCCCGACAGGGTTAGATCGGTATATAATTTCATCCGTATTATGACAGATTTTGCCAATGAAAATGCCGGGGAAATTATTCATCTTCGCAGGGAAGCTGATGCTGAAACTGCCCAACAAAAAGAATTTGCCCTCGATTGGAAACTGGACACCACAAAATTTGAAATGATCAGGTTTAAGGGCTACGAAGGCGAAATGGGCATTAGCCCGGTAACAGGACATGAACGCTTTGGCTACAATCAGGATAAGCCCTACGACACCATGGTACCGTTTTATGATTATCATTTGCCTGAAAAGATTGTAGTTGCCCCAACATATTATATTCTTCCACAAGCCTGGGAAGAAGTAGCGGAGCGACTTGAGATGAACAAAGTGAAAATGCATCGCTTGGCTAAAGACACTGCTTTTGAGGTTGAACGATATTATATCACCGATTATGAAACTTCCAAAAGGCAAAACAATTGGCACAGGTATCACAATAAAGTGATGCTTGACCCGAAGGTAGAAGTTGTTCAGTTTTATGAAGGTGATTACATTATTCCCATGGATCAGAAAACTAACAAATACATCGTGGAAATGCTGGAACCTGAAGCGCTTGATTCATTTTTCAGGTGGAACTTTTTCGATCCTTGTCTCGAACGACGCGAGTATTATTCTTCCTATGGATTTGAGGAGAATGCATTGAAATATCTGGACGAACATCCTGAATTCAAAAAAGAATTTGAAGAGGCTGTGAAAAATGATCCTGAATTAGCCAAAAACCATCGAGCCCAACTGGGCTTCATTTACAACAACACCGAGTGGGCTGACAACCGGGTTGGGAGATATCCGGTGGTTAGGGTGAATGAGGAGCTTGAATTGCCAGTGGAGTGAAATCTCCAAATAAGACAAGCACTTAACTATAGTTAGAGACGACTTCACATTCATCTATATAAGAATTCTTTTGTATTTTTGCTTAAAATCAAATCAATTTCAGTTATGGAACAAGTTGCTAAATCTTCAATTAGAATTGCTTTAAGTTTTTTCTTGAGTTTGACAGCTAAATCGTCTATCTTACTACACCCCAATGATATATAAAAACACGGTTCATACTACACCTCTTATCGGGTGAGTGAAGAGTTGGAGGGTATGTTCCTCTTATGGCCTGTCTCGTATCATCCTTCTTATCTTTTAGTTACAAGTATTTGTTGTGGTTTCATTATAAACGAAACTTAGCCATTCTTCCGGTTCTCCTTGCAAGGCGTATAACAGGTGCCTGCGGCTTTTCCCCTCCAACGTGGAAAAAGACATGAAATTATTTGAGCATAAAACGTGCGTGTGCCATAATTCCCCTGCAACTTTTGCCCCTGTCGTGTCTGTTTGTGTAAAACTCCCCTGCAATCCTGATTTTACGATTTCTTGCTTCTCCTTTATCCAGGTATCTTTATTTGATGAAAGGATATTTTGCAATGAACCTGTTGATATTTCTATATCCATCCCACGGAGCAATTCCAATAATTTACTTTGCGTAAAATCTGCAAAGTTGTGCATCATCAGTACAAAAGTTTTTAATTCATTGCCAAAATACCCCAAATAACCCTCTGGCCTGGAACGATATGTTTTGCATTCTTCTCTTTTGTCTATGGGCAATTCTTTCTTTTTTCCCTATTTCTTCCATTTTACCTTCTTGTTGATTTTGTTCAAATGAGATTCTGAAGAAATATTCTTTGATGGTTTTTTTGGTTTGAAGGTTGGTTTGCCCTGTTCCCTCTTCAATATATTTATTTCGTCTTTTAGTTGTTGGATTGTTTCTGACTGTTCCAAAATCTTTTTTTGCTGGCTTTCTATCAGGTTCAATAAAACCCTTAACGTAGATTTTATGCCCTCATCTTGAATTGAATCAAAATTAATATGTGATAACTCTTCTAACATCCATCGCAAAAAAAATGATTTCAGAAGAATGATAATGGAAATTCCGAAATAGTTGTTAACTGTATATTTTTGATAACTGCTTCTTAATACTTATTTGTTACCCCTGTTTTTTGAGGGGATACAATATTTCAGTAGTTGATTGCTTGCGTTGCCTCCATAAATGCTCGAGTAAGTCATTGAAGCGCAGCAAATAGAGATAATCAATAGCCAATTCCTTAGCGTTTTAAAAATCAAAATCATTTCTTCCTCCTTTTTTGTAAAATAGATTTAATATTTAATTAAAATATCTATACATAGGTACATGAACGCTCTGTATATTGATACTTACCAAGTTAGGCTGTCGAGTTTAGCTTGTGCAACAGTTAATTGGAAGGCACGGGTAATTTAATTGCAGAACCAAAAATAAGTGATTTATTAATGCGAATAATGGTATTTACTAATTTAGATGAATTCTAAAAAAAAAGAGCAACTCATTTTGAGTTGCTCTTTTTAATCTGTATATTAACGAAATTATTTCGTCAAATAATCGAATGTTTACTCAACTAGCTTAATCTCTACCCGTCGGTTCTTGGCACGTCCTTCTCTGGTGACATTTGTCGCGATGGGGCTGCTAATGCCGTATCCGTTAGCTTCTAACCTACTTGCACTAATTCTTTTCCCAGTGAAATATTTCTTCACACTGTTTGCACGATCTTTAGACAATTGCAAGTTGAATTCTGCCCTCCCAGTATTATCGGTGTAGCCATTAATAGCAAATTTTGTATCAGGATACTCCTCCATGATTTTAACAATTTCGTCCAATTCATCGAATGATTCCGAATGTATTTTTGAACTTGATGTTTCAAACTCAATACTTTCAGCATTAAAGCTTAAGGCTTCAACAATCGCAACTGGTACAATAACCGGTACCGGACATCCATCATTGCTTGCAGGACCGGCTTCATCGGGGCATCTGTCAAGGTTATCAGGTACACCGTCTCCATCCGTGTCAGGGCAACCCCTGTACTTGGCTGGGCCAGGAATATCAGGGCAAAGGTCATCTTTGTCGGGAATGCCATCACCATCCCTGTCGGGGCAGCCATCGAATTCAGGTATGCCGGCAACTAAAGGACAAAGGTCATCTTTATCAGGAATACCATCACCATCTGAATCGGGACATCCTGCAAATTCGGCGAGGCCGGCAACATTGGGGCAAAGGTCGTCCATATCAGGGATACCATCTCCGTCAGTATCGGGGCAACCGTTAAATTCGGCAAGGCCAAAAACATCCGGGCATAAATCTTTCTTATCAGATACACCATCACCATCGCTGTCTTTTGTATTTCCAAACCTTACAACGAGGCCAAATGAATAGTGGAAGTAGTCGTTGAAATCCCAGTTATAATCGTAGGAACCCTGTGCGTTAACACCAAAATTCTCAATAATCCAGAAGTTTACACCGACACCCATCGAGCTGGATAAGTAGGTAACTTCATCAATTACAGAACCATTCATGCCCAAATAAATGTAAGGATCGAACCAACTATTTTGTTTGAGCAGATAGTCGTTAGCAAATTTGTATTCCAATTGCACTCCATATTTCCAGAAATTATCGTTGCTGATTTGCCTGTCCAATGGAATCTTATTAAGTTTTTCCGGATCGAGTTTAACGGTTGCTATTATTGCCGAAGCATTAAAAGATGGGTTAATGTTGCGTCCAACTCTGAGCATACCAGGTACAGTCTTTCCCATCCAGTCGGTATCGGAAAAGAAGTCACCAACACTGCGCTCAACAGCATTAAAATCAGTGTAATTGGTGCTTAGCCCAATAAACCAAGGGTTGTCTGTGTTCTGTGCCTGGCTTGTAATCGCCAGCGCAACTACCATTGAGAGAAGTAGTACAATTTTTTTCATAGGTTTAGCTTTTTGTGTTATTTATTAAAATAGGGTGTTTTGTTAATTTTCCACCAAAAGTTACTATCACTTGATATCATTAATAATTATCATGCAAAAATATGTAAATTATTAAATATAAAAACAAGAGGCTGGTTAAAAGTTAGTATGCGATAATACAAACCAAGATTAATTTGTATTAACACCAGATTGTAAATAAGTTACTGTAAATTAAGTTGCAATAATGAGTAAAGATAAACAAAAAAGGCGTCATAAACATGATATGACGCCTTTATTTATTTTCGCTATGTTAAAAAACCATTAGATCTCCAGGTTAATGGCTTCCACTGATTTAATATCCGGGATGGCTTTTTTCATTGCAGTTTCAACCCCGTTTTTCAGGGTCATTGTACTGTATGGGCAGGAACCACACGCTCCTAGTAATTTAACATTTACTATATTATCGTCTGTTAATTCGATAAATTCGATATCACCTCCGTCTTGCTGCAGGTAGGGCCTGATTTGTTCGATAACGTTCTGTACTTTTTTGGTAACTTCTTCTTTATTATTTTCCATGATTGTATGCTGTAATTAATATCAAATCAATTGTTTCGTTTGTAAAGTAACTATTATATTGCACAATAAATTTATGCAAATGGAGGGCCTTTTGGTTGATTAAGTTGTCGGATTATATTCTGCGTCAGTTTATCGAATGCCAATGTCACAGGATTATTATCATCCAAAAGGGATATTGGTTTACCAGCATCACCCGATTCGCAAATGCTTTGTACAAGTGGGATTTCTCCTAGTAGGGGCACTTTTGATTCGTTGGCAAGTTTTTTTCCACCTTCTTTACCAAAAATGTAATATTTATTTTCGGGTAATTCGGCTGGTGTAAACCACGACATATTTTCGATGAGGCCTAAAATGGGCACTTTGATCTTGTCGGAATTAAACATGCTAAAAGCTTTGCGTGCATCGGCAAGTGCAACTTCCTGTGGTGTGCTAACGATGGCTACACCGGCAACTGGCACTTCTTGTACCAATGTCAGGTGGATGTCTCCCGTTCCGGGAGGGAGGTCGATAACAAGATAATCCAGTTCACCCCAATCGGTATCGCGCAGCAATTGGTTTAAAGCATTTGAAGCCATGGGCCCGCGCCACAATAAGGCTTGGGATGGATCAACAAAAAATCCGATAGAAATAATCTTCATGCCATATTTTTCAATGGGAATGATTACATCCTTGCCATTCCTGTTTTCTGCCAGAGGCCGGGCATCGGTAAGTCCAAACATCAATGGTATCGACGGTCCGTAAATATCTGCATCAAGTAATCCTACCTTAGCTCCTGTTTTTTGCAATGATACTGCAAGGTTGGCCGAAACTGTTGATTTCCCAACACCTCCTTTTCCTGAACCTACAGCAATAATATGTTTAATACCGGATAGGGCATCTTCTGTTTTTGCTTTCAATGTTATGTTTCCCCTAACCTCAACATCATCACCAAATGTTTTTGTTAGTGCATCTATACAAGCCTGTTCAACAATGGCTGCGTTTTTATCGTTTGGTTCGGGAAATAACAAGGTGAAACTGATCCTCTTCCCTTCGATGCTGATGTTGTCAACCATTTTAAGGGAAATAATATTGTCGCTCTTGGGGAAGTATATCACTTCCTTTAAGGCTTTTATGAGTTTTTCTTGTGAAATTGACATTTTAGTTTTTTATAGTTTTTCTTTATTTTTTCTGGCTGCAAAAGTAAGAAATTAGGAAAGTGAATTAAGTGTGTTTTACAATTTGATGCTTATTTAGAAAAGCAGCTAAAAATAGGTGTTGAATTAATAATCGATTAGGGACATAGAAAACGACTAATAAATTTGAAAATTAAAACCGCTTCGTGGGAAAAGAGACCAACAAAATATCATTAATTTTTAATGTCCAATTTAGATGTAGAATGTTCAGTGTTCGTTTGAGGGACCTTGTTAATTCTATCAACATTCATCGTTGGGCTTTAATTTTCCATATAGTGGTGCAATGCACAAATTTGCACATCACCAAATTTTCAAATCAATGTAGTTCCACTGTTGGATCCCAGAAATACTTTTCAAATTCCAGAATTTGATCCCCTTCAACAGCTATGCCTTCACTTTCCAAAAGTTGACGCATAATTTCAGGCCCGCCAAAATGATGTTTTCCGCTAAGCATTCCAATCCTGTTAACCACCCGGTGGGCCGGTATATTTTGCGTTGCCGAATGTGCTGCATTCATTGCCCAACCTACCATTCGTGATGAACCTTTGGAACCCAGGTATTCAGCAATGGCACCATAACTGCTTACCCTGCCAAAGGGTATTTCCTTTACAACCTGGAACACTTTTTCGAAAAAACCCCCGTGCTTATCCATAGGTAGAAAATAAAAAAAGAGTCCCGCAATTTGCGGAACTCTTTTAATACACAATCAATAATTCTTATTCAATGATCAGCTTCTGGCCCGACCAGCCTGATGCTGTTTCTAATTGCAAGATATAAACACCTTTAGCAAGGTTAGAGGTGTTAATGCTTAAGTTGTTGCTGTATGCATTTTCGGTATAAACAACCTGTCCGGTATAATTAACAATACGTACAGTTTTCATATCTACATCGCTGCTGATGTTAACTACATTATTTGCAGGATTTGGATAAATGCTGATGTTGCTCATTTCTGCTTCTTCGATGCCTGTGATGGATTCTACCATCAGGTTGTCAATCATGAAAACAAATGCATCTTGCGAAACGCACTGAATTGCTACGTAAACCAACTGACCATCATAAGCTGAAATATCATAGATGTCTCCGGTCCAAGCTACAGGCGCTTCGATTACACTGCTGTTGAGAATTGTAAAGTCGCTGGGAGCCATGCCGCTTGTCGAAACACCAACATTGTACTTCTCGAGGCCATATTGGTCGGTATATGATTTTGCCATAAATTTGAAAACCGAGTTGGTTCCCAACTGCAATTGTGGCGAAATCATCCAGTCGTCGTTCCAAGGTGCTGCTGTTGAAGCCATGCTTGCACCAAATCTTTCACCAGCATAAGGCTGGATCTCCGGGTCGTCGATCATTGGAGGATCAGTGGTTGCAGGGTTGAAGGCGATAAAGGCCATTGCGGCACCAGATCCAGGGAAAGTAATTCCTGTAAAACCATAAGTGGTTTGCATGTCAACATCATTTACTGACCAATCACCGAAAGTCATATCCCAGTCCATTTGTTCTTCAAAAGTAAGTTCAGCAATTGGCATTGGTGGGTTGCCACCTGAAACCTCAAGGGTTACAGAAACAACAACTGATGGGTTGGCAGGATCGTTGCTTGCAACAACAACATCGGCTGTATAAGTTCCATTTTCAAGATCTGCTGAATTGGCGGTTATGTTGATTTCATCCATTTCGTTAGGAGCTAAAGTTCCAGATGTCATGTCAACAGTGAGCCATTGTGAAATAACATTTCCTTCGAGTTTTGCACGGATGTTCCAGTTGTAATCAAGGCCAAGCACTGAGAGGCGGTCCCAGGTAGCACCGGTTGAAATCCAGTCGCCATTCAATACTGCAGGGCCTGCATCGGTACCTGCAACAAAAAAGCCTGCTGTATGGGTTAATTCGTATCCTACCCAGATATCACCACCACTAATAGTAACAGGAGTATCCAGTGAAATGGTATTCCATGCTATTGCTGTTGGTGTAACTGCTTGTTCGTAGATTAATGCCCCGGGGGCATTGGCTGAACCTTGTCCGTAAATCTTAAGGGTCATATCGTCCGGTGCATCATTGATGTAAACATCCATCTCTGTTAGCTGCATACCTGTATATTGTCCCACCATACTGGCAGGGAACATGGCACAAACCTGGAAGGTCCCACCATCGGTCAGGCCAATGGCATCGTTGTTCTCACCATCGTAGTTGAGGATAACGTCGTCCGATACATTGCTGTTTGGTTCACCATTTACATAATTAGGATCGCTTGAAAGATCTGCTGAGTTAAGAACAAGCTGCTGGCTTTTGTATTCTGCCATTTCAGTTCCTGTTGAACGTGTGGCTGTCATATGGTTACCTGCTGTCAATGAACTGTACATTACTGAAACACTGTATTCCAAATCGGCTTGTCCAATATTGGTAATGCTGAAATCTTTGGTGTCAGTTTGGTTGGCTTGTAACATGAAATCTATAGCTGTTGGTGCAACAACCATCTCAGGATCGCCACCAGGAGCTGCTGTTTGGGTAAGCATGATATCATCAAAGTAGCATTTTGGTGTTCCGTTTTCGGCCCATGCATAAAGGTTCATGGCACCCAATTGGTTCAAGGTTCCTGTTCCAAATGATCCTGAACTCCAAACCCAGCCAACTACCATTTCACCGTTAACATACATATCTGCCCAGTCGGCATTCATGTCGATGCTTACTTTCACATCAATCCATTCGTCGTAGTTGTAGTTGAATACACCTGCGCCTGCAGCACCGGCATCAACGAGCCCAAGTCCACCTGCATCAAAGTATGCCTGCATGCCCCACTGACTTGTTGTTCCAGCAAACTCCTGCAATAGGTTGAAATATCCAAAGAACCCGTCAGCAATTAAAATTTTGAATTCCACATCATAAGCACCGCCTACTTTGTTGCCAAACAACAATACGGCATCATTGGTACCTTCAATAACTAGCGAGTTGCTTTCGCTGGCTGCCCAGTCAGTAGTGATGTATGGATCTTCGGCACTGCCTGGTGAGCTGCTCCATGTATCCCAGTAATCGTTACCTGCTGCTTGTGCTTCAAGTACCAATTGCTCACCGGCTGTATATGAGTCAAAGTTTTCGTACATTTCGGGGCCACCACCTGGCAATGCATCGCCATTATAAATTAAGATACCTTGTGATGCTCCATCGGACCATGTTCCGGCCCAACCGGTAGAATTGTCAAGAAATACAGGCGCATGGATTGGTGTTCCTGCAGTCACTTCTGTCCAGTTGTTGGCGTCATCAGCTGAGAAGCTGAATCCTTCAAATCCAGGTTCTGATGCGCTACCTACCCATGTGCTGGGAGTTCCGGGGATAAAGGCAAAATAACGTGCGTACATTGGGCCGTTTACAAATAACGAACTCCAGGTTATACCGCCATCAGTGGTTACATTTAACTCAGGCTCAATACCCATGTTCAGGTATGAACGGAAAGCGATACCAATGTTTTCGTTTTTAAATAAAGGTTGAACTACGTTGGCTGCCCCAAATGGAGTTAATGTAACATCCCAGTTCATTCCCATGTCTGTAGAATAATAAACGCGTCCCATGTTGGTCCCAAACCAAAGGCTGTTACCAACTGCACTGTAGTTTCCGGTAATTCCATATTCCCCTGTAGTTGGGACAGGAATGTTTGCTTCGGGCACCCTGGTCCAGCTATCGCCACCATCAGCAGTAGTATATAATTCATAATAACCATCTACAGGATCGCCTTGTGCAAACCCATCATTGTCGTTGTAGAAGTGGATTACATTGGCAAATGATCCGCTACCGTATGCATCACCTTTTTTTGCCCATGTAGCACCGCCATCTTCGGTTTTATAAAGGCCCTGATCAGAACCTGTATTAAACACTGCCCAGCAAACATCGGCATTAATAGCAAAGAGTTGCGAGAGGCCACTACCTGCGTTGAACGATCCGGCTGCCCAAGTGGCACCACCATCGGTTGACCTTGTAAAGCCATCGTTGACTGTACCATCAGCGTTTATTGCTAAAGCCCACATTGCATCAGTGTCATTCATACCCACGGAGATTTGGCCAATACCTAATCCACTGGTTAATCCTGAACCTACTTCGATCCAATCTTGTCCGAAGGAAACCAATCCAACAGCCAGAAGAATCACTAATAATTGTAATTTTTTAAGCATAATAATAATTTGATTTTGTTAATAAAAAATATGTTGTCATTGCAAATGTATATCTTTTCTTGTAAATCAAGATTGATTTTAAATAAATTTGGAAATTAGTCTTTGCAAGAAGACGCCAAATACTGTGTTACTCTCGTTTTGAAAACAGTTATCCCGTGCGTACGGGACTCCTTGTTTTCAAAACTTCGAAAGCCCTGCCTCGCCGGCAGGCAGGCTTGTCTTTGACGTCTTCTTATCAAAGAACTGAAAAGTGATGAGTTTTCTTGTTGACATTAATTATGATATCATCCAAAAATGCTTTCCCTGCCATGTATCCCTTTGTTCAAGTTGCTTTTCTATCTTTTGCAGGATTTGATCGTAGCGGAGTGGGCCCCAATGTGGGCCGGCAATAAATCGAGGAGGGACTTCACCGGCAAATCGTTCAACAACAATAGCCGGGTTTAATTTTTCAAGAAATTCAATCACAAGATCGATGTATTCTTCCATTTCAAAAAATTGAAATATTTTCGGGTCACGTTGATAATCGAGCGCCATTTGTGTTCCGGCGACAATTTGGAGCTGGTGAATTTTTAAATTATTTAGTGGAAGTTTAGAAAGTAAAGCTGCTGCTTCAACCATTTGTTCTTTGGTCTCTCCAGGCAATCCAAAAATTAAATGTGCCCCAGTTTTTAAACCGTAAGCAGCGGTTTTTTCGATGGCATCCACAGCCTCCTGAAAAGTATGGCCACGGTTGATTTTTTTCAATGTTTTATCGTGGCATGATTCGATCCCATATTCGATGATGACATACATTTTTTCAGAAAGTTTTTTAAAATATTCCAGCTTTTCATCATCAATACAATCCGGGCGGGTGCCAATAACAAGGCCGGCGATACTTTCAATTTCCAGTGCCTGGTGATAGATCTTCTTTAACTTATCCAGCGAATCGTAAGTATTTGAATAGGCCTGGAAATAGGCTAAAAACTTCCCGGCCCTCCGGTAACGTTTCGCGTGAAATTCAATTCCTTCTTCTATTTGTTGTTTTACAGATTTTGTTGGAATGCAATAGGACGGGTTAAAAGCGTCGTTGTTACAATAAGTACATCCTCCACGGCCTTTTGATCCATCGCGGTTGGGGCAGGTAAAGCCGGCATCCACCGTTACCTTTTGTACCCGTTCGCCAAACTCCTTAATGAAGTATTGGGCGTAGGCATTGAAACGGCGCTTGTGGCCCCAGGGGAATTTATTTTTATTTTCAGTTGTCAAGAGTCAATTAGTTATTCTAAGCTTAAGGTCACGACATAATGGATTTCTCCCGTCAACACTTCGCTTCGCTTCGTGCTTTGGTCGAAAGGACATTGTGATGAATATATTGGGGGGAGAGGAATAGCGAACGCTTTGCGTTCGCTATTCCTCTCCCCATAAAATCCTTCAACTCATTGTCACCTCGAAGGATTCGCCAGATGGTGGAGACTGAGAGGCCTATTTATTCGTTTCCAATTCAATACTTTACAATTATTTGTTTTTAGTAGAGACCTTCCAGGTTTTTGCTAATAGGGCTTTATTGTTATTAAACTTTGTCATGTTCCTGCAATGAGAAACCTGGAAGGTCTGTTTATTCAGAATGCAATATTAGCAAAAACTAAAAAAGGGATGAATCGGTATGATTCATCCCTTCTGAAAAATATAATTTCTTAGATCATATTGTTACGCAGATACTCTTTCAAGCCATTTCAACATGAAAAGCATCATAGCCATCGAAATAAGACAGACTCCTACAAATACTCCCCAGGTTATCCACAAAGGAATAGTTGTATAGAATATGGCACCAATAAATAACAACTGGTTACCAAGGGCTGTGGCACCAAGCCAACCACCCTGCATAAGTCCCTGGTATTGTGGAGGGGCAACTTTGGAAACAAAGGCAATTCCAAGTGGGCTGATAAATAACTCAGCAACCGTCAGGATAAAATAAGTACCCAACAATAAGAGCGGGGTTACTTTTTGAATATCATCAAGGGGTGTTCCACCTTCATTAGGATTAATGCTGGAATATAAAGGAAGTGCGGCTGATCCTACAGACATTAGCACGTAAGCTGACGCAGCGATAAACATACCAATGGCAATTTTTTTAGGTGTTGAAGGTTCTATACCCTTGTTCTTCAACCAACTAAAAAGCCAGACGATAACAGGAGTTAAGAACACAACAAAGAACGGATTCATCGCCTGGAATGACTCAACAGATAAATTTATACCGGCAAATTTCAAGTTTGTATAATCACGGGCAAAGAATGTAAGTGTTAATCCGTTTTGATGGAAGGAGAACCAGAAGAAAATTACTACACCATAAACAGCTAACAATGCATATATGCGCTGTCTGACTTGTTTAATGTCCATTTTTTTAACTTCCTGTACATTGCCTTTATCATCTGTTTTAGTTGCAACAGCTGCACCTGGATCTGGGAAACGTTTTTTGTTGTACAAATAAACAACGAAAGAAATGGCCATCGCAATAATTGCTACACCAAATGCATAGTGAAATCCTTCGGTAAAAATATTTAGGTAGTTATTCGCAAAATCAGTCAGGTTAGGTTGCGTACCAACTATGGTGGCTTCATCGGCCCATAGCTGTAGTTTTTCCACTGAATCGGCTGAAATATTACCATTAAGCTGAGAATGGCACAAGGCAGGTAAATCAGCATTATAAAGGAAATTATGTTGTCTTAACCACCATGTTCTAATTCCGGGTGCAATGAATGGGGCTACAACAGCACCAACATTAATAAACATGTAAAAAATCTGGAATCCGGCACCTCTTTTTGCATCACTATAATTACCCTGGTCGTACATCTGGCCAACCATAGCCTGAAGGTTACCTTTAAACAAACCATTACCAAAGGCAATTACAAATAATCCAATTAAAGTAAGTGTGAGGTACAAAGCCATGTTTGGAACAGGAGTAGGTGTTGGGATGGCCATGATTAAATAACCCAGGGACATCACTACTAAACCCACCAAAATGGTTCCTTTAAAGTTCTTGGTTTTATCGGCAATTACACCACCTACCAACGACAAAATATAAATCAGGGCATAAAATGTGGCATAAATGTAACCGGTAGTAGTTACGTCCAGCCCGAATTTTGACACAATGAACAACGACAGAATAGCCATCATTGTATAAAAACCAAAGCGTTCACCCATATTTGCGAGTGCCGCTGCAATCAATCCTTTCGGATGTCCTTTAAACATAATAGTAAGATTTAGTGAATATTTCTTTTATTTAGTTGTTGATTTTCAATGCTCAATTAAAATGAAGCGACAAAAATAGATATTTTTGAATGGGATGCAACTTAGAATAATTATATTTAGTCAGGGCATTAGTAAATCAATTAGTTAGTGTTCGTCTATAAAGTCCAACTTCTGCGTTGTTGCTCAAAATCCAAATCCTCATCCCGTACATACGGGACTGCGGTTTGAATTTCTCACACGCCTTGAATTTGACCTTTATCGAGCAAACATTCGAGTTTATTGATAGGCACTAGCTAGTGATTGTTTATAGGGAAAGGTTTTGAGTTTGGCGTTCAAGTGAAAATTGCATGATTGGTTTGGTGAAGACGAACTGGCGGGAATGAAAGAAATTGACGAAAAGATCAGTGGGGGGATTGTGGGATAGTGAGTTGTGATTGGTGATTAGTGAAATGAGGAGAATTATGCATCGAACTTCTGACTTCTGACTTCTGACTTCTGACTTCGGGCATCGTTCGACGAAAGAGGATATGTCAGCGTAATAATTTCCATTTAATATACCTCAAAGCATATCTTTGTATTTTCATATCAATTGAATTTATTGTATGGCCCAAAGCGCACTTAGAATATTAATTGTCGAGGATGGCCCTGAGCGACAGGCGATCCTAAAGAACCTGTTCAGGGAACATGTCTGGATTATGGCCAATACAGCAAAACGGGCAAACAGATTAATCAGCGTGTATGATTTTGATATCGTTTCGCTGGATTATGATTTGGATGGAAAGGAGCGGGGCGATGTAGTAGCGGAGTTTATTAAAAGATCAAGAAATGCAAATGTAAAAGTGCTGGTTCATTCAATGAATGTGCAAGGTGTTGCACACATACAAAAGCACCTTCCTAACTCAATTGCCATCCCAATTTCAAAAATCACCAGGGATAATCAAACCTTCAAAAGGTTCCGGGATTCAATAAATAAAAACCTGGATATCGACTGGGCCTCGGTATTTAAAAGAGGTGAATAATCTGAAGGAACAACTTCTGGAATCTAATATCTGGTTTGAATTAATCACGGAATGGATGTTGAATGTAGGTAGGATATGAACTCATCAAGGAAAGGATATCAGAACTCAGATGTAAGATGTTTGATATGTGATGTAGGTTTCTCAGATCAAACATCTCACATCCTATATCTCACATCCTATATCTCACATCAACCACCGATCCCGAAAAGTAGAAAATCTTTGATTTTCGTAACTTTTCGAGGATGCTCGAAAAACAATGAAATCAAAGATTTCATCAATCAATCATTTCTTACCGATCACCGATCACCAAATTACCAAC
>Ga0307929_1001514_pt1 | contig 17301 bp, 19 predicted proteins | sample AceLakmetage1330_FD_203160 | JGI IMG/M metagenome (GOLD analysis project Ga0307929, IMG submission 203160) | Saline water microbial communities from Ace Lake, Antarctica - #1330 | ecosystem: Environmental > Aquatic > Non-marine Saline and Alkaline > Saline | place: Antarctica: Ace Lake...
CGTGGCGTAGCTTTACTGTACGTGCCCATTGTTAACCCTCTGAAAAGACGTCAACCCTATGCCGAAAAAGATCTCTGTCTGTATCACTGCTGGAAATGAAGAAGCCAATATCCGGCGGTGTCTCGAAAGTGCCACTTGGGCGAGCGAAATTGTCGTCGTCGATAGTTTCAGCACGGATCGCACGCTCGAAATTTGCAAAGAATACACAGACCGTGTCTATCAGCATGAGTGGTTGGGTTATATTGGACAGAAGAATCTGATTAAAGACCTCGCCACGGGCCCTTGGATTCTATTTCTCGATGCCGATGAGGTCATTTCAAAAGGCCTTCGCGATGAGATTATCCTAGAGTTCGAAAGCGACAATTCGGAACACTTTGCAGGCTATGAGTTTCCGCGACTTGTGCGCTTTTTAGGGCGATGGATCACACATGGCGATTGGTATCCAGACGTCAAACTCCGGCTATTTAGAAAAGACAAAGGCGAATGCGGAGGAAAAGAACCGCACGATCGTACAACCGTAAACGGGCAGGTTAAACGCCTTCAGAATCCTTTATACCATTACACCTACAATGACATACGCGATCAGATGGCCACATTGAACCGCTTCACGTCCATCTCGGCAGAAGGGAAATTTAAAGAGGGACGCCGCTTTGGCTACAACGATGCCATTTTTCGCCCCTTCTTCCGCTTCATTCGCTGCTACTTCCTAAAGCGAGGCTTCATGGATGGTCTCCCCGGCCTCATCATCGCCACCTTCACAGCCGTCGGCGTGTTTTCAAAATACGTCAAGCTTTGGGAAGTCCAGCACCGCGACAGCTTCACTGAGTTGTGAAATCTGCGGGGCCGCGGCACCGTCGATTTGTAGGACGGACATCTTGTCCGTCAGTAGTCCGGGTTTCAAGCTAACGGGAGTTCAACATACGCCGAATAAATGTGACGAGACCACTACGCACTCCCACCGATTGAATTTCCCCCTCCGGGTGTAGCAGCGCAGAACGCAAGGATGCCCGGACACACTTCGGATCAAACTCGGCATGCATAAGCGACGCATAGGATCCCATAACCTGTTCCTCACCCGCGGCCGCAAGCGGATCCGATCCCGCCAGCACGCGATACCCGTGCCGACGTGCAAAGCGCATCGGCAACGGTGTCGCCCAAAATGTCGGGCGCATGGCGGAGTCTCCCACGAGCAATTCATCAGGGCCAAACCGTGCCAGTAAATCCCTAACCACACGTGCTCGCCGAAAAAGCCACTTCCCCACCGCCCACGTCAACACAGGCACCCCCCCCACCTCACGGATACGCTGAACAGCGAGTTCAGCAGGAAGCCCATCCGGAATCTCAGCATCGACGGTTAGACACAACACTTCAATCCGCTCTTCCGTTACAATCTGACGGCCGGGACAGAGATACAGCGGTGGCGTATTGAAACCGTGCACCACAAGGCAGTGTCCATCAGTGGTCGGAGCCACACTGACATCCCCCACAATTCCATTGCATTCCTTTTGCATCAAAGAGCTAAAAACACTGCACCCGGAACGCTCTGCCAAGAAACCCACACAGGTTGCATCAGGTGCAAGGCCCGCTAATCGAAGCACACAGCCCTGCAAAGCCTGCTCAAAATCGTAGTGGGGATAGAGATGAAGGTGTGTGTCGGCAATAATCATCTGAGTAGACTACTCGCAGACCGACTCGGTTCAAAGCCGAAAAAAACACTGGGCTCTCGATTCCGGCTTCTGTATGCTTCCAAACATATCAGATCTCCGCCAGCATGTTGATCACGCTGGCGGGAAAGAACAACCAACAGCAGTAAATAAAGCCGAGGAAACCGCTTCATGTGTCTCGCCATTCCAGCAAAAATCACGGCACTCCACGATAACCAGATGGCCACCGTTGAGGTGGGAGGTGCGCAGCAGGACGTGTGCGTTGCTCTGCTCGAGGATGTGTATCCCGGGGACTATGTCATTATGCATGTTGGCTATGCGTTAAACAAACTCGATCCCGAAGAGGCGGCAAAGACGCTAGAGCTCTTTAAAGAATTCGACCAGATCAAGGCCAACGCTCTCGTATGAAGTTCATTGACGAGTTCAGGGATGGCGACATCTCGCGCCGACTTGCCCAAGCCATCACTGCGGAAGCACAACCCAAGCGCACTTACCGCCTAATGGAATTCTGTGGTGGACATACCCACGCCATCTTCCGCTACGGCATTCAGGATCTGTTACCGGAATGCGTCATCATGATTCACGGGCCGGGCTGCCCCGTATGCGTGCTTCCCATGGGCTGTATCGACAGCGCCATTGCATTGGCCCGTCGCCCAAACCTGATTCTTTGCTCCTATGGGGACATGATGCGTGTACCCGGCAGCGGGAAGGATTCGCTGCTCACGACAAAAGCCGACGGTGCTGACATCCGTATGGTATACTCCTGTCTCGATGCGCTGCGCATCGCACGGGAAAACCCAAACCAAGAGGTCGTCTTCTTTGCCATCGGCTTTGAAACCACAACCCCACCTACGGCACTGGCCATCCAGACAGCCCAGCGCGAGGGGCTTACCAACTTCACCGTTTTCTGTAATCACGTGCTGACGCCTTCCGCCATCTCAAGTATTCTCGAATCCCCCTATGTGCGCGGCTACGGCTCCATTCCGCTCGATGGTTTCATCGGACCTGCTCATGTTTCAACCGTAATCGGATCGCGCCCCTACACCTACTTCGCCGAGGAATACCAGCAGCCCGTCGTCATCGCTGGCTTCGAACCCCTTGACATTCTGCAAGCCATTCTCATGCTCGTACGGCAAATCAATTCAGGGCGACACGAAGTCGAAAATGAATATACCCGAGCCGTAACCGAAGAGGGCAACCTGAAAGCGCAGCGCCTAGTCGCTGAGATCTTTGAATTGCGCAAAACCTTTGAGTGGCGAGGCCTCGGAAGCATCCCGTATAGTGCGCTTCAGATAAAAGAGGCATATGCACCCTTTGATGCTGCCCGGCGCTTTACCATCACCACCCAATCCGTACCGGATCCTGTCGGGTGTGAGTGTGGGGCCATCATCCGGGGACTGAAGAAACCGCCCGACTGCCCCCTGTTCGGGTCCGCCTGCACGCCTGAATCTCCTGTGGGATCCTGTATGGTTTCTGCTGAAGGGGCCTGCGCGGCTTACTATCAATACAGGAGTCACACGTGAAGATTCTCATCCTCACCCATGCCTTCAACTCCCTGACGCAACGCCTACACCTGGAATTGATACAGCGAGGGCACACGCTTTCAGTTGAGTTCGATATCAATGACAGCGTCACATCCGAAGCCGTTGCCCTGTTCCAGCCCGATCTCATTCTGGCAACCTTTCTCAAACGCGCCATCCCCGAAACGATCTGGCAGCAAAACCGCTGTTTCATTGTACATCCCGGCCCACCAGGAGACCAAGGGCCCTCTGCGCTGGACTGGGCCATTCTCGATGGGGCAACGAAATGGGGTGTCACCGTTCTACAGGCAGAGGCCGAAATGGATGCCGGCCCCGTTTGGGGTTCCGCTCATTTTCCCATGCGGGATGCGACCAAAAGCAGTCTGTACCGGCGAGAGGTAACAGAGGCAGCCTTGGCGGCCGTACTTCAAGCACTGGAGCGTCTGACAAGCGGCACCTTTGAGCCCAAGCGTATTCCGGGACACATGCGCCCCCTCATGCGGCAAGCGGATCGACAAATTGATTGGCAACACGACACTACAAAAATGATCCTACGCAAAATTCGATCAGCGGATGGACAACCCGGCGTTCTGGATTCGATTTTGGGTCAACCGTGCTACCTCTACGACGCCTACCCTGCAGTGGGATATTCTGGAAATCCCGGAAAAATTCTGGCGACCTGTCATGGTGCCATCTGCCGTGCCACCACAGATAATGCGATTTGGATTGGTCACCTTCGTCCCTACCGCGACGTGGAAACACATACACCCCCTACGGCAGGTCAGGCCACGTTTAAACTTCCAGCAGATAAGGTATTGGCGGATGCCGTAAACGAAATCCCGCAAGCAGAATCCGGGTATAACGAAATCCGCTACCGAGAAGCGGGGCTCATTGGTTATCTCTATTTTCCCTTCTACAACGGAGCCATGAGTGTGCGGCAATGCCACGCCCTACGCGACACCATTATTGAGGCACGCAAGCGTCCCACCCGCATTCTCTGCCTGATGGGAGGGAAAGAGTTCTGGTCAAACGGATTGAATCTCAACGTCATTGAGGCGCATGCCCGACCCGCCGAGGCATCTTGGGAGAATATCAATGCCATGAATGACGTCGTGCGCGAACTCATTCTGACCACCGACAAAGTGACGGTGGCCGCCATGCAGGGCAATGCTGGGGCTGGGGGCGTGTTTCTCGCACTGGCGGCAGACAAGGTAATCGCTCGCGATGGTATCATTCTGAACCCGCACTACAAAAACATGGGCAACTTATACGGGTCCGAATACTGGACCTACCTCCTGCCCCAGCGCAGTAAAACCGGAGCGGCAATCATGAACCGGCGACTTCCCATCGGTGTGCCGGAAGCACGGGAAGCCGGACTCGTAGACATTGCTCTGGCCAGTGAAACCTTTGAATTTGAACTCCACACGCTGCTCGCTGAATGGGCACTAACCGCACCCGATCGCATTGCGAAAAAACAAAACCGGCGTCAACAAGATGAGGCACATAAGCCCCTTGAACGTTATCGGGAGGAAGAACTGGAACAGATGAAGCTCAATTTCTTTGGCTTCGACCCCAGCTATCATGTGGCGCGATACTACTTCGTCCACAAAACCTGCCACTCACGCACCCCACCCTACCTCGCTTTGCATCGGAGTAAATCGGGGAGTAAAGCTGAAAGCTGAAATGGGGAAAGCTGAAATGCTTGGGCTCTGTTAGGATTTCGGCAAAATGATTGCTTTCGCTTTGCTGGGGTTCTTAATCATTCTGCCCTTAATTATTCTGCCCAATCTTTTCACTGGCATAGTAGGTTTGTGGTCGACTTTCCACACTCCCCCTTTCAAATTTCCAATTTTCCATTTCCAGATTTACCCCTCAGATTCCCGCGCCCAAGTCATCCCAGGGGCCATCGGCCGTTTTCCATGAACCATTCGCTTCACGAATCAGCGGGTTGGGCTGCTGATTATAGACCTTTGAACCGGGGGGAACCGAATGCGTGAGCCAGACGTTACCGCCGATCACAGATCCGGTGCCAATTGTCGTATGCCCACCGAGAATTGTTGCGCCCGAGTAGATGATAACATGATCTTCCACATTCGGATGCCGTTTAGTCCCTTTGACGAGACGCCCCTGCCCATCCTTTTCGAAACTCAAAGCACCGAGCGTCACGCCTTGATACAGCTTCACTCGCTTACCAATCACACAGGTTTCACCAATCACAACACCCGTGCCATGGTCGATAAAGAACCCTTCACCCACTGTCGCCCCAGGGTGGATATCAATACCCGTTTTTGAGTGGGCATATTCCGCCATGACCCGTGGAATCAGCGGAATCTTCTGCTGATACAGGCAGTGTGCAATGCGATGCACAATCACCGCATAGACACCAGGATAGCTCATCACAACTTCCATTGTAGATCTTGCAGCCGGGTCCCCCTCGTATGCCGCCAAAACATCTTGTTGAAGAACAGCAAGAATGTCGGGAAGCGACTTCACCAGAATCATAACGGCCTCAACAGCACGCTCATCACACGTTTTACAATCCTCGTCACACTCACTCAGCATGCATTGATACTCAAGCGTCATACGACACTGATTTCTAAGATCGAGCGCTGCAGTCTCAAACACATTGAGCAAAAACGCGTCCGCTTCAGACGTCTGACTGCCGTGGCGAAGGTGACACCCCGGGAACAACACAGAGATCAAAGCCTCCAATACGTCAACAACAGCATGCTGACCCGCCATGGAAATGCCTCTTCGAACATTGTGCCGTGCAGGGCAATTCTCACACCGCTCCAGTGCGCTAAGGACCTCCGGCAGCGCCGCATCAAGACGTTTTTTCATTTGCATCATACCCCCCGCTAGAATTCTTGGCTCTTAATGCCATCCCTACTGTTAATATCATGGCGTTCTGGCAACAAATACCGTTCTCCACACGCTTTTCGCTCTTAGTCGATACTCTTAGTCGCTACCCCTAGTCGAGCACACTTACTCGGATACCCTTAATCGCCTCACTTCGTCCGCTTGCAAGATCGGAAGCCCTCTCCCGACCAACCCTTCGTTTTGTCAGAACGCGCCACTTTCACCAACACCCGATCCGCACCCGCATTACAAAATCCCATCTTTACGAGAAGGCGACCGAACAGGCCTCTTGGAATGCAAGCCATATCCAGCACGTCAATGCCGTCATGACGGCAAAGCGTCACAAAGTCCAGCAGAGTAAACAGATGGATGTTTGGCGTATCATACCACTCAAATGGCAACGCCCCACCTACCGGCATACGCCCCGTGCGCCACAACCGAAAAATGAGAGACGACTTCCCGAAATTCGGAAAACTCACAATGCCTTTTCGGGCAACACGCAACATTTCATGCAGCACCTCGCGCGGGCGACGCACGACTTGCAGGGTTTCGCTCAAAATCGCGTAGTCATAGCTGCAATCCGGGATCATTTCCAATCCGCCGTCGACATCCTCCTGAAAAATGCTGTACCCACGATCCAATACCCGAATCACCTGCTCTGGATCATAATCCACGCCAATACCTTTAACCGCTCGCTTCGTATCAAGCTGCGCAAGAAGCTCGCCATTTCCACAGCCTATATCCAGAATCCGAGATCCCGGCTTAATCATATTAACCAACAAATCGCGTTCCTGAAGCGTCTTTGATTCTTTTGCAGAGCTTCCATTATCAGCACTGCCCGACACGGCATGCGCATCACGCTCCGATACCCACGGTAAAAATGCCTGAATCATCTCAGCCAGATGGTCGATCGCCACAAGAAAGGCATCATGCCCCTGGGGAGCCCGAAGCGTACAGTAAGACACCTCCTTGCCCGCCCGCAGCAATGCACTCGCAATCGTCTTTGACTGCGCCGGCGGAAATAGCCAATCCGTACTCAAGGCCACAATCAGCATTTTTGACTGAATACCGAAAAATGCCGCTTCCAGGGATTCAGCCCGTTCAGACAAATCAAAATTATCCATGGCATGCATGATGTGCAGATAGGAATTGGCATCAAACCGCTCCGTAAATTTTTGTCCCTGATAATCCAAGTAGCTTGAAACCTGAAACTGGGGGGGCAATCTAGATTCAGATGCGTCGATGGAATCAGGATCCAGTCCAGGCAACCGCTCCCGACCAAACTTCTCCGCCATCATGTCCTGGGAAAGATAGGTAATGTGCCCAATCTGCCTCGCCTGCGAAAGCCCCTTTACGGGCCCGGATCCGGTGCCATAAAAATCGCCACCTTGCCATTCCGGATCAGCCGTAATGACATTCCGTGCCACGGTGTCAAATGCCAACGCTTGAGCCGAAAGGCAATGCGCCGATGCTATACACACACAATGATCTGCCATGTCTGGGCGACGAATCGCCCATTCCAGAACTTGCATCCCCCCAAACGAGCCACCAACCACGGCTGCGAGACGTTCAATACCCAGATGGTTCAGCAAAAGGCAGTGCGCCTCAACAATATCACCAACCGTCATCTCTGGAAAGCGCGAGCCATAGGGATGCCCCGTCTCTGGATTCATCGACTGTGGACCCGTCGTGCCCTTGCACCCTCCCAGAATATTTGCGCAAATGACATAGTAGTAGCGGGTGTCTATTCCTTTCCCCGGACCAATCATCTCATCCCACCAGCCGACATCCTTGTCAGGACTCGTATAATAGCCGGCAACGTGAGCATCACCGGAAAGCGCGTGACAAATGAAAATGACATTATCGCGGGACGGGGTCAGCTCACCATACGTTTCATAAGCAATATCCAAAGCTGGAAGTGCCCCCCCCCCTTCGAGACCAAACCCCTCAGGCGGCAATTGCATTGCCGCACTCTGGGTTTCCACCCGTCCCACTGACCTATTGCTACCCGACTCACTATTTCTTTTAAATTTCAAATTTTCTCATTTTCTCCCGGCCGGGGGGCATTGAGCGCATTATCCCAATAGGGAGACAACCTTCGCAGACTTCGCACAATTTCAGGGAATACGTCAACAACCGTATCAACCTCTTCATCAGTCGTATAGCGGCTAAGGCTAAATCGGACGGAACCGTGCATCGCCGTAAAGGGCACATGCATTGCCTTGAGCACATGCGAAGGATCCAGCGATCCAGACGTACAAGCCGATCCACTTGACGCACAAATCCCATATTCAGAAAGCTGATAGAGAATCCCCTCACCTTCAATGTAGTGACACGCGATGTTCAGCGTGTTTGGCAAACGGGGGGACCCCGCACCATTCACCTGAATATAGGGTATTTTTTCCAGCAGCTCAGCTTGCATCCGATCTCGCAACCGACGCACCCTCGGCTCATCGTCCTGCGCTTTGGAAGCAAGCTCGCACGCCTTCGCCAACGCTACAATATAGCAGACATTCTCCGTTCCAGCCCGACGTCCACGCTCCTGATGTCCCCCATACAGTAAGGGACGACAAGCAGAGCCCTTACGCATGTAAAGCCCTCCGACCCCTTTCGGAGCATGGAGCTTATGCCCTGAAAACGAAAGCAGATCAACATGGGAAAACCCCTGCGTCAAATCCACATCCAACTTCCCGAGGGATTGCGTGGCATCGGTGTGAAACACAATTGCCGAATCGGTTTCCTTCGTCAACCTCGACAACTCTTCAATCGGAAAAATAACGCCCGTCTCGTTGTTGGCATGCATGATAGAGACCAGCAGCGTATCGGGCCGCAGCGCTTGAATAAACTCCGTCACATTGAGCTGCCCATGTTCATCCACGCCAAGAATCGTAAGCTCACACCCTTCGCGTTCAGCCTCTTTACACACCTCTAACACAGACGGATGCTCCACTTCCGTGGTAATGATGTGCCGACGCGCAGACGCGGCCCGAATGCATCCAAAGACAGCTGCATTGTTGCTTTCTGAAGCGCAACTCGTGAAAATAATTTCACTCGTTTCAACCCCACCCAGAAACTGAGCAACCGTCTTGCGGGATGCGGCAATAGCGTGCGCTGGTCCCTCCGCCTGTGCGTACATGGAACTAGGATTAAAATATTGCTCAGTCAAAAAGGGCATCATCGCCTCAAACACTTCAGGAGCAACCGCCGTCGTAGCGTTATTATCCATATAAATGGTCTGCTTCATAACGCACTCACCGCGATCACACGAATCCGCTCATCCACCTGTTCCTTGAGCGTCTTCTCAACCAAAAGTTTCAGTGTGGTTGTGGCACCTGCGCAGCCAGCACAGGCCCCCGCCAGACGCACGTACACCACGGCATCCTTGATATCCACAATTTCAGCATCACCCCCATCGCGTTGCAACATAGGGCGTATATGCTCGTCCATAGCCTGCTCCACATGCTTGCCAAGTTGATATGCAGAAAGCGGTACAGCATCCTCTGCACTCGCGTTTGCGCCCAAATCCCCCTCTTGCCGAATGCGCGTCTGAGCCTTACCCCATGTATCATCCAGTATATCTTGCAGCCCACCCGGTTTGTGGTGACAGGCCATGCAGGCGCCACCGGCTTTGATGGCACTCGTAATCTCTGGAATTGTCTTTAACCCAAGCTCTTTAACCTTGCGGCGAATGTAGGGCTCCGTCAGCGAGAAACACTTACAAACAACACGCCCCTCCTCCATCTCATCTTCATGTACATCAATCCCCAGCGCCCTGAGATCAACGCCTCGCTTCTGCGCCCAGTTGAAAACCGCCGCATCAAGCGCCTCGGCACCCATCACAGAACAATGAATCTTCTGTTCAGGAAGTCCCCCAAGAAAATCGACGATATCGGTATTCGTAATCGCCAACGCCTCAATCGGCGTCCGCCGTTCCTTCTCAATGATTTGACAAAGCGCCTCAGACGCTGCAATCGCCGAGGTGCAACCAAAGGTCAAATAACAGGCTTCGGTAATCACGTCCAGGGTGGGATCCTCGGCATCACGTTCCACACGAAACGTGAACCGCATCGCATCACCACAGGAAATTGACCCGTGCTCCCCCATTCCGTCCGCATTCTCAATCTCTCCCATGTGCGTTCCCGGTTTTCCGTGAACAGCATCCATGAAGAGTTTCTTCGTCTTCTCCGAATATTCCCAAGCCATCTCTATTTCCTTTCATCCAAAACGGATCCGCAGCCTATTCCAACGACACGGCATCCCATTCAAATCTCTAATTTGATACCATTTCAGTGGCATTATAACAGTGCTGAATTAAAATGCAACACCAGAACTTTATCACTTTGCAATAAAACACCCAATTTTAAAGCGAATTTCACTTGCGCTTAATCTCCCAATTATATAGAACTCCACAAATAGTCAGTTTCTAAATCTCCTGAACAGGTCTACTTTCCCGTAGAAAAAGGACATTTTATGACTCTTCATGAATTTGTGCAGCTTCAGACAGACGAGATCAATCGCTATAAATGGATTGAATCGGAAAAAGCCGGATATGACCTCGGCAACGGCGCCATCACGGATTGGGTCGAAAATTATGCATGCGCCTTCCGGCGTCGCATTCAAGAATCACATGACAACGCCATTGAGTATCCCAATGGTGAAATCGCGCCTCCCATGGACCCCGCCGGCACGATCACCTGTGCATTAAGCTGCCGACGGATCGCGTAGAGGGCGTTAGAGGTTAAGTGGCTGTTGAAAAAGCTCCCAGAAATGCCTTTGGCGAGATGCTTCGACAAGCTCAGCATGACAATTCGTTAGATAATCCGACAACCCCGAGGGTGTCATTCCGAACGAAGTCGAGGAATCTCTAATTTTTCAACGGCCACTTAACGTTTAACGAATACTTAGTACACTTCCTTCGTGTACCACTCCGCATCTTCGACCCAGTGACCAGGTTCGGCATGCTCAACAAATTCAATGATGCTGGCAATAATATTGGCGTGAAGCCCCTCTTCATCTGCAAGCCGCTTGAACAATGCCTTCGCGTCATCAGAAACAACCTCTTCAGCATGCTCGAGATAGAAATCGCGCGTCTTAAACTCAACGTCACGGGCCTTTTCATAGAGGCACAATTCTGAGACGTTGAAGTCAAACGTCTCGCCACTCTCCATCATCTCCTGAAAGAGGGTTTTGGCTTTGGAACGTACAGCATCAGCCGCCATGTCGACAACACCCGAATCTTTAATCTGTTTCAAGGTTTCATAATGCTTCACTTCGGCATCGGCCATGTACTCAAGAATGCCCCGAATGCCACCATCTTGACAGGTTGTTGCCAATTCACGATAGTACTTCTCGCCATCAAGCTCCATCTGCATTGCATAATCAAGAATCTGCATTCTCCACCCCTTCCTTAAGGTTTGTCTTTTCCACTCACTTTAATTCAAATTCATTCGTAGCGCTGCACAATGCGCTCGCCTAACGCCTCATCCTTACCGTCACAACACCGGAACCAGCAATTACTTTTTGCTGACAAAATACGTCGCGTCTCCCTCGCGCAGAAGCACTTCATCCAATGACTCAAGCCACTCGCGCGTTTCAATTGCTGCGCCATTCACATCAGACTCTTGCTGTTCACACATAGATTGTTTCTCCCCTCCACCACTGCATGCAATACCCTCCGCTTCTTTGGATGAGATTACAGTATTTCGCAAAGATTGCCCACAAGTAAATCAAATGCCACAAACTTAGTAACCTTTAGTTTGTTCCCCCGTTTTTCAATATAACTCACAAACTCTCACTCCAGTGGGACAAGCCCACCGGGGGCAAACGGAATACGCCATACAATGGTTCGGATCCTCGCGGATTCGATTTTTTGCTTTCCTATTCGCGTTCCCCATTATAGTCTTCCATCCTCCAATTTCACAGTCGACTCAGAAAACAAGGGCGTCATGATAACCTACGTACTCATCATCCTCGGGGCCGTTCTGGTCAACAATTTCGTGCTGACCCGATTTCTGGGAATCTGTCCTTTTCTCGGTGTCTCCAAAAAGCTGAGTACAGCGCTGGGAATGTGTGGAGCCGTCATCTTTGTTATGACGGCAGCCTCAGCCGTTACATGGGGGCTCCAGCGCTATCTCCTTCATCCTGATGGCATCTTTAAACTTGATCTTCGCTACTTGCAAACCATTGCATTTATTCTTGTGATCGCTTCGTTTGTACAGCTCGTCGACATTGTCATGAAGAAATCGGCCCCAAAGCTTCATGGCGCTCTCGGCATCTTTCTGCCCCTCATCACAACCAACTGTGCAGTGATGGGTGTCGCGGTTCTTAATGTTCAACTCAAATACAGTTTCCCAAAAGCCGTCGTCTTTGGATTAGCCGCCTCGCTCGGGTTTGCGCTGGCTCTGATCATCTTTACCGGTCTACGTGAAAAAATTGACCGCGCCAACCCACCCCGTGCCTTCCAAGGTGTCGCTATTGCCTTGGTAACAGCAGGATTACTCAGTTTGGCCTTCATGGGATTCGCCACCCTCGTAAAATAATGGATATCAACACCATACTCATCACGGCTGGAGCCATCGGCGGAGTCGGCTTGGTCTGTGGAACTGCCTTGGCACTTGCAGCCAAATTTCTTGCCGTCAAGGAGGATCCGCGCGTAGAAGCGATGGAGGAGATCCTGCCTGGAGCCAACTGTGGAGGTTGTGGCTTCGCCGGCTGTGCAGACTATGCCAAAGCTATTATCAATGATGGTGCTGCCATCAATCTGTGTGCGCCAGGAGGGGCCGAAGTCCTAGATGCCATAGCAAAAGCCATGGGCATAGAAGCCTCGGTTGAAGAGAAGAAAGTGGCGGTCGTCATGTGCGCCGGGGATTCCGATAAAGCGCCTCGCAAACATCTTTACAATGGAGTCGCAGACTGTACGGCTGCGGCCGCCGTAGCCGGAGGCGATAAGGTTTGCCGCTATGGGTGTTTGGGGTATGGAAGTTGCGCCAATGTGTGTCCGGTGGGGGCAATTGAAATCAAGAAAGGTGTGGCGATCGTCCATCCGGAACTTTGCATCAGCTGCGGTGCATGCGTCAGCGCCTGTCCTCGCAATCTGATCAAAATGGTTCCAATCAGCAGAACCATTCACGTCCTTTGCAGCTCGAAAGACAAGGGGCCCGTTGTCAAGAAGGCATGCCAGGTAGGCTGCATAGGCTGCCGAATGTGCGTCAAACTTGCAGGTGATGCTTTCGAGATGGATGGATTCCTCGCCCGCCGCAACTACGACATACCCGTAGAGAACGAGGGGATTGTTGAGAAATGCCCCGGGAAATGCATCATCAAACGGGGTGACTCCGAGGACCCCGCACCAGCAAAGCCCGAGACGGCTCCTGAACAAACCGAGGGTGAAGCCTCCGAGACGAAGCGTGAAGGATAAAGGTTGAGATGAAAGCGATTCCAGCAAAGTTTAAAGTGAATGGCGGAATTCATCCCGCGTACCACAAAGAACTCGCCCGCGACAAAGCCATTGAGAACATGCCCATCCCAGCGTTGCTTTCCGTGTCAATGTCACAACATCTGGGAGCACCGGCAAACCCCATCGTCAAGAAAGGCGACAGCGTTTTGCGCGGACAGCTCATCGGAGAAACCGCCGGATTCATCTCTGCTGCCGTTCATGCCCCCTCCTCTGGAACCGTCAAAGCGGTTAGCGAAGCCCCAACGGCCATGGGAACAACCGCCGCAATCGTTGTAATCGAGCCTGACGGCGAAGACACATGGATCGAAGGCCTTGAGGGTATTGCCGATTGGCAAAGCACCGCCCCAAAAACCCTCGTCGAAAAAATCGCCGCCGCGGGCATTGCCGGAATGGGAGGGGCCGGATTTCCAACCCATGTCAAACTCTCACCGCCCCCCGACAAACCCATAGACACGTTGATTCTCAATGGTGCCGAGTGCGAGCCTTACCTTACAGCCGACCATAGGCTTATGATTGAACGCGCAGACACCATTTGGGTGGGCTGCCAAATTATCCGCAAAATTCTGGGTGCAACAACGGTGCGTATTGCGATTGAAGATAACAAGCCCGAGGCCATTGCCGCCATGGAACAGGCGATGGCAAATGCCGAAGGCGACGTGGGCATCACCGTTTTAAAAACAGAGTACCCCCAGGGTGCTGAGAAACAGCAGATCTTTGCAACTACAGGGCGCGAGGTCCCCTCCGGCAAACTGCCAATGGACGTGGGGTGCGTGGTGGAAAATGTCGGGACGACGCTCGCCGTCTGGGATGCCATCGTTAACGGAAAGCCCTTAACCGAACGCGTTACAACGGTGACGGGGCACCCTGTAGCAGAACCCCGGAACGTGCTCAACCGTATCGGCACCCCCTACTCAGATTTGCTAGCCTTTTGCGGTGGGCTCAAAGGTGATGTGGCAAAGATTATTTCAGGAGGCCCGATGATGGGCCTTGCACAACCCGGACTCGACGCGACGACAACAAAAACGACATCTGGGCTGCTGTTTCTCGCACCCCAGGAGACACAAACATTCAACTCCATGCCCTGCATTGCCTGCGGACGCTGTATTGAAGCATGTCCCATGTATCTCGTACCCGCAGAGTTGAGTCAGATGCTGGAAGCCGAGGACTATGAAGCGGCCGAAGAACTCAACGTTCTCGACTGCATCGAATGCGGTTGTTGCGCGTTTGCGTGTCCCGCCCACCGCCCTCTGGTTCAACATATGAAGCAGGGAAAATCGAAAGTGATGCTCAAGCGCCGACAGGCTCAAAAGAAATAGTCAGAGACAACCCATGGCAGATCAGGACACAACACAATATATCGTCAGCACCAACCCTCACGCGCACTCAGGCGCTTCTGTCCAGCGCATTATGCTGGATGTAATCATTGCGTTGGTTCCCGCTCTACTCTTAAGCTTTCACTATTTCGGGTGGCACGCTGTTCGTCTGGTAACGGTCTGCGTCGTTGGCTGCGTAGTAACCGAAGCTCTATGTCGCAAACTCATGGGGCGCGACCTCGGCATTTTTGATCTCAGCGCAGTTGTAACCGGACTGCTTCTGGCATTCAACCTGCCGCCATCGCTTCCCTCTGGAATGGCTCTAGTGGGCTGTATTTTTGCGATTGCCATTGCAAAACAACTTTTCGGTGGGATTGGCTACAACCCCTTTAACCCCGCACTCATTGGTCGCGTGGCGCTTTTGGTTTCGTTCCCGGTCGCGATGACCAAGTGGCATGCCCCCCTCAATGCCGCCCGATGGACAGCGCTGAGCTGGATTGATGGCACAACCACCGCCACACCGCTCGGTGCTGTTAAAACGGCCCTCGCTACGAATCAGACCTGTCCCGTAACCTGGGGCAACACCTCCATGCTTAATTACCTACTTGGTAACATGAGCGGCTGCATCGGCGAGGTGTCGGCCCTTGCTCTTATTCTAGGAGGACTGTACCTCCTCTATCGGCGGTGCATTTCCTGGCACATTCCGGTTGCCTATATTGGAACCGTGGCAATTTTCGCAGCCATTCTTCGTATCGCGCAGCCTGATGCCAACATGCCGGTGCTCTTTCATCTCCTAAGTGGAGGACTCATGCTCGGGGCCATCTTTATGGCAACTGATATGGTTACCTCGCCACTCACAAAACAGGGCATGCTTATTTTTGGAGTTGGATGCGGCCTCCTCACCATGATCATACGGCGCTGGGGTGGCTACCCAGAGGGCGTCAGCTTTGCCATCATTTTGATGAATTCCATCACACCATTGATCAACCGGGCAACACGTCCCCGTGTCTTTGGCCGAAAACGAGGCACATCATGAAAGAAATGCTACGACTTGTTCTCACGGTAACCATCATCTGCACGTTCGCGGGGGCCTTGCTCGCAGGGGTGGATGCCCTGACAAAAGATCGCATTGCGGAAGTAAAGCAACTCAAACAACTCAATGCGATACAAGATGTACTTCCTTCCTGCGATAATCATCCGGATGTGAATATTTGTAAGATTAATCATGGGGGCCGAAGCTGGTGTTTTTATGTTGCCCGAAAATCAGGAAACTTTGTTGGGGCAGCAGTTGAAACAACCTCATCGGCTGGCTACGGAGGCGACATTTCGCTTATGCTGGGCGTCACCGCCGAGAACAAAACTCAGGCAATCGCCATTCTAGGACAAAAAGAAACTCCCGGTTTAGGTGCCAACATCGAAACAGACAACTTTAAAGCCAAGTTTGCCGATAAGGCTCTGGAAACCACCCACTGGGCCGTGACGAAGGATGGTGGTGATATTGACCAAATCACCGCAGCAACGATTTCTTCTCGTGCGGTAACCAAAGCGGTAAAAAAAGCCATTGATGTCTATCTTGCAAATCTGCAGACAATCCAAGAGACGGGAAAGTAAGCGATGCAATTTTGGAAAGAACTAATCAAGGGACTGTGGGAAGAGAATCCCATCTTTCGACTTGTACTGGGGATGTGCCCCACTCTAGCCGTAACAACATCGCTTGAAAACAGCCTTGGAATGGGGATCGCAGCCACCTTCGTACTGGTGTGCTCAAATGCCGTGATTTCTGCCATTCGCAATTTCATCCCCAGCAAAGTTCGAATCCCTTGCTTCATTGTGGTCATCGCTACTTTCGTCACGATTGTTGACTTGGTCATGGCAGGATTCGCCCCCGCTCTGCACGCTAATCTTGGGCTCTTTATTCCTCTGATTGTCGTCAATTGCATCATCTTGGGGCGTGCTGAAGCTTTTGCTTCGAAACATTCCATCCTGCTTTCTATTGCAGACGGCATCGGGATGGGGCTTGGCTTCACCCTTAGTCTATGCATTCTGGGGACATGCCGAGAGATTTTGGGAGCAGGAACACTCACCATTTGGCAGGGTCTTCCCCAGATCACGATTGGTGGGTTCCAACCTATGGTACTCATGATTCTGGCTCCCGGCGGTTTTATCGCCTTGGGCTGCCTTCTCGCGCTGATGAATCATGTTCAGGCCGAAACGGCAAAGCGCAAAGGCAAGATAATACCTTCCCCCATCCACTTGGACTGCCACCACTGCACAATATGCAAGTGGGGCGAGTAGGAACTAAAACTGCGGAATGAGAAGTCGCATTTTCTTAATATTTCGCCCTTCTCTTTCACCTTAATCTATTCTCCCCCTTCAAAAAGATTAGGGCGAAATATTATGGCAAAAGATTAAGGGCTCCTACGCAAGTTTCCTCCCTATATTTTTCAACGGAGGAACGACGTCGGGGGGGGGGGGGGGGGGCCACCACA
>Ga0307929_1001517_pt1 | contig 17275 bp, 18 predicted proteins | sample AceLakmetage1330_FD_203160 | JGI IMG/M metagenome (GOLD analysis project Ga0307929, IMG submission 203160) | Saline water microbial communities from Ace Lake, Antarctica - #1330 | ecosystem: Environmental > Aquatic > Non-marine Saline and Alkaline > Saline | place: Antarctica: Ace Lake...
GCTGATGGCTGATAGCTCACCGCAGAGGCGCGGAGGACGCTGAGGTAGGGATATTCTTTTTCCTTTCTGTTGAGAAGGACAGAAAGGAAAAAACAACCTCGTTAGCTGAGCGTGTTGACTGGATTAATCGTGCTGGGTAACCATAAGCATTTATCTTTTCGCCGTAGGGCATTTGTTTGTTGTTTTCCGTCTTTCTCAACGGAAAACAACAAAAAAGATCAAACTTTGCGCACTTTGCGGCTCTGCGGTGAAAACATAAAATTAAGACGGATCATGTGCATGTGACAAAAGTGTCCGGGGATAGCTGATGGCTGATTCGCTTAACAGCTTATCAGCTTATCAGCTCAACAGCTAAGCAGCTTGAAAGTTAAACACCTAAATTGCAAATGAGGAAAAACCATGGCACATAAAGATAAGGAACCGGATCTGTTCGATTCTCACGAAGAAGACCTGAGCCTGTCGCCGGCAGCAGGGGAAAGAATGCTCCCCAGCACCGAGTTTCGAGAGTCGATCCCTGATGTCGAGGAGGAGGTGTCCCTCAGGGACTACTTAGACGTGCTCCTTCGACGTAAGTGGCTGGTGTTGGGGTTTTTGCTCCTTACCTTTATCACCACGGCGGTTTTTACCCTCTCGGCCACGCGGATTTATAAGGCCACGGCCACCATTGAGGTGAGCCGGCAGCAGGCCAAGGTCACCAAATTTGAGGAAATGGTGGGCGATGAAATGCGCTCACAGGAGTTCATTCAGACCCAGATCGGCCTCCTTCAAAGCAAGACCTTAGCCAGTCGGGTGGCAGAAAAACTGGATATGAAACAACGCCTTGAGGCGCTTCAGAAAAGCCTGGGCCGGGACCAGGGGCCCGGGCTGATGTCCCTGGTAAAGGGCGCGGTCGAAGAGGCTGCCATCGGGATCTTGAGCTGGTTTCGTCCCGGAAATACGGAAGAAGCCGGGGATGGCAAAACCTACAAGATCGCCCTGCCGGAAGCGGTACTTGAAGAAAAGGAGATGCTGGAATTCATTCAAGGAAACCTCACGGTTGAGCCCCGGCGGAACGCCATGCTCATCGAGCTGGCCTTTACATCCCCGGACCGGAATCTTTCCCGGGATGTGGTTCAGGCTTATGCAAAGGATTACGTGGCCTGGCAGATGGACAAGAAACTTGAGGGTTCACGAATTGCCCGCGAATTTCTCACGAAGCAGATTAAACGCGCCCAGATTGAGCTGGAACGTTCTGAAGAGGAGTTGAACCGTTTTGCCAAACAGGCGGGCATCGTATCTCTGGAGGGGAACCTCAACTCCATTTACCTCCAGTTGGAGGAGATCAACCGGTCCCTGGCCCAGGCCGAGGCCGAACTGATCAAGAAGGAGTCGGAATATCGCCAGGCCTGCAAGGAAGGTCCGGCCAGTCTGCCCCAGGTCATGGGTAGCCCGATGATCTCGGCGCTTAAAGGACAGCACGCTGAAGTGCAATCCGAGTATGAAAGGAAAAGCGCCATTTTTTATGATGCTTACCCCGAGGTCAACGCGCTTAAAATGCGCATGAATAGTATTCAGTCCCAAATTCAAAAAGAGCAGCAGAAAATTTTCCAGTCCATCAAAAGCCAGTACGAATCCGCCAAGAGCCGCATGGCGATCCTCAAAGAACGGGCCCAGGAGAAAAAGCAGGCGGCCATGGAACTCAACGAGCGGGCCACCCAATACAAGATTGTGAAACGGGAGGTGGACACCAACAACGCCATCTACCAGAGCCTCCTGCAGCGGGCCAAGGAGATCGAGTCCATGGTGGGGGTGTCTTCCAGCAACATCCACATCGTGGATCCGGGCGCCCTTCCCATCCTGCCCTTTAAACCCAAGGTCATGCTCAACCTGCTGCTGGCCATTGTGGTGGGTCTGGTGGGCGGTGTGGGCCTGGCCTTCTTAATGGAGTACTTTGCCGATTCCATAACCAAACCGGAAGAAATGAGCGATCGGTTCCACATCCCCATCCTGGGGGTGGCGCCCCAGGTCAAGGTCGAAGCTGACGATCCTCCGGTTGAAAAGGCCTTTCTCGGAAATCCCCGATCGGCCCTTTGCGAGGCGATTCGCACCACCAAGGTCTCCATCCAATTGGCCCGGGGAGATGCCCACACCCGCAGCTTCCTGTTTACCAGCACAACACAGGGGGAAGGAAAGACCACCCTGGCCATCAACATGGGTATGGCCTTTGCCCAGGCGGGAGAGCGGGTTGTAATAATCGATGCAGACTTAAGAAGACCCCGGATTCACAGGCTTTTTTCTGAGGCTGTCGCTTCCGGTAATGGCCGGGGGCAGGGGCTTTCAACCTTTTTAGCCGGGATTGCTGATGAGGAAATAGTGGTTTCCACCGAGGTGCCCAATCTTTTTGTTATTCCCGCGGGCCCCCTCCCGCCGAACCCGGTGGAGCTTCTGTCCTCCAATCGTTTTGGTAAACTCATGGAGCATCTAGAGGGGCAGTACGACCGTATCATTCTGGATTCACCGCCCAACCAGGGATTTGCGGACGTCCTGGTCCTCTCCCGCAGGGTGGGGGGGGTCATCATGGTCATCACGCTGGGCCAGACCACCCGGGATGCGGTGCGGCATTTCAAGCGGAGTATTCTGAATGTCGACGGCCATATTTTAGGGTGCGTGATCAACAGGGTTGATTTCAGCAAACGATACGGGTATCGTTCCTATTACCGTTACTATCGGCACTACTACAACTATGAATACGGCGAGGACCACAAGAAGGGACATCGGTCCAGAAAAAAATTGCAAAAAAAGATGGAGGCGCTTAAGAGCGAAGGTTAATCAGCATGAAATGGGGATGGTTCATGGGTAAAAGCCAGACCAAGGAGAATTCGCTGGAGGATCCTGAAAATCTGGCAAATCTCCTGGTGGCCCTTTCCGGAAACTGGGCCACGCCCGCCCTGATCACCTACCTGGCGGATGAACGCGTCCGCCTTTTGCTCTGCAAGGCCCTGGTTTCGCCGATATCCGGTCCCGATCGACAACTTGCCCGGCGGGCCTCGCGCATTCTGCGGTTTCGCGGGATGGATCCGGACCGGTTGAAGAAGCGGCTTGAGCCGGCTGCCTTTGCCCTGGGTCTGGTCAGTACATGTGATGTTCAGATCGACTATTATGATGTCCTGGGCTTGAAGCCCTCGGCCACCGCCCAGGAACTGCGCGCGGCCTACCGGAAAAAGGCTTTTGAGCTCCACCCGGATACGGCACGGCAGACCTCTGAGAATTCAACCGATTTTGTCACCGTTAAAGCCGCATATGACGCCCTCATAGACCCAAACGGCAGGACAGCCTATGATCATTGTCGGGAGCAGCTGGGTTCGTGGCATGAGCAGCGTCCGGGGGAAAGTCCCGGTGAAAGGGACAAGAGACGGCCTCCAGGAAAGCTCCGGAAGACATGTTATCGAATCGCTGCTGTGGTGGCGGTCATGGTTGTGATCGCATGGGCGCTGAGCATAGTATATGAACGGGAGGCGATGCTGGAGTTGGTTCAGGTATCGTCTTCTACCGACCCGGGGTCGGCCCGGGAAATGGCGGAACCTGATCCCGGTGAGATGGAAAACAAGGCACCTGTTCTGCTTGAGGTGGTCGAAGACAAGGCGGCGCCAAAGAAGCCGGCACGGGAGAAGCCGACACCAAAGAAATCGACACCAAAAAAGCCGACACCAAAAAAACCGACACCAAAAAAGCCAGCATTGAGGCCTTTGAAAACGGCTGTTGTGGCTGTGCCTGAATCGGTCGAGTCCAGGAAACCTGCGAAAGTACAGGGTAAGCTGAATGGTGATCCGCATCAAGAGAAACTGATGCCGGAGTCCACTGAAGAAAAGAAGCCGTCGCTTGAACTGAAAACCGAAGGCAAGGGGACAACCGTGCCAGCGGCCTCCGGGACATTGACGACCCCCTCTGAGCCATTTCCTGAACCTGTTGAAGCCAAGGCGCTGCCTCCCACTGAAACGGCCAAAACACAGGCACCGGTCGTTCCAGAATCGCGTAAGAAAAAGCCGAAAGATGTGCTGAAGCCGGCCAAGGAGAAGGTTATAGAAATGCCTGAACCCAATGTCTCAGCAATGGTTCAGGCTCAAACACCCACGATTTCGGAAGACCTCGTCCCTACCGATTCTTCTATTCACGCCTCCAGTGTGTCACCCCTACCCGCTTTTCCCGATATACCCCTTCCGAAGACCCACAAGATTCCCTTCATAAAACGCTCACAGGTCCTTGCTTTTTTGAAAAAGTATACGGCGGCCTATGAAAGGGGAAACGCAGAGACCTTTTTTTCATATTTTACGGCCGATGCCATGGAAAACGGAAAGCCCCTGAAGGCGCGTAAGCCTGATTACATGGAGATCTGGGACAAAGTGCAAAGCCTGGACTACCGTATTTTCGTGGATGGAACTGAGCAAGTTGTTGGAAGCGATACGGTTTCTATGAAAGGACGGTTCGATCTGGATTGGAAATTTTTTGATGGCGGAAGTGGGCAAAGCCATGGCGAGATTTTCATGGATCTAAAACTAAATAAAGGTGCTTTGCGGATTTCACGCCTCACTTACCGCTTCGACGGGGAGTAGCTGTTAAGCTGTTAAGCTGATGGCTCTTAGCTCATGAAAATTGGCCCATAGTCCATCAGCCATCAGCGATATCTTTCCGGGTTGGAGTAGCTGATGCCGCCGATGAAGGGAATGCCGAGACTGAAGCCGCCACCGCTGGCAACCCGCCCCCAGAAGGTCGAGCCCACCACCAGGATATCCCCGTCCTTGATGAGGTGCGATCCATGCTTGGCAATTTCAAGATTCATGTGACTGACGACACGCTTGTTTTCTGAGTTTCGGCGTACCAGAACCACGTCTTCAGCGTCTGCATAGGAGAGGAAGCCTCCGGCGGTCATGATCGCTTCTTCGAGGGTGGTTCTCGGCTTGATGGGAAATGCGCCTGCTCTCCGGACAGCGCCGTCCACGTAAAACATGCCACCTTCATCGACGAAGATAACGTCGCCACCGTGGACAGGAATGTTCAATTCAGTTGCGCCTTCGTTAATGAGCCGGTCCAGGTCCACCACATAGGCGCCGGTCTCTTCGTCTGTTTTTCCCACACGACGAACCCGGGCAGTGTTACCGGCCTTTTCGGTGAGGCCGCCGGCAAGGGCCAGGGCATCCAGGAGCTTCATCCGGGCCGGTAATTCATAAGTACCGGGTGTTTTGACCTGGCCCACAAAGGTGACTTTCTGGCTCAGGTGCTCCTGAACAAAAAGACTCACATGAGGGTTTCTGATGTATTTGGCCCGGTACAAAACCTCAACCTTCATTTCCAGCTCGCGTGCGGTGAGTCCCGCAACCTCCACATCGCCAAGCAGCGGAAGCGTGATAAACCCGCGGGAACTGATCCGAACCTGGGTCGTCAGTTCAGGGGCCTCGAAGACCTTCAGTTCAAGAAGATCGCCCGGTCCAAGTAGGGGGTCTGTCGCCGCCTGCTTTGGTTGAACACTGCTAAAGATGCGCTCATTGCGCTTATCGGTGCGACTTGCCTGGTTCTGTTCAGCAATACGGGTTTCGACCATCTCGTTTTTGGTCATGGCAGTATTGGCGCATCCCGCCAATAAGGCCAGGAAAGCGATGATGCACAGCACTATTCGCCAGAACGACTGCCTTCCTCGTTGTTTTCCAGAGTGCACCTTCTCACCTCAAACTGTATTGTAATAATTTTTTACCGCATTTTTCCGGAATCAGGAGGGATTTGGGGTTAGAAATACAACAAAACCCCCTTGTAAAAGGGGCGCACTTGAGAAAGAAAATTTGGAAACGGCCTCTGAACAGTTTAATTACTGCGGGGGTGTAAAGGGGCTTCCCTCATCCTTATTCATTTCGTTGATTCCCAAAGCCGTTACAGCAAGCAGACTCGCGCCCACTGCCGACATCGCGACAATGGTACCGGTGGAAAATCCCACACCGCCCCCGGTACCAGCAGTTCCGCCGCCCGCTAATGTGGCTTGGGCCAGGATGAGGCGTTGACCGGTGTTGATGGTGTGATTCCCATCAGCGGTTCGAACTATGAGTTTTCCGCCTTCCAGTACACCCACCTCCGATGCGGATTTATCGACCTTGACATACCCCTTCAGCATCTGGTTCCCGGTGGAAGCGTTGAGCATCATAAACTCGGGCGCAACGAAACCCTGAGGTGCGACAAAGGTCAGTCCTTCAGGGAGGGACGCAAAGGCAAAATAGGCAGTGCCGCTCTTGATATTCAATATGTTGCCGATTTCCGTCCGGGAGATCATAAATGAACTGCCATCCTCAAACACCAGAGCCATCTTGTTTATTCGCACCCCGGCCCGCCCTTCACATTTAACAAGGGTATCCCAGGGGAGAGGTGCCTCGGCGGTGTACTGGCCAACCTTCTGTCCGTCATTGAAAAAAGAGACTTTCTGGGTGGGTAAAATACGTCCCGCAAAGGGATCTGCGGCAAAACCCGGTGCTGTAAAACAGACAAGGGCAAAAACCACCATGGCCTCTGCTAATAACCGATGTTTACGAATCCACATTTTTCCCTCCTTCCCAGACTTATCTATTATTAAGACTTCTTTTAACATATACCAAAACTATTTTGTGAAATGCTATCATTATCAATTTGAGCTTGTCAATCCTTTTTTAATGATTTTTTTAATTTATTACCCATCTGTTCAAATCACATCATGTTTGCGCAAGATTTACGCGATAGCGAGATTGTTAGGGAATAACGTGGTTAGCTTCTGGCTTTATTTTTTTGGCACGGATTTCACGGATGATGCGGTTTTTGGTTTCTGAACCGCAAAGATGCGAAGGACCCCAGTACCATTTTCCGGAGCTACGGGGCGGGCACTGAAATCTCACGCAAAGGCGCACACAAAGAAATTAATAATTGATGCCGGGACGGAGGACAGTGGTCAGAGATCAGAGGTCGGAGGACGGAGGTCAGAAACAGAAATCGGCGGGAATCTGAGTAATCTGTGGATTGTGGGGGCTTTGGAAGAGGCAGTGCTGCTGAATCGGTTTGAGGCGCAGTATCATCTGAGGTTGGGGTGGGAGTATGCGCATCAGTGGAAGGAGGCGGATTACCATTCTAAGTGGCTTCCCGCGGCGGATATCTTCATGGATCGGGCGGCCTATTTTGCGGGGGTGAAGAACCCGCATCTGCCTCAGGAATTAGGGAATTACTGGACCATGCGATCCAAATCGGTATACCCGAACAACCCGGTGCATCATGAGGCATGGGCCAAGGCGTGCTGGCACTACAAAAAGGCGCAGACCCTGGAAACGGGCGGGGAGTTGAAGCGGATGAAAAAGGAGATCCGGGACTACGTGTGGAACTTCTACCCCGATGATGACATGGTCAAGCAAACCTTAAATGTCTCACGCAAAGGCGCGAAGGCGCTAAGATAAATAGGACAAAATGACTGAGAATGAGATTGCAAAGATAATTGTTGATACGGCGTTTCAGATTCACAAGAGGCTTGGACCAGGTTTGTTGGAATCAGTTTACGAAGTTATTTTAGCGCATGAGTTGAAAAGAAGGGGGTTGAAGGTTGATAGGCAGGTGCCGGTGGCAATTGTTTTTGATGGAATAAGATTTGATGAAGGATTCAGGGCGGATGTGATTGTCGGAGATAAAGTCATTGTTGAACTAAAGTCTGTAGAGAATGTCATTCCGGTACACAAGAAGCAATTGCTCACTTATCTTCGACTGACTGACAAAAGGCTTGGCCTGCTACTTAACTTCGGTTCAGAACTGATACGAGATGGCATCTCAAGAGTCGTCAATAACTTATAATCTTAGCGCCTTAGCGCCTTTGCGTGAGGAACTTCTACCCCAATGATGAGTTTATGTAGCAGGTGATAGCTTCCGAACGCCCCGGATAGGTCTTTACATATGTGTTGAAATAATTATCACCGGAAACAGCAACAGATGGCCCCCATCAGGTCTTAGTCTTCCTGATGGGGGCTTTTTTTTGCAGATGGATAGGATGAAGAGGCAAAGAGAAATGGGGATGTAGAGAAAGCGAAGTTGCTTTATGCTTAAATATCGCTGAGAGTTGGGTCCTTAATCGGGCCTCATGCTCCAGGGTTGACTGTTTTAAATCTATAACCTATTCTCCGTTATGATCGTTTCGCTGTTTGCAGAGGGTCGACGCAAAGGCTGATTAAGAGAGATTAAAATGAAACTAAGATCCATACCCTTGATACCCCTGTTCGTTGTATTTTTCGTTTCCTTGTCCGGCTGTTGCCTGGACCCGAAAAAACTCTATCCCGGCCCGGAATTTCCCAAGAAGGACCTCGCCCTCATCATACAAAAGATTATTTGGAGTTGCATCCCATTTACATGCTTACTATTAGTTAGATATTCCTGTCGAGATAGAATGAAATTGTCAGACATGGTGAGAGCGCTCTTTACATAATTCCATGATCAAATGGTATGGCATGGCTTCCAACTTATCCAGACCCTCCCCCGACGGTTCTCTCAAATTGTATTTTGTTAGACATTCTTTAAGGTTTGGTGTTTCAAGATGTTTCCAGCCCCCCGGGATCGAACATGAGGCAGATAAAAAAGAGGCCGCTTTTTGATCCCTGGCACTCTTGCTAACCAACTAACCCGAACGTCTAAAACATAATCTATTGGGGTCAAAGCTTGATCAGTGATGATATCTGTTGAGATTTCTTTTTGGTCGCAATGAACGTCCAGGTAAGCGAAGACTCCTACATCGAATCCCGCTTGCCAGCGGGACCAAAACGTGAAAAAACAAACATCAACTGTAAGTATTTTTTGGGTTGCGAACAGGTTGTAGGTTTTCTTCGCGCCTCTGCATCTTTGCTTGCCCAGTTAAATCTCTTCTGCCCTTATTTAACCGGGGCGCGAGACCTTTTCTTTTCAGGGAGACAACAAATGAAAATGAAACTTAATTTAATGATCTTTTTCGTATTTGTATCCGTTTTCCTGATGATACAACCTTTATCCTTATTTGCTGAATTAATTGAGCCATCTCGTACGTTAGAGGGCCAAGAAAAACCTATGGGGCGACTGTCGGTGTTTAGTGAGCCCCCTGAGCTCGATGTTCTTTTAGACGACGTGAACATTGGGAAAACACCGGTAATTTCAAAGGAAGTAAAGTCCGGGGTTCATATATTGCGGGTTAAAGAAACCGAAAAAGAAATTACTATCCTGCCAGGAAAACCCCTTCAACTGAGTCTTTTCAAAGATGTTCTGATTGAAATCCCTGAGAAAAAGGTCGAGACTCCTACACAACCAAAATCAGAAGAAAAAAGGACGATCAAAAAAAAGAGCCCAGAGAAGTCTAACATAAACGAGAAAGAAAATAATCCTATCTATTGGCCCATGAATCCCTTCGGCCCTATTCCAGGGTAAGGGGCCTCGCGCGCAGACGCCAAGGCGCAAAGATTTAAAGATAATCTCTCGCAGAGTCCGCAGAGATCGCGGAGAGGGATGATTATGCGGTAAAAGGGGACGGGCATAATTAAATAAGTAACTCAATGAACCCCAGTTAAATGCGCTGCGCTGTCCTCAGGAATTGAACTGGGTAAACCGTGTCTGCGATGAGTATTGTGGGTCGTAGGGAAGTGTGTTGGCGCAGGGCTGAGGACAGACGGCAGAGATCAGATGTCAGGAAGGGACGGAGGTCGGAGGTCGGATATCAGAGGTCTGGAAGGGGGGGTGATGTTTATGGCTGTGCATAGGAAAGCATAGCGCACTTTTTGACTATTTGATGTTGGGTTTATGATCAACACACACACAAAGGAGAAAAACAATGAAAAAGTTGACAGTCATTTTATTTTGTTTGGTGTTCGTACTCACATTTTCTTCCCTGGCAATGGCAAAGGGTAAGACCGGGCCAGCAGGGAAATCGAATGTGGGACATCTTTATCTTTATGAGAAAATCCCGGGTTCTTTAGATACACCTTGGCCAATTGTCGAGGGCGGGGCTTGGGGGAAGATGAAGTACAACCTGTCCGGAACAACCTTTGACTTCGTGTTCAACGGGCATGGCCTGCCAATAGGTGTGGACTACACATTGATTTACTACCCGGATCCCTGGCCTGGCACCGGTTTGATCTGCCTGGGTTCAGGTGTGGTAAATGCTGATGGAAATATCCACATTGCGGGGTCTGTGGATACGGGCGATCTGCCGAATGATGGTGACGATAATGAGGGCGCCAAGATTTGGCTGGTACTGTCAAATGACGTGGGCTGTGATGCCGCGCAAATGGTCGGATGGAACCCCACAGCCTATCTCTTCGAATATGACCTGATCACCTTTGACGCTGAGTAGGAGGATCATTAGGCCCTTAGGAGATGGGGTGGGCAGAGGCACCCCGGTTAAATGCGCTGTGCTGTGATTAACATCAATTTAACTGGGCAGACAGAGATCACAGTAGGTAAGGGGTCTTCTACGCTTGACTCATGTGGGAATGGGGGAAGTGTATTCGCGTAGGGTGGACGCTGACAATAGAAGATAAGGGGGTTAGAAGACAGAGGACAGAAGGCAGTGGACCGTATTAAGTGATCAGTAGACAATTATATCCGGTTAATCCTGTCAGATAAACATTTTTGTCAATCTGCTTCAGGGTAAAAAAGAGGTCCCATGGCCGCTCTCCATTTCCGTCAGCCGGTTCATACATTAAGCGGCCGGCAGTTGCTTTCCTCGGGCGCTACACTCACAGAAGAGATCTTGGATCAGCTCATTTTGTCAAATAAAATAGAGCCTGATCGATCTTTCTCAGTGCTGGCGCATGGTTCGACCAAAACTGATCTCCTTGATTTTATCCGTCAACCACCCTATAACGCGATTTTCTCTGAACCGGAACGAATCCCGGACCTGATGACCATCATGGCATTTGTTTGTCAGGTCCCCGCGGTTTTGGAGTCCCCGGACTACTTTAAAAAAAAATGATTTCTATACCTACCGCCACATTCTTATCGTCTTTGCGCTCACAACGCTTTTGTCCTGTGATCTCATATCTTCACAGCAGGACATGGTTCAGGGGACCGCGGCCGGCCCCTGCCACGACCTGGGAAAGATCTGTGTTCCACTACACATATTAAAAAAATCCGACCCCCTCACCAGTGAGGAGCGGGATATCCTTGAGCATCATGCTGCAGCCGGGTTTGTCTTGCTTTGTTTTCACCTCAAGGACAAAGACAACCTGGCGGCCCGGGTGGCCCTAAATCATCATGAACGGAGAGACAGTTCCGGATACCCTGGTGGGATAAAGCTCATAGACCGGCTGGTTGACATTGTGGCTGTCTGTGACATCTATGACGCCCTCGTTTCCCCAAGACCGTATCGGCCCCTCTCTTATGACAACCGCACGGCACTCGAGGAAATTACCCTGTTGGCGGAAAAGGGTAAGATATCCTGGGAGGGAGTCAAGGCATTGATCTCCCATAACCGCAGAAAAAAACCCCGCTACAGTCAAGTGGCCGTGTCCATAGAGAAAAGGGGGACCCCGCCGCCCGAGAGCGTCTATGGTGTCATTTCGGCATAGGGAAGGGTGGCGTATGCGGTGCGACTGAAAGTTGATTTTTGAAGATTGAATATTGTGTAATAAGCTGGGGATAGCCTGGAGTGTAGGGTTATCAACCGACGGCAAACTTGACCCGCAGGTCTTTATTGATCTGCGGGTTTTTTTGTGTACGCCTGGCATGACGCAGATGCCGAGCTTCCGAATCAATTTTCATGTAGACATTTTAATTATCCTGCAAAGACCTACGACTTAAGCTGAAGTTCCCAGGGGAATTCACCCTAAAACATGCCCTAAAATACTGACAATACTGCTGATATATGGCACCAGGATCGATTTACTGATGGGTTTAGGGTTGAGCATAAAAAAGACCGAATGGAATACCTTTGCCGGTTTCATTACAATCTCGATTTCTTTTTTTGGGGGATTTTCGGTTTGTTTAGAATATGGAGGCCGTGATGCAAAAAAGACAAAAAAGCAAATCCGGCTGGTCAAACCCAAGCCCTACACAACTGGAACAAATTCTTAAAGAGTCCGGGCTTGATAAGAAACCGTACTTTCAGAATCTTTGGAGGCCATGGGCCATCGCATGGTTTATAATTGTGTGTTAAAGTTGATTAATGGGCACTTAATAGTTTTGACATCTGAATCAAATTCATTATCTTCTTGTGCAAATATAAACCATTAGGAGGATTTCCAGAGTGAAACAGATGAAAAAGGATGTTAATGCATTGACTAAAGAGCTGAAGGCACTCACCCAAAAAGTCGAAAAAATTGTTAAAGCCCTCGAAAAACTTGAGAAGCTCCAGGCAAAACCAAAACCTGTAAAGAAAACTGCAAAACCCAAGAAAGCTGTGAAAAAACCTGCCGTTAAAAAGACTGCTAAAAAGCCTACTGAAAATAAAGCAGCAAAAGGGACCGTGGTTGGTGCTGTCATGGGGGTTATCCAATCGAGCAGCGAAGGTGTGAACACAAACCAGATCATGAAACAGACGGGCTTGAACAAAAGACAGGTCTGGGGAACCATTAACCGGGCAAAGAAAGAGGGAAAGATAAAGACCGTAAAGCGGGGTATTTATGTCGGAGTGTAATGCATAAGACCATTAAAAGAACTACTGGAGGCCTGCGGGGATATTTCCTTTGCAGGCTTTTTTTGTTGTGAATAGAGTTATCATTATACAACAATCCCCATGAGATTATCTTTACAAAAAATAACCTCCCCCAAACCAGGCATATGATTATCAGGAGGCTATTTTCGATTCTAAATCTCTTTTCAAATCACCTCATTAATCCCTCTGGTTCATTGATTTGTCAAAGTGTTTGATCATCTTTTTAGCCAATTCCATATTACCCTCTATCCTATGACGTAACTCCCAACACCGATCACATTCCTTAGCGCCAATGTTTACAGTTTTGCCTCCACACCATTTACAATTTGTCATTTGCATTTGTCGTACCTCCTGCCTCTCAGTAAATATTAGGCCAAATCAAAGTGTTTTGCCAAGGTAAGTCCTTCATCATCAAAAAACGTTACAGAGGCGTATTTCCCGTCCTCAATATCTACCCCAAAATGTTTGTAATTGTTGTGCCAGGATATGTGGCCAACTTTGCCGTCAATCAGGATGATTTTAACTCGATCATAATAAGTTGACTTTTTAGGCTTATTGGTTTTGTTGTTCATGGTTGACTGTTTGATAAATCGCTGTCCTCGTTTAGTAGTTTCAACAAAGAAGCGCATTGAACAGTGTTCCTTCCTGCCCCATGGCCAATCATCGACCGTATAGTCTTCCCCCAAATCTGTGGCTGCCAGGACATCAGCAAGCTCGGGAATCAATAGTGTTGATGATTCATAAGATTTCTCTTTCATATAATATCCCCTCCTTTTTTAATAATCCAGGTTTTTCAATTGTTCATCCGTTGCCGATTTAAAACGTTCAATCAGACCCGGTAATTCACCGTTACGGATTGTTGGCCTCATAGTGATGGATTCAAAAGGGGTATAATTTCTGATAGTCAGCCACTCATCTCCGGCATTAATTTGATTGATAAAACATAGATTACCAAGATAGAAAGCGGACCCAAGACACCAGTTCCCATGCAGGAATTGTTCGGTTAGCTCTTCCAAATCTTTACACTCATAGAATATATCTTTGTCAAAGGAATGGTCGAAAGCGCCTCTAATCCAGGGATTTCTTTGGCCGATCCTTACCCATTCCTCGATCATATTTTTACTCGGGACATCTTCAATCTCAATTATTTTGAAGTCGTGTAAATTCCCACAGCTTTTACATTCGTAAGGCTTACCGAATTGTTCCCAATTATGGCCACAAAAAGTACATAATACTTTGAATTTTCTCCCTTCTATATTTTCCATGATTTGAATTATCCTCCCTGCCGATTATGTCAATCTCTCTGAGCTTATAGGTTTAGAACAGCCCATGTTCAGATATCATATCTTCATATCATAAAACGGTTCAGGTAATCCCTCGTTCGTTTCTACGTAATATGGTGTATCCCCCTTTTATATGCTTATCAAAATTCTTGACCCTTCGTGCGGACATCTCAACATAGGTTACGCCGGGCCAAAAACAAGCCTTCATTCCTATCAGTTTTGCTTGATTCCGGTTCTCTGCAAACACCAAGAGACACCCTTCATCATACGGACTGTCGCCGGGGAATATGTTGTATGCTTTCATGGGGTCTCCTTTCTCTCCGATCCATAATTTTTACCTACTTCCGCGGTTGTGGTTATTCTTATGGTTAGAAAGTGAATGGTATCATGGCTTTTATTGCCGGTGCAGGCCTTGCGCCCGCATTGAGGAGCGAGGACTTTGCGGGAACCTGCTACCGTAAGCGGCCTTCCATCGGCGCAGTGAAAATATCAGGGGGTGCTACTACCCCGCCTTCCGGGCTCCATCTCCTGCTCTCCGATTCGGAGAACTGAGATACCGGGGGGTGATTCAGGGGGCGCTCTCCTGCGCAAATCCTCACAAAAGAGTTAACGGGGTTCAGAATCGAAAAGGGGCTGTATCCAGGTGTGATCTATGATTTTTCGCTGACTTGATGCAATAAGGCAGGGAACCTTCCTGCCCGAGAACGAGCCCTGCGTGGACGTGACCCTTTTGGATTGTTCAGTCTGCGGTCGGACCGTTTTTTGCGTATCCCTGCCTTTGCCTGCTGTTTCCTCGGGCAAACAGCGTCTTGTCCCTCTTGGGGCTTTTCGCGCCTGTCCCCGATGAACAGGCCCCCCGGAGCCACTTTGGGCGTTTATGCGCGGGCCATTCAGGAATAGAAGTTAAAGGATAATTGGCTGGCGGGTTTTTGGATCTCGTTTGTGCCTGAAGTGGGCCTGGATGGTTTGGAAACGTAATCCTCCAGACGGCTCTCAAGCTTGCCTTGGATTTCCATGTCTATCTTTTTCCTCCAATTTTTTTTGAAATCCATGACGTTTACCTCGATTAAATCCAGCCTGTTTTCTCTATATACCTTGCGCTTGTATGAGTTAATCTTGGCGCTTTCTCTATTTCCATTCATGCCAAGGTACTCCATTAGAATATGATATTTGTCCAAATAGAAGTCCGGATGCCAAATCTTGGTTTTTCCACCATCAACTACTGCAACAGGCTTTTCATATGTGAAAACTATTCCACGTTCTGTGAGGTAGCTTCCTATTTTTCTCTCACCCTGAGATTTATACTGGTTCCACAGCTCTTCTTGATAGCTCATAAATATCAAAGAAAAACTGGAATTTATAAAGTTTTCGCTGTCAATAACAGGACGTAAAGCAAAAAACAGAGATAAAATAGAAGGGGGTATAGTCATTCCGGACGTCAAAATGTCTCAGGCCGCGATCAAGGCCAGGAAGAGGAGGATCGAATCAAGGGAATCCATTCGACCTATTCTCCAACCGCCTAAGCTCCCTTCTTAACCTATCCTTTTTATAAGTGAACTCGCCTGTAAGCCAATCAATCCCATCTGTGGCAAAACACCACTCTTCGCCTCTTTCCGACTTATCCTTCTCCAATTTTTTCAACTCAGTCATCCAAAATCACCTCCTACAATATTTTTTCTGCACAAAAAAATGCAGAAAAAAATAATGCCACCCAACCAACAGAAAACACACAAAAAACCATATAAAAAAACCCAGTCAGGATAGAGTTTGTACGGTCATATAATCCCCAGGAACATGGATTGTGGCTGCATTAGCCTGGATGCTCGTTCCTTGCCTGGTTCTTTCCGTTTCCGAATACTTTGTCTGCGACGTTGGCTCCTCTGCGGAGTGCGGCATCAAGAAGATGGGCGTATCTTTGGGTCATCTGTGGAGTTTGATGATTGAGAAGCTTCTGCAATGTGTAAATGTCAACCTCACCGGAACTCGCGAGGTACGATGCGAAAGTATGGCGGAGATCGTGGAACCGGAAACCCTTCGGAATGCCTGCTTTATTCCTGATCCGCGTCCATATTTTGTGGAAGCTCACTCGCCGCCCCCCGTGTTTGTTCGGGAACGCGTAGGGGCAATCAGGGGTTGGCAGAAGGTCTTTTATTTCATGGAGTATGGTGATTGCTCCGGCGCTGATCGGTAAGGTTGTTGGCTTTCCTTTCGGGTCTGTTAATTTTACAAACCCTTTTAGTAGGTCTGTTTCTTTCCATTCAAGGCCAAGTATCTCGTCGAGCCGAAGTCCAGTGTACATTGCGAATTTGACTATTAGCGCTGCTCTGCGGTTGGGCCATTTTTGGATGACTGCGAGCAGCTTGTTCACTTGTTCTTCAGTGAGGCATTCTGTTTTTTCATTGTCGACTTTGGGTGCTTGGACGCCTTCTGCTGGGTTTTGACCGTAGTATAGTTGTTGTTGTATGGCCCAGTTGTAGACTCTTTTGATGAGCACGAGGACTTGTTTGATGGTTGCTGGGGCGTGTGTCTCGTTGATGGTGTTTCTTTCTGGTGGCTGTGTTGGTTTGTCGGAGTTGGTTTTAGAGTCTTTTTTGTCTTGAGTATTTTCTTGTTTTTTCTGGTATCCGGAGGTGTATTTGACCATTTTGTCTAGTATTGTTTGGACATCGTTTGCCATTAATTGGTCCATGCGTTTTCTTTGGATGAATGGTTCAACGTGCCATTTCCACCTTCCAATATCATGCCTGTAGTCTTTTTTGTTCTTGATCGTCCATTCTGCGTACTTCTCCCAGACTTCGGTAATGAGGGGTGCTTTGCGGATTCCTAAGTGTTTGAGCTGGGAGGCTTCTGTTTTCAATTTTGCTTCGACACGGCGGGCGAGGGATAGGTTGCCGTTTACGGTTTTGGCTATCCTTTTTCCGCCTGGTGCTGTAACATTAACTCTGAATCTTTTGCAGGCCTTGAAGGGTGCTCCGCATTTTGGGCAGCCTGTTTTGTGATGTTTTTTCATTGAGTATTCTGTATTGCATTCGATACAGTACGCTAACAGCGCCATAGGAACCCCCTTAAAATGTTATTGTGACATTATTGTGACAACATTTAGGTCAAAGTCAAGTAAAAAATGGTAAGGCTGGGGGATTCGTAAGGTTGGGAAATCACTTTTATCTTAAAAATATCAAAAAGTTAGGCAAAAAAGACTAAGATTGGGAAAAATCGGGTTATTTGGTGTTTGGGGACTGAAAATCCCCGTGTCCGCAGTTCAATTCTGCGTCTCGGCACCAGTAAGATCAAGGGCTTACGGGAGTTTCCAGTAAGCCTTTTTTCTTTGATCCCCTTCGTGGTCCCACTTTTTTTATAT
>Ga0307929_1001518_pt1 | contig 17265 bp, 8 predicted proteins | sample AceLakmetage1330_FD_203160 | JGI IMG/M metagenome (GOLD analysis project Ga0307929, IMG submission 203160) | Saline water microbial communities from Ace Lake, Antarctica - #1330 | ecosystem: Environmental > Aquatic > Non-marine Saline and Alkaline > Saline | place: Antarctica: Ace Lake...
TGAGTGAATATCATGTGGGACCCCCTGTCATCGAAACCATCCTTAAAGATGCCCGGGTCAATTTTAAATATGAAATCATATCCCTGCTTAAAAAAGATTCCCTGGACATGACCCCGGTGGATCGCCAGACCATTTCCGAGGCCATTTCCAATGATCCGGCACAGTTCATTGTGGTCACCCATGGCACAGACACCATGGTGGACACCGCCATCGCCCTGAAAGCCATCAAAGACAAAACCATTGTTCTGACCGGTGCCATGGAGCCTGCCGGGTTTAAATCCAGCGATGCCACCTTTAATCTTGGATCGGCCATTGCAGCGGTTCAGGCCCTGCCGCCCGGGGTCTACATTGCCATGAGCGGCAGAATTTTTGATCCTGACAAGGTGTCCAAAAATCGTCAGGACAAGCAGTTCCAGGAAAAATAAGGACTATTGTGCCCGGATCACCAAGCGTGCCCGGTTTTCCCTTCCCAGATATTTGGCAGCAAGGGCTGACAGCTCTTCCGGGGTGATGGCGTTGTAATCGGAATAAATTTCCCGGGGCCATTGGAGCTGTTCCGGGTGATCCCATGAGCCGGACATCACCGATTTGAGCCAGTACCGATTTTTTTTATGCATATCCCGGATGTGGGTGAGCACAGGGGGCAGCACCAGGGACAACTCCTTTGAAGTCACCCCGTCCCGGGCCAGGGCATCGGCAATTTTTTCCATCTCCCCCATTACCTGATCTGCCATTTCAGGGGCTGTGGCCACTGTGGCATGGAGCACACCATATCCCTTATATGTCTGAGAGGGCTCATTCATGGCATGGGGAGAATAGGTCACCCCCAGGTTTTCCCGAATCTGCTTTCTCAACCGCTCGGAAAAAATCTGGGACAACACATTTAACCGCCGGGTCTGGTGAATATTCCAAAAATCATCGGTTTTAAAGGCCAGATGAACCAGGCCTTTATTGATTTTGGAATCCACCCCAATGACCCGGGTCTTTCCCGTGGGAAACGTTGGCTGCCGGGGTGTGGTGCCATAAGGGGACAAATCCCGCAGGGGCAAAGACCCCAAATAGGTTGCAGCCAGGGCCTGAACCGCTTCCGGCAGGATGTCCCCGGCAATGGAGACCTCAAGGGGTGCACGGGTAAAGGAGGGCATCAACCACGCTTGTATCTCTTCCAGGGTGACGGCATTCACCGCATCTATACCCGGCATGCCAAAACGGTTATCCCCCCCGGCAAGAAAGGTCTCCCCCTCCAGGGCCATCATCCCCTGGGGTGAAACGGTGAGTTCCTTGTACATCTGACCATATCTTTCCCGGGCAAGATCAAAGGATGTCTTTCTAAAGCCCGGGTCCACAAAGCTTGCCTGGAGCAACTGAAATACAAGTTCCATCTCCTTGGCATCTGCCTTTCCGGAAAAAAAGAAGCTGGATTGATCCATTCCAAATTCCAGACCCACATCCCGTCCGGCCAGGGCCGCTTCAAGGGCATCCTGGTCCAGGGCCCCCAGACCGCTTTCATTGACTACATTTTCAGCCATCAAGGCAAGTCCGGGCAGGTGGGAAGGTTGGGACTGTTTCCCAAAACCAAAATTTACCTTAAACACGAATTCCCCTTTTTTATAATCGCTTTGTCGTAGATTCAAGCGTACCTTATTTTCAAAATCAACCTGAATAATGCCAGATTCTTCCAGCGCTGTTTTGGCCTTTACCTTTCCCTGAACCACAGGCTTGGGCAGATAGGGAAATTCCAGGGGAGGCTCATTGACCCAGGGCATCACCGGCAGGGCTGCACAATGTTTATAATGCGCTGCAATCATCGCCTCAGGGGACATCTCCTCTCCGGATATGTGTGCGTTACCGGTGACCTTTATTAATAGATGATCTTCATCCCACAGGGAGTTTAAAATGCTGTTGACATCCCCAATGGTGAGGGTTTCAATAAAGGGTTTTAAGAGACTCAACTCATTTTCAGGGGATTGAAATACCCGTTTACGATTTATTTCACGGACAATTTTTCTTGAAATCCGGGCACTATCCCGGGATTCAGACCGGTTCACCGCACTTTCCAGGAACTGAATCTCTTCGGCTTTCACCCGGTCAAGTTCCTCTGGAGTGAATCCAAAAACCAGCGCCTGGCGCAGGCTCTGCTCCAGAAAAGACAAAGATTCCCGCCATTGTTCCGGATCTGATTCCGCTGCCACCACTGTGAAATGGGCATTACGAAAATAGGTGCCGGAATAGGCACCGGCATCGGAAAAAGGGGCCTTTTTCTGACTCACCGCCCGGGAAAGACGATTCTGGAGCATCATATTTCCCAATTCTTCTACGGTGCGCTGCTGATAGGTTTTAAGGGTATCTGGTTTAAAATCAACTTTTTTTACCGTCTCAATGGACACCTCTGTGTTACCAGCTTCGGATTCGTGATGGTAAAAGGTTTTTATACCCAAATGGGGGGTCCAGTCATCAGGGGGCAACAGCCGGGCAGGTGCCCGGGGAAGCATATCCTGAAAATTTTTCATAATCTGCTGTTTTGCCAAATCAAGATCAAAGTCCCCCACCATAACCACCACCATATTTTCCGGCCGATACCAGGTATCATAAAAGGCTTTCAACAGGGGGCTATCCATTTTTTCAAGCACCTCATCCGTGCCGATGGGAAGTCTTTGGGACAGCATTGATCCAGGCATCTCAAAGGCCATGGAAGCCTTAAATGTGCGATAGGACACCGAATCCCGCTCCCTTTTTTCGGCCAGTATCACCCCCCGTTCCCGGTCCACCTCTTCTGGCAGCAGCAACGCCCCCTGGGCATAATCATTTAAAACCCCCAGGGCCCTATCCATGCTGTCACTGTCATTGGCAGGTAGGAAAATATCATACACCGTTTCATAAAAACCGGTGTGGGCATTGGCATCGGGACCAAACATCATGCCAATGGATTGAAAGTACTCCACCAGCTCTCCGGGCTTGTAGTGGGTTAACCCGTTAAAAAGCATGTGTTCCAGATAGTGGGCTGATCCCTGCTGGCCATCGGCTTCATTCATTGAACCCACCTGGACATCCAGGTGCATGCTGATGCGATTTTCTGGCGTGGAATTGGCCAGCAGTACATACCGCAGACCATTTTGAAGCTTCCCCTGAACCAATGCAGGGTCCGCAAGAAGCTCCCCCATAGTGATGTTGGGAGAAAAGGCCTCTTTTCCGGGGGAGGACGTTCCCATGGACACCTTATCCAGAGAAATATCCCGATCATCGTTAAAAGCTGTACACGCCGCAATTATCAAAGGCAAAGTTAAAGTTATCAAAAGTGTAAACCATTTTTTATTAATCATGACAACGCCTCCAGTGGATACACATTATCCTTCACGGGCAGATGTGATTTTAAAGTTTTAAAAAATTAAACAACGTCAATCCCGATTATTCCATCCATAGTAATCATCAAATGGATGCATGGCAAATGAACGGATTATTTTGCCATGAAAAATCCATATTTTTTTAAAAAAAATGGCCGAAGCGCAATGCCCCGGCCAATTTTCTTATTATTCAATAATCAGAGTCTTCATATAAAAAAATTTAGTCCAGCAGACCAGCCTCAATTTCTATGCTGCTCTTATTTTTCAATGCTGTAACCCATTCAGCATAGGCGGAATTTTGTTTCATTGAGAGCAACTGTTTTTTTACATCAACAAGTTTTTCCTGCACCTGGGCTTCCTCCGGCATTTTTCTCTCTTTCAGGGCAATGAGATAATATCCATCATGCCCCTTGAGTACCCCGGGATGAAGAGCGTTGTCTTTTAGCTGAAAAGCGGCTTCTATGATCTCAGGACTTTGCCCCAGCTCGGGGGTGGACCCTTTCTTGCCAAACAGGGCGGTTGACTTCAAGGGCAGTGACTTTAGATCTGCCAGTGCACTAAGGCTTTTATCCGTACCTGCTTCATCAAGCCAGGTCTGTGCCGTTGCTTTGGCTTTATCATCCTGAAGTTCCTGGGTCACCGCCATCAGCACCTTATCTCTAACGGTTTCAAGGGGCAGATCTTCGGGCTCGTTTCTGTCCACGGGCCGAATAATATAGAAGGCATCCCCCAGCTCTTCTACATCACTGATTTCTCCCACGGGCAAGGAAAGGGCAAGTCTGGCAAAGGCCGGGGCATCTGCCCCCATTTCCTGGGGTCCAGCGGCATCAAAGGGGCCCTTTTCAAGCACATCAACACCGGCAATCAAGCCTGCCTGCTCCAAATCATCACCGTCAATGATGGCGTCAAAGGCGATGGACGCGGCAGTATATGCAAGATTTTTCAACTCAACAGCTTGAAGTTTTTTTTCAATATCCTCTCTGGCATCTTCCAGGGATTGGGTGGCGGCCTCGAACCGGTCAATGACCTTGATGATGTGCCACCCAAACATGGTTTTCACAGGTTCGCTGATCTCATTAATCGCCATGGAAAATGCTTTGTCAGCAAAGGGCTTTACCATGTCGTCTTTCTCAAAACTTCCCAGGTATCCGCCGTTGTCCTTGCTCGTATCCTGGGAGTATTTCTTGGCAAGTTCTGCAAAGTCCTCCCCGGCCATGGCCTTGTCATAGACATCCCGGGCCTGCTTTTCAGCGGCATTAACGGTGGCTTCGTCGGCATCTTCCGCCACCCGAAAAAGGATATGGCTGGCCTCCACCTTTGTAGGGGAAGAAAAGTCACTAACATTAGCAAGGTAATAGGCCTCCACCTGGTCTTCGGAGATGGTGGTTTTTCCTTTAAAATTATCAGAACTGAAGCTCAGGTATTGAACCGTAACCGTTGGTTGGGACTGATATTTTGCTTTATTTTTTTCATAATATGCTTGAATCTGCTCAGCTGTGGGGGTCAGATCTTGAAACGCATCGGGATCGGAGAACAGATAATTGATGCTTACCTGGGTTTCATTCTCACGGTACCATGCCCGGGCTTCCAGATCTGTTACTTTGATATTTTTCAGCACCAACTTCCGCATGCGGGTCTGGCGAAGGGTTTCCCTGTGCGTGGGTTCAAAAATTTCGGGACTGAGCCGATTCCTTGACAGCACCCTTCGATAGGTTTCAATGTCAAACTTGCCGTCCTTATGAAATGCCGGGATGGCAACCAGGGATGCCTGGAGTTCTTCGTTGGAAACGGTCAATTCAAGGGCATCGGCCTCCTGGGAGATTAAGCGTTCCTCAATGAGTCGATCCATGGCCATTTTTTTAACCTGGAGGAGTTTGAGCAGATCATCGTTGAGATTTTCACCAAACCGCTGGCGCATCTGTTCAATGACATTTTGATGGGATCGTCTGAATGCATCCATTGTGATGGGCGTATCATTCACCAGTGCGACCTGACCACCCTTTTTTGATCCCATGGACCCCATTCCCAGAAATACAAAAACAAGGACAATCAGACCCAGAATAATCTTAATAATCCAGGACCCGGTGTTTTCACGCATCAGCCTGAGCATATACTCTCCTTATGCCATTAATAATTGATATAACTGCTACAGGTAAACCAGGGTAGATGGCCTGCCCACAACAAGCTTTAAAAATCTGTGACGTTCACTGTGGTTTTTCTCAAAACAATAGAGAACAGTTAACAAATCTGTTTTTTTAACGCAATACACAGCCATGTGTCAACCCTTATATGCACGGCAAGGATTTGGCATCTGCTGGTAATTACCAAATCATGCCGGACTGGATGACAGGGTTTTTACCAAGTTTCAACTTTTATGTTGACAGACAAGCGGATTTCAACTATTAAGATCTTGTTTTTCTTGTGGGGCTGTAGCTCAGATGGGAGAGCGCATGACTGGCAGTCATGAGGTCAGGGGTTCGATCCCCCTCAGCTCCACCACAAAAAAAATAGCTGTATTTAATTTGCTTACCAAGGGGATACATCCCATGTATCACGGAGCAATGCGGCTGATTTGTTTATTTAAGTTTATCAATATATGGGGCTGTAGCTCAGATGGGAGAGCGCATGACTGGCAGTCATGAGGTCAGGGGTTCGATCCCCCTCAGCTCCACCACATTTTAGACAAATATATCTACCTTTTTATTTTTTCGGCATCCACATCAGGATAATCGTTGAAATAAAGAGGTTTTTTTATACCCATCACCGAAATCTCACCGTCTTTTTTCAACAGATCAGCTTGCCCTGCCCATGATTCTGACTCCAAATAAAAATTACCATCTTTGACTTATCCCTCATTAAGATTTACCTTACCCCATAAAAGGTTGCAATACACAAAACCTTTCCCGGAGGTATTACACTTCTGCCATGGCAAATCGACCTGCCATACCAAACAATGAATTAAACACTCGATGTTCAAGTTTTTTATGTTGACTGACCCTGTTTTCTCAAAAATCAGCTCCAAACACTTGAACATCGACTACACTGCTTATTTTTGCAGGGGGAGACAAATCATGAATTCTTCAAAAACGGCTATCTTTATTCTTTTTTCTCTGCTGTTTCTGACGGTTTCCTGTCAGACCGTGAAACCATCAAAAACCAACGATTCCTATTATTCCGGTAGCCATACCGGTGAAATGCTGGCCAAACAAGACGCGCTGAACTACAGATGCACTGACTATAACCGTCAATTATCCAATTTCATAAGAATGAGAATCAACGCCCATCTGAAAGCAGATGAAAACGCCAGTTCTGAATCATATATAAAGGGATTTAAATGGGGGTATCGTATTGCGTTAAGGGATTATGCCGACACCTATTGCCGTGGGGATGATCATTTAGAGCTTTTGAACAATTGAATCCTCAATGACCCTCGGTTCGATAGCCATCATAACATACTGTAATCTAAATAAAATTTTATTTGGACTTTTTATTTGTTATTTTTTTAGATCAATAAATTCAAGCTGTTATAAAAAAATGGTCGAACCGATGGTTAATGAACAATAAATCTGCTTAGGAATGAGTCTGAAACAACTTACCCATTTAAAAATTGAGAACACACTACCCGTCAACGGTAGCGTGTTCTGAAATGGTCAAATTATTTAAGACCGGTTCATTAGGACTGTAGATAAAATTAAGTTGGACCGAAATAGCGCAGACCAATCTATAAAATCTGGTGGTTCATCTACAAGGCGCATTAAAGTTTTAAGAACAGGTCTATTTGACCTTTAATGCAACGTAGTAGTTGGGGCAGCTATTTCGTTCAATTTATTTCATCTGCGGTCCTTAAGCCTGGAAGAACACCCCGACGTTCCTGCTCAGAGCAGGGGCAGTACTCGGGGGCGGCAATATGCCATTGTATTTTTCTACAAAAGCCCTTTTTCTCCCTGGGCCTGGATGGCCGTAATGGCCACGGTATTGACAATATCCGTCACGGTACACCCCCGACTCAGATCATTCACAGGATATTTCAATCCCTGGAGAAGGGGTCCCACGGCCACAGCCCCGGAGGATCTCTGAACAGCCTTGTAAGTGTTATTACCGGTGTTAAGGTCGGGAAAAATAAATACCGTGGCCGCACCTGCCACATCACTTTGGGGAAGCTTGGTTCTGGCAACAAAGGAGTCCACGGCCGCATCATATTGGATAGGCCCTTCTAATTTCAGGCCCGGCATGATAGTGTCTGCCTTTTTCCGGGCAAGTTCCGCTGCCCTTCGCACCTTATCCACGTCCGCCCCTTTCCCCGAAAAACCCGTGGAGTAGGAGAGCATTGCCACCACCGGTTCGATGCCAAAAGTTTTAGCTGTCTGGGCCGAAGTAATGGCGATTTCAGCCAATTCTTCGGCATTGGGGTCAGGGTTGATGGCGCAATCGCCATACACCAAGACCCGATCCTCCAGACACATGAAAAAGACACTGGAAACAATGGAGCACTCCGGGCGGGTGCTCAAAATCTGAAGGGCCGGACGAATGGTGGCCGCCGTGCTGTGGGCCGCCCCGGAAACCATGCCGTCTGCATGGCCGGCAAACACCATCATGGTGGCATATTCGTTGGCGCTGGTCATCATATCATGTGCGTATTCCGGAGTGATACCCTTGTGCTCCCGCAAAGCATAATAGCTCTGGATATACTCATCAAAAAATTCGGATTCCGGGGGGTTAAGAATGTTCACCGATGGCATTCGAAGCCCCAGATTATTAATCTTCTTTTCGATTTTATCCTTATTGCCCAACAGGGTGATATTCACCACTTCCCGGCGGAGCAGAATTTCAGCAGCCCTTAACACCCGCTCTTCCTCACCTTCAGGAAGAACTATATGCTGTTTATGGGCCTTTGCCTTCTGGATCAGCTCCAGCTCAAACATCTGGGGGGTTTTAATGGTGGTGCGGGTTTTAATGACCTTTTCCGCCAGTTTTTCCGTGTCCACGTGTTTTTCAAAGGTGGCCAGAATCCGGGTGATTTTTCGTTTATCCTCAGGGAAAATACCTGCATGGATATTGTTGATACGGGTGGCCGTGGGAAAGGTATTTTCCTGAACACTCAAAATAGAACAAATGCCCGGGAACCCTTCAATCAACTCTTGCACAGGCCCTGTGGGTTTTAGCCCACCGGTGAGCACAATACCTGCAATGTTTTTCTGGGATCGTGAGGACACGGCTGCAAGACAGGCCACAATGACATCAGCCCGATCTCCAGGGGTGATAATCAGTGCACCGTTTTCAATTCTGGGCAAAAAATTTCTCAGTTGCATGGCGGCAATGGTAAAATTATATACATGCCGGGTGAGCTGTTCTTTTCCCCACAACACCTCTGCCCCCAGCTCCGTCACAATTTCACTCACCGTTGGCCGATTCAGGGAGGGCTCTTCGGGAATGGTGTAAAGCAATTGAGTTTCACCCAGTTGATGTTTTGACAACCGGTCCATGATCTCCCAGCCAGAAGCCCCATCGGTACGGGTGACAATGGTACCAATGGTGCGGCATTTTCTTTTTACCAGGGCTGCCGCAGCAGTCTCCACCGCCTGAATGGTTTCATCCACGGTTTTCCCTTGGGAACCGGCCACCAGCAGCACCGATGCAGAAAGATTTTTGCTGATCTCTGCATTGATGTCAAAATCAAATTCCGATGAGGCGCTCAAAGAATCAGTGCCCTCGCACACCACAAAATCACACCGGGATTTCAATGCATTATAGCGGTTGATGATAATCTCAAACACCTCTTCCTGTCGTCCGTGGGAGGCAAGCTCCGTGGCCTCCTCCGTGGTCAGACCATACATCTGATCCAAGGGGATTCCAAGGTTAAAACAGGCAGTCATGAGGTGAATATCTTTATTCACACCATATTTTTCCTGAACAATGGGTCGAAAAAAACCCACCTTATCAATCTTACGGGACAGCAACTCCATAACACCCAGGGTCACAACGGTTTTTCCACTGCGTGGTCCGGTGGCGCTGATATACAAATTGTTGCTCATGATATTTCTTTTTTTATCCTAATGGGTTATTTTGGCATCCTTCAAAAGCGCTTTGCACTCGCTTAGCGCACCCCCCATTTTCAGGGACTTTTTCCCAAAAGATTGAAACATACTTTTGGGGCCGTATGAAGCATGCTGTTATTTTCTTTTAAAAGAATTTGGGGACGATCAAAGATCAACCTGCCCCATAATTTTTTCCAGAATCACCATGGTAATCATGTAGGTGGGCCGTATCCCCTCCATGCCCATGGCTCCGGCGGCCAGGGTATTCCCAGTCATCAGGGGATTATCCGAGGCATAATAGGCATAACGCACCGGCACGCCGGGCAAAATATTGCCCTTGATCACCGATGCGTTGATGGCCTTGTGATAATGCCCCCCTTCCATCTCCAGCCCCACGGCATTCCAATCGGATTGAAACATCCCAAGGACATCTTTATTTTGCAGGGAAGTTCCCAGCACCGTGGCCATAGTACCCCTGTGAACGGTGATGCCCGCATCAAAATCATCGGAGGTCAGATCATTAGCAAACAGGTAGTTATCCGAGGTCCCCTCCAGAACATGGGCCGTTGCCAGCATGATATCCCCTTTTTCACCGGTGAGGGTCCCCGCTTTTCCCATGATAGAGATGGAGGCAAGATTCAATGGCCAGTTTCCGGAAGGGTCTTCTCCGGGTTTTAGCAATTGTTCCATCAACTCAAAGGCCTGGGCCCCAAAAGCATAATCCATAACAAGAATCACCGGCATCTGTTTTCCGGTCGGGTTGAATTTCAATTTCAGCCTGGGATGGCATGGCATGTCCACCAGCATAGCCGTATCAATGAGTTGACAATGGGTGTTGGAACCTGATTCATCGGGCAATTGCACAAGCCCCCGTTCTGCGGCAAAGGCCTGGATGGTCTGGGTTTCATTTTTAATGGAATTAAAAAATTCATATATATCAGAATCATTCATGGCCGGATTTTTCTGTGCCACTGCCCCATACCCATATAATACATTGACCACGCTGTGCAAATTGGCACTGACTATGTGTAAGGGACGATCCTTCAGACCCAGTTCAGCCAGGTGCTTTTTAATCTTTCCTGCCCATAGCTTACCATACTTCTGATGGCCGATAATACCCATCAGGGAGGGGGCAAAATAGATCACTAAGGCGTTTTCTCTGGCCACGCCCTCATTTTCAATGCGTTTGCCCAAATGATAAATCAAGGAGAAAAGACCTGTGTTGCTCTGGGATTCAATGCGATTTTTTTCCAAATATTCATAGGTCTCACGGGTTTCATGGTAGGGTCGTCCCAGAATAATGCTCAGGTTCCACAGGGCTGAATCCAGTTCCCCCATGGTCAAGTCGCCAATACGATCCACCACCTTTTCAAGACGCTCCCATTCAATGCGGATGTTTCCGTAATCATCGTGCATTTTAAGATAAATCTTCTTTGCCTCAATATTGAGAAAGGTCATGTGGGTGATGATGTCGTAGATCTCACTGATCCCCCGGGAAACAATAAAACAAAATTCATGGTCACTGATCTGGTAGGAAACCCGTCTTCTTTTCAGGGGTTCAATGCGTTTAAAAGGGGTGTTTTCGAATTCATCCTCATCGGTGAGAATAATCTTGGTGCATTTTTCCACGCCCTGGGGAAGGCGGTCAATGACATATTCAAGCCCTTTTAATTCCACCACCTTTGCATCGTTCATGGTACCGTATATTTCCGGACTTAAATCCCTCAAACACCCCTCAAGGGCCTTGCCGAATCGACCGGAAGGACGATAAAATCCCCTAATGGCAAGGGAATCTGTAATGGTCTTAAACTCCCGGATGGCGACCCGGGCCCGTTGGGATTCTTTTAAATTTTCCACTCACTCTCCTTTGCCTTCCAATGGGCTCCTGATCTATTTCCAGATGGAATCTCACCGCTTCAAGGGGTTGCCGGATGTCAGATATTTCAGGGAAGAAAATGTGCATTTGATTTCAGGGAAAGGATATGCCTATTGGCCTCGGCCTTCAGCAAAATAACGGAGAAGCGTTAAGGGCCATGGCACAAAAGATAACCATGGCCCCCACAAAAAAACAAATTTTAAAGATTAAGCCGTACCCAATTCATGTCCTTGAGCAGGTCTTTGGTTATTTGAATAATCTCCTTGTTATCCGCCGGTTTTTCAATAAAGGCATCTGCACCGGCTTCCATGATCTCAGACCGATTTTCCTTGGTGCTGTATCCCGTGAGAATCAAAATTTTGATGTGTGATGTGGACTCATTGGATTTCAGGAAACGACACACCTCAAATCCATCCATTTTCGGCATGACAAGGTCAAGGATAATCAGGTCGGGATTAAATTCTTTGGATTTCACCCCGGCTTCAAAGCCATTCAGCGCTGTCTGAACTTCACATTTTTTCCGGGTGAACAGCTTTTGCAATCCCTGGACAATGAGAGGTTCATCATCAACGATGAGAATTCTGGGAGATGCGTCCAACTGCCGACTGATGTATTTAATGCCATTGCCCCTCAGTGCATCTTCCAAGTCACTTTTGGCAATTCGATGATGGCCACCGGGGGTTACAAAGCTTTTGATTTTACCGGCTTTGACCCAACGCCACATGGTCATCCGGGTTACACTGCAAAATTTTGCCGCTTGGGGTATTGTTAGAATTTCAGTATTCATATCGCTTATTTCCTCTTCTGTTAAAATTTATAAAAATTAAGACATGCTTCATTTTCAGCACATCTGTCTATTGGCCTGTATGGCTCACTGCTTTTGAAAAGTAAATATTCGGCCAGCACCCCATCTTCACTGGTCCCCCTGCTTAATATGTGGCACTGGCCAAGCAGTTCCATTACCAACCCGAATATTTACTTTGGGAGTTACTCCCACAACCACTGTCTGAAATACTTTGTCACATATTTGGGGCCACCATGCCTTTAAAGGCATTGATCAGCCCATTGGTGGATGAATCATGGCTCGTCACAGGATTCGGGGTTCCCAGTTCCGGAAAAATTTTCCGGGCCAGATTTTTACCAAGCTCCACCCCCCACTGGTCAAAGGAAAAAATATTCCATATGATCCCCTGGGTAAAAATTTTATGTTCATACATGGCAATGAGACTGCCAAGGGTCTGGGGGGTCAATTGTTTAAATAATATAGAATTGGTGGGACGGTTTCCCTGGAACACACGATGGGGGGCCAGTGCTTCCAGGGTTAACGGATCCCCACCGGCATCTTCCATTTCCCGGCGCACCGTCTGTTCATCCTTTCCGGATAAAAGCGCTTCGGTCTGAGCAAAAAAATTGGACAACAGGATTTCATGGTGCTGACCCATGGGATTATGACTCAGGGCCGGTGCCAAAAAATCTGCCGGGACCATGTGACTTCCCTGGTGAATTAGCTGATAAAAGGCATGTTGCCCATTGGTGCCGGGTTCCCCCCAGATAATGGGGCCTGTGTGGTAAGCAACCTTGTTGCCACTGCGGTCTGTACTTTTTCCATTGCTTTCCATGTTGGCTTGCTGAAAATAGGCCGGAAACCGATGCATGTATTGATCATAGGGCAATATGGCTTCGGTGTGGGCACCAAAAAAATTGTTATACCAAATACCGATAAGGGCCAACACCACAGGAATATTTTTTTCCAGGGGAGCGGTACGAAAATGCGCATCCATTTCATGCGCACCCCGGAGCAACGCTTCAAAATGGTCGTATCCCACATAGCAGACAATGGAAAGACCAATGGCGGACCACAGGGAATAGCGCCCCCCCACCCAGTCCCAGAATTCAAACCGATTGTCCGAAGAAATACCAAAGGCTTCCACCGCCGCCGCATTGGTGGAGATGGCCACAAAATGTTTTTCAATGTGCGCCTCATCACCGGCATGGCCCAGAAACCATTTCCGAGCGGAATGGGCATTGGTCATGGTCTCCTGGGTGGTGAAGGTCTTGGAGGCCACCAGGAACATCGTGGTTTCAGGATCTATTTTTTTCAATGTTTCTGCCAGATGGGACCCATCAATATTAGAAACAAAATAAGCGCTCACCCCTTTTCTGGCAAAGGGGGTAAGACATTCTGTCACCATGAGGGGCCCCAGATCAGATCCGCCAATGCCGATATTAACAAAGGTGTTGATGGCCTTTCCCGTGTATCCCCTCAGTTTACCCGAATCAATATCCCGGGAGAACTGTTTCATTCTCGATAAAACCCGGTTCACTCCGGGCATCACATCTTCTCCCTGCAGCATCACGGGGGAATTGCCTTTGTTCCTCAGGGCAATGTGAAGCACTGCGCGGTTTTCCGTTGCATTGATCACATCCCCGGAAAACATTTTATCAATGGCTCCGGACAGATCCACCCGCCGGGCAAGGGCCATCAGCAGTTCCAAGGTTTGTTCTGTGATAAGATTCTTGGAAAAATCCACCAGAATATTGTTGAACCGAAGGGAAAAGGCATTAAATCGCCGAAGATCCCGGGAAAAAAGGTCTTTCATATGAACAGACTTCATCTCCTGGAAATGTGATTCCAACTGTCGCCATTCATCTGTCTGTATGGGGGATATGGTATTAAGCACAATACCTCGCTTTAAATATATTTTATTCACTGGATGATCCAGTTATCTGAACCAAATAACCGGGATAACCCACAAATCCAGAGCCCATCAACTGCAAAATTGGGGAACATCCGTTCATACAAATGCTTATATGAAACAACAGTTAAGAGATGTTCGGGAACCGCATGCAACAACCATGGGCAGTGCCATCCTTTTTTGCTGTTACATTCAACCACACATTCTTTATAATTTCAACATGTTAATGTAAAAATAATTATTTTTTTTCAAAACTCCTTGAATTTACAACATAAAATACAATAGAAAGCCAGCACAAAACACAGGTTCTTTGGGGCACTTGCATGTAGTAACTATCCATTTTAAAACCACTCTCCCTGGATTAAAAAAATCAGGCCACAGTGCCCAGGCAATGGTGATTGTACTTTTTGCAAACCCAAAGCGTCATTTATCGATAAAAGCACAACATTTCAATTAATGATATCGGATTTTTTACAGTAAAAAGCAGGTACTGGACATTGGGCACTTGGTCCTGGGTGGCGGATGATAGTAATCTTCTTTTTCATTTTTTGTTATGGTAGGGGAGTACTGCCATAGGTATTTTATAAGAAAGTCTCACCAACACGCTGGAATTAAAAGACTTTAATTTTTCGTTGTGGCTGGTCTTACAGCCATGTATGTTATAAGAAAATTCGTCCAAAATGCTGGAATGATAGGAGTTTCATTTTCGTTGTGGCAGTGGTGACTGCCATGTATGTTTATAAGAAAGTCTCACCAACACGCTGGAGTTAAAAGACTTTCATTTTTCGTTGTGGCTGGTCTTACAGCCATGTATGTTTTATATGAAAATGAAGTATTCAAGTAGCCTCAGCAGAGCCCCCCCGATGGGCAATAGGCACCGGCCAATTGGGCCGTCTACGGTTCCGGGCCGGGCCCATTGCCCGGCGGGGGGGGCGGCATGATAGCATTTTCAATATTCGTTGTGTCCGGGAGAGGACATGCCCGTTATATAAAAATATGGCACCGGAGTGGGTACTTAGGGACTTGGACGAAAACAAACTACCAAATTAAATTTTTTTATCATGCAATATCAATATGTTAAACTGGACATGGTGGTAGTTTATACTCGGGCAAGTCCCTTATATCTCAGAAACCGCCCGTGACACCGATGCACAGTCATCCTCACTTGGAATACACTCATTGACGGACATTTACGCTCAAAGAGCCCATGCAACGCTCAGGTCTCGATGAAATCCTTACGATTAATTTTAAATTTTTTTAACTTGTAATGGAGCGACTGAGGGGAAATACCAAGCATCCTTGCGGCCCCCGCTGCATTGCCGCCACTTCTTTTCAGGGCCTTGCAAAGGGAATGCTTCTCATTTGCATTTTGAACATCTGAAAGGCTGGGGGGCTGCCCCCCCGGACCAACAGGCCCTGGTTCAGCCACGGTCCCCTGCCCCCCATGACCCAGGGAGACCAAGGGGTCAATGACAGGCAAAGTGGTTCCTTTGCTTCCAGAATTATTCAAGGAATTAAGCACATGGGTCGGCAGATGACTCAACCGTATTAACGTTTCCCCGTTCACCATATTCATGGCCCCCTCAATGACGTGTTCAAGTTCCCGAACATTGCCCGGCCAGTGGTAACCTAAAAAAAGAGTGCCCACCCGACGGGAGAGCCCCGCGACCCGTTCTCCCAGGGAATCGTTGAATTTCTGAATAAAATGGTTCACCAGTCGATCCATATCATCCCTTCGCTCTCTCAACGGTGGAATCATGATAAACACAACGCCCATGCGATAAAACAAATCCTGCCGAAGGGAACCGGACTCAATGATTTCCCGGGGGTCTCTGCCCACAGCACTGATAATTTTAATATCAAGAGAAACCTCCTCCAGGGAACCGAGACGACGCACTCTTTTTTCCTGAACCACCCTCAAAAGCTTGGCCTGAAGAGTGATGGGCATGGAGTCGAGCTCATCTAAAAAAATCGTACCGCCATTGGCCTGTTCAAACAAACCCGATTTTTCAATGGCACCGGTGAATGCCCCCCGGGAGGTGCCAAAAAGAATTCCTTCCAAAAGATTTTCTGGGATTGCAGCACAGTTAATGGGAATAAATTTATGTCTGGAGCCCCTTCGATGGTTATGTATGGATTGGGCAAACAGTTCTTTCCCGGTGCCGGTTTCTCCGGAAAGCATTATGGGAGAAGGAGAATCACTGGCCATTTTTGCCGTCTTCACCGCATGAAAAAGCCCCCCGTTTTCCCCCACCATATCTGAAAAGGTATACCGGGTACCATTTCCCTCCCTCCGGGAAACCTTACTGAGTTGTCCAGAGGAGATAAGGGTCTCCAGCATCTGGTAATCCTTTGTGAAACTGATGGCCCCCACCACTTCCTCCCCCTTGAAAAGTGGAAACACATTACTGATTACATTGGACATTTTTCCCAGGCGAGTGCGGTACATGATCACTCTGTTCTTGATGGCTTTGCCAGTTCTAATACAGGACATGGTGGTGGAGTCCCTTGCATTGAGATGGTAAAGTTCCGTAATTTTTTTCCCCAGAGCGTAGTCCATGTCAAGATCATCAATTTTTGCCATGGCCTTATTGTAATACAAAATTTTTCCATGGACATCGGCAATGATCACCCCTTCATGCAAATCCCTTAAAATAAAAAATGCGTTGGCGTTATCCGTGACACCCAGTTTTTTTTGCAACAGATGAATATCCAAGCTCATTCAGACTCCCGTGACAGGTGAATAAAAAAATTTTTACATATCTATTACAGCCATTCATGGAATGTCAAGTTAAAAACAGTTTTCCGTAAGCGCCTTGATATTACAAATTATTTTGTAAAAACATGATTGAATCATTCCGTGCATTTTCCCCTTGATCCCCCCTGCATCCCTCCCCAGAATGCTGAAATAAAAATCAAATTTATTTAATTTTATTTAAAATAGTCATTTTTTTTCCAACGGATAAGATGATTCATTGGCCCCATGCAAATTAACCTCGGGTACTTTTATTCACGCAGCATGGGACCAACACCCTATAATGACACAGTCCTTGTCATCAAAACTCAATATTTTATATGTTTTGGAACACTTATTGCTAATCTAAAACAAAAATGTACACAGTACAGCTCCCAGCTTTTTCTATAACCGCCACGGGCGGGACTTTATTCTGACCCTGGTCCGCCCAGAATGAAGCATGAAAATCCGTCAGGTTTGCCCGGACTTTTTTATAACGGGCATGTCCTGCCGGACACAACGAATATTGAAAATGATATCATGCCGCCCCCCCCCCCCCCCCCCCGGGGGCGGCGGGGCCGCG
>Ga0307929_1001519_pt1 | contig 17254 bp, 11 predicted proteins | sample AceLakmetage1330_FD_203160 | JGI IMG/M metagenome (GOLD analysis project Ga0307929, IMG submission 203160) | Saline water microbial communities from Ace Lake, Antarctica - #1330 | ecosystem: Environmental > Aquatic > Non-marine Saline and Alkaline > Saline | place: Antarctica: Ace Lake...
GAGTTTATAACCTTTTTCTTCGGAGATAACTGTACCACCTGTCAAAATTGCAATGTCTTCCAACATCTCTTTTCTTCTGTCGCCAAAGCCAGGAGCTTTAACTGCAGCCACTTTCAATCCACCTCTGAGTTTGTTCACAACCAATGTTGCCAGTGCTTCGGTTTCAACATCTTCGGCAATAATCAACAATGGACGGCCACTCTGGGCAACTTTTTCAAGAATTGGCAAGAGGTCCTTCATTACAGAAATCTTCTTGTCGTAAATAAGGATGTAAGGAGTTTCGTAAACTGCTTCCATCTTCTCGGTGTCAGTTACGAAGTAAGGTGAAATATATCCACGGTCGAACTGCATACCTTCAACAACTTCAACATAAGTCTCGATACCTTTGGCTTCCTCGATGGTGATAACACCTTCTTTTTTCACCTTGCCCATGGCTTCGGCGATAAGTTTACCAACAGCATTGTTGTTGTTTGCCGAGATTGAAGCAACCTGCTCAATTTTATCAAAGCTGTCGCCTATTTCTTTTGATTGGCTTTTCAAACCTTCAACAATTTTCACAACTGCTTTGTCGAGGCCTCTTTTCAAATCCATTGGATTGGCACCTGCGGCTACATTTTTAAATCCTGTAGTAACAATAGATTGCGCCAATACAGTCGCAGTAGTTGTACCGTCACCGGCAAGGTCGTTGGTTTTAGATGCAACTTCCTTAACCATTTGTGCACCCATGTTTTCGATAGCGTCTTCCAGTTCAACTTCTTTAGCAACTGTTACACCGTCCTTGGTTACTGAAGGAGCACCAAAAGATTTGTCGATAATTACGTTGCGGCCTTTAGGGCCGAGGGTTACTTTTACTGCATTCGAAAGTGCATCAACACCTTTTTTAAGTTTTTCTCTTGCTTCGAGATCAAATATGATATCTTTTGCCATTTTTCTTAATTTTATAATTTTTACTTATTCTTTTCTATCTTATTAAACTATTGCTACCACATCGGATTCGCGCATGATGAGGTAATCTTTTCCATCAACAGTTATCTCTGTTCCGGCATATTTACCATACAATACTACATCACCTACTTTTACTGTAACGGGCTCGTCTTTTTTTCCAGGGCCAGCTGCCAATACAGTGCCTCTTTGTGGTTTTTCTTTTGCGGTATCAGGGATAATTAATCCACCTGCAGTTTTCTCTTCAGCTGCTGAAGGTTCTATGACAACCCTGTCAGCTAATGGTTTGATATTCAATTTTGACATAAATCTTTATTGTTTAATTGTTTATAAATTCTTGAAATATTCATTTCTTGCTTTCAATTGACAGACGACGGCTAATCACAATGTATGCCAAAAAAAAATGTCAGAATATCTTATGACATTCTGACACTTTCAAAAATTTTTCCTGATGGAAATTCTACCTATTCCTCATTTCCACCGCCATCTTCTGTTCCGGTGTTTTCCTGAGTTGCATTTTGAGAAGGATCAAACGGGGCTGTTTGGATTGGAATATCTTCAATTGCACCCCTGATCTCAGTATCAATTGCTTGAACTTTAGTTTCATATTTTGGGATAACCTTAGATGATACCAACACTAAAAACAACATTGCAATGGCCATGGACCAGGTTGCTTTTTCGAGGAAATCAGCTGTTTTTCTAACACCCATATAATTTGCACCCTGGAAGTTCGACGCAAGTCCTCCACCTTTAGAATTCTGCACCAAAACCACAAGTACAATAAGTACTGCAACTATCATCGTCAACACCGTAATTAATACGTAAAGGCCCATGTTATCAAGTATTTAGATTAATTTCTGAATTTATTTTTTCAATTAGGGCTGCAAAGTAACTACTTTTTTCCGGATATCTCAAAATTAATTTCCTATAAATTTTAACCGCCTTCTCGGTATTTCCCTGGTTATGATAGATTTTGGCAAGTGTCTCGCTAACGATATTTTCCTTATCCACAGTACTGTTTTTGGCCCGGTCCGCAGGATTGAAAAAATCAGTTTTTGAACGCGTTATCCGTGGGGCATTTTCGATGAAACGGTCGATGATATCTGATTTTGATTTACTCTCTTTTAAGGGAGTTTTTTTTTCTTCTATCTTTGCAGATGGAATTTCGGAACCAGACTTGGAGCTACTATCTTTTGAAGTAACTGCTTCGGCCTTTGATTCGGTTTCGTCCTGAACTTTTTGCGGTTCAGTTTTAGCAACCCTGGTTTCGGTTTCCTGAATAAGTCTTTCCAGTTCCTTTATTTCGGCTTTGATTTGATCCAGTTCGGCTTTTAGGTTCTTGGTTTCCCGTTTGGTAAAGCTTATCCATTTTGGGTTTTTCGATGAGGATCCAGATTTATATTCTTCCTTCCTGGATGATTCAACATCTGCATCATGTCCATTTTCGCTTGTAATTTCCTGTTCTGGTCTTGAGGGCACCTCCTCTATTTTAACACCTGAATTAAGTTCCTCTTTTTCAAATTTGGAGACAACTTCCTCCCCTTCAAATTCAGCAGAAATTTCTTGCTTGTCAGCTTTGGCAGGAATTTCTTCCTCAATTATTTCTATCTCATCCGTATCATCATTAACAGCAATAGTGTCAGGTAGTGGTTCAAATCTGTCCACCAGGTCTTTCAATATTGTCCTGTCGCCGGCATAGGCAGCTGCAAGCCTCAGACGGCTTCCATAGCTAATGTCGTTTCCCTGCAAAAGTGCCAGCAAATACAAAAGCTGGGCCGACTGGCAATAAGGGAACTGCCCGGTTAAAGTTTCTATTTCAGCAGGATTACTGTCTGCCAGTTGTTCAGGAGATTTAATAAGTGATGCAAACCGCTGTTGATTCATCTTTTTCTGTTAACTTCCTATTATGTATTTATTTAGTTGATCCTGAAATAAATTTTATCCGCTATTTAAGCAAAAAAAAATCGTCATTGGCTTCGCTGCCATTTCTGGCCATTTATCCGCCAGCTGGCGGATGTCATTTTTTATGATACAATCAGTGACTATGAATCACAATCAATGACCATCAATGCTTTTAGATTGGAAAATATTTCAATTGTCACAAATATATCACCCACCTAAATAATTACCTCAACCTCGGACTATCAAACGAGGGTAGTCCAATGAAAAATGTAGTCCCCTGCTCTCCTTGCGTTGTGCTGCCATTTTAATCACCAGATAGGCAACATTTATCATATTTCTGAGCTCACACAATTTAACTGTTAAGATTGACTTATCGTATAATTCTTCAGTTTCGCGATACAGGATTTCCAACCTGTCGAGTGCACGTTTTAGCCTTAGGTTTGAACGAACGATCCCCACATAGCTGCTCATGATGGATTGTAAATCCTTCAGACTTTGTGTGATGAGGATCATTTCCTCGTTGAGCACCATCCCTTCGGCATCCCAATCGGGAATATCATCCCTGAACCGGGTTGAAGCAATTTGATCGATAGCATCGATACTGGCACGATGCGAAAACACCACCGATTCGAGGAGCGAGTTGGAGGCTAAACGGTTGGCGCCATGTAATCCGGTGGATGCGCACTCACCACTTGCATACAGCCGATGGATTGAACTACGTGAAAATTCATCCACCTTAATCCCACCACAAGTATAGTGCGCCGCAGGCACAACCGGTATCATATCGCGGGTGATGTCGATACCAGCACTTAAACATTTTGCATAAACTGTGGGGAATCCTGTGATTAACTCATTTTTATCCAGATGGCAACAATCCAAACAAACATAATCGTCACCACTAACTTTTAACTCACTATCGATGGCCCGTGCAACAATATCACGTGGTGCCAGCGACAGACGTTTGTCGTATTTATGCATAAACTCAGCACCACTCAAAGTTTTAAGGATAGCTCCAAAACCACGTAATGCCTCAGTAATTAGAAATGAAGGTTTCTCACGTGGATTATAAAGCGATGTGGGGTGGAACTGGATAAACTCCATTTTTTCTATTATCCCTTTCGCCCGGTAAACCATAGCAATTCCATCACCAGTAGCAATTTCGGGATTGGTAGTGGTGGCATAAATATTGCCTGCACCTCCGGTTGAAAGCATCGTTACTTTAGCAAGTATTGTATGAATTTGATCGCTTTCAAGGTCCAGGACATAGGCACCATAACATTCGATATCTTTACGGCGACGCCTCACCTCATTCCCCAAATGATGCTGGGTAATGATATCCAAAGAGAAGGTATTTTCTAGAATCTCTATATTAGGATGAGATTCGACCTGCTGGAGCAAAGCGCGCTGAATTTCAAACCCGGTACTGTCTTTATGGTGTAAAACCCTGTGCTCGGAGTGTCCACCTTCCTTGCCAAGGGCGTATCTTCCGGTTGACGTGCGGTCGAAATTAGCACCCCAGGCAATCAATTCTTTAATCCGTTCGGTTGACTCTGTGATTGTAATGCGAACGATGTTTTCATCGTTCAAGTCATCTCCGGCAACCAAAGTATCTTTAATGTGTTTTTCGTAAGTATCAGGTGTGTACATTACCGCAGCAATCCCACCCTGCGCATATCGTGTAGCAGTTTCTCCGGCTTTTGACTTTGAAACTACACATACCTTACCGTGTTGAGCAACTTTAAGTGCGAAACTCAATCCGGCAATCCCGGTACCAATTACAAGAAAATCTACCTTTTTACGCATGGTGAAATATGATTGGCTCTATGTCGTTCGAATCAAATAGCGTTACGGATCTCTGCGGCAATTTCTGCCAACTCTTCAGGTGTAAACTTCAATTTTGGCCTACTGAATTCAATATCGTAAATACCATTGATGGGCACAAGGTGTACATGTGCGTGTGGTACTTCCAAGCCCAAAACAGCAATTCCAACCCGTTTGCATTCAATCACCTTTTCGATTCCTTTTGCAACCTTCTTTGAGAAGGCAAATAAGCCTTGAATAGTTTCGTCATCAAGATCAAAGATATAATCAGTCTCCTTTTTAGGAACTACCAGGGTATGGCCTTTTGCCAAAGGATTAATATCTAAAAAAGCGTAATAATTTTCATCTTCGGCGATTTTGTATGATGGTATTTCGCCATTGATTATTTTTGTAAAAATAGTGCTCATAATATTTGCCTTATGCTATTCGGTAGCAAAGTTAATAAATCTCAAAAAAAAATGCTAAATAGTCATAATAAACTATTTAGCATTTGTACAATTCATATAAAACCCTCTATCTGGAAATTTCTATAATCTCAAATTCAATTTTCCCAACCGGTACTTGTATCTCAACTTTGTCACCAATTTTTTTACCTAACAAACCTTTGGCTATAGGGGAAGTTACAGATATCTTAGCTTCTTTTAGGTTAGCTTCACTCTCGGGAACAAGTGAATATGACATTGTTGCCCCATTTTTCAAATTTTTAATTTTTACTTTTGACAGGAGGAGCACCTTCGATGTATCTAACCGTGATTCGTCAAGAATCCTTGCACTCATTATAACTTCCTGCATTTTGGAAATTTTAAGTTCGAGCAAGCCCTGCGCCTCTTTGGCAGCATCGTATTCAGCATTCTCTGACAAATCTCCTTTATCACGTGCCTCGCCAATTTGTTTTGAGATGGAGGGTCGTTCAACTGATACCAATTGATTCACCTCCTCCTTAAGCTTTTTCAAGCCTTCTTCACTATAATATTGAATTCCAGACATAATTGATCCCGGTTTTAATAACTACTTCTTAAATAATAAGAAAAGACCCTTTCCTGAAAAAGGGTCTTCGTTTCGTATGCAAAATTACAATAATTTTATTACGCGCTGAGCTTTTTACAGATTAATGCGTGCGCCAATTGTGTGGATACCGTCGAATGGATCGGTTGCACGGTAGGAATAATCAATAGAAAATGACTTTTCCTTATCATCTCCAAATGGCACAGCCACAGTAAGACCAGCACTTGGCCCCGTATAAACGGTAGTGCGGTCGGCATCACTGGTAATTCCATCTTCATAAGTATAGGCCGCCCTTATCATCAGATATTGCCTGAGTGCAAATTCACCACCCAAAGTAAATTGATCTTTATAAAATGAATTAGACTGGAAATTTGCTGCAAGTGTAAACCTGCTCTCGTCGAACAGGAAATCATAAGCTCCACCTATTAATAGAGTTGCCGGAAGTTCAAAAGCTGATTGACGCTGTTCGAAAGTTGGTGACGTTGTAGAAAACTGTGAATAAAACCCTCTGAAGGATAAGCCATCTCCTGAAAATTTCATTGTTGGCCCAACATTTTTTAATGCAATTCCAAACTTGATATTCTCCATCTCACCGGTTACATACTGGATACCTGCATCAATGGCTACGCCTGTAGCTTTTAGGTCAGAAATTGACTCGCTAATAATCTTCAGGGTGAAACCACCATAAATACTGTTCGAAAATGCTTTGGCATATGCAATGTTGATGTTCATCAGTGTAGGCGAAAAGGTTCCTATACTTCCGTCTGATGGGTCAGGGTTATTAATGTCGGTTACCTGGATGTCACCAAAGTTCATCGACATAATTGAAATGGTCAGGGCTCCTGTTTCACCAATACGCTGTGTCAAACCAAAGGCCATGATATTGATATCAGCACCTTTAAGGTAAGTTGTATTAGAAAAAATTATCTCAGTGCCTTGCGTAAAGGCGGTACCTGCAACATTGGTAAAAATAGATTCCAACCCACGTGAATTGGCAACGTTTACACCACCCCAACCTGAACTGCTCGCCCAAGGGTTGATCAGTAATTCTCCAGCTCCAGCTTGCCCTGATCTATCTTTGTTCCCCGCAAGAACATCCTCCATCGGTACAATCAATAATCCTGCTAAGAAAATTGCGATGATGTATCTATAAATATTTTTCATACTCTCGGATTTTATAGTTTGAATCATAATTTTAGTATAGGAATTATTAGAATGTATTCACGTCAACTGGTCGCATAGCACCAAACCACTTAACTACTCTTTCGCCAGACCGCCCTCCAGTTTCCTTAACATGGATCAGGTATAAACCACCTGCGATTGGAATTCCGGCAAAGTTTTTCAAGTCCCAATCTATCGAAGTCAACATTTCAGTATCAACACCATTGGTACTTCCCCTTGGATTTGTCAGGCCAACTTTATCAACATTATATTGCCTTATCAGTGTACCATTAATACTATAAATGGTAATGATACATTTTTCGGGAATGTTGGTGATTTTAACCCTGTTATCAAGCTGATTTCGTTCATAGCCTGGGCCGTCAGCAAATGCGTAATAAGGATTTGGCACGACATTAATTAAGTCAAGATCGGAAGAATTCTTATCAGCAGAATAAGCAACTGCTTCATAACCGGCAGTATTAAAGGTGTACATCGGATTGAAGTTGTTCTGGTTTTTATCGCTCAACGAATCCAAAGCAGTCGAGAAATACCTTTCATAAGGTTTACCTACCCGTAATTTGATTGTTACATCGTTTCCATCTGGGAGCCATATAGAGTCGTCCGCAGCCAGTGGCATATTAACATACATTGCACTTGAATATAGTGCTGTAAGGTTTAATATTTGGGGGAGTGTACCCGTTAAGGTATCACGCATTGTTTTACCGGCATCGTAGGCAGGGAAATTGTAGATATTCTGACCATATTTCAGATCAATATGTTTCATAATATAAAGGTAATGCATTCCTCCAAAGAGCATATTAAACTGATCATCGAACAAATTCGTAGTAGGGTTCCAGAGCATGTCACGGCCATTTTCACCAGCAAGCCAGGAGTTTTCCGAATACATTACGTTAAGCCGTTCACCAGTTTCGATATTGATAACATATCCGGGAAACCATCCCATTCCTGTTCCGTTTACATAAGCCGGGTCGTTAGGATCATCGTTAGGCAAAGCATTGGGTTCGGCAAAATTACCATCTTTGTCGATGGAAGGAGAAGCCCTTAAAGTATATTGATCAGCATTGCCTTGGGCCTGTATTGGATCCGGGCACATTTCTACAACGGGACAGCGGGTCCAAAGGGATTTATCAGCCGTAATTACAACATCAACACTGGCGAGATATTTTAGCAAAGAACCACTTTTTGATATCTTATTAACCGCAGGCCCTATGTCGATCTGATCATTGGCCGCTGTCATACAATACGGGGCCCATGTACCTCCCGATATTTGATCGTGCTCCATAATGATCATTTTTTCGTAAAACTGCAGCGCATCCCATGGATCATCGGCAGCCATGTCATAGTCGTTAAACCGGGTATTCTCATCATCTTTATAAATACCAGATCTAATCCAGTTGAATGGCAAACCTGGAACGTCAACATCAGGAACTCCTGAAAACCACATCTGGGAGCTATCGGTATATTTAATTGAAGAATTAATGAACCCATTGTTTATCGAGATTGAATCGCCGGGATAACCGATTTTATCTACAGTTACCGAAATCCCTAACTCTGGTATAATTTGCTCGTTTCTAATGCTAATTGTAGTATCCGACCGGTAGTCATTTCCAGACTCATCTGTTATCACCCAACTGGCATTATTTATCTTAAGACTGTCGGTATCCGAGGTCTTAACATTTATAAATCTTAGTGTGTAATTTCCGCTCTGAACATTTAGCGGATCAACTACTTTAACATTCAATGGCCCTAAACCTACTTCATAAGATGGGTTATAAACAATTGGATAATTGTCGTCACCATATTGGTTATCGGCGCTGGCGGGTGCCTTTGTCATTACCTCATCAAGGCTTTCCTGCTTCATTTCCAATTCGAAACCTCCATTGCCATGACCTTGTATCCTGGTAATTTCAAAGCCATCGCCATAAGTTGAATTTAGTGTTGTACCATTTACATTTTTGTGTGGTATTGCTGTGTAAACCTTAATATTTTTACGTCCGGCGAGGTAAGGTTTTTTCTGTCCAGATAAACCATTTTCGATCCCAGCTTCCTGCGAATAGGGCTGATACTCGTTAAAGGCATATGCAAGCACCATAAAGTAGTATTGCTTATGATTTACAACTTGAGGATCCTTTTCCGCAAAGGCATCTTCTGTGAGTTCAAAAGAGTGACTAACTCCTTCATCACCACCAATAACTTCTACTACCGGGACGTTACCACCAATGTTTTGTTTATAGTAATAATTAACAAGTTTGGATATCCCGTTTTTCCTGTCAAATTGTGCAACCAGACGAGCATAGTCAGGATCATTAAGGCTTTCAGGACTTACCTCAGAATTACGCAATTGAAAAATCTGGTAACCCTCAAAAGTATATGTCCTCAATGAATCACGGATGGGCTTAGGGATTGTATCTGAAATTTGAATGTTCGGATCAATTTCTTTGTAGGATTCGCGGTAGTTGTTAGAACCTTTTCTGTTGGCAATATAAACAATCATCTTACGGTCCATCTCCAGGAAACTCAAATCTGGTGCATCAGGACCGTCGAGTACCTTAAAACAGTTGTCGAACAATGCCTGGCATTTATCATCCACTACCCTGAGCAGTTGAACTGAAGCCCATCGTCCACCTGAACTTGCAACAGCCCAGGGGATACCAACAGTAATATAGTTTACAGCACCGGGCAATAAATCAAATGGTCCGGCTGACTGCATAAAACGGCGGTCGAAAGGATTATTACCAGCGGTATTCTCATTCCAGTATTTACCATTTTGATTCCATCCTGCGTTAGGTGGCTGGCCTCCTGTAGCCCAGTTACATGGGTCAGTATCGTCAGGAAACATAAAGTCAGTTGCAGGGCCATCAGCATCTGGTAAGTGTGCATTACCGCCATATTGCATTATAGTATTATCCTTCCAGATACCACGTAAATAATTATAATACTCAGGGGCAATTACAGGATCACCGGTATTGCCACTGGTATTGTCATGATATACAAAGCGGCGCATACCAAAACGCTCATTGTCAACAATGCCATCACCAAAGTTGATTCCATTAATACTTACGTCACAAATTTGAATCTTATCAATAGTGTCACCTGTTGTGGGATCTGTAACATATTGGTATTTTGGATTATCCAAACCATCAGGATCCATATAAGGCCCTTGGAAAAAGTCAACCCCAATAGCAGGTGGCTGAATGCCATAAGCTTCGGGTTGTCCGGTACCATCAATTTCAACTCCATTGTAACAATAACCCAGGCCACGTGCCACGTCACAACCTACAAAGTCATCTTGGGCGTATCCCAAATCAGTGTCAACCCACTGGCTAAAAAAAGTATTCGTCAATGTAAAGGTTGAACGGTTAATAATTTCGTAACTGTAAAAGGTCATGTTGTTGATTTCGTCATTGGTTGAAAAACCAAATGACTGCCCCCTGATTTCCATGCCAATAGCTGCACCTTCTGTTTCAGTGTGTACATTACCCTTGTCGTTAAACACCCACCACAAGGTTTCATCACCTTTAATTACCTGGTCAGAAAGAATACCATACTTCCAGTTATCAGGATCATCCGGGTGATAAAATTCTGCATCCATAGTTGGGGTTAAAGTTGTGCACAAGCTATTGTCAATATCATAATATGGATAATCACCTTGATTGGGATCGTATTCACCATCGCCGTTTTCATCATAGAACGGAGCCAGGTAATAGCTTTGGTTTTTTGCAACATCACCATGTGCTGGCCAATCTAAAATAGATTGTGGTATGGTATAGTCAGGGTATTCTTCTGTCCTGTTGGTACTGTTCCACCAGGCAAGATACTCATCAACATCTTCTCTTTTCATTCTAAAGAGTTTATCATATTGAGAGCAGGTTTCCTCATCAATAGAAGCCGAACCATCAATTGATAGCGGGCCTGGCCAATAATCATTACCATTAGAGCGGTATCGCTGTCCGGCAAGTTTTAATTGCCCGTTAACGTCGAGGCCACCAATCCACAATGAAGCGGAAAACATGGAAGTCTTCAGACTGTTTCCAGGAACATAATATTGCGCATCGGTGAAGTTCCACCACATATCGCCTCCCGTATTAATACGCGCGCGGATATTGTTGACTTCCAAAAATGCGAACCCGGCACCGGCAGAACATCCTGCAGCACCTGCCTTAAGTTCTCTGGTCTTAAGATCTTTTTCGGTAACTAACTTCTCAGCGTAACTATTTCCCTGGGAGATTAAAAGAATCCCGAAAAATACCAGCAAAATTCGTAATATGTTCTTCATACTTATCATTATTTTATATTACCAACATTAGAAATTGAATATTATACCCAACCTGATCTGGCGTGGGGTACTATAATTAAATGGTGTATTCATCCGCAGCGCATAAAGATCGCGGTAGGCTTGTGGATCCAATTGTGAATTGATGTTATCCTGCCAGTCAGGTGATGAAAGGTATCCATCATCGTCGGCACTGCCAGTAGCTGGATAAACTCCCGTTACATTCAATGTATTAAAAAGGTTCAGGAACTGGAAATAAACATTCAAATAGGTAGTTGAATTGGGGTTTTTAGAAATATTAAAGTCTTTATCGATCCTGGAATCAACCCTAAACTGCATTGGTAACCTCGAACCATTAATAGAGCCTTCAAGCTGGCGACTACCACCCGATCCATAAGTTGCAACAACATTATCCGAACGTGTATATGGCGTTCCCGATCCTCCGCTCAATGTAAAGTTAACACCAAAATTTTGAAGCCAATGGGTGGTTTTCACCTGGTCGGTGCCTTTGATTTGGCGGGTAGAAGTTGGGCCATTATAGTTTTTCCCTTCTCCAAAACGGTAGTCGAGCACAATATTAAATGCATGCCTTCTGTCCCAGTTTAGTGGGAAAATAGTCCTTAAGTTAGGTAAGCCCGCATTAACAAGTGCCCGAGCTGTAGTTGCGCTGGAACCTGTACCTTCAGCAAACTGTAATGTGTAACTAATTCTTGCCCTCACATTATTAGTCCTTCTCAAATCATATTCAATGGTTAAGCCTTTAGCAGTACCAAAGTCGATATTGTTGTAGGAATAATACAGGTTTGACCCTCCGGTGTATGCACCGGTGTAACGGTAGTACTGAACCTGATCGCGCATTTCCTTGTAAAAAGCAGAAATTTTAAGAGAGGATGAATTAGAGATTTTTTGCTGGAATCCTAATTCGTAATCAATCGACTTTGATGGTTTCAGGTTTGGATTGTTAATACTACCTTGCTTTTCAATATAGTAGTATTCTATCGGATTCATACGCAAAAGATCGGTTGGTCTTTGTGTAAGGATGTCGTAATGTGCAAAGAACAATGCCTCGTCGGAAATAGGGAATGAGAAAGAAACACGGGGCATTACACTTATTTGTGGATCGTAATCAGTAAATACATCAGCATTAATATTTTGCTGCTGTGGATTAACAAGGTATGGAGTTATACCGTTTCCAGCATCCAAAACATCAGGGTTCTGGATAACAGTACCCTGTGAATTATACCAAACGCTTCCTTCACGATAACCTGTAATTTCGGTAGGGTTATCTTTGTTGTCGATATAAACAGTTGCGCCACCACCGATATTATCAGGATGGGAAATTGACTGTCCGCCTAAGGAGTTTACCTCTTCCACAGAAAAAGCTGAGTAAAACAAATAAGGATCTTTCAATACCATTTGGTTAGCATCGAAACGGTCGATACGTAAACCAACATTAAAAATCAGATCATCAAATTCAAACTTATCCTGGATAAAAAATGCACCGTAAATTGGTTCAAATGCACCAATGTCCCGTGTATTTTGCTCACGCCCTATATCGTCGGTAATTGTATTGTTAAAGAAATCGGCGAAAGCCGGCCTACTAGTCTGCTTATTACCATAAGGATCGTAGCCATAATAATACGCGTAATTGTTCCCGTCATTCAACAGTTCATCGGCACTAAACATATCAACTGACAATCCCCCTTCAACCGGGACATCCTTTACTAAATTATTATTCTCATCAAAATAATTAATTGTCCGGGTATTCACATCGTAGGAATCAATATCAATCCAATCGGTACCATCAACAGGTAATCCCATTTGCTTGCGCAAATTAATATCAAAAACCCTTTGCTCAACCGGGCTATAAAGTCTGGTGTAATTTATGGTATCCTGAAAAACACCATCCACAGTAACCAGTTGAGGGTTACTTTTATCAAGTTCGTTAATATGTGTATTTGTAATCAGACGGGTAAGCCCCCAAAAGTTAACAGGCCCCGGGTTATTGCCAGGCCCATAACCATAACCCCTGTCAGAACGCTGTTGATATTGCAAGCCGAACTCGATGGCATGGTTCCCAATATCAAGCGACACATTGGCATCGATCCCAATTTGCGTATTATCTGTTATAGAATAACCATTATATTGTGTACCCACATTAGTCCACATCGTGTAAACATCGTCTGGTGCCTGGCCATTCAACAGGCCGCCATACAGCTGCACCTGATTATAGTTTAACCAGTTACCGTTAATAGGATCTCTCCAATTACCTTTATTGGGATAGAACTCGTAGTATTGCTCGGTATATCTTGCTACTACAGGATTAACATCGTAGGCGGTAAAATAAAAACCTGTGTCCTGGTAAGCATTATGAAGCCTAACATTGTTGTACACTGTTCCATTCACCGTATCAGTACCTAATTCATATGACCGTTGCTTGGTAGTTTCAAATTTACCGAGATATCCATAATTAAATAGATTATCCTTATGGTTTTCGTTATCAACAGTTTGATAAAACTTGGAATAGTCAGCCTGTATGCTATAGAAGACATTCTTTATTAAGGATGTGCTTTCCTTATCAACCGGAAACCTCTGGGTAAACTTTCCAAAAACTCTCCAGGTCCTGTTGTTAACATGGGCATTATTCTCATAATTAAACAACGAGCCCCCATAGTTGAAAGCATTGTAATCCTGATAATTGAACTGTCCACCAAATGTAAGGTTAATGGTGGGAGAAGTCCGCAAATCAACTTTACCAGACAAGTTAACGTTCGTTCTCTGCGTATTCTCGGTGGCACGGATTGATTCAGTATTTTCCGTTCTGGTATAGAATGAGTTGTTGTACAAGCCGAAACCTGTACCAGTCGGCCTTTGAGGGTTTTCTTTCAGATAATCCAAATAATCATCTTTCACCTTGTCAATAGTTCCTTTAGCAGATGGGGAACCATCTTGACGATAAATAACATCACCCGCGATAAAGTACCCTAAAATGGATGTTTTTTTATTATCTTCCACCTTACTAAAAAGGGGTCCTTGGAAATTAAATCCGACACGGTTATAGCCAAATTTATCCAGAAATTGAGAAGTTTGAAGCTCAACTCCGGCACCAAATTCCCTGGAAGGCCCCTTTGTGGTAACACTAATGATACCACCGGTAGCATCACCATACCTGGCCGGAGTACCACCAAGGATTACGGCCACCTGCTCGATAGCAGACTCGGGAAGTGAAGGCGATCCGCTTAGCCTGATACCATCAACGTAATATGCGGTACCATTACTACGCTGGCCACGAATACTAATGTTACCTCCATCGGCATCTGAATAAACACCACCCACCGTAGTAGCAACAGCGGTTGCATTACGGTTAGGCATTTGTGCGATTTCCTCGGAGGTAACTGTAGCCCCGGATACTGTTTTATCCTTTTGGATCAGGGGCACTTTGTACTCAATAATCTCAACTGTTTCGAGCGTTTCAGTTGTTGACCCCAATTCGAAGTCCTGAAAGGTTATTGAATTACCTGTGACAACCACGCCGGAAAATTCTTTCGACTGGTATCCTATAAAGGATGCCCTGACATTATAATTACCGGGAGTTAAAGGTTTGACGACGTATTTTCCGTCAAAGTCGGTAGTTCCTCCTGATACCATGTCACCCCCCGAAAATATTGTCACATTCGCGAAAGGAATAGGTTCTTTGGTATCCTTGTCTAAAATCTTTCCGTGGAGAGCACCTGTCTGTGAAAACACTGACAAGCTTGCAGCCAGTACAATTCCAATAGTTAAAAGTAAATTTCTTAACATACCATATAATTTTGCGTTAGATTATACATATTGCTTAAGGGCGGTAAAATTACACATAAAATAAATTATTAACCAAACCTTTTTGCACTTCGACTTTTAAATTTTTACGATTAATTAACATATTTTGGTTTCAGAATCTCAGCATATATCACTGCATTGCGCAGATTGAAGTAATGCTCAATTGATTCATCCTCCATAGTATCTTCATTTAAAACCATATTCTTTTCAAGGTCATCCTTCATCCTTGCAACAGATTCCGGCGACTGCTTTTCCATTCCCGACCATGCTGATGTATGGGCTTCTTTTTCATTTTCCTCAACATATTCCCTCTCAGGAATGATTTCTAATGATTGAGCTTCTTCGTCAGGTATCGTTTCAAGACTTATTTGCTCACCAAGTAAAATTTCCTCCAGGGCCCTTTTAAAATCCGTTTTTCCTTTCGTGCCTTCCACTGGCCTTTCTACATAGGCATCCTCCACCGGCTGATGCTGAGAATCATATTCGTTCGCATCTTCTTCCTGGATTGCAACTCTTTTGGCAGCTTCCTTGCGTTTCTTCTTCTGACTCTGCTGATAGACAGAGAAAGCCAGCCAAGCTACTAAAAATAATATGTATAAATATTCATTCATCTTATTCGATCCGAGCACCATTATTGTGTAAAAGTAGGCGAATGCTTTTTAAATGTAAAGAAAAAATCAGTTAACGGTTTTTAACAATCAGTTTACGGTATAGCCCTTATTTGCTTGTTTCTGACTGTATTTCAGCGATTTAATACAAACAATTAGCTTCTTTAAACAAAATGTTTTTTAACCGTTTAGCTAATAATCAGCTTGACTTTTCCTTTCGGTTATTTGATTTAAAATTAGTTCTATATTGATTTCTGTACCTTGATTACAAACTATTGATGATTTCAATCATCGATTCCTTTTTCCTTCGCGAAACCGGGATTTTACTTTCATCACTCATCACAATATACCCGCCATCGTGCTTCATGTACCCCTTAATGTATTTGGCATTAACGAGGTGTGATTTGTGGGGCCTGATAAAATTGTGGTCCTTCAACAGGCTTTCGTTTTCTTTTAATGTTTTAGATATAAGTAGCTTACCTCCATCTTTAAAAAAGAAACGGGTGTAATAATTATCCGACTCACATCTGATGATATCATCAATTTTAACAACATGAATTTTCTCGGCAGTTGACAGAATGATCTTTGGCGATTCTTTAGTTGAGGCCTTTAAATTTTCAAGCAACACATCAATGTTCTTGTTCAAATTTGCATTTTTTGCAATTTTTTTTGCTTCAACCTTTTCAACTGCTTCAACTAACTCCTGTGGAACAATTGGCTTTAGCAAATAATCAAGTGCGCTATACTTAATGGCTTTGATGGCGTACTGATCGAATGCTGTTGTAAATATAATCTCGAAGTCAATTTCACCAATTTCCTCCAGTAACCTGAAACCACTGCCATCGGCCATTTGAATATCCAAAAAAATCACATCCGGCTTATGTTTTCTAATGGCTTCTATCCCGGTTCTCACACCCGGTGCTTCGGCATGCACCAATACATTAGTGCAATATCTGCTCAACAAACTTACCAACGCCAAGCGCGACTTTTTTTCGTCTTCTATGATTACAGCCTTAACCAAATTCCCTTAAATTATGTGAAAAAATTGAGCGTCAAATATCAATAAAATAGTTCAACCTGAAAGCATTTTCTTGGTATTAGGGTTTAATTTTTAGTAATTATAAATAAAGATCAATCAATTTTTTAAGGGGATTGGAGTGTCGGGGGATTGAAGTGATGGAGTGATGGAGTGATGAAATTTAAAACGCCGCTAACATTTAATACATGATTACCAATGAAGAATGAGCAACCATCCATACCTTCCAACCAGGAGCTGAACCCCCAGTTTTGGGCAAGGTATGGGGCAACTACAACTCCTGGAGTGAAATTAGCAATTCGACCCGGGTGCCGCATGGTTTCCCTTTTACATCTTTAAGATCGATAACATTAATAGAGAATTTTTCGTCGGTTTTCTTGTTTAATATCTCAAGCCTTTCCTTGGTTATCATCATTCCGCGTGATTTGGTGTTCAATCCCGATTGCCTTTTAATTTCACTTGCTTTTGCACGGCCCACACCATTGTCTTCGATGCTGCACAACAAGCTGGATTTTTTTTCCTGAAACCTGATGGTGATATGGCCGGGTGTAGATTTATGGATAAGTCCATGAATGATGGCATTTTCGACATATGGCTGAATAATCATTGGGGGCACTCCTGTAAATTCATCATCAATTGCAGCATCAACAATGATGCTGTACGTAA
>Ga0307929_1001520_pt1 | contig 17248 bp, 14 predicted proteins | sample AceLakmetage1330_FD_203160 | JGI IMG/M metagenome (GOLD analysis project Ga0307929, IMG submission 203160) | Saline water microbial communities from Ace Lake, Antarctica - #1330 | ecosystem: Environmental > Aquatic > Non-marine Saline and Alkaline > Saline | place: Antarctica: Ace Lake...
TATAGGGATCAATAGCAAAACCCATAAGGGGAGTATTTTTTGAAGCCCTGTATAATAATCTCTTCATAATAGGCGAAGGCAGCAATCCTTTGAACTTCTGGAAGAAGATAAAATTACTGACTTCCATTGGATTGATCAGGCTCTCAATGCCTTTTATAAACTTTTCATCATTCTGTATTTCCATATGTTTTTTTTATTCTTGTTTACCGTGCAGCTTGCCCGGCTATTTGTTCTCAAGATTATGATATCTTTTATTTGCATACTCTATCTGCTGCTAATTTTCCCGTTAAAATCGACATTGGCACACCGGCAGGACTATAGGTCCATTGTCCGGCTTTATAAATGTTGGGAATGGAGGTTACAACCGACTTTTGTGCATCCTGAATTTTATTCGGAACAGGTATTGACTCCTGAAACGACCAACCAAAAATTGACCCTTCTGAACTGGCCACACGGCCTTGAATGCTTAGAGGAGTGAAGCTAAAACTGTCCATTAGCTTTTCTTTCAGCATTGGGTAAATAGAATTTGTAATAACGTTCACTATTCTAGTTTCAAGTTCTTGCTTGAATTCCTCGTACAACCCTGATTCTTTTAGTTTCTCGAACAAATCAAATTCACTTAGAAAACTTATAATAATACCTGATTTACCTTCGGGAACAAAGCTTGAGTTTTTTAGCCCTGGTATTGAAATTTCATAGGTATTTAATTCCGTAAACTTATCGAGCCAGGCATATAATTCACCCTTGGTAACATCTGCCCAATTGTCGATTAGTTTTTTTAGATCTTTCGTATGCAGATTCCCCAAGCCTAAGCGAGAAGGAGAATAAAAGAAATGACCGCTTGCAATATTTTTAAAGGTTTCCAGCGGCTCATCTACCTCTAAGAAAAGGGAATAAACTGAATCACTGCCTCGTCTTTCAAGCATTTTATTTTTTTCTATTTCAAACTTCTTTTGTACTTTTAAGGGCAGACCTTGAATACTTGTATTTTTATAAAAATATTTTAAATCGGCAGCCCATATGAGTTTGTCGTAATTGTAAGTATTGTTTTGTTCGTCTTTTACCCATTGTTCCGTGGCATTAACTTCGCTTATAATTGTTTCCATTTTTACCTCTCCACCCAATTCAAGCACCTTGTTATATACAGCATCGGCTAAAGAGCCAACTCCGTTTATAGGGTATTGATAATCGAGGTAAAGTGAAAAATAGCTAAGGGCAAAGAAGGTAGGTGTATGTTGAAAGAAATGTTGGGAAATGATATCTCGAAGCGATTGATTTTTTATGATTGTCTCAAGGTAGGTTTCAACCGGCATATTCATTTTATTGATTTTACCAATCGTGAAAATAAATTTTGGCAGCCAGGGTAAGAGTTCTTTAAAGATGTAATTTCGATCGCGTTTTAAATCTTTAAAAAACGGATTCGTAACGCCATAAAGCACGTCCATGTGCTTCATTATTTTGCGAATAATCTTTATGGTTACCTCAATTTCATCTGTACTTTCAGGATAGAATTTTTTTAAAAGAAGCTCATAATCGCCTACACTACTTTTGTCTTTTATGTGCAACACATCTTTCTCAATACCCACCGTAACCGGGCTTTTGACAAAGTCAAGTTCGATACCTAAATCTTCAAGCATGGGTATAATAATACCAGCATTTTCCAGTGCACGAACGCCTGCTTCAAATTGAAAACCTTTATGTTTGAATGAACTTACTAAACCACCACACGCATCATTTTTTTCGATAAGAAGTACATTTTTCTTTTCTCTGGCCACATAAGCCGCTGCGGTTAAGCCAGCAATACCGCCGCCTACAATAATGGTATGATAGTGATTGTTCTCCATCTATTTTTCTATTTCCAGTTTCATTTTAAGTTGCCAAGGTTTAAACTAACATCCCAAAGCTTTCTTGCTTCATCAATGTCCCAGGCCGGTGGCGAAGGAATTTCTTCGGTGGTCAAGCAAAAGAACTTGCCACTAATTCCTTCTACATCTTTTGATACCCCTAAATAATAAAGCGAATCAGAAGCAATGTCGGTTGGTCGCAACATTTTGTCTATTACATTCCTTTTATACCACTTATAAATTGGCCCATTATCTTTACCCGAATTAGATTCAACAGCTCCCGGATGCATTGAATTGATGGTGACATTGGAACCCTCAAGTTTTTCTTTAAAAATGTGCATCGAAAGCAGTTGCGCAAGCTTTGCTGAACCATAAGCTTTTAGGCCGGAATAGCGTCTTATTTCAAAGTTCAAATCATCCAGGTCAATGCCCCATGGAGCAAAACGATGTCCTTCTGAATTATTCATTATTATTCGTGCACTTTTCTGAGCTTTCAGTTTTATCATCAATTTATAATTGATGATAAATGAAGCCAGGTAATTTACAACAAAAACAAGGTCAAATCCTTCATCAGTAAGCTGCTGTTTCGATAAAGTCAATCCAGCATTATGAATGAGAACATCAATTGGTCTATCCATGGCCGAAAGCTTATCAGCAACTTCGTGTATATCTTTGAGTTTGCTTAAATCGGCAATCAAATAATCGCACTTTATGGCATACTCTGACTCTATCTCTGTCTTTAGTTTTATCGATTTTTCTTCGTTACGATTTATACAAAGCAAGTCAGCTCCCATAGAAGCATACTTCCAAGCAGTAAAGGCACCTATACCCGATGTAGCTCCAGTAATTACTACCAATTTGTTCTCAAATCGATCATCGCAAATTAAAGGCTCTCTTTTGCTATTTTTCACCATAGCCATTATCTGAGAAACCTCGTATTGCTTAAAATACTTCCAAAAGTTTTTGTTTTTTGCCATAGTGCTTTTCTCAACCAAATTTACGGTGCATAAACTTTCTGTAAATTTTATTGAAACGAGGAATGTTATCAAAAATATCACCCCATAAGTCGTAGTAATCTCTTTGAAAAGAAATTTTGCCCGCTTCGTTTAAGGTCAATCTACTTGCCCCATACATTATTGAGCTTGGTCGTTTTTTGAAACTAATGGTCATTTCCCATTCAACAAAAATGATAAGCCCATCCTTATTAGCGTTAACAACTTTCATTTTTAGGTCTTTCGAGCGAGCGGATAAGCGCTCGGTCATTGCCGTAAAATCTTCTATACCGCGTAAGCCTTGAATCGAATCTCTAAATTCCATGTCGTTTGCATAGTAGGGTAAAATATGCGACCAGTCGGGTTTTCCAGCGGTGTTGTAGGTTTTTTGCCATAACTCTCTTATTTGGTCAACATTTTCAATCGTATAGTTATCTGCGGTCAACACTTTTTTTTCATCCATATTTAATTGCTCGTAGTATTAGATAATAATAGCTATTAGTTGATTGGGCTTAATTAATATCCCAGGAGTTAGCGTTCGAAAAAATCTGGTTCCTTTGGAAATATGTCATCTCGTATGGCCATTAATTCTTCCAAAGTATCAATTTCATCACTTATTGGAACCAACAAAATTGGATTCATTCCTTTTGAAGGATGTTGAAAGTTATTTGAAGCTTGATCCAGTATCCCCAACGATGCACCAACCACGAACTGTTCCGAATCATCCTTCACAAAACCTGTCAATGTACCATCGTTATTCAGCGTAAGGTAATTGGTGAAAATTTCTCTTCTGGTAATGTAAATCTCTCCTTTTATAATTTTCCAAATATTGATCATAACTGTTACACCCGGTTTTCCATCACCATCAGGATCGGTTAAATTCGGATCGTTCCTATCTTTGGAAAGTGGCTTCAATGGATCTCCGCTAATCCCCAATAGAGAAGGTGTTGGGGGGCGTAAAATATGCCACCTGCCATCTTTTAAGCTTACTTCAACTTTATGGTTTCTTGGCTTTATTGCTTGCATTGCCTCATCACTAAACTCCGATGTAATCATTTTTTGATTTATCTTGTGTGATGCCCGGACGAATCTATCGGATTGAATTAAATCACCTATGCTATCTATATGAAAATCGGTAAAACCATAGGATATTACAAAGGTTAGCATGGGTGTCTTTGTTGTTGAATCTTCGTAGGCCACCACATCGTAATGTGCATAATGACCAACCAGTTGTTTTTTTATTGAATCAACATTCGAAACAGAAGTAAGCTCATTATCGTATTTCGAAAAGTCATAAAGGGGTGAGTCTGGCCAGGGTATTGGTCCAGCGCAGGCACTGAAAATAATTACAATACCAAAAAGGAGTATGTAATTTAAATATCGTTTTTCTACCATAAGCTTCAAAATGGGTAAAGTTGCGTGTTCTTTTAAAAACCGATACAATTTTGTATTCTAAAGTGCAACAAAAATACCGGACAAATTTGCAATACTTTACGCCATGTAATGAATACAGGAACTATTTTAATCATTAAATGCTATTTTAATTTCTGATTGACTTTAATTAGTTGTCTTACATTATACCCCCTTTGGGTCAATCCTTTTAGGATTTGTTGGTATAGTTCATCATTCATTTGTGGGCTTCTGGATAAAATCCAAAGGTACTTGTCAGAACTACTGCCAATAACAGCCCATTGATAATCTTCATCCAGTTCAAGCACAAAATAGTCACCATAGAAAAACCAAAAGAAAGAAACTTTTAATTTGGCTGGTTCGCTTGCTGGATTCGGTATTTTTGCTTTACCTACAGCTTGTGAAAATTTTCCGTTAAGGCTATCTTTGTAACCACTGTTTACTACCTTAATTTTGCCATCGTCACGTAAAGAGTAGTTTGCCGAAACACCAACAAGTCCACGCTCAAATCTGTGGTCAAATCTTGCTATTTCGTACCATTCTCCGAGATACCGTTCGATATTGAGTTCTTTTACTACCTTTTTGTCAATCATTGTGTTTTGCGCTTTACATGAACTAAAAATGGTCATTGGTATTAATATAAAAACAATGTTTTTTCCCATGGTTCAACACCCTCTGTCTTTATAAAATTATGTGCATTAAAATTCATTGTTTTCCGGCAAAAATAATCAAGAGGTATTAATTCAAAATAGATTCCTCACTTCGTTCGGAATGACAGTCATTTATATTTTTTATGGGTGGGGCTTTGCCTCCACCAAGCCCCACCCATAAAAACCTTTCCAAAAACCTTGTCATTTCGACCATCGGGAGAAATCCAAAAATATTAACCGATCACCAATAATTAAAATTATAATTCTAATCACTTTTGAGTTTATAAACCAATCCCATTTGAAAATAGGTATTGTACATCTTAACGGTTCCCTGTCCATTATCTTCTAGTTTGTCCAGATTGTATAGCGTAAAAAAACTACGGGAGACCGTCATTTCAATACTTAGTTTTTTATAAATGGGAACATTTGATCCTAACATTAAACCCTGTTCCATTTTACGTATTGCAGGGTAATTGTTAATTTCCTCATTATAATCGTCCAAAACCCCTCCCGATCCTATTACAACGCGCACGTTGCCAGCATCCTTGCCCGCCAGCAAAACCGATATATAGGGGCCAAACATCAATTGAAATTTCCAGATACGATATCCTATCAATAGCGGAATGTCAATATAATGCAAACGCATTTTACCGTTAACATAAGCTGTGTAAAACGAAGGCACCTCTCCGCTTATCCCGTTAAAAACAACTGTAATCAGTGTGTCGCGGGTAAAACTCTGGCTATAATCCAGGCCATGAAATGAATAATACAAACCAGGCATAAACGAAAAACGTTCGTTTATTCGGAATGAAAAGGATAGGCCTGCTATTGCCCCAACCAGTGGCTTGCCTGAGGTGCTATCTACAACTTCGGTAGGTATAGGGCCACCGTAGCTTATGCCAGCACCAATATTGATGTCTTGTGCAAAGCTATTTCCCAAATTAAAAAGGAAGACAATGAATAGGAGTATTAGTTTTTTCAATGAGCCACAACGAATTTAGCCGAAGAAACCAGGCTGTTGCCCGTGTAAACCTGTAAAATATACTTGCCCTGGGGCCAGGTTGAAACATCCAGATGGTGTTCTTCTCCTGCAGGAGAATATGATTGAATCAGCCGTCCATCAAGGGAATAAATATAGCAAAGCAATTTTTTAGCTTGCGTAGTATTAAACTTAAATGTTACCTGTTTAGCAGCAGGCGAGGGAAATGCCTGAACCGTGAACTCCGGCAGGAGGCTTTCCTGCAGACCAGAGGGATATTCCAGAGAAACATCATCTAATAATAGTTTGCTGCCAACTTCTCCCAGGAAATTTCCACCATCACCGCTTGATGTAAACACTATAATTATGGTATCCGGATTTATTCCGGGAATCATGTAATCAAAGTCAATCTCGAACTGGGTATATGTCTGAACGTTTTCTGTTATTGCCCTAACGGCTTTGGCCAGGGTGTCCTTTTGGCCGGTGGCTGTGTTGTACCTGGTAAGTATTGCCCCAACACCAGCTGAATCGCCGTTAACGGGTGTGTATTTATACCAAACCTTAAACTTAGACGGGGTATCGGTAAATGGCCTGCCATTTTCGATATAAGGTTCGGTCATCATAAAATTACCAGATGCCAGCAGTCCTGAAATAAGAAAATCACCCCAGAGCTTGGTTTCCAATTGCGCGGCATATTCTCCCGTATGTGCATCGGTGGTTTGGGAAACAGTGACGGGGCCACCCAGTGCTGCCAGGGAATTTAGTGTGGTCCACCAGTCACCCGCAGGTTCGTAGTAAATGTTTGTCGAATTGGGGATCCAGTTGTTAAATCCACCCTCCGGGATTTGAGTTTGTGCCATTGCAGAACCAATCAGCAAGGATAGGATCAGGATATTCAATGTTTTCATATGCATAAGTTTTTCTATAAAAAAAGAAGTGTTATCAAAATGATTTGTTCAACGCGTAAAAATACTTAAAAAATGACAATTTTGGCTTAAAACCGTTTCTTAGGGGTGCACGACAAATTGCACAGATACTTTTTCATCACCAATGATGTGATTATTATTTTTTGAAATATTATGCAATCCCCGCACGTGCGGGATTGTGATTGTTCATATGGAATATGGTTATTACAATTATGAATGTCCTACGGACATTTTGCCGTAATGAAGTATGTAAGAGCCTTACCTCGTAGAGCCCGCCTTGCCGCGAGGCAGGGTTGCATAATTGTAACAATTTGTAACAAAAGAAAGAGCGAAATCCTCGTAGAGCCTGCCTTGCCGGCTAGGCAGGGATTCATAAAATCAAACTACGAGATACTTTGCAATTTGTCGTACACCCATGAGGACGTTAAAGTGACTCTCATTTTACTTTATTGTAATTTGCCTTATAGGTATTTGACTGTTTGTTATTGATGAAATCACAAATTTCAATCACAACCTGTTTGCTTTCAGGAATGGGAAATAGGGCCCAGTCGTGTTGCATTTTCTGGTATTCCCGGAAAATGAAGTTTTGGCTGTTGGAACCTGTTTTGGATTTCAATCTTTTGCAATCAGCATAGAACAATTCTTCTGTTCCACAGAAAACAATGGTTTTGGGTAAGTCGATAAATTCCCCATTAATGGGCGATAATAAATATTGACCCTGCCTGTCACCATTTGAATATTTCAGTCCTGCATGTTGAAGCATTTTTACAGTGAGGATATGGTCTGATTCTTCCAGTTTTTTAATCGCTGGATTAGACATGGTTAAATCTAACCATGGTGATAACAAAATAAGCCTTACAGGAAGTTTTTTATGTTTTTCTTTTATCAGTTTTTGAGCAAAAGCGAGTGCCAGTCCGCCACCAGCAGAATCTCCCATGAAAATAAAATTGTCTTCAGGATATTGATTGATCAGCAATTCGTATGCACCGCTTATCATTTCAAATGTTTCTTTATAATTATGCTCAGGTGCCAAAGGATAATCAATATGTGTCATCCTGCAGAAGCTCCTCTTGATTATGTTTTCTGATAGCCGCCAATGACCGGGTGTTGTTTTAAAAATGTAGGCTCCCCCATGAAAGAATATAATATGATTCTTTGTTACTTTTTTTTTGCTTTCAAATGTTACAATATCCTTTTCATGAAACGTCTGAAGATTGACCAGGTATGAGCGCCTAATCCTTTTAGGAAGAAATCCTTTCTTAGACCTTGGTTTTTTTTTAAATGCTCTTTTTTCAACTCTTTTTTTAAAGTTGAACACTTTCAATATTGTGGCGAATATTTTTGATTGGATGCTGGGGTTCATGCTATTATTTTTGTACTTTTTTTGTGCCCTGCATAAACAGCACACACCTACCAATAAGCTATAGAAACTGTCTAAAATACAAAAATACAAAATTAATTTTCCGAATTGGAGGTAGTGGGTGTTGTAGCCGGCATGTCAATCGTAAAAGTATTACTGAAACCCCTTGTGCATTTAGGACAGATTTAGTTTGAGTTTATTATATAATTCTAATTCCACAAGCCCAATCTCGGGCGCATTTGCAATGCGAGCGCAGAAATACTCCAAATTCATTACCTTCAAATCCTGCACAATGTTGTATTTCCAAGTCTCCTCACCTAAGAAACAAGCCCCTATTGAACAAAAAAACAAGCAAGGTGTTAAAATAAACATGAAAAAATCTAAGCCTCTAAACGCTAATCTGCATAATCCCGGTGAGGTTTGTGTACAAGGTCTCCCGAGCTTATTTAGCAAAACAATTTTAAGCTTTGCCGCGGCTTTGCTTATCACCTTATTAATGGCTTTTCAGGCCAAGGGACAATCCATAACCTTATTATCGCCCAATGGTGGAGAAGTTTGGATGACTGCAACTTCACAAACCATTTTGTGGGAATGGGAGGATACCAGTACCGAAGTTGATGTGTATTATTCACAAGATGAAGGTGAGACCTGGAATTTTATGGGCAATTCGGATGGTGGTGCGGAATCACTTGACATCACTGCCTATTTGATTCCCAGTGAATTCTGCAAATTCAGGGTCACCTCTGCAGAAGATCAATTTATAACTGATGATAGCGACGACTATTTTACGGTCATCGCAAACCCGGTTTATTTTAATACACCCCAAGCCGGGGATGAGTTTTATCCGGAACAAACGGCCTCACTGCAATGGGATAGTTTTATGTTCCTTACTTGCGACCTTCATTACAGCACCGATGGCGGGCAAACCTGGATGCTTGTTGAATCTAATATGATTTTAAATTTTTATGATTGGACTGTGCCGGATGTTATATCTGATCAATGTATGCTTAAAGTCAGCGATGCCAACGACCCAACAGTATATGGACTCAGTGCTATTTTTTCAATCGTAGCCCAAGCAACTGCTGTTTTTACAAGCCCGGTGGGTGGAGACATTTGGACTTTTGGTGAAGAAGTCACCATGAGTTGGACAGGAGAAAACCTTCCATTGAGCGTTTATTTCGACTACTCACTTGATGGCGGACAATCCTGGAATTATTTGGGCAACGCCATCAGCGAGCCTGCAGGTGGGTCTGTTGAATTATCGATCCCAAAAGTAGCGAGCACCAACGTGAAAATCCGGATGATGAACGCCGATTATACTTTTATGTTTGGCATAACCGAAGACCCGTTTACTTTCTATGTTCCACCAGTCTTCGTTTTTTATCCTGACGATGGTCAAAAAGTTTATCTCAACGGATCTATACAAATCATTTGGCTGGTTTATGAAGTTGAACTTGTAAACCTGGAGCTGTCAATAGATGGTGGCGAAAACTGGGAAATCATTGAATCGAATTTGGACGGTGACCAATATACGTTCAATTGGACAGTTACCGGCAGCCCTTCGGATGACTGCTATTTTAAAATTGTGGACGTCAGCGACCCCACTAAATTTGATATCAGCGGCAGGGTAGAAATACTTGAAACTCCGGTTATCACTTTGACCAATCCTATTGGAAATGAACTTTGGAGAACCGATGAGACTTACACCATTTCGTGGTCGTACGATAATCCGGAAGTCTTTTATGTGATTGCGGAATACAGCATCGATAGTGGTGCCAACTGGAGCTATATTGCTTTTGGCTTACCTGCTGAGGGAAGTATCGATTGGGAAACGCCTGCGCTTGAATCGGAGCAATGTTTAATCCGTGTGTTTGATTCTGGTTTACCCTTTGTAGCTGATACCAGCGAACTATTTGCCATACGCGATTTTCCGTATTCGCCGATTTGTATCGTGTCGGTTGATAGCACAAGCAATCAGAATGTCATAATCTGGGAGAAACCCGCTACTGATCAGATCCGTGATTATATCGTTTATAAAGAGACGAATCAAATGGACATATTTGAACCCATTGGCACTGTTGCTTATGATAGCCTGCCCTTTTTTGTAGATGTTAATTCCAACCCGACTGTTAAATCATACAGGTATAAACTGGGGTATGACGATTCGGAAGGATATGTTTATCCCATGGGCGACATGCATCAGACTATTCACCTGACTATGAGTATGGGTATAGGAGATTCATGGAACTTAAATTGGAGCAGTTATATTGGTTTTGATTTCGCCTCGTACAATATTTATCGCAGCAGCAACGGAACGGCCTATGAATTAATAGAAACTATTTCGTCCAGCTTTTTCTCTTTTACCGATATTGAGGCACCGGCTGGACAGGTGTTTTACTACATCGAAGTAGAAAAAGAAAATGGTTGTAACCTAAGCACAAGGGAATATCAGGTAAGCAGCGCCTTTTCAAATATTGTTACGAATAACGTCCTTTCTGTTGACAATCCGGAAAACAGGCTTATCAACAATGTTTATCCAAATCCTTCAAATCAATGGCTAAATATAGTAACTGGTGTGGAAAGCGGAATTCTGGAAATAGCACTGCACGATATAGCGGGTAGGACAATAATGAAAGAAAAATACGGTAAGGTCAGTAAAAATTATCAGGCTACGCTAAATGTAAGCAGTGTTGAGGATGGAATCTATTTCCTTAAAGTCATTTCAGGAAAGAGTTTCCAATCTCAAAAGGTAGTGGTCAGGCATTAAATTTTTTAGACAAAAAAGGATAATAAGGCTCTTCATTTTAGAAAAATGAAGATCCTTTATTTTTGCCATTCCCATGCCTCGCTCAAGCTACAGGAGAGTGAATCTTTGAAGGCTTGTTATTGCCAGTATTACCGGAATATGACTAATTAATAATATACAGCTTAGTAGATTTAACCCGGAAAATTCATGAATTTTCCGGGTTAATTTCCTGTATGGTTAATTTGCAATTCATTTGTCTTGATGACCCAAACACGGCCATGTGATATTAGGTGCTGTTAGCGTTTCGTTGTTTTTATCTTGTTAGTTTTCATTCATTTTTGCTGCATTGCCTTTCTGTCTGTGCGTTGGTAAAGAAAGTTCTTTTGCAATTTTTGGTTTTAGCGTTGGCTTGTGCGAATTGCAAATGTGCTTGCTTTTAGGGTAGGCTTTAATTTCACATCTCTAACCATTGTCTAAATAAATTTACTCTTGCTTTGCTTATCAATATTTGCTCTTTTATATTTGGTTTTGTTTTCAACAACAATCGCCCGTTAAAATAATTCTTTACTTCAATTATCGTTTTTCTCGATACAATAAACTGACGGTTAGCTCTGAAAAAATCAGTCTGATTTAACTTATTTTCTAAAACATCCAAAGTCTCGTCCAAAACATATTTTTCTTCTTTAAAGGTCAATCCGTAAACAATAGCGCTTTCAATTAAGAACAAAGCAAAATCAGCAACAGGAACAGGTACAAAACCATCGTGTTTTTTAATCAGAATAGTCTTTTTTTCATGGTCTGCTTTGTTTGTTAAAGTATGCAAAACATCTAAAAGGTTTTTATCTGTAATGGTTTGTTTTTGTGAATTATGATATTTATTAATGGCAAATTCAACATCTGATTTTTTAATTGGTTTTAAAATATAATCAATACTGTTAACCTTGAAAGCACGGATAGCATATTCATCAAAAGCGGTTGTAAATACTACAGGGAATGATACTTCTGTTTTATCAAAGATATCAAATGAAACTCCATCTGCAAGTTGAATATCGAAAAAACCAAGTTCGGGTTTTGGATTCGATTTTATCCAATTAACGGATTCTTCAATACTTTCAAGACAGGCCATGACATTGATTTGAATATTCAATTCATTAAAAATGGCAAGCATATTTTGCCTTGCACTTAACTCATCTTCAACCAATATTACATTCATTTTATGATTGGTATTTTAACATAAAATTCGTTATTTTTTCCGGAAATTTCTATTTCCTTACCGCAAATCATCAGATACCTCTTGTTTAGGTTCTTCAATCCTGAACCATGACTTTCAACATTTGCTTTTTTAATTATTTCATTTCTAAAGAAAATAAAATCTTCAGTATTTTCAATAGATATTTTTATGGGATTTGAACTAAGTAATTTATTGTGTTTGGTAACATTTTCAAGCAATACCTGTAATGCCAATGGTGGAATTCTATAATCCATTACATTTATGCTTATTTTGTTATCAATGATGAAATTATTACCAAATCTTTTTTGCAATAGATAGGAATAATCATTTAAAAAAGCAATTTCTTTGTTTATGCTAACAAGGTTGTTGTTTCCACTATCAAGAATATATCGGTAAACCTGAGACAATTTCTCAACAAATTCAAGGCTGTCACTCTTCTCAGCAGTTCGAATGACAGCACTCAGCGAGTTCAAGGTATTAAAGAAAAAATGCGGGCTTAATTGCTCTTTTAAAGAGATGAGTTCGGCATTTGCTTTTTCGGTTTTTAATTGGTGGTTTTCGGTTCTTAAAACATACATCTGTTTCAGAAATACGAATAAATACGCCACAGAAATAGCCAAAATATATACAAATAAATTGCCTAATAAATAATATATCATTTTACCAAATCCTGAAAACCCAGCACTCAAAATGGCCAGGAATAAAGCGAAAAGAAAGAACAGGAATAAATTTGCAGCAATGGTGAAGATTATATTTGTATTCTTTGAAAACCTGAAAAACTTGGCAATACTGTTTTTCCATGAAAAATTGTAAAACGCAATCACCTGAAATGCAATAAGATGAATGATATATTGTTGAATGAAGTAATACAATTTTAATTCCGCTTCTTTCGATATTTGTTCAGAATATGGGGAAAATAAACCTGTAATATACCATAACGATTTTAGATTCAGAAGTATCACGATTAATATTCCTGAAATAAAAAGAATCTTATTATATTTTTTACTGTTACGCATTATTGCAAAAATAGTAATTTTAAAATTTAACCTATTTGATAAAATCAAAATATATTGAACGTCAATTATTTATATACCACATCCATAAACAATCCTGAAAATCGGTAAACATGTGCAGTACAAGCCCGATTGCAACAATACGCATTTTCGGAAAAAACAACATGATACAATAAACGGCTATTGCATAGTAGGAATGCAAGGGATGAAATCCAATTCCACACCTGTTCGGATCAAAAACAGGTGTGGCTAATAAATGGTCTAAGTCAACCAGCATTGTTGCCAGCATTATCAGATATGCTTTTTTCCATTTTTCTCTATAAAATTTCCACGCTATCCAACCCGGAAAAAGCAGATGTAATCCGTAATGAACAATTGTTTGTGATATTTCTAAAACTGTCATATCTACTGTGGTTCAACAGTATAAGATGAAAACGCCACAGCCCTGAAATTCCCGACAGTACCGGGGCCAAAACTTGAAACCGGATTGTAGGGTGTTTGATCTCCTGCACTGGCAATTCCTCTTACAATCTTTTCGTACATATTGAAATAATCATAAGTAGTTTTATCAATCTCCGCTACCTTGAATGTTGTAACCTCACCCTCATACACATCCCGTTGTGGGTTAAATAATGATAGACCCTCATTTGCGTTCACAACACGGTTATCATCAATCGCCCAGTCTATCTGTGTATTATGAACTCCATTTGTCCACCATTCAAACAAATAGCGGTTTCGTGTGTCTGATGGGTCATCAACTACCCAGTTTTCAGAATAAATCGTCCCCTCTTTGCCCGAAGTAGGTGTTAAAGTAATATCACTCAATGTAGCAGGTGGAAACATGGTTGAAACAGCATTGTAAATCGTGCCATTAATATCAATAGATATAGTATAGGTATTTCCTACCTGACCAAAGATTGAATTTCCCCTGTAAACACCATTTCCGATATAATTTAAAAACTCAGTTGCAGAACCATCACTAATCTCCACAATGGCACTGTTTTCATATTCAGGAATTGAATCAAAGGCTGCATTAATATCTACTGAATAGGATATCTGAGCCCATGCTGTACTATCCATCTCAATTTTGGCATCAATTACGGTAATAGTTCCAATGTTATTTACGTTTAAATCCATTGGTATTAACTCTTCCTGCAAGCCTTTTTTGCACGAACTAATTACTGATATGATTGCAATTGCTATTATTAATTTCTTCATGTCTTAAAATTTTAAATTAAACTGAAAACTGGGAACAAAGCCAAAAGTGCTTCTGCCTTGAGCAGAAAAAACACTTGAAGGATTAGCTCCGTCTTTCCCTGCTCCATTGTTCACTATGTCTATTGTGTAAATATTTCTTCTGTTGAACACATTGTACAACGAAATGTCAATACTTGGATGGATTTTCCTGTTGTTCTTTGTTTTAAAGGAAAGAGATTCAGGTTCATATTTGATACCGATATCCATTCTGTGATAATCTGGCAAGCGGTAGAGATTTCTGGCTTCCCAATAAGGCATGGCAATATCGCCAATGTAATAGTAGCTTTCTGGTAATGTTACAGGGCGACCGGTGTAATACACAAAGTTCAGGGAAAAAGTAAAATCTTTAAGGCTTTTACTCTTGGAAGGATTGTAGCTAAATTGTGAATTCAAACTATGGGTAATATCAAACATATTGTGATATGGGCGTCCTTGATTTACCGCATCAATTTCCCACAAGGATTCACCTATATTATAACTTATTCTTCCGGTAAAATCACCTTTGGGTTTTTCAACAGAAATCTCGAATCCATAGGATCTTCCTATTCCCTGTGCAACATAAGCCTCAAGATTATCTACCAAATAGTTGTGTAAGCCGTCTTCAAAATCTGAAACACCGTTTTGGTATTTGTAATATGCCTCTGTAGATAGCTCAATTTTATTATCAAAAAAGTTCCTGAAATATCCCAATGCAAATTGGTCTGTCAGCATGGGCGAAACATTTTCTGTTGACGGCATCCAGATGTCGTACCAGCTAATATCTGAGCCAAGCGTCATTAATCTTAAGTATTGAGCATTTCTGTTATAGGAAGCCTTGACGGAGTTCTTTTTGTTTATAATGTAAGTAACAGATGCTCTTGGCTCAGGATTGACGTATGTTGCCATCGCATCGGTATATCCTGAAAATTCTGTTTGACTTATAGCTTCATTGCTCTCATCATCGTAAACAGTAGAATTTCCAGGACCTAATTGATTATACATTGAAAGACGTAGGCCAAAGTGGACAGCAAATTTTTTATTGAGAGTCTTTTCAAACTCAGCATACAGAGCACTTTCAAGTCCCTGCATAGGTGGCATGAATTTACCTGCATCATCCTGTGTTTGATTTACCAAAGAACCATGATTAAAATCCTGGTACTCGCTATTTAGACCGAATCTCCAGGTATTATTTTTGCTTGTAAAATAGGTCAATTCCTGTTTGAAACTATAAGTTCCAATCCCGGAATAAAACTGATAAACACCTCCATCACCAAAAGTGTTGTAGCGACTGGCTATTAGTGAAGTGCTAGAAATGAGTCTATCATTAAAGGTGTGTGACCATTTTAAATGGCCTGCCTGATTGCCCCAATTGGTAAGTCCGGCTTCTGTCAAGCCAAAATCTTTTCCGTAATAGCCGGAAAAAGTCAGGCGGTTTTTATCGTTCATTTTCCAGATGATTTTGGCATTGTAGTCGAACCATCTTTCTTCGGGTTGAAAAAAGGTTAAACCACCACCAGTACCTTTTGCTTCTTTTCCACCTCCCTTGCCGTCAGGGTCAGTAGAATTACCTGTAATTTGGTCAGACCAATAACCAAAGCCCCAGCGAGTGTCTCTGCCAGCAACAAATACGGAAAGTTTATCCTTAATTAAGGGAGCTTCTAATGAAAATTTTGATGTAATAAGGCCAAGACTGATTTCACCACCATAATTTTCAAAACTTCCATCTGCCATTCTAACATCCAATACAGCAGAACTTCTGCCTCCAAATCGAGCCGGAATACCACCTTTGTAAACGGTCATTTCGTTTACTGCTGCAGAATTAAAAATAGAATACAATCCCCTTTGATGAGAAGCATAAAAGAGTGGCATTTCATCCATCAATATCAGGTTTTGATCCAGTCCGCCACCTCTGACAATAAATCCTGCACGACCTTCAGCAACACTATTTATACCCGGAAGCAACTGGATGGTTTTCATAATGTCAGTTTCTCCCATAACAATGGGGATTGCTTTAATTTGATTAATGTTAAGTTTTTCGATACTCACTTCAGTTGAAGTAACATTCTCATCCGGTTTTTTGGCGCTCACAACAACATTTTCTAATTGAATAGCCGAAGGAAACAATTCAACATTTAGTTTTATATTCTTTACAATATTCACTGTTTTTACAACTTCTTCATAACCTATGAAACTAAAAGCTAGTTTGTGTTCCCCCTTTTTAAGTTTTATTGAGTAAAACCCTTTTTCATTTGTAGTTGTTCCGATTTTTGTGCTTTCTTCAAAGATCGAAACACCCGGTAAATCTTCACCCGAAGTAGCATCCTTTACGAAACCGCTTAATACAAAACTGTTTTGTGCATTTGCATTTATAGAAATCAAAAATGCAAATACAAGAATTACAAATATTCTGTTTTTAAAAATCATTCCTTCCAATATTTAGTTTTTCAATCATTAAAATCATTTTCAATGCAAAAATAATTGACAGCATTTTATGTATGGATTATTTCTAATTCAAGCTGACAAAATAAGCTTTGAAATGACTAATAATTGAAGTGAATTTTCAATTCGGCAGTGTGAGGAAAAGAAGCATCCCGAAAGTATCCGGGACAAGTTGTGTGTGGAAGCGAAGGGAAGGTTGTAGGGAAGGGCAGCAACACTCTTGCTTTTGTGGGCTGGGTTTTCTTTATTCTTCTTTGTCTTAATGCAGCAAATATCCCATTATATTCTATCGTTTGTTTTGTCTTTTACAATGAACGCTAACAAATGTTTATAGGTTCATTCCGAAGCTCTTGCTGTTTGTCTGGTTGGGGTCAGTTGATATCAAAAAGATATATAATTAGTTGAACACCTCAATATCATTA
>Ga0307929_1001522_pt1 | contig 17241 bp, 16 predicted proteins | sample AceLakmetage1330_FD_203160 | JGI IMG/M metagenome (GOLD analysis project Ga0307929, IMG submission 203160) | Saline water microbial communities from Ace Lake, Antarctica - #1330 | ecosystem: Environmental > Aquatic > Non-marine Saline and Alkaline > Saline | place: Antarctica: Ace Lake...
TCCAGATGACGAGCGCAGGCAGTCTCATCAGGGAAAAGATTTTGAAACTCCAAAAGAGTCCGAGGATAATCTGACATGCGGCTGATTATAGTCCAAACCGCCAACCTGTGTCAACCGGATAGGCAGGCTTCCATCTACTGTATTTTTATAAAAACCAAGTCTTTTTAATCCACTTTGAATATCGTTAATGAGTTGTTTATTTGCGTTAGAAGAATATGATTTTTTACTTAAACTTCGTTTTATATCATAACCATTGGCCTTAGCCAGTCTATAATATTGATTGGCTTTGTTCATATTCTTTTGTACACCAATACCTTTTGAATACATTTTATACAAATCTACATAAGCATAGACATATTCTTTTTTAGCAGCACTTTCAAGTAAACGAAGGGCTTTTTGGGAATTTCTTGGTTTTTTAAATAAATATCTATTGGCCAATATCACTTCTGCCATAGGGTATTGTAATTTTGCGGCTTTATGCAACATTTGTATTGCCAATGTAGCATTTTTTCTTCTACCTTCTCCATTATGATTCATAGCATACAATTGAAAATATGAATAACCACTTCCTTTTTCACTGGCAGCCGTATAATGTTCATAAGCATCTACATAATGTTTCTTATCAAAAGAAGAATCACCCTTTTGTTCATAATAAGAAGCTTGTATATCACCAAACACAGAAGCACTTGCATTGATACTAAACAGTAAAAATATACTTACTATATAAATTTTATGTATTTTAAATAAAGAGATCATTTTCCACCTCCACCTCCACCACCACTATTGTGGATTAAAAACCATTCATCATCTTGTCCATAAGAGACAAAGAAGTTATGTGTAGAGTTGATATTAAGATTATAAACAGTTAAATCTTTTTTGACTTTAGAGATACTATTTACATCGATAAAGCTGTTTCCATTAAAAACACTGTCTGTAGTATTAATAGAATTAATACGTTTCCATCCAGCTTGAGTTAAAAATCTTTCATAAGCAGTTGCTTGAATGGAGTTATTAATAATATACATGTGGTTATTGTTATCAACATACTTTTCATTTACACTAGAGCTTCCAATAGTATCATTAGCAATATCATAAATCATGACTTTATCACCTTCGGTTATGGTGTCAATGGCTTTGAGTGATCCATCATACATGACTACTTTAGTGTTTTTTGGGAAGCAGGCTTGATTAGATTCATTTTCAAGTTTTTCTTTCTGAATTTTTTCTTGTTTTCTGTCGTTTCTTGCAATAGCGATAGCATCACTTTCATTTCGACCAGTCAGTTGAGGTTCTTCTAATAGTTTATCCACTTCTTTTGTAATAGTATTGTACTCTTTTTTCAACTGCACATGTGGCATGCCGGTCTTACTCGGAGTACTTATCTTGTTCCACAATGCATTTCTTTTGCGCATTAATTTATCAAATTTAATTTTATTTGAATGTGATAAATTTAAAGATTCCTTCTCTCTTTGAGCATCTGCTGCACCCTGGGCAAATCCTACAAGTTCATCAGGCTGTAATGGATCATAGGCATCTCCATAAGTGCCATCTGCTTTATCCTCAGCACTACCAATCAAAAAGAATACACCCATAAATAACACCATAAAAAGTAAGATGGTTTTCTTCACTAATTTAGCTTTCATAATTTCACTCTCCTTCTTTTAGCTTCTTAATAAACGATACTCATATTTTTATAATAATACAAGATATTTAATAATGAGTCCACTGCATAGTAAAAACCAATAAAAACACTTGTTTTTTTGGGTGGGGGCCGGAAAAATTATGGGGGGAAGGGACTACTCCATCTCTCCCAAAGATAAATATCACCTATCTATCAGAAGTTCATCAATTCACATACGATTGGGAAACCTGGAAAAAAGGAAGGGAAAGAAAAATTAAAGAGACGAAAACCCAAATCTAAATAAAAATTAATAAGCTTTTGCTCAAGATTTCAGTTGTAGTTCCTTTTTTCTTCAAACAATGGGGCAGCGTTCATCGGAAAACGAACTGCGGTTCGTTAAATGAAGAAAAATGGGACCAGATAAAGGTGGATGCACATCTTGTGATAAAGCATTATGAAAAAGGTAAAAAAATTTCGAATAAACAAATGGCATCATTAAAAATTAAACGACATGAAATTTTCCCAAATTGGAATTATACTTTATTGGCATAGAATGTGAAATTATTTTTGAGTGACCACTAACAGTTGGAGACATAGATAGTATTGCTTTTTTCTCTATGCGTATTATCTTAGTTTTTTATCCATTAATTATACTTATGAGGAAGAGACATGAAAATTACCATCGAATTAGACAAAGAAACAACTGAATTGTTCCAGAAACCCTTTAAGAAACTTTCAAAACGAATCAATGATTTGATTGGGATGTTTGAAAAGGTTGATTATACCGTTGAAGACGCACCGGATATTGAACCCAATATGAATGTTGACCCCAAGTCTGATCTTGAAACCAAGCTTGGCCTTGAGACCAAGAAGAATTTTAAAACTAAAACATCAAAGTACCCAAAGCCCAAAAAACGCATAAAGACCAAACCACAGAAATCAGTGAGCGGTACTATTTTCAAGACTATCAAAAAGAACAAAGATGGTATTAACACCAAAGATTTGCAGCAACAAACTGGTTTTACCGGCAAACAGATATCAGATACTATGTTTCATTTGAAGAAAAAGAAAAAAGTAGCGAGAACAAAAGAAGGTTTGTTTATAGCCCTTTAGTTTTTTTTTGCTTCTCAATAGAAGATATTTTATCACTGCGTACGCTACCCTTGATATGTTTTTGGAGAGGAGAAGCAGCTTTTATTCCCATGAGAATGTTAATGGAGATTATACTCATTGAACCTTATGACTTTTTTTATCATGGAAACAGCAAAATTTAAAAAGGTCATATTAATTCAAATGGGAGATTGTTATAGAGATAGAAATTAAATTAAGCTGTTCAGGAGTAAATTGGAAACTTGTGGCAGATAAGGTAACTGGAAATAATAAAATCACCAAGATTCAAATGGCCTGGATTTGTTGATTACTATGCACTTGAACCATAGTCGTGTTTATTTTTGAAGATTTTAATCTTTCCGCCTGCCTAACAAACAAAATCAACTGTGGATTGCCACGGGATGAGGTATTTTGTCATTGTAATTACTACAGAAAACAGTAATAATTAACCCCACTAATATCATCGCACCGCCCACAAGATGGTAATTTTGGATATCCTCCCTCAAAATCACAATAGACATTATGGAAATAAATATCGGCAATAAGTAAATAAAATTACCGGCTGTCGATGCAGATGTGTTTTTCACCCCGTATATCCAAAAACCATAAGCCAATACAGATGAAAAAAGCGAAATATAGAAAATCGAAAATAAGGCGTTAGTATTGCCTAAAAGATTGCCTACGTTTACGCTAACAAAAAATAATATTGGTGAAAATAAAATCAATCCAAATAAAGAAGTTATACATAGTAATACAAATGAATCAATTGACGGTATTTCCTTTATTTTTATTGTGTATATCGCCCAAATAAATGTAGATAAAAATAATACAAGATCTCCACGATTTATTTTATTATTGAAAAGAGAATGAAAATCTCCTTTTGCAAAAATATAGACACTTCCAACAAAAGCTATGAGCGTACCTATTAGTATAAAACGATTATCTTTTTCAAAAAAATTCTTAGTTGAAAGGACTATTATAAATACAGGAATCAAAGCTGTGTAGATTCCTCCGTTTAAGGCATTTGAAGAAGAGAGCCCGTAATAAACCATATATGGATACAAAGTAATCCCCATAAAACTTAATACAATTAGCTTTGGTAGGTTTTTTACAATAGTGTCTTTATTCTTAAAAATACCTTTTAAACCAAAGGGCAAAGTTATAATTACAACTAAAGCCCATCTATATAAATTTAACTCAATTGGTGATAGAAAACTGTGTGTAGCTCGGCCGATAATGAAGTTTCCAGCCCAAAAGAATGGAGCAAGAATAAGAAAAAATATTGCCTTTTTCATAGCTGTGAAGACTTTTCCACATTAACGGAGGACTGAATGAATGTTCGAATAGGCCCACGGCCAATGCCTAATTCATCTTCAAGTTCAGACAGAACAAGTGTTCCCGGAAGCTTCAACCCGTTAAGTATTATATCTCGTATTTTTTCATAGGCTTTCAGAGATTTCATGAAAGATTTATTCTCAGCCAAATTAAATACTCCTATATAGAGATAGGTTTTAAAATTATTTCATATAATATTTTCTAACAAGCAAATCATGAACTCTTTATTTTGTCAATCTGCAAGAAATCAATCTATATTCTATGGTAAATTATATTTTAAAGATAGAATCACTCAATGAGAGAATGATTTTAGATATTGAAAATGGTAACTTTATCAAGCTTGTTTAAAACAAGTCTTGAGTTCCGTGATGCTCATTTTAATATTTTATAAAATATTTGACACATAGATAATTTATAGCTAAAAATAAAGCAACAATGATAAATAGGGTAACGAGAAATATTAAAACCACCAACTTTTAAATAGACTGGATCTACAGATTATTATGCCATTGAACCAAAGCCGTCTTTATTTTTGAAGGTTTTAATCTTTCCGCCTGCCTAAACAGATCTTCAAACTCAACTACTCAAATCGGCCCAAAAGTAAACTGATCTTTTGTCCAGGACTCCCAAATTTTGCTGAGTCCAACCGCCTTGAAATTGAGGTGGTTAGGTCTTGTCCACAGTGCGCACTTCAGGGCGCACTAAATTATTGTTCGCATAGGCTGATGTTAAGGAACGACAAAAACAAGTGGCCACAAAAAAGCCAGCCTGGCACAAAGGCGGGGCAAAAAGACCCCAGGGTAAAAAACCTTATAAATGATAATAGTCAGTGCCCGATCCAAAACTGCCAATTTCACCAGTTTTGATCGGGGCTCAAATTTATTTTAAGCTGATTTCCAATTGCACTGGGTTATGATCTGAATGCTGAAAATCAAGATAAATACCCTGGACCTTTTTGATATCAATATTGGGGGAGACCAGGAAAAAATCAATCACCGTTGTCAGGGTTGTTTTTTGATCATAGGGGGCAACAAGCCTTCTATTGGTTGGCGTTGTGCTGTCATAGGCCCAGTTCCATTGGGAAAGAAACGTTTTTTCAATGTCCATGCGATTTTCATTGTCCATGAGATTTTGTTTGAACCCAGGATTAAAATCTGGAGGGCACTGGTTCCAGTCGCCGCCCACGATCACATAATTGCCTTTTTTATATTCCTGGGTTAAAAAATTCTCAAGATAAGCCATCTGGTTGGTTCTAAGTGTTCCATCGTCATAGGCAGAGTTGTGGGTGTTGATGACCAATAGCTGTTTGCCTGTATCAAGTGTGTATCGGGATACAAGAAAGCACCGGTCCAGCATGAACAAACCCATGGGCCATTTATAATTGCCGGGAAAAGAATGCCGGGTCACTAAAGAGGGCTCAAACCGGGCCAGGGTCTGAAGGCCGGACAAAACAGAACCCAGGGGACTTAAAGGGGGAATAGGCACAAAAAAGACATCATAATTCTTTCCAAAGCTTGAATGGAATCCGGGAAATATTCCGGCGATTTTTGAATATTCATCCATAGCATAACTTCGCCTGGATTTTTGATCCACTTCCTGGAACAAGAAAAAATCAATGTCCTTTTGGCTGGCAATAAAGGCTTCAATAACAGATAGATTCTCCGTCACAATCTTTTTGACAGGTCTCACCTGTTTTCCGCCATCATAGAAAAAATCCATGTCCGCGCTTAAGCCGCCATATCCCAGGTTCCAGATTAGAAGCTTAAAATCTTTTTTGTCTGAAATGGCCCTGGCATCCTGTTTTTCAAACACAGGAGTGGTTGGATCAGGCCGATAGTCTGAAAGGGTGGCATACCCGACAAGCCCGAAAAATCCCAAAACTACAACAAAAACGAGTCCGAAGATGATCTTGATTATTTTTTTCATACCAGAAAGCATAGGATATTCATTTATCAGAGTCAATATTCAAATTAATTTATGCAATGAAATTCTTTGAATTTCAGACTTGCTTCCCTGGGGAGGTCATTCAAATATACCTGATTTATTTTCCGGGGTCTATACCAAAATCTACTAACTCCAATATAACATAGTTGAATCTTTTCCAATTTGATTATTCCTGTTCCCATATAATTTATTTTTGACTCCAAGCTTTCAATACCAACAGGAATGCCTCACTCACTGGATAATAAAGCGTTGAGTGTGTTTACAATGTCACGCTCCGCCTCCTCTTGATAGTTGTCATAAATTCTTCGTTCATAGTCGGCAAAACTATCGGTTCCCAACACTTACCGAGATTGGTTTTATTTCCTCGACCATCCTGTCGCTGAAGCCCCTGATAATTTTCCATACTTTTCTTGCCAAATAGGAAGTTCCTATCCTTCATAATTCTTCTTTTTGTTTTTAAGTAAAAGCGCATTTTCAATAACAATTAAGGCATTTTTTTAGTCAAGATTTTTATTGACCTTTAAGCAAATAAAATGCACCCTATGAATCATGAAAAACATTACGTTTGAAAATCCGATGCTTACCCGAGAGCTCTTCGGTCATCACAACTATAATCTGGATAAAATTTGCAAAGCGTTTAATGTGGAGATCAATACAAGGGGCAGCTCTTTGTCTCTTAATGGTACAGCCCACAATACTGATCTTGCTGAAAAAATACTCCAACAACTTTATCAGCTTCTGGAAAATAAATTTTCTTTTGATGAAGCTGATTTTGATGCCGCCATAAAAACTATAAAACACAACAATAATTCCCATATCAAAGATATTTTTTCTACAACAATTTTTAAAACAGTTAGAAACAAACCCATCACCCCACGCAATCTTGCCCAAAAAGAATATGCAGAGGCAAGCCTTAAAAATGATATTCTTTTTGCCATAGGTCCCGCCGGAACCGGCAAAACATATCTTGCAATGGCAATGGCCATGGCCGCATTCTCAAGAGGGGAAATCAAAAAAATCATATTAGCAAGGCCTGCGGTCGAAGCAGGAGAGACTCTGGGATTTTTACCCGGCGATCTTGCCCAAAAAATAAATCCCTATCTTCGCCCTTTGTATGATGCTCTTTATGATATGATGGAATATGAAAAAGTACAAACACTTATAGAACAGGACACCATTGAGATTGCCCCCCTTGCTTTTATGCGGGGAAGAACCCTGAGCAATTCTTTTATTATTCTTGATGAAGCCCAGAATACAACGTCGCAACAAATGAAAATGTTTTTGACACGAATTGGCTATGGATCAAAAGTCATTGTTACAGGAGATATCACACAGGTTGATCTTCCCACCGGTAAAAAATCCGGTCTTATAGAAGCTAAAGGCCTATTACAAAAAATAAATAGAATCGAGTTTATTTATTTTTCAAAAAATGATGTCGTCCGACATAAACTTGTATCAAGCATTATTGAAGCCTATGAAAAGAAACAAAAACGACAATAATATATAAAAATTCAAAGCATACCTTTTGACAAGTCCCTTTTTCCTATGGACTTTGCTCATTCTTATCCATCAAACATAAACCTTGACTGAATTTTTTCGTCAAAGTACATATTCCCTTTAAAGACGGTGAGTTCCGTTATTATTTAATTTGCCCACGGGCAACCCAACAGGTGTTTTTTGATGACAGATTTTAATAATGATATATCAATCTGGAGTTTAGGATACAAAGTGCCACAAGGGCCAATTAATGCCCTGGTAATTGAAAATATTTATACGTCCACTTTGCTTTATTGTTTTATATGAAAAAACTGTACAAAGCCCTTAGATCCATTCCATATGATATCCCGATAAAAATGAGCTGTATAAAATTAGCTGTTTTTTGCTCAGGTACGTAAATCAAAAATATATGATTTTAATTTACGGTTTTCAAAATCTTTTACAAATAATAAAAATTGGTTTTTTCTTGTAGCCTCGTTATATTGGTTTTCTGTATTATCTCTCGTTCGGCTACTTAATGTCTGAATATATTTCTTTGCAGGGTAAGAATATATTTTCTCATTAGTAATATCATATTCAATAATCGGTTTCTTATCCTTAAAATTAGAATATACCATCATTATTGCATCCCATTGTTCATCAATCTTTATTATGTATGGGTCTTCCACAAATTTTCTCCAAGCAGGATTCTTCTTATTGTGATTAGTTGACATTTGAACGTATAAATTTGGTCATGGGTAGAAGCTTTGCAGATAATTGAACGGCGTCTTTTTACATCTCTCGTTTAATTTTTTTGATCTGAACATTTTTTTATAATACATGGATATCGAGGAGGACTGCGGCATAATATTCTTTCGTTTTTTTAATGAATTCGAATTGTATCATCAAATCGCTCTATTTTCCATTTATTGGCAAATCAAAATGAAAACCAAAACTTTTATCAATCAGATAATACTAATATTTAAAATTGTTGTAAAGAAATATTCAAATTCAAATAGTAATGGGAGAACGTATGGTTAAAATGAATTAAGCTTCCATTATATATTGCAACCAATAATGATATGCGAAAATTTGAAGAAATCTGCAGTGACTGCATTGATAAAGCAAAAGACTAAACAACCAAGCGAAGCACTACGCCTTTTATTTGAAGGGAAACTGCCAAAATTTCTAAATGAGTAATTTTCTGATTGCAAAAGCAAGGCAATTTTTAAAAAAAATCTAAGCAGCACTGAAAATAGGTGCTGAATAATTACTATGTTTTTAGATATTTAAATTGATGAACAACGACGAACCCCTATATATTGTACTTGCATTTTTTCATTAATACTATATAAAGTATATTCACTGATAAGGCAAAATTGTTTTCTCCGGGGAGCAAAATCAAATTGATGGCGGTCAAATGGAGATAAACCAGAAAAATAACAGGAACTTGGAATATGACAACCACTAAAGCGCCGACAGAGTCCATACATTTTATCACAAAAAATTCCAGGACGGTGCTGGAAAGACGGTATTTAAAAAAAGACCCATCAGGAAAGATCTGTGAATCACCAGAACAGATGTTTCGAAGAGTAGCAGCTCATATTGCCCAAGCCGAAAAAAGACATGATGAACGAGCAGATATCAAAAAAATGGAAGAACTATTTTACAAATTAATGACAGAGTTCAGGTTTTTACCCAATTCCCCCACCTTGATGAATGCAGGGAGATCTTTAGGGCAACTGGCAGCCTGTTTTGTTCTCCCCGTGGAAGACAGCATAGATGGTATTTTTGAAACGGTTAAAAATGCTGCCACAATTCACAAGTCTGGCGGTGGAACAGGATTTTCATTTTCACGAATTCGTCCAAAAAACAGCAAAGTCGGGTCCACGGGTGGTGTCGCTTCGGGTCCGGTTTCATTCATGCAAATTTTCAACACAGCAACCGAGCAGGTGAAACAAGGTGGTACAAGGAGAGGAGCCAACATGGCTATTCTTCGTGTGGACCACCCGGATATAATGGAGTTTATCAAATGCAAAAATAACAAACAAGCCTTGACGAACTTCAATATTTCCGTTGGTGTGACAGACAAATTTATGGCAGCGGTTTCAAAAAATGCCGAGTATGACTTAATAGATCCCCGGACACACGAGTCTTCTGGCAAATTGAATGCTGCGGCTGTCTATGAAGAATTAATCAGTCAGGCATGGACCACAGGAGATCCCGGCATCGTTTTTTTAGATGAGATCAACCGGCATAATACAACGCCTGGTATTGGAGAGATGGAATCTACCAACCCCTGCGGAGAACAGCCTCTTTTACCCATGGAGGCCTGCAATCTCGGGTCCATAAACCTGGCGGCATTTGTAACCTCAAACCAAGGGGCCCCCGCCATTGATTTTGACAAATTGAAAGAAACCATCCATCTTTCGGTTCGGTTTCTCGACAATACAATTGATATGTCAAAATACCCCATTAAAGAGATAGAGCAAATGGTTCATGGGAACCGCAAAATAGGTCTGGGCATCATGGGATTTGCAGACACGCTTTTTCAATTGAATCTACCCTACGATTCAGATGAGGCCATCGACCTTGCAGAGGTTGTCATGTCATTTGTGCAAAAAGAATCCCATGCAGCTTCCTGTTCATTAGCCGCTGAAAGGGGGGTGTTCCCCAATTTTGATCAAAGCGTGTTCAAAGACAAAAAAACACCTAGGCGAAATGCCACCACAACCACCATTGCCCCCACAGGAACTCTGAGCATTATCGCAGGGTGCTCCAGCGGGATAGAGCCTGTTTTTGCATTGAGCTATGTTAGAACTGTAATGGATAATGACAAGCTTTTAGAGGTAAATCCTGTTTTTGAAAAAGCGGCTAAAGCCAAAGGGTTTTACAATAAAGAACTGATGGAAAATATTGCTGAAAAAGGAACCGCTAAAGGTATTTCCCAAATTCCCATTGATCTAAGAAAAGTATTTGTTACGGCACATGATATCAAGCCTTCGGACCATATAAAAATGCAGGCAGCATTTCAAAGGCATACCGATAACGCTGTTTCAAAGACGGTTAATCTTCCCCGGGATGCTAAAAAGGAAGATGTGAAATTTATTTATGATGCGGCCTATACGCTCAAATGTAAAGGCGTGACCATTTACAGAGACGGCAGCAAAAAAAATCAAGTGCTTTCTATTTCCGGCAATGCCGATAAAGAAAATGGAAAGGACTTTCTGCATGCCGGACGAGAGCGTCCCAATATTCTCGAAGGATTTACCCAAAAAATAAAGACCGGTATGGGATATCTCTATGTAACCGTGTCCGAGTTCAATAACAAGCCATTTGAGCTTTTTGCAACCATTGGGAAATCCGGTAAGTCCACAACAGCTAAGACAGAAGCCATCGGCAGGCTTATTTCGCTGGCCTTGAGATCCGGTATAGAAGTGACCGAAATCATAGACCAAATCAAAGGGATTCGAGGTGAACATGCTGTATTTCAAAATGGCGGTTTAGTGCATTCCATTCCCGATGCCATTTCCAAGGTACTTGAGAACCGATATTCGCCGACTGGCAGTACAGAAAATTCAAAGCCTTCTCAAAACCATCTCAAATCAAATCTGTGTCCTGAATGCGGACAGACCATTGCCTTTGAAGAAGGCTGCATGACATGTCATGCATGCGGCTACACCAAGTGCGGTTAAATTTAAGAATAGGATCATTTCACCAAGTGCTTAGGACCGCAAATTTTATCTGCGGCCCTTACCCCTAAATTGGCGTATCGGCCAAGCCATTGGAGGCGCCAAATTCTGTACCGGTATTTTTGATGCTCTGTTTATCTCCGGCCAGGTGTCGCCTGAATTTTTCTTTGTTTTTTTTAACCTGTAATTTTAATTTGTCTGCCAGGGTATCAATTGATGCATACATATTTTCCGATGCTTCTTTCCCATGAATTCTTAACCCGTCACAGCTGAGGTTTATTTCAACAATGTGACGAATTTTTTCAACGGATAAGACAACATGGGCTTCGGCCGGTTTATCCAGCATTTTGTCCAGTCTGTCAAATTTTTCCTGGACATAGGCTTTTAAAGGATCTGAGGGATCAATTTTCTTGAAGGTAAGAGATATTTGCATAAAACCTCCTATATAGGTGACGTTCTATTTTTCACAATACCATATCTTTGGATCACTATCAACGATTGTAAAATCGGCTTTTCTTTTTCTTGCCAATTTGCCATCTGATATGATAATTTTATAAATTTTTTTGGGACGGCAAAATGATTCACCTGACAAAAATATCCAAACAGCACGGTTCTCAGATCCTTTTTTCCAATGCAAGTCTGCAGATTCTTCCCGGCACACGCACAGGACTTGTGGGCGCCAATGGCACCGGCAAGACAACCATCTTCCGACTGATCACAGGGGAGGAAGAGGCAGACGGCGGAGAGATCTCCCGTGCAAAAAAAATTAAAATCGGTTACTTCTCCCAGGATGTAGGGGAGATGGCAGGTGGATCAGCCCTTCAAGAAGTGATGTCTTCAGCCTCCGATGTGGTGATGCTGGGGGAACAAATGAAAACGATGGAAGCGGCCATGGCAGAACCCATGGATGAAACAGCCATGGAAATGCTGCTTGGGGAGTATGGGAATGCTGCCGAAGAATTTGAAAATCGAGGCGGGTACGATCTTGAAACCCGTGCCCAGACCGTCCTAACGGGCTTGGGCATAGGCCCTGGTGATTTCACGCGCCCCGTGGAATCCTTTAGCGGTGGATGGAAGATGCGAATTGCCCTGGCAAAAATCCTAACCATCCGTCCGGATGTCCTGCTCCTGGACGAACCCACCAACCATCTGGACATGGAATCCATCATATGGCTGGAAAATTGGCTGATCAATGATTTTTCAGGTGCCCTTTTAATGACCTGCCATGACCATGATTTCATGAACAAGGTGGTGAGCAGAACCGTTGAGGTGGCCAACTACACCGCCACCACCTATGGCGGAAACTATGATTTTTATATCCGGGAGCGAGAAATCAGAATAAAACAGCTCCTGGCCAGCCACAGGCGCCAGCAGGAGATGCTTGCCAAGGAAGAAAACTTCATCGCCCGTTTCAAAGCACGGGTATCCCATGCAGCCCAGGTGCAGTCCCGCATCAAAAAACTGGAAAAAATTGAACGGATTGAATTGCCTGAACAGCAGCGGGTCATCAAACTTGAATTTTCAGCGCCTCCGCGTTCAGGGGATGATGTCGTTCTTTTGGATGGGCTTACAAAAACATGGGAAACACCCAACAGAGAGCCGAAAATGGTTTTCTCTGATATTGCCGGGCTGATTAACCGAGAAGATAAAATTGCCGTGGTCGGCGTCAACGGAGCCGGTAAATCCACCTTTTTAAAGGTGCTGGCAGGCGAGACAAACCCCACAAAAGGCAGGGCCAAAATCGGTGCCAGCGTAAAAATCGGTTACTTTAGCCAACACGCCATGGATCTCCTTGATTCTAAAAAAACCATTTTTGAAACCATTCAGGAAGCGCTTCCCCTTGCAGGGATAGGCATTATTCGCAACCTGTGCGGTGCGTTTCTCTTTTCAGGAGATGATGTGGATAAACGGATCGCCCAGCTTTCAGGCGGAGAAAAAAGCCGGGTGGTCCTGGCAACCCTCCTGGGGCAGCCCATAAATTTTTTGATCCTTGACGAACCGACCAACCACCTGGATATTCAATCCCGGGAGGTTCTGCTCCATGCCCTGAAGCAATTTGCCGGCACCATTGTTCTGGTAAGTCACGATCGGCATTTTCTCCGCAGCCTTGTGGATCGGGTTTTTGAAATCGACCAGGGAGAGATGACCGTTTATAAAGGTGACTACGAATACTATCTGTCAAAAACAGGACGGGATCACAGAGAAATATAGGACCACGTCCACCCGGGGAAAGAATAAAACGGTGTTAAATAACCTCGATCTGGTCCTGTTTTCTTATCTCTTCAAACGGAATACATTGGTATATTTTGACCTTAAACCCAAGGGTTTTGGGGGCACAAATCGTAATGGCCGCCTTGAAACTATCGAGCAAAGGAAACCTGAAAAAAGAAAAATCATCCGCATCATCATTGTTACCGGCATGAAAGGCGATTGCAGTGCCCTCCCGGCTGATGGTAAAACTGAATTTATCAAGGGGAATTGACAGGCCACGGCCCTTTGCCTTGATATAGGATTCTTTTAAGGTCCAAAAATCAAAAAACAAGTTTTGTTTTTCATCTTCCATTGTCTGTCCAAGCACCTCGGATTCTTGTTTTGAAAAAAAACGGTTTCCTATATTTATATCAATTTTCCGGGTTGAATCTTCCACATCAATCCCGATTTCATGGTCAAGGACCACGGCACAAGAGGTCAAACCATTGGCATGGGAAAGATTAAAGAAAATGGGGATGTCCGTCATGCCCGATCTGAGGCGGGGCTTTCCATGGCTGTTTTCCTCAAACCCAAGGGCTTGGGGGGAAATTTTCGTACATTGGGACAAAACAAACCGAACGAGACCTCTGGTCACAAGACACGTGTGACGATCTTTTTCAAATATATACCTGTCTATTTTTGATTGTTCTTTTTTGCTGGATATCTCCCGATAGGTTTTCAGTAAAGACGGGGTTTGGATCTCACCCGTTCGTGTATAAAAAAAAAGGATTTTTCCGGGTTTTAAAACAATTTTGTCCAATTAATTTCCTTAAAACTCACTTGTCGGCACACCCATTCCTGCCGTTTCTTTTCCTACACCGTTCCTTGGTTTGTAATATCATAAAATGCAGCCAAAGCATAGTCAACCACCCCATTTCAATTTTCAATTATTAAACGCACCAATATCTTAGGGATTTCTCTCCAGAAAAATAGCAGGAAATCGTTTACTGGTTTTAATAAAATTTAAGATGCTGTCTTAAGGTCTTATTCGACAATCTCCAGGATTACCCGCTTCTGCTCTTTAGCCGAGGCACAGGATAAAATGGTTCGCATGGCTTGGGCGGTTCTCCCTTTTTTGCCAATGACCTTACCAAGGTCTTCCTTTGCAACTCTTAACTCCAGAACAAGGGTTTGCTGGGCCTTGATTTCTTCAACACTTACCTCATCGGGATCATCGACCAATGCCTGGGCAATATACTTAATCAACTCTTTCATAACGCGATCTCCTTCGTCCAAGGTGATAATGAAAATGTAATTTAAGTTTCAGCTATCATGTTGCGGTAATAAATATTAATTGGGCTACCTTTCGAATTATTTTTTTACCATATCATAACCGACTTTAATCACAAGTATTATTTCTGGCCTTTAGGGGGTTAAATTTATTTTTTTTATGACACCTCGTATTCATGATATTTTTTTTTGTAACAATCACCCATTTCGCTTGACATAAAAAAGAAATTAATTATTTTAATGGGGACATTAAATTTGTAAATATGAATATTTTAGTATACTGTCCAGTAAAATATTCTTTTTATACTTAGGACAGAACAAAAGGAACACCTGTGGTCACTGAAACTGTATTATCAACTGCTGAACGTAAAATGCTGTCAGAAGCCGGTTATGCCGACCCGGCAATCAATTATTTTCTCGAAAAAAAATATATGGGCCACCTTGAAAATGCCGATCAGGTATCTCAAAAGATTGGATCCTGCGGCGATATTATGAAAGTCTACATCAAGCTAAACGAAAATGACATCATCGATGATGTCCGGTATGAAATAACGGGCTGTGCCGGGGCCATTTCTGCTGCCATGGCAGCTGTAGAACTGGTCAAAGGAAAAACCCTGGATGATGCCCTCAAAATAAATGATGGAGATGTCTTTAAGGTATTGGAAAATATCCCGGAAAAGAAACATCATTGTATTCAGCTTGCTGTAAAAACCATGCACCAGGGGATTGAGGAATTAAAATCTGGGAAAAACTAAAATAGAAAGGTGGTTTACCTCTATCCTTGTCACCTTGGTCCTCCTGTTAAACGGGTGCACCTCTGCCACAGATTTTCACCTGAAAAATCTTGCCAAGACAGACGTAAATCTGATATCGGAAATTCATATCAACCAGGTGGCAGATCTCTTAAAAACCCTGACCCGTAAGCTCTATAGAATGAATTCCATGGAGCTTGGCAAGACACCCGGGGCGACAATTGATTCACAGGTGACCAGGATATTCCAATGTCCGCCAGTTCAAACCGACAGCACCCTTGAGAATAAAGAGGGGACCGATGCCATTTTGCTTGGGTTTGAACCCGGGTATGAAAGGGACCGGGTTTTTGCAATGATGTATGGACTCTATACCATGCTCCATGCATCATACAGCAAAAAATGTGATCTTTTTATGCTTGACTTTTTAGATGCCCAAAGCCTTTACAACAGCGCCCGGAATATTGAAATTCTTGTCTGGAGACTTAAAGCTCGGCATCTGCCAAATGGTGACCTTTTCCTGGTAACCAATGTGTGTGACGGCCCCATTGAAAACTTAAGTTTTGAGCGAATTTTCGGCAAACTCATTTCCCTCCAGGACACCATGGCCCTGATTGTCTCAACCAGAACCGGGCGGCTGATAACAGATGTCGTCCACATGACAGGGATGGCCTTTTTGCCCATTGGCCTTTAAAATAAAATAATTAAAATAAAATCTGGCTTAAAAAAAGCTTTGTTCTCTCGCTCTGGGGATTATTAAAAAAGTCGTGGGGGTTATTTTCTTCTATAATTTCGCCAGCATCCATGAAAAGCACCCTGTGGGCAACACTCTTGGCAAACCCCATTTCATGGGTGACAACAATCATGGTCATCCCGTCCTGGGCAAGATTGATCATGACTTCGAGAACCTCTTTTACCATCTCAGGGTCAAGGGCAGATGTGGGTTCATCAAAGAGCATAATATTGGGTTTCATGCAAAGGCTTCTGGCAATGGCCACGCGCTGCTGCTGACCGCCGGACAGCTGGCCGGGAAATTTTTGTGCCTGCTCGGCAATCTGTACCTTCTCAAGATAGTACATGGCCGTTTCTTCCGCTTCTTTTTTAGGAACCTTTCGAACCCAGATAGGGCCCATTGTTAAATTTTCAACAATGGTAAGATGGGGAAACAGGTTAAAATGTTGAAACACCATGCCCACCTCTGATCGGACTTTTTCAATGTTCTTCAAGTCCTTGGTCAGCTCAATGCCGTCTACAATAATTTTCCCCTTTTGATGCTCTTCAAGCCGGTTGATACATCGGATAAGGGTTGATTTTCCAGATCCAGACGGCCCGCAAACAACGATGCGTTCACTTTTTTTAACTTCCAGATTAATGTTTTTTAAAACATGAAAATCCCCAAACCATTTGTGCATATCAGAGATTTTAATGATGGTCTCTTCACTTGAAACATCGATTTTGTTTGTGTTGTCTTGGTTCATAAATTATCGCTTAATAAATAAAGTTATTAAAAAATTACAGGCCTGTATCCAATTCTCGTTCCAGTTGTCTGCTGTAATTGGACATGAAAAAACAGCAGACAAAATAAATCAGTGCAATAAAAATGTAGGCTTCTGCTGAAAACCCCATCCATTTCGGTTCTGACAAGGTTGATTGGGTTGTTTTCAGCAAATCGTATAACCCGATAATAACAACCAGGGAGGTATCCTTGAACGCTGAGATTAAAATGCTGACCGACGGCGGAATAACAATTTTCAATGCCTGGGGCAAAATGATCAATCGCATGGTTTGAGGATAGTTTAACCCAATGGACTCGGCAGCCTCAAATTGGCCCGTA
>Ga0307929_1001523_pt1 | contig 17224 bp, 13 predicted proteins | sample AceLakmetage1330_FD_203160 | JGI IMG/M metagenome (GOLD analysis project Ga0307929, IMG submission 203160) | Saline water microbial communities from Ace Lake, Antarctica - #1330 | ecosystem: Environmental > Aquatic > Non-marine Saline and Alkaline > Saline | place: Antarctica: Ace Lake...
ACATCCAGCGGAAGCGGATTACCTATTTCCCGGTCTTCAAAATCCCGATCCACAATGGCTATTCGCTTATTAGCGAAAGCAATAAAGCAGGGCTCGTAAAAATGGAGCGGAATGTTTTCATTATTTGTAAATGAATTTTTAAAAGCATCAATATCATAGGTGTTTGTATTTTTAATTCCCGAAAAAACCTGATTGGAGGAAATATTAAAATCGATAAGCTGACGCTCGTTCAGTAAAGCCGAATCGGCAAGCAAAACAGAATTGCACCCGGAAATACATTCGATGCCCGAATGATTTCTAAGCTGATAAACCACCATCTGGCTTTGCTGTAGATTTATGGATTTGTGCCATAGCAAACTTCCCATAATCAATACCAGCGTGCTGAGAAGGGCAAGATACAGTCGCGGTGCCTTGCTAAATATAGCCCGGCTTAAAAACAAAATGGCCGCATAAATCAAAACTACTTCGAGCAAGGATAGAACCAGCCCATGCACGGTGGCTCCCGGCAGGCTATGAATAAAACCGACCGCCCCATTCAAACTCGCCAGCAAGATAAACAGGACTTTAGCCAGCCAGGCAGCCAGCAACGAAGAAACTGCCGATAGCAACAGAACTGCAATGCCGGTATTTAAGATTAGCCACACCAGCGGGATAACGATGATATTGGTTAGGAAAAAGTAAACCGGGAATTGATGAAAATAAAAAATAGCAAAGGGAAAGGTTCCTATCTGGGCGGCAAAGGAAACCACTGTGAGTTGCCAAAAATAATCCAGAATTTTGTTTTTAACAGCCAGCAGATTATGCAGGGGCTGATAAAGTGCAACAATAGCAAGCACCGCGCTGTACGAAAGCTGAAAGCCGATTTTGGTAATCATGTAGGGATCGATGATAAGCAGGATAAATGCTGAGGCGGCCAAAATGTTGTAGGGATTGGATTTATCGCGCCTAAGTTCGCGTAGGGCAAAAAGGCTAAACATAATACCGGCCCGCATAACCGAGGGCGATAAACCGGTGATAAAGGCATACATCCAAATTCCGCCCAGAAGCAGAACAACTTTGACAAGGCGCAGCCAGCGATTCCGCCCCAGCGGTTTCAAAATAAAATTGAGCAGCAAAAACAAGATACCCACATGCAAGCCCGAAACGCAAAGCACATGCAGTGCCCCCGCCCCCGAATATTTATCGCGTAGCTCACGATCCATCAAATCATCGTAGCCCAGCAAAATGGCAGAGACTACGTGGTATTCATCGCCATGCAAGCCCGTGCCCTCCAATATGCCCAGCATTTTTTGGCGAGCGGTGTAGGCAAAATCAAAGATGGGGTTCTTCTGGCTTTTTCCCGTTTTAGTCCAGGAACCTGAGCGCACGTAGGCCTGATGATAAATACCGCTATGGGATAGAAACTTTCGGTAGTCGAACTGGTGCGGGTTGCCGGGAGGCTCGACTGGAGAAATTTTGGATTTAACAATCAGAACATCACCATAATTTACTTCGCTGATCGCTGAATCTATTTGAAAATAAAGAAGCACCTTTCCGCTGATTGCTTTGAGGCCTGTGGAATCGTAGCCGGCGAGTATTTTGCCTGTGGTTTTTACGCTCTTGGCCTTTGGCGTAAAAGGTTCGGCTATTTTTACCACATAAGAAGAAAATTCACTTTTGGTATTGGTGATATTCAATTTTTCGTACCCGGGAGTTTGCGCCAAAGTTAGAGCATAGCCGGCCACAAAAAGAAAAGCAAAAAGTACCACACCCGGCAGCCATCGTAAGGCATACGAACGGAGGTAGCGTGTAATAATCCAGGAAAACAGTAGAATGCCAGCGGTGAGGATTATGCCTTCTATGCTTAATAAAAGCGGCAGCTTTCCATAGATGGCAAGCAGAATACCTGCCGAAAAAGGGAGGAGCAGTCTGAAAAAAGGATATGGATTCCAGCTTTGCATGGGGCAGTTTCATTTTTTTTGACTGCCGTAAAAATAGTGTTTTCAGTGTGGAAAGTCAAGATTTTTTTCACTAATCAATCCATGATCTCCCTTGATTTTGAAAATATTCGTGCAAATTTAGATTTGCAATTGCTGCAAGGCATGGGTTGCATGTACGGGAATGGTTTCCGAAGTGGCACCTCCCGAGCGGGTCATATCCAGGACTTTTTGTAGCTCTTCGGAATCCTTATCATTTACCAGTTTGGCCAGCACATGATGCGCTCCGAGCCTGAAGTTGTAGTACTTGGCACGATCGATTAGTGCCTCCAGCAGCGGGCGCAAGGCAGGGCGACCTATTTTTATCAGTGTCTCGGCGGCAATCCAGCGGATACCACTTGCGCTGTCCTCGAGCATAGCCAGCAGTTCGCCAATGGACGAATGATGGGCGACAAGCTCAACCACCTTGACGGCCTGCTTGCGAATCACCTTTTGTTTGGAATGCAGCAACTGATGCATCACCGGAAGCACCGCCTCGCCGCTGTCCACAAAACGTTGCCGTGCATCGAGATGCAGGTCGTAATCATCCACATCAGTAAGTTCGTAGAGCTGCTGAAGTACTTCCTCGGAAAAACCGTATTGCCTCAGTTCATTTTTTTCTTGTTCTCTTGAATTCATTGTTAGGCTATTTCTGTTGTTTGTGCATCTGAAACAAGCAAGGCTTGCAAAAGTTGTTTGGGTCGTGATATTAAAATGAAGATATTATTTTTCATACCTTTGTAAGGGTCAAATAAATAAAAAGATGGAAGACAATAGCGTAAACGAACCTGTGGGTACTTATGGTCAGCCCCTGAATTATGATCTGATATGGCAAATGTTTCAGGAAACTGATAAGCAGTTCAAGGAAACTGATAAAAAGTTCAAGGAGACCGACAAGAAGTTCCAGGAAACCGACAGAATGCTCACAAAGCGCTCTCAAGAAACCGATAAAAAAATTAAGGAGTTGTCGGCTCTCTTTACTTCACAATGGGGTAAGTTGGTTGAGTCGTTGGTTGAGGGTGATTTGGTAAAATTGCTGAATGAATATGGTGTTGCAGTCGAAAAAACCATACAGCGCGTAAAAGGTAATAAAGAGGGCGAAAATTTTGAATATGATATCATTGCCATCAATGGCCGGGAAATAGTAATTGTTGAAGTTAAAACCATACTCCGCGTTGACGATGTAAATGATTTCCATGAAAAACTGTGGAAGTCAAAACGCTATTTGCCTGAGTATAACGATAAGATAATATTTGGCGGCATGGCATTTATAACCGCCGAAGATGCCAGCGAGCGCATGGCTGAAAAACTGGGGTTCTTCGTTATCAGAGCTACCGGCAATTCATCCTTCATCATCAACCAAAAAGATTTTAAGCCGAAGGCTTTTTGATAGGCGGTTTTTATTCCAGCAATGGTTACATATCTCTCCACATTCTTTATTTCAATATTCATTATTTGCGATTTTGTACAGACATACGTCCGTGCGCCTCTACATTCCATCCTTCCATTACTCTCCCGCAAAAGCGGGATTTCGCTTCGCTCAACATCACTCCTACACCTTACTCATATCAATTGCAAAATTGATTTCTTTTTCCTGCGAGGAGCAATGCAGCACGCACTGTTCGCAAATGGAGAGCTCGCCACGCAGGCGTTTTTTTACCATGTCATCGATTCTTATTTTGAGCGGCTCAATTTTAATATGTTTGATCACCTCGGCGGCAAAGGCATACATCAGCAACATACGTGCATTATGCTCGCCAATGCCACGCGATTTGAGATAAAACATGGCCGTTTCGTCAATCTGGCCAATGGTGGCACCGTGGCTGCATTTTACGTCGTCGGCATAAATTTCCAGAAAGGGCTTGGTGTTAACGGTGGCTTTGTCGCTGAGCAAAATGTTTTTGTTGCTTTGAAAGGCATTGGTGTGCTGGGCATCGCGGCGCACCAGGATGTGGCCGTTGAAAACGGCGTGGGCACTGTCGTCCACGATTCCTTTAAATAGTTCGTTGCTGACGCAGTTGGGGAAGGCATGGTCGATAAAAACCTGGTTGTCCACGTGCTGCGCCTTGTCCACCAAGTAAACGCCCATGACCTTGGCCTCGCAATTTTCGCCGTTCAGCGTTACATAGTTTTCGTTTCTAATCATTCCTCCATTCAGCGTAACGGCGTTGGTCGAGAGGCGGGCATCGCGCTGCAAATCGAAAAACATGGTGTTGATAAGCGTGGAATTATCATTTTTGTTTTGCAGTTTGTAATGATCCAGTTCGGCGTTGGCTCCAATATAAAACTCGGTAATAGTGTTGGTGAGGCTGCGCTGATGGTCAACCGAGTCGTCGCACTGCACCAGGCGCAGACTACTATTTTTGCCAATGATTACCAGGTTGTGGTTTTGGATAAAAATATCTTCATCGGCGTTTATAATGTTCACCATTTGCAGGGGTACTTCCACCTCTACATTGTCGGGTACATAAATAAATACGCCATCTTCGGCAAAGGCATTATTCAGGGCTACAAAACCACTTTTTTTGTCATCGGCAATTTTGCTCAAATGTTTGTCGATTAGCTCGGGATACTTCAGTTTTGCTTTGGCCAGGCTGCCCACAACCACGCCCTGCTTGTCGGTTTTAATGCCTCCGTTCTCAGAAACAAACCATCCGTTAAGCTGCGAAATCATATCTGTTTCCAGATGCGGAATGTCGCATTTAAAAATCTTACTCAAATCCTGGCCTTTTTGAAATGTCGGTTCCAGGTGGTAGTTGTAATCTGCAAGCAGGGTTTTGTTTATGTCGGTATTTCGCCAGTTCTCGGTTTTCGCGGTGGGGAAGCCCTGATGTTTAAAACTTTCGATGGCGGCTTTGCGTCGTTCAACAAGGCCGGGCGAGTCGTTTCTAAAAATTGTTTCCTGCCGGGTCTCAAAAATCCCGATCATCTTTTCGCGAAGTGTTTTATCTTGTGTTTGTGTTTCCATGGTTTTTACGCTTCATCTTTTAGCCAATCGTAACCTTTGGATTCCAGTTCGAGGGCGAGTTCTTTTTTGCCTGATTTAACGATGCGTCCGTTGTAAAGCACGTGTACAAAGTCGGGGATGATATAATCGAGCAGACGCTGATAGTGCGTGATGACGATGGTGGCATTGTCCTTTGTTTTAAGCGCGTTCACACCATTGGCCACCACTTTCAGTGCATCGATATCCAGACCCGAGTCGGTTTCGTCCAGGATGGCAAGGTCGGGTTTGAGCATGGCCATCTGGAAGATTTCGTTCTTCTTTTTTTCACCTCCCGAAAAGCCTTCGTTCACCGAGCGGTTGGTGAGTTTCGACTGAATGCCTACGAGTTTCTTGGCCTCTTCCATATTTTTCAGGAAGTTGACCGCCGAGATTTGCTCCAGACCTTTGTACTGCCGTATTTCGTTTATCGCCGTGCGCATAAAATTAGTGATGCTCACGCCGGGTATTTCCACCGGATACTGGAAGCCCAGGAAGATGCCTTCGCGGGCACGCTCCTCGATCGACATGCCGGCAATGTTTTTCCCCTTGTAATAAATGTCGCCTTCGGTAAGGTCGAAAATACCTTCGCGCCCGGCGATAACCGCCGCCAATGTAGATTTCCCTGATCCGTTGGGACCCATAATCGCATGAACCTCGCCGGGTTTAACATCCAAATTTAAACCTTTGATAATTTCTTTGCCTTCGATGCTTACATGCAAATTCTTTATTGATAACATTGTATTATTTTTTTTAATTACTTTTTTAAGAGACAAGGACAATCTTGCCATTTTATTGGCGTACAGACAAGGCATGCCTTGTCTCTACACCCACCGGCCTGCCGCATACAGCCATTATCCCACGCTGCCTTCCAGGCTTATGCTTAATAGCTTCTGCGCTTCTACGGCAAACTCCATGGGCAATTTTTTTAGTACTTCTTTGGCATAGCCATTTACAATCAACCCTATCGCATTTTCTTCGCTGATGCCGCGCTGCAAACAATAAAACAACTGGTCTTCCGAAATCTTGGAAGTAGTAGCCTCGTGTTCTACAATCGACGATTTGTTTTCGTTGTGGATGTATGGAAAGGTATGCGCGCCGCACTTATCGCCCAGCAATAGCGAATCGCACTGCGAAAAGTTACGCGAGTTTTCGGCCCTGCGCGTCATACGCACCAAACCACGGTAGCTGTTGTTGCTGTGGCCGGCCGAAATACCCTTAGAGATAATCGTACTCTTGGTGTTTTTGCCCAGGTGTATCATCTTGCTTCCGGTGTCGGCCTGCTGATAGTTGTTGGTAACGGCCACCGAATAAAATTCACCTACCGAGTTGTCGCCCATCAAAATACAACTGGGATATTTCCAGGTAATGGCCGAGCCGGTTTCTACCTGCGTCCACGAAATCTTGCTGTTGGCACCACGGCATATTCCACGTTTGGTAACAAAGTTATAAATCCCGCCTTCGCCTTTCGCGTTGCCGGGATACCAGTTTTGAACGGTCGAATATTTAACCTCAGCATCTTTCATGGCCACAATTTCAACGATGGCAGCGTGCAGCTGGTTTTCGTCGCGTTGTGGTGCGGTGCAGCCTTCTAAGTAGCTAACATAGCTTTCTTCATCGGCCACAATCAGCGTGCGCTCAAACTGGCCGGTGTTGGCGGCGTTGATACGGAAATAGGTAGAAAGTTCAACCGGGCAACGCACGCCTTTGGGGATATAGCAAAACGAACCATCCGAAAAAACTGCCGAGTTGAGTGCGGCGAAGTAATTGTCGGTGTAGGGCACTACCGAGGCCATGTATTTGCGCACCAGCTCCGGATGCTGCTGCACCGCCTCGCTGAATGAGCTGAAAATAATGCCGTGCTTTTTGAGCGTTTTGGTAAAAGTCGTCTTTACCGAAACGCTGTCGATCACAGCATCCACAGCCACACCACTCAGGCGTTTTTGCTCATCGAGCGAAATGCCCAGTTTGTTAAAGGTGTCGAGCAGCTCGGGATCTACCTCATCTAAGCTTGCCAGCTCCTTCTTTTTGGGAGCGGCATAAAAGATGATGTCCTGGTAATTGATGGGCGGATGATGCAGATGCGCCCAATCGGGTTCCTCCATCGTAAGCCAATGGCGGTAAGCCTTTAGGCGGAATTCGAGCATCCATTCGGGTTCGTTTTTTTTTGCCGAGATAAAGCGGACGGTGTCTTCACTCAAGCCCACAGGGGCAGTTTCCATCTCGATATCGGTGTAAAAACCATACTTGTATTCACCCTTCGTTACCTTATCTATAATTACATTTTCATCGTTTGCCATAGTCTAAAAATTCACTTTTTCAGATTTAATAAAATCAGCCTCATAAACGGGATTGCAAAAATATGCTATTTCAGGCACTCAAATACCTATTTAATAAAATTGTAATAAATTGCAAAAAAATCCTGATTTCACTTTGTAAACAGATGATAAAATAAATGGTTCAGGCACTGTGGATTTTGTAGTTTTGCATTTAATATTTAAGTTGTAGATATGTTTGAAAAAAGAGATTCCAACAAAAAAGACCTCAGCGAATTGGGCGAATTTGGTCTGATTGACCACCTGACCGAAAATGCGCAGTACCGGCAAGCTTCTACGGTTAAAGGCGTGGGCGATGATACGGCTGTTATCGATGTAGGCGATCATTACATGCTTTTAACCAAAGATCTGCTTTTGGAAGGCGTGCATTTCGATTTGAGCTATTATCCGCTCATGCACCTGGGTTACAAAAGCATCGTTGTAAATCTCTCGGATATTTACGCAATGAATGGCATGCCACGGCAGGTAATCGTAGGCCTGGGCTTGTCGAGTAAGTTTCCACTCGAGGCTATCGAGGAATTGTATGCGGGCATGTATGCTGCCTGCGAAAAATACGGTGTTGACCTGGTTGGTGGCGATACTACCAGCAGCCTCCAGGGTTTGTTTATCTCGGTAACGGCGGTTGGAACTGTGGACAAGGGGAAAGTTTGCTATCGCGGTGTGGCCAACGAAAACGACCTTCTCTGTGTTTCGGGAGACCTGGGTGCGGCTTATGCCGGATTGCTGGTGTTGGAACGCGAAAAGGCGGTGTTTAAAGCCAACCCCAATATGCAACCTGACCTCGAAGGGAACGACTACATTTTGGAACGTCAGCTTAAACCCGAAGCCCGCCAGGATATTGTCAAAATATTGGACGAATTAAAAATTAAACCCACGGCCATGATCGACATCTCCGATGGCCTGGCCTCCGAAATAAAACATATTTGCAAAAACTCCGATTGCGGTTGCACGGTGTATGAAGATAAAATCCCCATCGACCAGTTGACCTACGATACGGCGCTGGCGTTCAAGATGGATCCCACCATGTACGCCATGAATGGCGGCGAGGATTATGAATTGCTTTTTACCATCGATGTTAAAGATTACGAATTGATCAAAAACAGTCCCGAAATATCGGTCATCGGGCATATTACCGAAAAGGGCAGTGGCATCAATCTCATCACCAAATCAGGCCCGGTAGTAGAAATCAAAGCCCAGGGCTGGGATCATTTGAAAAAACAGGAGGGATAAAGTTGTAAGTTGAAAAGTGCCTAAAGTTTTAAGTTGAAAAGTGCCTAAAGTTTTAAGTGCCTAAAGTTGTAAATCATAACTTTTAACTTTTAACTTGAAACTTGAAACTTCTAACTTTTAAGTGCCTAAAGTGTTAAGTTGAAAAGTGCCTAAAGTTGTAAGTGCCTAAAGTTGGAAATCATAACTTGTAACTTTTAACTTGAAATGAACCAGATAAATGTAATAATCGAAAAAACCAATACCGGGTATTCGGCATATTCGCCGGATGTTCCTGGCTGCATCGCCACAGGCGAAAACGTAAGTGAAATAAAAGAGCAATTCGCCGGGGCACTCGAATTTCATATCGAAGGTATAAAAGAGGATGGTGAAACCATGGCCGAAGCATTGCAGGGCGAATACACGCTATATTTTACTATCGACCTCCCAACATTTTTTTCATGGATGGATGGTGTGATGACCAAAACCGGAATAGCTAATATTGCAGAGATGAACCGCGATTTGATAAACCACTACGCCAACGGACGGCGAACACCCAGCCAAAAACAATTATTTAAAATAGAAACAGCACTTCACAAGCTTGGACACGATTTGCTTGGGGTGCAACTTGGATAAGCCAAATGTGGCATACCGAAAGTAAGACAGGATAGACTGTCCACCGCCTCTATTAATCTTCTCAGTTCCCACCCTTGCTGGCGATAATTTCGATTTCATCGCTTAGCTTTTCAAATTCGGCAAAGCAGATATTGATCTGGTTTTTGTTGTCGGTTTGCATGCTTTCAGCAATCATATTGGTAAAGCTAGCAAACTCAGGAATGTTATGCTTATCCGAAATTCTTCTCATTTCATCAATAAAACTTGTGATCTCTTTGGGCGAAAACTTTTGATAGGTATGTCTGAAAAAGGGAATGATGGTATCGAGAAAGTATTGATACAGCTCTTTGTCTTTTTTGATTTTTTGAATGACAAGTTTAAAATTCTGGATGCAGTTGGCCTCACATTTTTTGGTTTGCCTAAAGCTGTCGAGTGTAAAATAAAAGGTACTCCCTTTGCCAGGGCGGCTTTCTACCCAAATCTTTCCTCCATTGCGCTCAGCAAATTCTTTGCAAATCAATAGCCCTATTCCGGTGCCTTTTTCTTTGTTGGTGCCAACGGTGGTGTAGTTGTTGCCGGCATCAAAGAGTAATTCTTTGTCGGTGGCAGGGATGCCTATGCCGTTGTCGCTAACGTATAGGAGTATTTTGTTATGTCCGGCCACTTTCCCGCCCAGGATAATTTTTCCGTTTTCGTGTGTAAATTTTATGGCATTCGAGAGTAGGTTTCTAAGGATGGTATTCACCATTTCGCAGTCGGCGGTTACTTCCAGGTTATCGTTGCACAGATCGATGTCGATGTTGATGTTTTTGGCTTCGGCAGCAAATTTTTGCTGGTCGATGGCATCTTCGAACAACTGCGCTACGAGCAATTCAACAGGATTGAAAGGGATTTGTCCGGTTTGGGTTCTCGACCACATCAGCAGGTTGTCGAGCAGGGCAAACGATTGCTTGGTGCTTTGATAAACGGTATGAATAAATTTTTTGCGTTGGTCAGCCGAAAACGATTCTTCGCCTTCAATCAGCAGTTCCAAAAAGCCAAGTTGGGCGTTGTATGGGCTTTTCAGGTCGTGGGCAATAATCGAGAAGAGTTTGTCTTTGGTAGCATTTATTTCGCGCAGCTTTTGCTCAACTTCCTTCTGCCCGGTCATATCCTGGTGGGTACCCACCATGCGCAAGGCTTTGCCATCGGCATCCCGTTCCACCACCATGCCGCTGCTCAAAATGTGTTTCCAATCGCCGTTTTTGGCACTTATGCGATAGGTACTTTGAAAAAAACTACTTTGCCCAGCCAGGTGGCGGCTCATTTTTTCTTCTATATCTTTTTGGTCTTCGGGGTGGGCTATTTTTCTCCAGGCATCGATGTGGGGCTCGATTTCTTCAAAGTTGTATCCCAAAATCTCAGCCCAGCGTTGGTCAAAAATAACCTGTCCACTTTTTATATCCCAATCCCACAAACTGGCATGGGTTGCCTTTAGAGCCATCTGCAGTCGCTGTTCGCTATAGCGCATTTTATTTTCTGCCTTTTTGCGTAATGTTACATCCGAGATTACACCAAAAACCCGTTTTTCGTCCTTAATAATGCGCATGCTTATTTCGCCCCAAAATGTTGAGCCATCTTTCCTTACACATTCCAGGTCAACAGGTGAGCCATCCTGACCGGCTATTTTTATGCTAAACAAGGATTTTGCAGCTTCCCGCTTTTCAGGCTTAACCAGATCCCACACTTTTTTATCAATCAGTTCATCCTCTTCATATCCAAACAAGCGACACGCCGGCGTATTCACCATTTTTATATAACCGTTTTCGGTAAGGTAAATCCCTTCGCTGATGTTTTCGGCCAGCTCTCGATATTTGGCCTCGCTTTCTTGCAATTGCCGATGGAGTATCTGCTTTACATTTTTAATCTCCTCTTCAATCTCCTGAATGGATCGGCTTTCAGGCAAGTTGGTTCGTTTAGGTGTATGCTGATTAGCAGTTAGCAAGGTATTACGGATGGCTTCTTTGGCCTCCTTGTTATTGGCTTGTAATTTTTGATAATCTGACATCTTTACGCTTTGCGAGAGATATTTATTCATGATTTAGCTTAGTAGCCCGGTGTCTATTAACACTGCGGCATCAAGCAATTCAGTGCGCAAAAATATGCACCTTGTCCGAAAAAACAAATTTTTATTGCGCATATAGGTATTCCAATGCCCATAAATTTTGCATTTATTCAGCTATGATTAGGTCGAAATAAATTGGGAGATGGTCGCTGTATCCCCCGTTATACTTAAAACCTGTAAAGGTTCGATAAGGTTTTAGCCCTAAATACTTTTCATCGGTTTCGAGCAAAAAACTGGCATGAAAGACTTGCATTCCGGTTTTATCTAGATAAATGCCCGATTCAGGTTTTAAAAGGTTTCCCGTTACAATTAGCTGGTCGAAATGGTTCCAGCTTTCGCGATATTTCAGGGTGCCATAGACCCAGTCGTCCTGGAGGCTATGGCTAAGGTTATAATAGGAAGTGTTGCGGATGGTATCGCCGGGTGCTTTCGCCCCAATAGTAATGTTTATGCTTTCATCTTCAGGGTCATCGTTAAAATCGCCTATAATTACGATGGAAGCATTGGGATTGATATTCAATATTGAATCGGTATTATGTTTCAAAACTTCGGCAGCCTGTTTGCGCCGGCTTACCGTTGCCAGGTAACCTCCATAGCGCGATGGCCAGTGGTTGATGAAGATGTGAACTATTTCTTTGTCACCAATCAGGCCTTTTACATAAAGGATGTCCCGGGTTTTGTAGCTCGTATCATCCGCAAAAGTTACGGCAATGGCCTGGTGATGAAAAGGCTCAAAATACCCGCGTCGGTAAATCAAGCCCACATCAATGCCACGGTGGTCTGGTGATTCGTAATGGATAATCTGATAATCGAATTTTGATAGCGGCGTATCATAAATCAGTTTTTCGAGTACATAGCGATTTTCGATTTCGCAAAACCCGACTATGGCCGGTGGCTCCCACGTACCTACCGCCATAATGACCTTGTAAACCTTGTTCAGCTTATCATAAAATTTGTGATTCGTCCAATGGCGTTCACCTTTGGGAGTAAATTCCTCATCCCTTGTGGTGGAATCATCAAAGGTGTCAAACAAATTTTCGACATTGTAGCACATCACCCGGAAGGCTTGGTTTACCTTTGCAGATTCGGTTTGCGAATAAACCGGACTTAAAGCAAATAAAACGGCAAACAATAATTGGATACCCGCGAGCATTGTTGGTTTGTTCATTTTATTCTTGTTTTTGTAAAATGATTAACATCAAAAATACCATATTTTTTTAATGGAGCCACAATCAGCGAGCTATCGAAAAATTATTCATCTGGACATGGATGCCTTTTATGCCTCGGTCGAGCAGCGCGATTTCCCTTCTTTGCGCGGCAAGCCGGTGGCGGTGGGTGGCAGCAAGGAGCGCGGCGTGGTTGCTGCGGCCAGCTACGAAGCCCGGAAATACGGCGTGCATTCAGCCATGTCGTCCATCGTCGCAGCACGCAAGTGCCCGCATCTAATCTTTGTTCCCCACCGCTTTGAGGTTTATCGTAAGGTGTCGCAGCAAATCCGGGCTATCTTTTACGAATACACCGATTTGGTGGAACCGCTTTCGCTGGATGAGGCCTACCTCGATGTGAGCGAGAATAAAAAAGGTATGGCTCTGGCCACCGAAATAGCACGGGATATAAAACGCCGAATCAAGGCCGAAACGGATTTGGTGGCTTCTGCCGGAATCTCGTACAATAAATTCCTGGCTAAAATTGCCTCAGATTTTAATAAGCCCGATGGTTTTTATTTGATCCATCCTCAACACGCCGAGGCTTTTATAGAAACCCTGCCCATCGAAAAGTTTTTTGGTATCGGTAAAGTTACCGCAACAAAAATGCGCAGCTATGGAATATTTAAGGGAGTCGATTTGAAAAGACAGGAGCTAAGCGATTTGCTGCGTTGGTTTGGCAAGTCAGGTTCGTATTATTACAACATTTCCCGTGGCCGCGACGACCGTGAGGTGCAGCCCGACCGGGAGCGAAAATCCATCAGCACCGAGCAAACCTTCGATCATGATTTAGGAGACATCGCAACCATTAGCAGCCAGCTTCACGAAATTACCGATGAGCTTGTCGATCGCATGGAGCGCAATCGGATTTATGGGCGTACCCTCACCCTGAAAATCAAGTTCTCGGACTTCCACCAAATTACCCGCAGCCGAAGCCTTAGCCGCAGCATTCGCAACAAGGCTACCATACTTCAATTGGTGGACGATATCCTGGCCGACCAGGATTTTCATGGGCAGCGCGTGCGCCTGCTGGGGCTGGGTATTTCAAATCTCGAAAACCTTGGCGGTGCCGGTATTCAGCTTACGCTGGATTTCTGAAGAATTCGATATGTCATCTTGTAAATCCTTCCTAACAAAGCTGTAAGTCAATATTAATTGTGCCAAAGATTAAACTTGATTCATGGGGTGACTACACAAAAAAAACCGGAAGGCAACTTAATAATCCTGCCAATGACATCTTTGTGTTGTTTGCGCAGCCCGCAGGGATATAAATTCAAGCGGTCAGGCAAGGCTTAAGCACTTGCAAGCCCTCAGAAAAATAGTAAATTTGCCACCTTTATTTTTTTAAGTGCTGATAATGCCGGATAAGGAAAGAACACAAAACATCATACGTGCATCATGGATTGCGGTGGTTAGCAATGCGCTGCTGGCGGCATTAAAAATCAGCGTGGGGCTTTTTGCCGGTAGCCTTGCCCTGGTTGGCGATGGCATCGATTCGGCCAGCGACATCGTTACCTCACTCATTACGCTGCTTACGGCTCGCCTTATTTCGCGCCCACCCAATCTTAAATTCCCTTATGGATATCGCAAAGCGGATGCGGTGGCATCCAAGGCACTTTCGTTTATCATCTTCTTTGCCGGTGCCCAGCTCACCATTTCTACGATCCGACATTTTCTGGATGGTTTAGAAAAAGCCCTCCCTGACCCTATCGCCATTTATGTGGTCATCGTTTCCATTGTTGCGAAGCTGGCTTTATCGTATTATTTGCTGCGCAAGGGAAGACAAGTAGAAAGCCCCATGCTGTTGGCTAATGGCCGCAATATGCGGAATGATGTTTTTATTTCGGTTTCGGTACTTCTCGGACTGTTTTTTACCCTCGTTCTGGAGATGCCAATTATCGACAGTATCTTTGCCTTGCTCATTGGTTTGTACATTATGAAAATAGCCTTCGATATTTTTATGGAAACCAACATAGAGCTGATGGATGGCGTGGACGACCCGGGGATTTACAAAAAGATTATCGATGCCGTTGCGCTGGTCAAGGGTGCCGAAAACCCCCATCGCCTAAGAGTACGCAAAACCGCCAATCATTATATCATTGGTTTGGACATTGAAGTAGACCCCGAGCTAAAAATTGCCGAAGGGCATCGCATTGCCAAAAAAGTGGAGAACAGCTTGAAAAACGCATTAGGCACTGTGTATGATATTCTAGTGCATGTTGAGCCACGCGGAAATATTGAAAAGGATGAACAATATGGCATTTCGACCAAAGACCTCGAATAAAATTATCAATATTAAAAATAGAAAATGATGAAGAAAACACTGCACCTCTGCCTAACTATTTTGGCGACTTTATTTTATCTTACCGTCGCTGGCCAGGATAGCCTGTTCAGCTACAATGATTATCTGAACGGGAAGCTCTATCCTGAGCGGATGCAAAACCTTAACTGGCGCGGCGATCTCGACAGCTTTACCTGGATCGAAAATAATGCCCTCATCCAGGCTGCTGCCGTTAGCGAAATTAAACCCGACACCCTGCTAAGTCTGGATGCGCTGAAAGACAAAACCAGCGATCTGGAAAATATGCGAAGATTTCCCTCGGTAACTTGGCTCGATAATCAACGCTTTTATTTCATCAACGAGCAAACTGTTTTTGTTTATGATTTTGATGCGGATGAAATAAAGCAAGTCAATAAATATCCTGAGGAAGCCGAAAATATTAATTTGGATAAAAACACCTTTGCCGTATCTTACACCATCGCTAATAATTTGTTTGTAGCGATGGATGGCCAAACCCTAAGCGTTTCAGAGGAAAATGACGCGGATATTCTTTACGGGCACGTGCCTTCGCGCAACGAATTCGGCATCAGCCAGGGTTCGTTTTGGTCGCCCGATGGCAGCCAACTTGCATTTTACCGTACCGACCAGCGCGAGGTGGCCGATTATCCGCTGGTAAACATCGAGCGTCCCATCGCCCTTTCCGATCCCATCAGCTATCCTATGGCCGGACAAAAAAGCCAGAAAGTAGCACTGGGAATTTTCGATCCGGCCATGAATCAAATAACCTATATCCAAACAACAGGGCCCGAAAATCAGTACCTGACCTCGGTAAGCTGGGGATCTGCCGGAAAATACATTTATATTGGCCTGCTCAATCGCGATCAAAACCATCTAAAGATGAATAAATACGATGCCGCCACTGGTGAATTCAGCCAAACCTTGTTTGAGGAAGAAAAACAAACTTACGTGGAACCACAGCATGACCTAAGCTTTTTGACCGGAGAGCCGGAACAGTTTATCTGGCAAAGCCGCCGCGATGGCTGGAATCATCTCTACCTTTATAATACTCAAGGAGAGTTACTCAAGCAGTTGACACATGGCGATTGGGAAGTTACCGATTTTTTGGGTTTTGATAATGAGGGGAAAAATATCTTCTACGAATCCACTGAGGCCAGCCCCATCGAGCGGCAAGTGAACAGGATTAATATCAGCACCGGGAAGACAAAACGCATCACCCGGGGCGAGGGCACGCACAGCCTGATGGCCTCGGCAAGCAAGGAATATTTCCTGGACATCTTTAGCAGCATGGAAATGGCCAGGGCGTATTATCTGTTAGACAGAGACGGGGAAACGCTGGCAACGCTGCAAATGGATGCCGACCCCTGGGAAGATTACAAAATTGGTAAAACCGAAATTTTCACCCTTACTGCTAATGATGGCAAAACCGATTTGTATTGCAGGATTATAAAACCCATCGACTTTGATGCCAGCACAAAGTATCCGGTGCTGGTATATGTTTACGGTGGCCCACACGCCCAGCTCATTACTAACTCGTGGACAGGTGGTGCAGGCTTTTGGCTCAACCTGATGGCGCAGCGGGGTTATGTGGTTTTTACGCTTGATAACCGAGGCTCGGCCAATCGCGGCCGGGCATTCGAAGATATAATCCATCGCCAGTGTGGCGAAGCCGAGATGGCCGACCAGATGATCGGCGTTGAATACCTGAAAAGTCTCAATTATGTTGACACCACCCGCATCGGTGTGGATGGCTGGAGCTATGGAGGTTTCTTAACCACCTCGCTGTTTTTGCGACAGCCCGGCGTGTTTAAAGCGGCTTGTGCAGGCGGGCCGGTCATCGACTGGAGTTGGTACGAGGCGATGTATGGCGAAAGATACATGGACACACCTCTGCAAAATCCTGAGGGCTACAAAAAAGCCAATGTGTTAAATTATATCGAAAATATGGAAGGACGATTACTCCTTATCCACGGCACCAGCGATCCGGTGGTGATGTGGCAAAACAGCCTTACCTTCCTCGATGAGTGCATTCAGCAGGGCAAGCAGGTGGATTACTTTGTTTATCCCGGCGCAGGGCACAATATGTATGGAAAGGCGCGTGTACACCTATTCGAGAAAATCACCACCTTTTTTGATGAGCATTTAAAGTAGGGGTGGCGAGAAATTCGTAACAATTTATTATTTATGCAATGGCATAAATAATAATGGCTTATGATACAAGGATTTTGATAGTTCTCTACAAAAACCTGTGCTTTTAATATTCCGGTGCTCCGCACCTTGCCCTTCCACGAGGGAACGCCATCACTACAAATATTGCCAGTGCTCTGCACCTCGTATGATGCTTATAGTTCAACCATGCTTGGCAAATACAACATTTAAAGCGGCAGAGCCGCGCAATATTTGGTGTGCCGGGCATGTAGTAAACCTAACAGGTGCGTGGAAAATTCCACAAGTCCTGAGAGAGCCGTTATGACCGGAATCTCATAGTCGAAGGCAAGGGTGTCCCGAGTGATTGGGAATC
>Ga0307929_1001525_pt1 | contig 17183 bp, 18 predicted proteins | sample AceLakmetage1330_FD_203160 | JGI IMG/M metagenome (GOLD analysis project Ga0307929, IMG submission 203160) | Saline water microbial communities from Ace Lake, Antarctica - #1330 | ecosystem: Environmental > Aquatic > Non-marine Saline and Alkaline > Saline | place: Antarctica: Ace Lake...
AACCTGCAAAACACAAAAAACAGAAATCATGCTACGAGTAGTAGCATTCAACATTGACCGATTACTACGATTAGGAAAACAAGTAATTCTGATATTCATCAGAATCACAAGGGTTTCATATTAACCTTAACTTTCGAAAAGCTTTTATACTATTTTTTTAAATAATTTATTAATTATGATATTGAGGTGTCTACTATGAAAAAAATGGTTTTAGTTTTATTAATAGTTTTAATGAGTTTTAGTGTTTCTGCTGCATGTCCTGCTTCAATGGTAAGTTATTGGACTTTTGATGGAGATGCTGTTGATGATGTAGGAAGTAATGATGGTATTATAACTGGTGCTACTTCAACAACTGGAAAATTAGGTAATGCTCTTTCTTTTTCAGGGGGAGAAGTTACAAATGGTTATACTGGGGATTTAACTCCTAAAATGACTAGTTCCACCGCACCAAGTCCGTATCGTGTTCTTGCAAGTTCATCTTATGATACAGATCAATATTGGAAACATATGTCATTTAATCATGTGGTTGGGGTAACAAATATGTGGCTTGCAACTCAACCTTTACCTCAATGGATAACTTTTGATTTTGGTAGTGGGAATTCAAAAACGATTACTAAGTATGTATTAAAATCAAGATTAGATCGAGGCATGGAAATGCAACCAAAAAGCTGGCAATTGCAAGGGAGTAATGATAATTCTGCATGGACGACTTTACATAGCTTGTCAAACCAACCTGTTTGGTCTAATGCTGAAGTAAGGACATATACATTTTCAAATTCAAACTCATATAGGTATTATAGGTTATATATTACTGAAAACTGGGGATCCTGGATGACGGGTATTTCTGAAATTGAATATATGGAATCTATAGTTACTGGCAGTGATGATTATGTTACTTTTGGTTCTGATGTCTCTTTAGATATAACTGATGAAATTACTGTTCAAGCATGGGTTTATCCTACTGATAGTATGTCTAATTCTGGTATATTTGCAAAACAAAATTCTGTAGGTAGTAATTATGAATATTCAATGAATATGTTAAATGGGAAAGCACAATTTAATGTTTGGTCTGGATCCGAATGGAAATTTGCAGCAACGTCTGAAGATCTTGCGCTTAATCAATGGCATCATCAAGTCTTCAAATAGGAACTTCGCCTATTTCGATATCTGTTTGGGTAAAGCCGGATACTCTTGCAAGTTATGATAGAATTGTTGCGAATTATGTTTCAGATGGTGGAGGAAGTCGAGGTAAATATTGGTTAGTATTTAGTGGTTCAAATTTGGCTTTTAGTATTCGAGATAGTTCTGCAAATGTGCATGGTTGTACAAGTTCAGGTTTCACTATACCGACAGGTACATGGTCACATGTAGCTGGAGTGTATGATCGTTCAGCAGGATATATAAGATTATATATTGATGGTGTTCAAAGAGGAAACTGTAATGTTGGAAGTGATAAGACTCTTCATTCTGCAGTTATTCCTACTTATATTGGAGCTGACTATAATTATTATACTAGTCAGTATTTTGATGGAATTATGGATGAGGTAAGGATATCAAATACTGTTAGAAGTGTAGATTGGTTTAAGGTAAGTACTGATCTTGTTGATAATCAAGCTTCAAAAGTAACTTTTGGACCTGAAGCAGAATTAAATTCATTTTCGGTTACTGAACCAGTTAGTTACGATGGTGGCAGTTTAGAACTTACTGACACAAGTGGAAATTTAATCAGTTCATTGACTTTTGAAACCACTTTACAAATTCGAGATGGTTCAATACCTAGAGTTGAATTTTCAATCAATGATGATTTAGATTTATCTTCGTTTACTGTTGATGATGATTCTTCAAGGATAGTTGTTTCTAATTTAGGAAATGCACCTGGAGTAACTAGTACTCACAGTTTATATGTTCCAGATACTGGTGCTGGAGTTTACATTTGTCCTGATGCTATAACTCTTTCTGCTGTTGCAGTAGATTGTAGTAATGTTGTAACAATTGCTTCTTGTCCTGGTACTAGTGGAGTTTATTCCTGCACTGATGAAGGAAGTTATTTCAAAATCACTGGACTAACTGGTTCTGGAGTAGGAACTACTTGTGATGATTGCGCTGATTGTGACACAGGATTATATTGTGACTTAAGAGACGGCACTCCAACTTGTAAAAATGATACTTTGGTTGCTGCAGTTGCTTGTGTAGATTGCGTTGACAATGATGCTGATACTTTAATTGATTTAGACGACCCTGGTTGTGGCGGCGATTCAAATGGAGTTACAGAAATTGATGGTGGTGGAGCAACAATTCCAGAATTTAATTTTGTAGGTTACTTGTTAATTTTAGTAATTGCAGGAATTGGTTTATACTTTATTAGCCGGAAAAGCTAATAATAACACCAACATTTAAAAAAACCAATGCTTTTTTTTTATTATGATTGTTGAATTATTGTTAATTGTTTTTTTCTTTCTTTTTATTGTTAATATAATAAATTGGAAATTGAGTGATGAACATTATTTTTTTGCATATTATGAATTTATTTCAATGATTATTTTATTGTCTATTGTTTTTTATTCTTTAAATATTTCCTTGGTATATTCGATAATTGTGGTAGTTATTGCGGATTTACTTATTCAATTATTTTTTCAAATTAATGTAAATTCTGGAAAAAGTATTGCTAAAAAGATGGGTGTTAAAAAAATAAAAAAAGAGTTTTTTCACCTTATTTCAAAAAATGTTTATCATTTTAATGGATTTAAATGTCATATTGAAGATATTTCTAAGGTTTGTCCTGTTTTAAATTATATTACGTTTAAGAGGTTTTTAAATCTAAAAATGGATGATGAAAAAATAAAACATCAATATGGTAAAAAAAATGTATATTCTTTTGAGATTTTTATAAAAGAAAAAACCTCTAGAAAATTTAAAGATGTAAAAGGTACATTAAAAGACCAATCAATAATAAAAGAGTTTAAGGATATTCTTGTTTCTAATGCATTAGTTACTTATTACTCAGGATTTCCTAAAACTAGAATTTGTATTGATAAAGATTTTTGTGAAAAAAATCCAAAAAGAGTATACAAAATGTTAAAATCCTATGTAATCAAAAATCAAATGTAAAAAACCAGCAATTGAAACTTCCCAATGTCCCATTATGACTAAAAAAATGGAAGCAACAAAAGTTATAATTTCTGCAATCTTTTTTCTTTTTATTGTTTCATCAATTTTTTCTTTTTTTATAAAGTAATGTTCCATCATTGCATAGTCTGGAATTATCCACCCCAAAAGTAATATTCCTAACCAATAATTAGGAAATAATATAGTTAAAATTACTACACTTACAATATGTGGAAGAGAAAGCATAATTAGTACTAATGGTTTAATTTTTAATTTTTTGACAAATTCTTCATAATCATATGCAAATTTCATTATTGATGTAATTAACTTGTGTATAAAAAGTTTTTTAAAGAGTTTACCTTTCTTTTTCTTTATGGCTCAAACACCATTAATAAAAGCATTGTTTATTGAAAGAAGATTACCTTTGAGATATTGGAGTAAAATTAACTTTTTTTTAAAGAAAACTTTAGGTTATACTATTTATAGAAAAGGCTTTAGTTTTTTTAAACAAGATTTTGATAATTATCATGATTTAATGTGCTTAGATGATATTTGGAAAAGAAAAGTTTATGCTTTGTCAAAAATTGATAATGATTCCGTAGTTATTGATTTAGGTGCAAATATAGGAGCATTTACTTGTTATGTTGCATCTGATGCAAAAAAAGTTTATTGCTATGAACCAGACCCCCGAAATTTTAAATTGATAAAAAGAAACATTTCATTGAATGGTTTTAAAAATGTTAGTGCACATTGTTTAGCAGTGTGGTCTAAATCTTGTAAGCAGACACTTTTTGTAAATTCAAGTGCAACTTCTTCAAATTCTATGATTCAAAAGGATAATAAAGATTCTTCAGTTGAAATTGATTGTATTACTTTAAAACAAATATTTGATAAAAATAATATTTTAAATTGTAATCTTATTAAAATTGATACTGAAGGAGCTGAGTATGAAATTTTAGAAAATTTTCCTTATTTTGATAAAATTGAAACAATGTTTATAGAATTTCATAATGGAATTCAGTTCTTAGATGAATTACTTATAAAAAATAAATTTAAAACAATAGTTACTTATGATTCTGAAAATGTAGGTTATATTGTTGCATTTAAAGATGAAAAAAAATATAATAATTATGTTTTTAATGAATTGTGCAAAAAAGGAACTCCGTTATTTAAATCATTATTTTTTGAAAGAAGAATGCCTTATAGGTATAGACAAGAAACATTAATGACTTATAAAAAATATAATTATCTTAATTTAATGCTTTTTTTACCATTTATTTTTAATAAAATAAAAAATATTTTAAAAATCCATGATAAAAATAAAAAAACAATTGTTTTTAAATTAGATTCTTACCTTTGGAGATATTTGTATCCATTATTAAGAAATTTTAAAGATTATAATATTATTTTTGTTAAAAAAATGAATTTAAGAAATTTTATTGATTTGGGTATTTTTAGAAATCTTGTTTTTTCAATTAAATCATTGAAGTTTGTTGATTCAATACCTAAAAATAAAAATTTTGTTGTAGTTCATGAAAAAACATTACCTCATTATAAAGAATTTAATAAGGAAATAAAATTAGATTTAAACATTTTAGATTTTAATTCAAAAAATAGTGACCATGCATATATTCCATTTTGTATGTATCCTGAAGTATATAAATTCACTAAGAATTTAAATAAATTAAGAAACCAAAAAAGAAATATTAAATTATTTTTTTCAGGTAATTTTAATGACGAAGATCATAGTATTTTTATGAAACGGCATAATAAGTTATCTCGATTAAAAATCGTGGAAGTTGTTAGTTCTTTAAATAAAACTCATATTTTGTCAGAATTAAAAGATTTAAAAAAATCTTTTAACAATAAGATTTTAATTAATGATTTTTCTAAAAATAAGATTAAATCAAAAGATTGGTTGAAAACATTATCAAGGTGTGATTTTTTTCTTTGTGCACCCGGTGCTTTTATGCCTGTATGTCGTAATTTAATTGAATCCATGAGTGTCGGTACGATTCCAATTTTAAATTATGCTGATTGGCTTCACCCTAATTTAAAAGATGGTGAAAACTGTTTAATTTTTAATGATGAAAATGAATTGTTAGAAAAAATTAATAACATTTTTAAAATGGATTCAAATAAAATTAATCAGATGAGGATAAATGTAATTAAATATTATGAAGAATATCTAATTTCTAAATATTTTATAAAAAGTTTAGAACTTGAAGATAATAAATCAAAAACTATCTTTATGACCAATTCATTTATCTTTAATCCAAAATGTAAGGAGTATATAAAATGAAACATCGAGACCCAAAAATTCAACATTTTTTAGATTTAAGAGTTAAAAGAAAACCTCAATTAGAAAAAAATATTCCTTCTATTTGGAACTACAATACTGTTTTATATATAGGAGCAAGAACAGATAGAATAGATTTTGGTGACGAATTTAAAGAAAACAACTATAAAATGGATATTTTAGAAATTTTCAAGCCAAATGTCGATTACTTAAAAAAGATAGAATGGTTAAACCAAATAATTGAAGGTGATGTAAAAGAAGTTGATAAAATAATTGATAAAAAGTATGATGTTATTTTTTGGTGGCATGGTCCAGAGCACATAGGTAAAGAAGATTTAAAAGTAACTTTGGATAAATTAAAAAAATTAGCAAATCATTATGTTGTTTTGGGATGTCCTTGGGGCGATGTTGAACAAGGTGATATTTTTGGTAATAAGTGGGAAGAACATGTATCAGAACTTAATCTTGAAGATTTTGAAGAAAATGGTTTTAAAACTGATTTAATTGGTGAAAAAGATATTTTAGGAAGTAATATATTGGCTTGGTGGAAGAATGAGTGAAGTTAGTTTGATTCCTGAAGAAAAACATATTCCGTGGATTGTTTTTGAATCGTATGATTGGATTCAAAGTATTTTGAAACCTGATATGAATATTTTCGAATGGGGTTCTGGTGGTTCAACTTTATTTTTTGCAAAAAATGTAAATAAAATTATTTCTGTTGAACATGTAAAAGAATGGCATGGTCATGTTAAAAAAGCATTGGATGATTTAAATATTCAAAATTGTGATTATTTTCTTATTGAACCTGAAGGTACATTAAATGAAAATGATTTAAATTATGATATTAATGGTTTTTCATCTTTGTATAAATCTTTTAGGGGTATGTCTTTTGAAAAATATGTTAAAAAGATTTTAGAATTTCCTGATAATTATTTTGATATTGTTTTTGTTGATGGTAGATCGAGAATCTCTTGTATTAATTTAGCTTTAAAAAAAATCAAACAAAATGGTTATTTGATACTTGATAATTCAGAAAGAAAAAGTTATGATGTTGCAAAGGAATTATTGAAAAAACACGATAGAATTGATTTTTTTGGTAATGGTCCTTATAATGAAGGAAAGTGGCAAACTACTATTTGGAAAATAAAATGAGTAATAGTTTAATAAATTTGAATTTTTAGATTTTTATTCTATTGTATCTTTTTACTTTTTTAGTTATTTTTCATACAAAAACTATATAAATGGCCTTTATGTTCTTTTTTTAATGAAAATAGCGTTATTATGTTCTGGTTATGGAAATGTTCTTAGAGGCCATGAAGTCTTTGTTAAAAACCTATTTGATTTGTTAAAAGAAGATATTGATATTGTTCTTTATAAGGGAGGGGGCAAATCATCAAAAAAAGAGGTTGTTGTAAATCATATTCCTCGTTATTCAAATTATCTTGAACATATGCACTTGGAAAATTATTCTAAAAAATGGCGAAATTCAATTAAAGAAGAAAAAAAAACTTTAATTGAATTGAAAACATTTGCTTATTCTGTTTTAAAAATGCTTTTGCAAAAAAAGTATGATATTATTCATTGTACTGAAAAAGAAATTTGTGATATTATTTTTGAAAATCGTTATTTGTTTGAGAAAATGCCTAAAATTATGTTTTCAAATGGTGGAGGATTAGTAAAGAAAAAACTTCCCAATTGTGATGTAGTTCAACAGTATACTAAATTTAATTATGAGAAAGGAAATAAAAATAAATCTTTTATTATTCCTTACGGTGTTGATTTAAAAAAATTCAATCCGAGTGTTAAATCTGATTTTAGAAAAGAACACAATATACCTGAAAATGCGTTGATGATTATTAGCGTAGGTACAATTTGTTTTTGGCATAAAAGAATGGATTATTTAATTAAAGAAGTTTCTAAAATTAAAAATGCTTATCTTGTTATTGTAGGGCAAGAATCTACTGATTCAAAAGATATTAAAAAAATTGGAAAAGATATAATGGGTAATAAAATTAAATTTTTACAGATGCCTAATGAACAATTACCAAAAGCATACAAGGCTGCAGATATTTTTGCTTTGGCATCTTTATATGAAGGGTTTGGAATTGTTTATATTGAAGCAATGGCAATGAAGCTTCCAGTAATTGCAACAAATCATACAAATCAGAAAAATATAATTAAAAAAGGAATATTTATTGATATGAAAAAACCAGGAGAATTAACAAAAGCAATTAAAAATTTAAATAAAGAAAAGGCAGCTAAATTGGGTGAGCAAGGTCGAGAAATAGTCGAGAAGTATTATGATTATAATATTTTAAAACAAAAATACATAAATGTTTATGAAAAATTAAATTTGAAAAAACTAAAATTGGAGAAATATAATATTACAAATAAAATTAAAAGTAATATTAAGAATTTATTAAATTAATATGAAAGTAAAACAATTTCCTCAAGGAACACCTTTATTGTACTCTTTATTTGTTGAAAAAAAATTACCACTTAGGTATAAAATTAAATTAAATAAAATATATAATAAAAATATTTTTAGAAAATCTGAAAATTTTGTTAAACATATAAATCCTAATCTTAATACAAAAATTAAAAAATTAAATTATAATAACAAAAATTATTATTTGTCTGTTTTTGATACTGAAAGTATTCCTGGAACTTATGAAACTATAATTAAAAACCTTCCTAAAAATATTAATATTTTGGATTTAGGTTGTGGTGATAAACATGCTGGAAGAATTTTTGAATCATTAGGAAATAAAGTTCATTTTTCCGATGTTAAAAAATTAAATATAAACAATTTCACTCAATTAGATTTTAATTCTGTTCTTCCTTTTAAAAATAAAGAATTTGATTATGTAATCTCAATCGATGTTATTGAACATCTTGAAAATCCTTATTTATTTTTAAGAGAAGTTAATAGGATTACAAAAAATGGATTTTTTATTTCAACTCCTAATGTAGTTTTGAAAAAAAGTAAATCTATATTTTTAAAAAAAGGTTATTTTAGTTGGTTTGAACCTAAAGAATTAGATTTTCATATTATGCCTATTTTTCCTTGGCAGATAAAGAAGTTTTGTAAAGAAGCTAAATTGAATTTAAAAATACTCGGAAATTTTAATTTTTTTAAAAAAAGAAGTAATCCTTTTGAATCGGAATCATTAATTTTTAAAATAACAAAATGAAAGTAAGCGTAATAATTCCAACATATAACTCTTCAAACTACATTTTAGAGTCTATAAACTCTGTATTAAGTCAGACTTATACTAATTTTGAGATAATAGTTGTTGATGATGGTTCAACCGATAATACAAAAAAACTTCTTGCAAAATATATAAAAAATAAAAAAATAACCTATTTTTATCAAAAAAATAAAGGACAAGCTGCTGCAAGAAACTTTGCAATTGAGAAATCAAGTGGAGAATTAATTGCATTTTTAGATTCTGATGATTTATGGACTAAAGATAAATTAGAAAAACAATTAGAATTGTTTAAAGATGAAACTGTCGGCTTGGTCTATGGTGGTGTTGAATGGTTTAATGAATTAGGAAATATAAAACAAAATAAACCTACATTAAAAGGAAAAATATTCAATAAATTAATTATTCACAATCCTATTACTACTTCTTCAGTAATTATAAGAAAAAAAGCATTTGAATTTTTTAATGAAACAAAAGAATTTCATGGTGTTGAAGATTATGATGTTTGGTTAAAAATAAGTAAAAATTGGGTTGTTAATTATGTTTCGGATATTGTTTGTAAATATCGAATTCACAGTTTAAGTACTAGTGTTAATTTAGAAAAAAGATATAATAATGAATTGAATGTAAAAAAACAATTTTTTAGTAAATTTTCTGTTAAATTTGTTAATAGAAGTTTATGGGATACTAATTATAATACTGCTTATTCATTAAATAAGCTAAAAAATTATAAAGAGTCATTTAAATATTTAAAAAATGCGTTTAAAAATTTGCCTTTTGAGGTAAAAAATTATAAATTGCTTATTAAAAATATTATGATGATAGATTGAGGTGAAATAAATGGTTATATTAGAAAAAAAAGATAATTGGTTTAATGAGTATCATGAAATACCTTCTTTAGGAATAGAAGGAAATAGAAAACTTTCTGAAAGATTAATTTATTATGATCAAAAGGATTTCAAAGATGCAAGTGTTATTGATTTTGGTTGTAATATGGGACAAATGTCTTTTCAAGCAGTAGATTGGGGTGCATCTAAAGTTTTAGGTGTTGAGTTTGATTCTTCAGCAATTGAAAATGCTTTAAAGATTAATGAAAAATTTAAAACTAAAATTAATTTTATTGTTGATGATTTAGATAATCCTTTTTTTTGGAAAACAATTGGGAAATTTGATGTAACTTTATTTTTGTCTGTTATTGATACAATAGAATTAGAAAATAGATATGGAATACTTGCAAAAGCTTGTATGAAAACAAAAAAAGTTATGTATTTTGAAGGACATGCAGTAGGAAATTGTAAGTCCAATAAATATTTAAAAAATATAATGGATTATACTGATTTCACTCAAGTTGAATTTAGAGGATTAACTCCGCCAGGTAGACCATTCTTTAAATGTTCAAGAAAAGTACTTACGTCTGAAGAATGTGTTGAAAAAATCTTAGCTTCAAAATATAAAAAAATTGCAGTAATTGGAAAAGCATTAGCCGGTAAAACTTCAATACGAAAGTTACTTCAAGAAAAAGAAATCAATTTAACAATTGTTGATGATTTGTATGTTGATGGTAATGTTGAAAAAAAAATAGAAATTGAAGATGTAAAAAAAATGGGAAAATTGGTTCTTTTTGATTATAGAGCAATAAAATATGTTGAAGATATGGATGTAGTATTTTTTGTAACACCTGAAGAAAATTTAATTGGTCAACAAAGAGAAGGAATGGGACATTTAAGATGTCCAAAAGGATCTTTAGAGAATTTGAAAGAGGTTTATACTGTTTTATTTAAATAAAATGTTAAAAAAAATAATTAAATGTTTTACTAGTAAAAATTCATTACTTTATTTGTTGTGGGTAAGAGGTAATCCGACACCTTTATTTACTTCTTTAATAAAAAATAAAAAGCTTCCAACAAGATATAAAGTTTTGATAAGTAAATTTATTTTCGAGCCAATTACAAAGTTTCGAATAAAAAAAGTTAATGAATTAAAGGATGGAATTACTGTTGTAATTACTAGTGCTGGAAGAAAAGAATATTTAGTTCCGACTTTAGAAAGTATGAGAAAACATTTGAAGTATGATGGTAAAATTTATTGGTACATAATTGATGATCTTCCCGATAGTAAAGAAACAAGAGAATTTATAAAAAATTCTAATTTTGATTTAACAATTTTAAATTCTAAAAATAAAGGTTTGGGTTATTCATTAAATAAAATTTATTCTGAAATTAAAACTAAATATGTTTTTCATTGTGAAGATGATTGGTTATTTATGCGAGATGTTCCTTTAAATAAAACGATTAATTTATTTGAAAAAAACAAATTGTCGCAGTTAATTTTGAATAAGAAAAGTTTTAATGAAAGAAGAATAGACCCTGAAAATAAACAAATAATTAATGGAAAAAAATTTGCTATTTATAATGGTTTTAGTTTTAATCCCCATTTAACAACAATAAATATATTTCGTAAGTTTATGCCTTTTTCTTATGCTTATACTGAAGAAGTGTGGTCAATGAAATACAGACAAAACAAGTTAATTTCTGGTATTTATTTTGAAGATAATAATTTATTTATTAAACATTTAGGTGTTAAAAAAAAGGCGGTGAGATATTAAATGAAAATTACTATTCCTATAAATCCTTTAAAGTTTTCCCATGGCAGTTATGAAGAATATGTTAAAACTCCTCCTTCTGGAATAGAATATGAATTTTTAAAAGATTTTAATGATTTAAATTCTTTAAAAGTATTGAATTCAAACTCAGATTTAATTGAAGCCGGTGATAAGTGTGTTGTAAATAATAAAAAATGGATTATCAGCACTGCTTCTTTTACTCAATATGCTTCTTTTGATTTTTTTGGTAATTACATGTCTCGAAATTTTCGAGTTGAACTGTTAAGAAAAATAATGTTAAAAGATAATCTTAAAAAAATTGTTTTTAAAAGTCAATATGGTTTTGATACTTTGAAAACTTATGGTAATATTAAAGATAAGGAAATACTTGAAAAGTGTTGCGTTGTTTATCCTGCAATGTCAAAAGTTGATGTAATAAAAAAAAAACATGATGGTTTTAATATTTTAATTGTTGGTTCAGATTTTATAAGAAAGGGTGGAAAACAATTAATTGATGCTTTTGAAAAATTACAAATAAAATTTGATAATATTAATTTAATTATTGTATCACATTTTAATGAATTAAATAGTAGGTTTGATCCTTTTAATCAAAAAAATGCAATTTATAAGCGAATTATAAAAAATCATAACATTAAAATTACTGGGCATATTAAAAGGGAAGAGGTATTAAATAATTATTTTCCTTATGCTGATGTTTTCATTTTTCCAACAATGGAAGATACCACACCATTTACTTTAAATGAAGCAATAGCTTTTGGTCTGCCAATAATATCATCTGATATTTATTCCATGCCTGAAATGTTTAAAGACAATCAAAATTCTTTGTTAATAAATATTAAAGATAATGAATTTTATCGAGATTTATCCAAATTTAGAAATTCAAATGATAAATATGAAATTCCTAATTCATTAAACGAGACATTATTTAATGGTATTTATGAAAAATTAAAATTATTGATAGAAGATTCATCTTTAAGAAAAAGATTAAGTAAGAATGTTTTAAATGATGCAAGAACGAAATTTAGTATAATAAGTAGAAATAAATTGATAAAGAGTATTTATGAAGAATCTATTTAGAAATATAAAAATTTATTAATGAAATAATGTGAAAATAAAAAATGCAAGAAATAACTAAACACGAAAAAACTTTTTTTGTCGGAGATTTTATGGCCGATTTTTGGAAAAAGGTTAATGATAATTGTTGGGAAAGAAGCACATATATTTTTTTTGATAAGTTTATTGATAAAGAGCATTCTTATATTGATATGGGTGCATGGATTGGACCTACTGTTTTATATGGTTCTCAGATTGCCAAACATTGTTTTGCAATAGAACCTAGTCCTAAAGCATTTAATGAATTAAAATTAAATGTGGAGCTAAATCCTTTATTTAAAGATAAAATTACTTTGATTAATGCATGTATTAATGATAAATCTGGAAAAGTTAATTTAGGAAATGATTTTGATTTTGGAAATAGTATTTCAAGTTTGATGATTAAAGATCCAAAAAATTCAGTTGAGGTAGATGCATTTTCTTTTGATGATTTTGCTAGTAACTATGATTTGAGTGATTGCAATTTCATTAAAATAGATATTGAAGGTGCAGAGTGTATTGTTCTTCCAACAATGAAAGAATACTTGATGAAAAACAAACCAACATTACATTTGTCAATTCATTCATTTTTGTTTAATAACTTAGAAGAAGATTCAAATAAGGTCATTGACGTACTTAAAATTTACAAGAATATATTTAATCATAAAGGTGAAAAAATGTCTTTAGATGATGTTTATCATATGTTAGTTGATATTAAAAAGCCGGATGATCTGGTAGCTTCAGATTTAGAGTTTGACTGAATTAATAATATTTTTAGCATTATCTTGCCAAGTCATTTTATTTTTTAAAATAAACTTTCTTGCATTTTTGCCAAGTTTTATTCTTAATTTTTCATTTTTTAGTAATTGTTTAATTGCAGAGTATAATTTTTCTGAGTTATTTGGTGTTATTACTAATCCAGTTTCATTATTTTTTACTATTTCTTCAATCGCTTTTCTTTTTGGAACTACAACACTTTTTTCTAATCCCATGTATTCGATAACTTTCATTGAAGAGCAATATTCATTACAATCTGCTAGTATTCCAATGTCAAATAAATTAATATAATCGTAAATCTTATCGTGTGATATATCTTTTAATATTACAAATTTTTCTTTTTCAATTCCATTTAATTTAAGGTTGTAATCAACTCCACCAATTAATAAAAAAACAATGTCTTTATCTTCATTAAAAAGTTTTTTTAAAGCAGAGACCATAGTTTTTCCGCCATGCCATTTAAGTAAATAGCCCACAAAACCAATGATTTTTTTATTTTTTAAGTTAAGTTTTTCAATTAGTTCTGATTTTTTTTTAATTGTTATATTTTTATCAATGCCGTTATGCATAGAAGTTATTTTATCTTTATCTACCCCATAACCAATTAATATTTTTTTTAATTGTTCTGAAACACAAAATATTTTTGTTGCAGATTTAAATACTTTCAATTCTAATTTCTTTGCAATCTTTTTAAAAAATAAGTTTCCAAATTTGGACCTTTCATAAGTTAATGGAGAATTTACTTCTAAAATAAAAGGAATATTATTCTTTTTTGCATACCACATTCCTGCTAAATTGTATAGTGCGTGCCTTTCATAAATAAAATCATAATGTTTATTTTTTGATAAATCTTTATAATCTTTAAAATTGTAAAGTAGTTCAAGAATTTCTGAAATAAATGCAGGTAATTTAGATTTTAATTTTGACAGTGATGATGCTTTTCCTTTTCTTCCACCACTAATTGGTTCAACAAGTTTAACATTATGCTCTAATTGTTTTAAATTTTTAACAATTTCATCAATGTGGATTCTTCCACCGCCTGTTGCAAATGTTCTCGAATGGTATAATATTTTCATTGTAAAACTTGATCGAATTCCTCACAAACTTTTTCTCCTGCTAAGTCCCAATTTTTATTTTTAACATGTGATAGAATTTTTTTAGAATTCCATTCTTTTTCAATCATTTTTTTTAAATTGATTACTAAATTTTCGTAATTAGTTATTAAACCAATATCTTCATTAATAAATTCGCCAGCAGCTTCTTTGGTAACTAAACATGGTTTTCCGCAGGCTAAAGCTTCTAAAACGGAATTAGGACACCCTTCAGAATATGATACTAAACAAAAAGCATCACATGCATTATAATAATTAATTAATTCGTCATTTTTAACTTTACCTACTAAAATGATTTGTTTATTATTGTCAATTAGTCTTTTTAATCTGTCTTTTTCCCAGTTATCTCCTACTATAAGTAATAATTTATCTTTAATGTCTAATTTTTTAAAAGCATTAACTAGTTCAAAATACCCTTTTCTTCTAAAATCATTACCTACAGTTAAAAATATTTTTTTATTTTTGTCATATCCTAATTTTTTTCTGGCATCATTAATGGGATAAAATGTTTCACTATCAACTCCATTAGAAATCACTTTTATTGGTAAAGTTGTTTTTGTTTGTTTTTTAAGACTTTTAGATACTGAAATAATAACACTTGCATAACTAAGCATTTTTTGAAATCTTATTGGGAATTTTTTTTGCCAAAAAGTAACATCTCTGCCTCTTAATGTTATTGAAATCTTTTTATCATATTTTTTTGCAAATAAATAACTTCCATAACTGTCTGGCCAACCAAAATGAGAATCAATAATGTCAGCTCTTTTTAATTTTTTATTAAATTTTTTAAGTGAAAGATAAAAGAAAAATCCATCCAGAAATTTGAAAAATTTAGGAATTGAAAAATATTTTGGATGATAAACTTTTATTCCATCCATTTCTTCAAAAAATGGTATGTTTCTAGGTCTGTTTTTTTTAACAAAAGGAAAGTAAGCAACTGGGGCAATAACTTCAATTTCTGCACATTTTTTCATACCTTTAATTCGATTAAGAACAAAAATTCCATTATTAGGTTGTTTTGGATTTGGAAATAATGATGTAATAGATAATATTCTCATAAATTGAGAAAAACGTAAAGCTTTATAAAACTTTTACTATTTTTTAGATTATGGCAACATCATTGTTAAAAGCGATTTTTTTAGAAAGAAGAGTTCCTTGGCGATATTTTAAAATGCCTTTTTTTAATAATTTATTTTCAAATAAGTTAATTTTAAAATTGTTTTTTAATTTAAATATTTCTTATAGGCCTAATACTGCTGACCAATATATTATTAATGAAATTTTTTGGATGAAAACTTATGATCAAAAAAAAGAATTTAAAATTAAAAAGCAAGATGTTGTAATTGATATTGGTGCTCAAGCTGGATTTTTTACTATGTATGCTTCAAAAAAAGCAAAACAAGTTTTTTCATTTGAACCTTTTAAAGAAAATTATGAAATATTAAAACGAAATGTTGAAACAAATAACTTAGATAATGTGAAAATTTTTGATGTAGCAGTTTCTGATTCAAATCAAAAAATTAAACTTTTTTCTTCCGATAATGATAATAAAGGATTGGTTGGATTAACTGGTAAAGGTTCCGAATTTTTTGTTGATGCAGTTTCTTTAAAACACATTTTTGATTCAAATAATATTTTAAAATGTGATTTTTTAAAAATTGATTGCGAAGGTTCAGAGTATGATATTTTTTTCAATCTTCCGGATAATTATTTTGATAGAATTGATAAAATTTCAATGGAGTATCATTATTTAGACTCTGAAAAAAATAATTTAGTTCTTAAAGATTTTTTAGAAAGTAAAGGTTTTGTTGTGGAAACTGACAAAGAAATAAATGAAGTTGGAATACTTTATGCTTGGAAAAAACATTAGACTTCTTATAATTTAAAATTAATTAAAAATTGTGATGTTCATAATCAAAATCCATTTTTGAAGAACAAAATTTACACATTGGGATGTTTTTTTTATTTTTAAAAACGATTTTTCTAAAACTTTGATACTTTTTATTTTTCCAAATTTTATTAAATGGTGTTTCAAATACATTTCCCATTACGAAATTTCCATTGAAGTCAAAACAACAAGGAGTCACATCACCATTCCAATTGATTGTAGTTCCAGTATAAAGAGGTTTACAAATTTCATTTTTATTAATTTCATTTTCATCTTTAAACTGTTTTCTTCGTAATTTTGGGTTTTTAGGAAGGTATTTTTTAAATTCATCAATATTTGTGCTGTCCATTGGTCCAACTGTTTTAAGTATTAATTCATCAACACCAATTCTTTTTGCAATAATTTTTATGTTCTCAATTTCATGTTCATTATGTTTCATAATAATGAATTGCATTTGAATATGTGGTTGAATAGAATTCAGTTCTTTTTTTTGATTTACTAATGTTTTAATTGATTCAATTACTGTATTAAAATCTCCATTTTTTCTGTATGTATTATAAGTCTCTTCAGAAGCACCATCAAGAGAAATTATTAATTCATCTAATTTGCTTTCTACTAATGTTTTTGAAATTTCGGGTGTTAAAAAACTAGCATTTGTACTCAAAATTGTTCTTATTGAACGCTTGGAAGTGTATCTTATTATTTTTCCTATTTCTTTATTTAGTAATGGTTCTCCCCAATTCCAAAATCTTACACTAATCAAATGTTTTGAAAGCGGAGTAATTATTTTTTTAAAATTTTCATAATTTAATATTCCCTTAATTCTAGTTTGATTTCCTTGTCCTGTTGGACATAAAGGGCATTTAAGATTGCAAATATTTGTAGGTTCAATCATAATGGAATAAGGATAACCTAATGGTTTTTTTAGCTTTAAAAATATCGAGATTTGAATAAGGGTTAATATGAAACCCTTGTGATTCTGATGAATATCAGAATTACTTGTTTTCCTAATCGTAGTAATCGGTCAATGTTGAATGCTACTACTCGTAGCATGATTTCTGTTTTTTGTGTTTTGCAG